>Ga0182030_10004055_pt1 | contig 31240 bp, 42 predicted proteins | sample 812S3MmetaG_FD_121299 | JGI IMG/M metagenome (GOLD analysis project Ga0182030, IMG submission 121299) | Permafrost microbial communities from Stordalen Mire, Sweden - 812S3M metaG (Illumina Assembly) | ecosystem: Environmental > Terrestrial > Soil > Wetlands > Permafrost | place: Sweden...
CACTTATAGCCCTACGTTACACAGACCTTCCTAATCGGGCTAGCTCGCTATAGCGTCGCCCACTATGTCCCTTTCACTACGACCTTTGTCTTCGTACGGTACAGCGTACCGACAGTATCCTTCTGTTATGGCGCTTAGTCAGTGGACGCTCCATTATACAATGGGAACTGCACGAGCCCAACCCGTTCGATTTCGTGTGAATTTGCTTCATCGTTCCTGCCTCCTTAAAAAGATTTTTTTTGGGACGAATCTTTTGGTTTACTTATTGGGAAAAGGTTTGGAACGAAGTACCAACCGGACGAAGTAATTCGATCGATACTGGTCAACTTATGACACGTGTAAGTAATAAGAGGAAATCCATTTTCTATTCTGGACCGTGTTATGATTTCCTCTTGAGATAATGTACATCGAGTAATTTTCTAACTTCCTCGTTAATTAGATGATGGATTTGAGTGATGAGAAACGGAAGATCATTCAAGCTGTTACAACTGCGCAGCGAAAACGCCGAAAGGTGAAGGAAATTGAAAAACATCAAAGTCTTGTGAGAGAGGCAAGATCTACTACGTCAGTTCTTGGGTTTATCTCGATTTCTGCTCCCTCGGATCCCCACCTCACTGTATGCAAATTTCTTGCCGGTTCCGATGCTCCTAGTATTCGAGAATTTGCTCGTGATTTTGAAGAGTCTTGGTTTGACCACTGGGAAGAGGTAAACGTCTAAGCCGTCATTTAAAAGCTCTGACTAAGATGTGTATTAGGCACTAAAGATATGGGCACTTTCGGAAATTTACTACCAAGCCTTCCCTCAGTACTACCTTGCACTGTGTATAAGACGAGCTATCGCAGGCCAAAACTATAAGTTTCTTTCGTACCTGCTGGTGAAGACTCATACAGATGGCGAGGATGCGATTGTCGCACTAGAGGCGGCGTACAAAGAATCGGAAGGCGGAATGGCTTTGGAATTGGCCTTGGGTGATTGGAAAGCAGAACTGGCTAAACCCGAGGAAAATGTTCATGAGCAGTCAAAACGAATGCATGACATTGGAGGCCTAGAGTGGTATGAAAGATAAATCATCAATAATGAAAATTCTGATCCTTACCCAACTGTTGATGCAGGCTACTAATCGACTATCCTTACTTGTATCCTACTGCTCTGTTTACTGTCTTAGTCTCGGTCGTTCTGCGAAAGGAGAATGTTGAGGTGAAGGTTGCGGTTCAACAGGTTGAGATCCCCGCATGCGGAAACCTCGTGACACGACAACGAACTTGGGCCGCTCTTCTTGCGCAGGTTCGGAGACCCGGCTTCCCGTGTGGGATGCTGGCAAAATACAACGCTCACCGCTCGTTTTAACTCTGGACCTGGTTGGAGAGATTGCCCGCATATGCTCCCATGCAACTCGCTGGAAAAAGTGGGTGACTAAATTACTCAATCCCAGTTGGGCGTGCTGGTTGGCCTGTAGGAATGATCATAGCTGCGCCCAACGCGCTCATGTTGTTGCTTTTGCCATGCGTTTTGCACTGAATGGAGCCTCATGTTCTTGGGAGGAGAGGACTTCCTGCGTCCCGACCCAAGTTCCCTGCCTCACTTATTTGTTGGAGGGTTTGCCAACGGGCGATACCTGCAAGACGGGCTGCATATCAAGGACCAAAAACTCTCTATAAAGAGATACATAGTCTTCTACTTTATAAACTCCACCCCCTAGCACGCCAGTGACAGGAATTGAAACTTCTCGCTCTATTTCAAGGTCCAGCTACTCTAAATTACTTCTTCATCTCAATACTCAAGACTACTTCTTAGCAATAAGCGCACAAGCATATACCGCACCAGACTATACCGATGCCAGTAAACGTGCGAGCGACTTGTATTGGAGGCTAGCCGCCGGGCCTACTTTTGGAAGGAAAGCACGTGAAGAGTTGCAATTTTGTCTTCACCCAAGCCGTAAATCGATGCAACGTAATCTTACATTCTAAACTCCATGTTAAGCTCTACCTATGCTAAGAGTGAGTAGGACGCCACATGAAAAGCGAGGATATTACTCGATTTCACAAGGTAATCAAAGAATCGTCGCCTGTAACTTCCGACGATCTGCTTCACTGGCAAAAACTTGCTGCAAGCGAAGGGTTTACGGAAGCCGATATTGTATATTTTGGAGATAAACCAGATGATTATGTCAAGGAGGAGAAGCAGTGGGCATATGGGGATATTCCCAATACTAGTCGGTGGCCATATGGAAGTGGTTAGAACGCCCGGGGCAGAGTAGGAAGAGTTGGGACTGCACGGTCGCCGATCTTCACGAGTAATCACGTGCAGGTTGAAGAGCTCACAATGTTTTTTTTAATTTGACAGCGATATTCCTCCCGCATGCACATCCCCATAATCATGAGATTTAAGAACACTGGACATCTTAGGATACGAAATTGGTCATGTCGTTCCTCGCTTCCTCGAGTGCATCCCTCTTCTCTTTTCCCGCGCTAGCTCCAGTCCGCCGAGAAGCACTTCAAGCGTAAGGCGCTCAGCCTTCTTCTCTACCATAAGAGACTCGAAGTGAGCAGTTTATATCTGCTCGCCAGAATCCATAATATAATTGACTCTATTTCCTCTCTCTTTGCCCTATGCACCTCATACATTGCCTTTGGAGTATTTTGAAGTTTCGATGTTGCCATTTCCGGCCTGGGCTGTAGAGGCAAGCGTGTAGATCGGGCATGCTGGTAAGATTATTTTATATGTCGCAGACGCGTAGTGGGAGGGCATAACCCAAGTCTAGATCGTATGCTGACGCTTCATTCTCGCTTTGAGGCTGCTGGACCATGATGCGGAAGTCTAAGTAAAGCGCGCAGACGGAATGCTCCCCTAGGGCAGGGATGGCGCTGCGGAGCCCAGAGAGCAACTATCGTGAATTGAGGTGGACACCCATTTGCATTCTTCATCACCATCGCCTACAGATCCGAGAGGCCAGCACCCAGTCCATCACGGAAGCGCAAAGAGTCGCCCCCTAGTAGCGCGCAAAGCAACTCCATGTCTAGCGGTAACAAGGTAAATCATCTCAAGAAGGAGGACAGAGAGCCCCTCTGGCGAAAGGACATTCAATACAAGTTTCTTAAGGCTATATTTGGAGATGATAATGTGGTCTTTATGAACAGCTATGAGCCAGATCAAATTGCCAAATAGACATTTACCAATCTCTATATTGATACAATGGCTAGAAATAGTAAGACCAGTAATATCTTAAGAGACAAGCTCTTGACTAAGTACAAGCCTACTAAGAATATAGCAATTGTCTACTTACTGATCAATTTAGGTTATATGAATACTACGCTAAATTATAAAGTATTATTTTACCTTGCTAAGGTTTATACTAATCTGTCATAGTTTTTTCTAAGATGCAAACACAACTTTGAATATATCATATGATTCCTAAGTTATAGGTATATTAAGATTCAAATTTCTATAAGTAGCTTTACAATGTACCACAACTTAAATCCATAATTAAAGGTGTATTAGAAGACTGCTCTGAGCCAAACTCTCTGGACAAAATTAAGATAAAAAATATTCTCCAAACAAATACTGTTAATCTGATATCTGTTTTATGTAATTTGTACCAAAAGTAACCAAATTACACTTTCCACCAAACACAGACTTTTACAACCTAATCATTAAGGAGGATATGTCAAGCATTTCTAGAGCGATTTCTAAAGCAAAAGCTTTTTTGTAAGTTATGTAGTTCTATCTTAAATCCGACTTTACCAAAAAAGAAGCCAATGAGAATCCTTTTGGGCCAGATTTTGACTATGATATTGATGTCAGAAATCAGGGGGTGCCAAGATTCGAATACTTAACCAAAGAGCAGCAAGATCTGGAAAATATGGATACACCAGAAGAAAAGGAGTATGGAGACATCAAAATGAGAGACCCCCCGAAGGGAACAAGCTCAGAGCTAACGGGGATGCTCACATGGAGGACGACGAGGATTTCGACGATACGGAGAAGGAGATCCTGGGCTTGTCTAGCGAGGTGGAGGAAGATGGAGATGCTGATGAGGGAGGCGATGAGACCGAGGAAGAAGTTAGTGATGGTAGAAGGGATGCGATTAGCGGACTTCAAAGGTGGCCGACTTATATAGTTTGCGAGCTGTACCAATAGTCGAATTGACCAATAATATCGATGGATTGACCAATTCGACGCCTCATTGCTCAATTCGATAATTGGCGAGTAATTCACTACAGAGCTTGCAATTCAGGTGCGTGGGACCAGAGCGATAGAATAGGGGATATTCGCTGGAAGCGGCTTTGCAAGATTACAATATGCATTGGCATTAGAAAAGGGGGTCTAGCTTCTTTGTTTGAATCGTTTCGTGAACAACTCAATGGAGGCTATTTCGAATTTCAGTTGTTCTGAGCGCGCTCATGCCTCTTTTTGTCGATACTAGCTCTACAAAAGTGAAGCCTACATCAAGGCACTGAGTACACATGATAGTTCAGATCTCCTTGAGGCCAAATGATTCCCTCAACCTCTTCCTTCGTCTCGTCTCCCCGTTCCCAACCCAAATCACTTAATCTCATCCCCGAACTCCCCAAACCTTCTTCGCGATACGTCAATCTCCACCTGTTTCATCAATACCTTCATCTAGGATCTAGTTCTAGTTTTAAAAATTCAATTTTGATCAATTGGCCCGAGTTGAACACACACATTGAGTCACCTCGGCTATTCGCAAATCCTCCAAAATGCCAACTTGGCTGTGCAAGTACCAGGCTGGGAGACCCGTAGAGCGGATGAATGTAAAATCGGTGTTCTTGGATATGGAACTATGATATTTGGTGATGACGTTTGGAGTTTCTTTTGAACTGAAAAAGGGACCCCTTGTAGGGAGACGGCCCTTGGGTCGAAGGATGATGCTGGATGGTGGATGGATTGACTGGCGCTCGAGGTGGATGGGTTGAGTGATATGGGGAGCGGGCTGATGAATTGAGTTAACAATGAGCGACACAGGATGCCACATATCCAACCATATGAATCAATTTCATGAAAACTTTACGCTAACCGCCTATCTTATTTTCTATTAGCTCCAAATATTATGGACAATTAAAATTCACTATCACTTGCTTCCCCCTCACGTTCTGTCTTCTATATCTCTCAGCTCCTTTCCACGCCATCTCTTCCTGTTGCTAGCTGGATCGATCCTTTCGTTTCCGATTTGCTCACTACTTTTCAAATCAATATCATGTCTACAGAATGTGGCGTGTTGTGAGGTAGATGGTGACGGTGGATAAGAGGAAGGGGGATGAATGCTTACCAGGTGAGATGATGGTGTTGTAGAAGACACCGGGGAGGCAGTGGGACAATAATAGCGAAGACTACCTAAACTGAGTCATGAGGGGCCCCACGACGCTGACTCTTCGACTGATCAACCTGATCAGGATGCACCACGCGTAGATGGCGGGTTAATGCGTCGTTTCTGCTGAAGGTCTTTTCTTCCGTACACAGCGGACAGTGCACCTTTTGCTTTCTGGCGTTGTGGATCGTATCCTCATGTCGAGTGAGATCGTAAGGCCGTGAGAAAATGGTGTTGCAGGGTTTTCCCGTTGAGGGGTTAATTCTTTCGCACTGTATCAAAACCAAGTCAGGATGAGTTTCCAACAAAATTGTTTGTGAGCTTGTATGTACTTTGTGAGGTCCTGCTTGAGAATTTCGTTGCGCTATTTGGGTCATGCCATTTCCATCCGTGCCATTGATCGCTGATGCCGTATTTCGATGACCCTCGCGTTTGTGTTGCTGAAGTTTCGCTGGCGTGCTAAATCGTAAAGTGCAGCCATGGTAAGTGCATGTATATGTTCCAGTGTCGGCAGTAGTCTGAGAAGGTTTCTTCCTTGGCGAAACGGCGATCGTTCTCGTGAGGGTATCGTCAAGGGAGTTAAGGTATTCGATGCGTTCAAATGTTGACTATTTGCAACCTGGAGTCTTTGTGAGAGGACATTGTTTAGAGGCGAAAGCGCTGATTTCGAACTGGCAGATTCTAAAGTGATCCGAAAACCGGAGTTGTACGAATCATTAGTTGAAACGTCCGTCATTGTGCTCGTAGTGTTGTAAGTATTCGTTCAAACATAATCGAATACTGAAGTCTCACCTTTTTACAGCACTGCATTTTTGTAACAGGGACACGGAGATCCCCTGGCGGGAAGCGTCGCTGTAGTGTCCTGAATCAGCCTTATCGCAACGGGAAATAATTAGCGTCCAATTTTCAAGGCGGGTGAAGATTCAAAATAAAAGCGTTCCCGCACTTTTCAGAGCATGGGGTCCTGTTCTACGATACCCCTGACATGGCGGGTTGCATGGTGCGGATGTCCAAACTCTTTTGGGAGCTCCTGTGGCTTATTTTGCGCTCGTTTCGGTCGATTGTCGCCCTTCTACCTTCGCTTATCTTCTGCCCGTTTCGATCGATTTGTCGCCCTTCTACCTTCGCGTCTTCTGCGCCCGAATAGTCTGACTTATCGCTTCTACTCTCCTCTCTGGCAGACGATAGATGTTGAGACTTGATGTGAATCGGCTACGTCATCGAACGCATTATGTCACACGTGACCCTAGTAAATAAACTCTCAGCACAAGAGGTTGAGGAATTTCCTGAGAAGCTGGACGTCATGGAGAGGTTGGAAGGCGTAAAAAGTGTAGAAGATCTTAGGAGGAGGACGCGATTTAGGCCGTTGCTATCCATCATTTCTGGACTCTGGCACGCGGTAATTCACTGCGCGGTTTTGCGTCAAGCAATCAGCACTGAAAGGCGGAAGGGTGCCGGCGACGTTATCTTAACCAAACTTGAAGAGGCTGGCGAGATATCAAAGCGACCTGCACAACGAGCACGCACACGCGCTTTCTCCAAGCGAAAGCGGATTGGTTACGCTGCTTGGCGACTCCTTGAGGTCGAGACTGGTCTGCTGGCAATGGCAAACATTTTTGAACCTCCTCTCACAGAGCACGTCAACGAAACGATGCATAGTCTGGAGAAGACATTGATCGAAGAAGCCACAAACTTTCGTCCGCACGTTCAAAGAGTATTCACGTGTCTCTTACGCCTTCTCCAGGGTAACAAGTCCTTGTGGAACCAATTCAAGCCAGCTTTGACACAGGTGGCACAATCCATATACCAATCTGGCAAATCCTACCCTCAACACCAACAAGCGATATACATCGAGATTGCCTTCAACAGTATGACACATGCTTCTCATATAGTTCCATATGACGCACCTATCTTCGATCGGATCATATCCGGGGATCTTGAAGAGACCAAAAGACTCCTGCTCAATAAAGAGGCATCTATCTTCGACGTTGATCCCTTTGGACTTCCTGTGTTATATGTAAGATCAAGCATCTCCAGAAATATATCTTATCTAATGCGAGCTAGTATGGGACCATGTATTGCGCAAACGCCAATGGCTTATCTTTGGCAATCCCGATGTTCAAGATGTTGGCTCAGTTAGGAGCAGATGTCTCTCATCCGGATGAAGTGGGAAAGTTTGTAACTTGTCCTTGTTATGGAGGAATGAGTGACGCTAATTAATCTCAAGCACTCCTATGGAAATATTAATAGAATATGCCTTGATCGAATCGGCGAAGAAGACGGATACCGCTTCGCTTCCCATGGTAGGCTCTATGTGCCGGAAGGGCATTGCTGAGATAAAGGAAGATCATGCAGCAAGTTTCGGATTCACACAAATCCATCGAGTCCTTTTTGAGATCGAACCAAACCATCAATCATTAGAGGAGTACCTCGAATCTCTGGACCCTCAAAGTCTCACTGACTTGATTGATCAGCCGGATGACCGCGGCAGAAGCGCTCTTGTATGTGCGGTGGAATATGGGTGGTATGATGCAGTTAGGACGCTGGTAAGATTTGGGGCCAATGTCAATCAGCAGCGGGTGGGAGACGAGAATGGCCTGTCATTACTGCACTTGGCCTTTGCAGGACCTCCTCAGCGAGAAACATTGGAGATTGCTGGGTTCTTGATTAAGAAAGGAGTCAATGTGGATGCAAGGGATTCTGATGGTTGGACACCACTGCTCATCGCAGTTTCCTGGAAGAACTTCGATGCATTGCCTGAGCTTATAGGCGCCGGTGCAGAGCTGACGACGATTTCATATGATGGGGAGGATGCTGTCAGCTTGTCGGGTGATGTCGGCATTCTTGGGAAAATCAAGGCAATCATTGCTGTCTCTTGAACTCTTGAATACGAATGTTGTCGTGGGAAATTAATACATCCTATTCAGATATTTTATTACACGCGAACCAACTGAAACATAGCTGCCCTTGCAGGATGTTCCGGACGGCTCTTCGTCAATCTGTTGAGCTCCCTATAAACCATCTTCGGGTCAAGAAGACACCTTCCTTCTGAGGTTCCTCGTATAATGGCCGACTGTCGCTCGCCATCTAGCTCAACAAGCTGTTTGGGTTGATCCGTGTCTTCAATCGGTAGCTCGATTAGAGTTGTGAAGTGATGTTCGACTTGATCGCCTTCGTCGGTATCTCCCACAGCGGCGAGATATACACGTTTCAGTTCTTCTGTAGCTTTAAAACCGTCTTTGGCGATCTTATCAAGTATAGACCCAGGGACTGTTCGTATGCCAATTAGTCCCATCAAAGTTAAAACATGGAATGCGTGAAGTGAAACTAGGACTTGCCGATGTCATTACGGGCGCCGCTATTGATTACGCCATGAATCAGAGCAAACACGCCACAAGCGTCGTCGATATTCTGTTTGAAGAAGCGGACACCAAGCTCCTCAGCTTCGGCATGATCTCGTTGCCCCTCTTCTATAGCTTTGGTGGCTTCATCATCTGCCGATTCGGGATACACTATGATGAGGGCAAGAGTAGAATCATCCAAATCATCTACGGCACAGACATCTTTGAGTTGAGTGTTCGGTCGAAGGCCCATTCCGCGTAGAAGGGTATTGAGCATATCTGGATCTGAGGCGAGAGGAGGCCATTTGTCGTCATAGGTAGCCATGATAATTGATTTGCTTGCGTGAAAGTTTGGTCGTAGATAACCAAAAGGCGGAGATGATTGACACTGTGGTCTCGAATACGGCGGGCGATATTACCCCGCATAAGCATAGCACGTGCACGACTAGGGTCACCATTTTTTCTGCGATCATGACTTCGCTATGATTGACCTCCCAACACTGCTTATCTGGGTCGGGATAGTGGCACAGGTACTATTTTCTACAAAGCACAGTCCGCTACAAATTTGAAAATACGTGCGAATTTCGGTTCCGGTGCCACTCCCCAGCTTGGTTTAATCGCTTCTGCCGCCATGCCTGACTTGTTTTATAGCATGCTCCAGTATCTCGTCACCAATCAATCGAAGTAAATGTTGTATCATGGAAAGAAACCACTATATCATGGAGAACTTTACCTACTTCGAGAGGGTAGCTTGGTCTGATGGCAATGAATCATGGCTCGGCGAAAGGATTTCCTAAGCATAGAATTTAATAGCAACAAACGTGTAAAACAACTTCGAAGGTAATTCACAATGCCTGTGATGTGATCATGATTTCAGTGGTGGAAGGAAGCCACTGGCGGTTTCAAAACCTAAACATTGAAACAACAGAGTTGTTTTCTAGCATTCATGAAGTACAAACAAGCTTGTACCAATGAAGTTCATCTCTTCGGATGCTCCTCAATATTTCCGCGGAGCTCAACGAAACAATGCAGCAAAGCCGAACACAAGACGTCGAGGTCTTCTCCTCGAACACAGCAGCAGTAAAATGATCCCTGGGACCAGCAATGCAAACATTAAACACAGATTCAAAGTCAAGCGCAAACTCTACGAAAATCCATGGGGCTTACTTGAGTATATTGAGCCATCTTATCAATTACTATGCCGGTTCTGTCTTCTGACGCGTCTGCATCAAATCTGTCTCCCTTCATCGCACCTCGTTCAATCACAGCGCATCAAAGCAGCATATGCTGGTATCAGTCCGTCCTCCTTGACGTGAAGTGCTGTCAGCGTCGTAGCTCTTCTTCTCTGGATCCTCCACCGCAGCTGCAGCCTGAGGATCAGCTGAGCATCCACCATCACGCACCCATCGCTGTTATACCCAAACAAATACTATTATCCCACAAACAATCATCTACCCCAATCCTTCTCACCGCAACCAAACACATGCACTCCTCACCCTACTCCCCCACCTCCGCCCCCTCCTTATTCAAAACATCATCAACAGCACCCACCGTCCTAACCTGAACCCAGCGCTAGCTAAAGTAACCTTTCGATCGCCTTCCCGGTGGCTTTTAAAATCCCCTTTGCCTTTCCCTTCCTATCCACGTTTGAAGACCTCGCACGCTCAATTCCCTTTTCGATCGCGGCTTTCACGTTCTTGTGTCCTGAGCCCAGGTGGATTGGTCCAGCGGCACGCGCTTCGATGAACGAGAGGTGGAACCGTACTTTCTTTGATTGTTGCTATGAAGGGGGTGTGGGCTCCTACGTAGATTACTTTTTGGGTGAGGGAGGAGGTTCTGGGAGGCATGTGTTTGTGGATTTTCTGGTCTGTGGGAGGGAGAGGTTAGAGGGTGGTTGGACAAAGGGGGGACGTACCTGGAGGGGAGGCGGGGGAGTTTTTTGTGTGTTGGTTTGGAGGTAGAAGTGGAGTGTTTAGAAGGTGGTTCGGGCCCCATTTCCAGGTTAGGGAGAATTGAATTTCTGGTGGGTTGTGAAGAGAGAATGGGTGAGGTGGAGGACGTTGACATTGGAGGAAGGAGCTCAAGCTCTCACCGCCCAGTGGACGAAGGTGGGGGGAGCCTTTGCTAGTGCTTTAGGATCTGTTTCGCCCGATCTTTTGTTTCTCGAAAGTAGCAGACCTCGTTTCGGCGGTGGATGGTGGGTGGAATAGGACCATATAAGATGCTAGGGTTATGTCGAAAGAACGGCTATAGATACCTCTGTACGAATAAGAGGTCCGCATTGCTGATCGTCTCCTTCACTTCAAGTGTCTTGCCTTGCACCCCTTAACCCCCTTCCCCTCCCAAGTGAGACCTCCTCCAACTACGGGTTGAAGTGATGTACAGAAAAGATATGCTCGGATATGGGAAGTGTCGAATTGTGCAACAATGGGCGTCAACACCATCAGCACTATTACCACGGCAGCTAACTTGATTGTGGGCTAAGGTTGTCGCATTCTGACTGCTCAGTGCTTCTCCTGAACAACACCTTAGACCTCTCCGCGTGCACTTTCGAATCCTCTCTCCTCCGGGAAAGGAAACAGAAACAATGGTTTATTTTCAGATTGCTTGATTTGGCTTGGCCTTCGTCTGATTTTTTAGGATAGATTTTAGTCGCTCGTTACATACATACATACATATCTCTATGGCAGCTGTGAAAACTGGTTGGGAGGAGAGTGAAGACGTTTGTTAGCGTAGTTCATGCAATGGAATTCCGTTTTACGGCATAGCTATTACATCATGCACAAATAGCACACAGCGAAGTCTCTCGAAGGGTCGCCGCGACGTCGAGTTTTGCAATCGGAATCGGTGTGAGGAGACCAGGTGTGAGGATGAAGATCAGGGTGGTATGATGGAGGCACTAAGAATAGCCCCAGCGTGAGAAGTTTTCGGGTCCAATTGTTACGCATGATGGGTGCGTATGGGGGCTGCAGAAACACGTCCATTTTGTTCCGGCACGAGAGCCCCCTCTCATCCTTCATCCTCGCCACACTCTCCTCATCCGAGCTGATATTCAGGAGTGCACATCGAGTGTTTCCTCTTGTATATCGAAGAACCAGTAGTCCTTGCTCTCAGGTTGGTGCAAGCTGACTGGCAGCTTTTGCTCCTGGGAGGAAGCTTGATGTTTACCACAGCCACAAATTGTTCCTGACAGTGCGGCATCGATGCTGAATCTCGGCCCAGAGGAGGCTCCAAACTTAGGTGGATCGACACGAGCAAAGAGCGAAGCAATCTTCCTCCTGCTTAATATCCCAACTCGTTTTCGTGTAGGAGAACGGCCGGCTGGTGCAGTCAACGGAGTAGGTTAAGATTGTGGTATTGGGTCTCGGAGCTGGACAGTGAGGATGGGTTTGAGGGCTGCAGAGAAAAGTTGGGGGAGGGAGGGGCTTTAGCGAGGAAGAAATTGGCGGGTTTCTAGAGGCTGTCGACGCTGGATCCGTTAGGGAATTTAAGTTTCTTAAGGGAGAGGAAGTGATTGGGGTTAAAGCTCTCGGAGTCGGAGTCCTCGAAGGAGGCGGCTTTGCGTTTGGCATGCGAGGAGAGCGTGGAGATGGCTGTGGGAGAGGGTGTGACATTCATTATTTAGGAAGGGAACGACGGTGTGGGGTGTAGTTTGGATGTGGTGGGACAATTGAGAGAATGAAAACTCCATATCCAGTACGGATATAGGATTCCGAAAAGAAGTAGGAATGTAACAACGATCCCGCCCTGTTGGGCAATTTCTATTTCAGATTTCTTGGAACGAGGAGGAGACCAGATGCTCTCGGAGGAGGTCAAATGGCTTGCGATCACACACAGGAGCTTCGATCAAGGGCGGCGGGGGTTCAATGATCGATTGACAAACATGGGTATAGATGCAACTTGGGGATGTTTTCAGCATAAGCTAAGTGGCCTCTATGGCCAAGACACAAATAACCATGGAAAACGCTTCGATGACCCGGAAAATTGTGTTAAGAGGCTAGAAGACAAGACAGCGGCTACAGGTCGGAGATGTAGAAAAGAAGTAGGAAACCTAGTATACCGAACTAAAAAAAAAACGCTATCGTAGACTTAGGCAACAAGCTCGAACAGAACAGCAAACGGGCTGGAAGGCGAGACGGAACAATCAGTTGCAAAGGAGAGACTCATTCTTCCGGCGAACTGAACCACCACTCCCCTAGCGGCGTCAACGTCCGCGTTAACCACGGCCGCGACATCCTCGTCAACCCCTCTAGCGAAACCTCCCAATTCCTATCCCATACCTCAACCTTCACCAACCCACTCTTCAACCCCGTTGGTGGTCTTATCCTCGCAAACACCGGTCCCTGGATCACCCAAGCCCAGCAGCAAGCACATTATCATACTTGCCCCTTACACCCAAATCAACCCAACACTGCTCGAAAACCGACTCAGAAGGGCACTACAATACCCAGCACCTCCCCGCCATTAACCTCAGCTTCTCGCGCACCACGCCCGGAAGTCTCCTCTCCAAGAGCAAGACGAGCGATTATCGGCTTTCGATCGATGGCGGGGGTGGGCAGATGGGGTCTGTGAGGAAGGTGTGAGTTCTGTGAGGATATAGAGGGTGAGTTGGGTTTAGATTTTAACAATGGGGTTTGAGTTTGTGTTTTGCAGCGGGGCAAGGTGATGGGGGGATGTGAGTGGGAATTTTTAATTAGAGTTTTGGATGAAGAGATTTTATCTTTTGAAAACTAAATTCTGGCTTTATTGTCCGAATTCATCGTTTGTTGAAGATGTCTTTGTTGTGGGTGGCACTATCCCGTAAGCGAGACTGGAAAGGGGCTCGGGGTACCGTTTATTGAGTCGAGTTCAGACTACATCTCAACAACTTTAGATTCAACCTTCTGCCACAGGTATATTGTGGTGGTCACCAGTCATACTCATGTATGAGAGAACAACAGCACAAATCACTTCAATTACGGTAGGTATACGACAGCCAGCCATCCCAGACCAAAGCAAGCAACGATATACAAGAACCGCAAACGCCAGTGCCATCCCACAAAAGACAAGACGCGGAAAGAGAACAGGACTGCTTTGTTCATCGCCCTTGGCAGAACCACTCTCCCACACCTCAAAACCCTCTTCCGCCTTCTCAATCGGCTCCAACAACGCCGCCTTAGGCGCAACCCCAAAGCCATCCTTCTCCATCAGAGCATCGATATCAATATCAATCTCCTTCCCCATCCCCTTAATCTTAGCCACGAAATCAAAACTTACAGCACACTCCCCCACTTCCTCCGCATTCCCACCCTCCTCCACTCCTTCCGAGGGGATCAAAAACACAGACGAGCCATCACGCCCCTCAGCCCAAAACTCCTCCGCGACCAGATCCCCCAGCGGCGCACGGTCCACTTCGATAGCGCCCTCCTCTACCTTCCTCTTCATCCTCGCAGCCCTAGCCCTCTTCTTCACATCCCTGCTCTCCACCTCTGCTGTGTTAACTAATGAGCTCGACAACGAAGTTCGTGTCTGCGAGACGTCATCAGGAGGAGGAACGTTCTCCTTGCCCCTGCAATCTCTTTTCCTCGCTCTTGATTCCTCATCAGAACTAATATCCAGCGTGCAAGTCGAGTGCTCTAGCAGGTTCGTCGCGAGTTCCACCTCGGTGTCTTCGTGGATGTCGAAGAACCAGGAGTCCTTCGCGGGCAGCTCTTTGGGAGAGGAGGGATCGTATTGGCGGGATGAGTAGGAGGGGATGGTGCCGGAGAGCGCGGCGTCGATGCTAAATCCCAGTCCTGAAGAGGGGGCAGAGAATTTGGGGAGATCGACGCGCGTGAAGAGAGTGCCGGTTTTCCTGCGGTTGAGGATCCCGATGCGCTTGTGGGTTGGGGAACGACCTGCGGGTGCGGAGAGGGGAGTGGATTTCGAGGTGTCGAGTCTTGGTGCTAGAGAGCGTGCTGGTAGGATTGGACGACGGGGAGAAGTAGTGGATTTGAGGGAGAATTCGTTGGGGGAGGGAGGGGCTTTGGTTAGGAAGAAGTTGGTGGGTTTGAGGAGGTCTTTGGAGGAGCCGTCTGGGTTTTTGGAGCGTTTTGGGGAGAGGAAGATGATGGGGTCGATGTTCTCTGAGTTGTCGTTGTCGGCTTCGAAGGCGTCGGCTTTGCGTTTGCCGAGAGTGGAGAGTGCTAGAGGAAAGGATGTGAGATTCATGGAGATTGAGTGGCAATTGCGGGACGAGGGAGATGGTGGGGCAGGTAGGTGTGAGGGTGATTGTGCAAGAGAGGTCTAGCCGTACCATTCTGACGATTCTTGAGACTCGTGAGATTCTGCAGGCGTGATCCATTCAATGGAGCAAAAGGCTTCCTCGTAACTGCCATGGTTGAAGTCATCGTGAAGCTCCTGCCAAACAAATCCTCAATCAAGTCTTCTGAAGTCCTCTCACTCAAAATTCAAAGATCGTGTTTTCGAAAGGGTCGAATAAACAATATCCAAAGAATACTCTGAAGTCAATCGCGTACAATTTGTTTATTGTCGCCTCGTTAAAGAAGGTCGAAATGGGGCAAGCAGGATATATCGAACCGGCACAGTGGCCAGGCTGTTCGCCCGTTGCAAGCAGTCGCAGGCCTCATCCCAGTCTCACTGCTCCCTCAGTTTCGAATTTGCAGGACCGATCCATAAGAGAGGCGCGCTGGAGGACGTATGCTGCACATCAGAGGCCGGTCGGTTGGCTTTTTGAAGGACAATGTGTTAGGCGGAGGAAAGAATTCAGGAATAGTTGGTTCCTGCGCGAGCCGAAGTAGGAAACGCGACGCGAATCTTTACGCGCTCGTCTCAGTAAAGGACGTGTTCCTGCGGCCCCACTTCACAGAATCCTTACTTCATGCCCAGTCATTGGATTTGGAGAGTCATTAGATATTTTGAGGTTATAGTATGCTGAATGCATTCTCGTTTAAACAATTTAACATCGTCCAGTCGAGATGCGCATTTGCGAAGCCAGTGAGCCACAGGAAATTAAGCGGAAGCAGTACTACAAGAGGCACTTAGAGGCAAAGAGGCGGACATGCGTCTGTCAAGGTGGGTATATCACATAAAGACGGAAATGGAGCAGAAAGAAACCCCAGCTGTACCAATGGCTCTCGAGTCTGGAAGTGGGGACCTGGCGCAACGAGTAAGGATGCAATGAAGTTCTTTCGGCGTGTAGTATAGAGGTGCTATGTAGACCATCAATGAACATGGCGATGCGGGCTGTTCCACGAGACCACACGCTTGGGAGCAGCGATGTGGGTGATCTTCCCAAGCTCCGTCAAATAGAGAAATGCCGTTGGCAGTCTCAACTGAGTCAGGAGCTGGTATCTCATCACTGTCATTATCCTGACCACAAGTATTCTGTTCCAGGGATGGATATAGAGCTCAAATTTCAAAGACTCAAAGCCTCCACAGCAAGTACAAGCTCATTCTGGGTTATCCCCTAGATACGGTTATTGTCTGGGATCTCTACCATTTTCCAGATGAAAGAAGGCTGAAGCTTGGGCTTCAAAGTTCGGTTCGAAGGCATCATTCCCATGAGGGGTCCAGGCCAGATTCATCTTCTTGGCAAAATCCAGACGGCAAGACTCAATCTGCGTAGCCAGGGGCGGCATATCCACCACGGGAATCCGATCAAAGTAGCCATGAATATACATCCCTGGTGGCGTTGCTTATCACAGTCTCTTGGTCAGGGTGGCGGACGCTCATCATGTGAAAGATCTCTTTTAAGACCGGATTCGGCAACAAATCGACTAGCTGTCTGCATGGGAATGATACGACTGTCTATTTCAGCCATGCGATAACTGTTCGAGAAGTGTATATGTAGCTTTCTAAAGTCTGCTAGCTAGGAATGCACTCTCGTCGCAGTTCCGCAAGTCCTTTGTAAAGTTTGGCCACGGTTGTTGCAGAACCTAAACTAGGACTATATGGACGAACACCGACAGGTGAATGGACTTGATTAGTGTCCATTAATGTGCGAACGTTGGCAAATGAATGAATCGTGATGTCGTATATTGTAGATGTTTGAGAGAACCGTGCTACTATCTAGCAAGGCAAAAACTGAAACTGAAATGCTATATTTTCTTATTCTATTCTCTATCTGCCAACCCCAAGCAGCAACCGCAAATAACACCAACAAATACCACTCACAGATATACTACTATGATGTAGGTAAGAAGGAATAAAGTATCATGTGAACACGCATGAGTGAGCAGTGACCTCTCCTAATCCATCGTCCTATTCTCAACCCCTGCCACCACCCCTTACCTCGTCCTCGTCCATACCCCCCTAAGATGACTACTCAAGCTACCATGCCTACGGCTACTATACTAACCGCGAGACTGCCCTCCAGCTCGTGCCACGCTCACCACCACTCACCGGGTTACTCCCCTCCCACTACCGCGTCCGCCCCTATCCTATCATCTCTACCTCCACGATTCCTCCCACCAATGGTGCCGTCTCCTCCTACAAACCGTAAACTCAATCTTCAGCAACAGGCTGTCAACCTACCCTTCAACCCCAGCTCCTACTCCTGCTTCCCCATATTCGATACCCCGGCCTTAATGTAATTCCCCTTTGGATCATAATCAAACCCCTGTTTAATCGTATTAAAGATTCCCTCTCCGCGCGTATGATCGCCTAAGTATTACCAATTTCCCTAGTTCGAAGACAAGTCGTGGTTGGCAAGTATAGCTTCGAACCATCCCGCCCCGAGCCGCTAGTCAATATGCAAGTGCTTTGAGGAAAGAAGCGACATTTTGGGCATGCGGTTGGACGTGTAGCCCGTGAGGTAGAGTTCCCGGAGCGAGACATCGATGTCCCATTCCTGTGATGAAATTCAGGCAGCGCTCTAGCATTGACGTAGCTTCCCCTTTGACCTTCACACGGATGCGTCCATCGCCCCTCTATATTTCCCTCAGCCTTGAACCCCTCGATCCGAGAATGTTTGCTTCCAGACTTCGTGCAAAGCGGCAATCGCGCCACAGAAGCTGAACTCGCACCTGAATCGTTCCCTCATTCTCGCCTTTGCCGTAGACTGCGACGCAGGTCCAGAACTCGTTGGTGCTGTCCTCGAAAGCGTTCGGCATGGGTTTTGCGAGCTGTGGCGCAACCATGTGCCAGGTACGTAATAATATGCTTGAGAAGTTTGTGCCAAGTAGGTCGTGACGGTTTGAGTGGTAGGCCGTTATTGTGCTGGAGGAAATGACATGTATAAGACGTCGGCGCTAGGTTCGCCGCCTAGGAAGGGATGTGCAGATTGTGTTTTCTCGTGGAAGGTTGGGGGTTTTTTGATCGTGGGCGTGCTAGTGAAGGGTTTGAGGGGCGCGGAATAGATGCCGGATAGAGAATCGGGGGTACTGAATGGGGAGTGTTGTTGTGGTACTGCGGTGGGGAATTGTGGAGAGAATCGGCTTTGGTGTGGAGAGAAGGGAGCGTGGTTTGTTATGGAGAGGCTCGATAGATTGCGGTAGGTTGTGAAGACGTCTGGGAATTGTTAAAGATCTCGAGCCTGGAGATCACGGCTGGTCATGTCAGTTTGGAGGTTCTTGAAGTTGGGGATAGGACGTACTCATCAACAAGGTACTTCCCATCCACCCAGAGTTTGAAATCGACTCCATTCTTCGCACAAGAATACTTGACATCCCTATCTTCCTTTTTTCTTCTTAACCGCCCTCTTCACCGGTCATCCAAACTGCACCTGCCTTCAACTCCCCGTCCTCCGACTCCAAGAGGTCGGCTGATCACTTCTCCTATCATACCAACAGCCAAAATCCTCCAACTTGAATTCGCGCTTCAGGATGGGAGCCTTTTGTGTCCTCAACTTCAATAAATCCGGAGAGCTCGATCTATTGGGCAGGGGAGATGTACAGGCGGAAGAAGATCGGTGGAGCCATGATCATTTCGGGTAGTAAGGGCGTAGAGGATGGGATTGTCCGAGGTGCGGAGGTCTCTCCAAAACAACTAGATAACAATATTAGAGTCTGCCATCTGGGGGAAGGCGCCAGATAACGATGGGCGTTATGAGTGCAGGGCGAAGCGGAGCTATGGAGGCCCTTAAGGCAGACTAGCTCCATGTGCGCCTGCAAATAACATCTGCAGACGAGGTGCAATAGTGGACTCTATAAAGCGACTTGGCCGCTCAGATAGGTAATAGTAAAGGAAGGTTCTGAGCGGACTCAAATAAGTTGTTTCCTTCTTTGGTTAGGTCGGAGCCGAAAACCATATCATGCAACCCGGCCCAAATCCACTTCAAACTCACGTATATGTTTATTTTTTATTAATCGATTGTCCATGATAATCCGGTGTTTGCCACGTTTGCATATTGTTTTGGAAGAGGAATCAAGGGATTTTAATTATTTTATTAGGAACGTTGGGGGTTGTAATGTTCATGCGGCGTAGGTTGGGAGGAAAGCTAAGCTTTGGGGAAAGCGCAGGTCTCAAAGATATCCAAATGTACGTTTTGCGTTCGTGAGAAACTTCTTGTGATTATTATAGTAATAAACTCATGGAATAACCCATGAGATTTGAAGTGAAGTCGATTGAAAAGTTACCCTTTGCAGTATCCGTAGTACCTATCCCCACCAGGAACGGGTATTTGTTGCTTTCTCCAACCAACACAACTCATCAAATTCCACCCATATATCTTTACATTACCACCTTGTACTCTCCTTGCTTCGCGACACTTCCGTATTATATCGTAAAGCGCCTCGTCCACATTAACTTTGGTTTCCACCGAGGCTTCATAAACCACGCATCCCAAGTCTTGCCCCAATTTACGTCCTTCTTCGAAAGAGACCTCCCGCTTCTCGTCTTCGCACTCAGTCCCAACGAGAACTATGCTAACAGGCCGAGGGAAGGATGCTGGGATTGTCGCTGTGTCTAAATCTGAGGATGTCGAAGCAGATTTGATTTTTTTGATTTTGCCGTGAATTGTTCGTATCCACTCAAACGAGAGTTTCGAGGTGACGCTATAAAAATACACGATTCCGTCCGCATCACGAATCAATCTGTCTGTCTTTGTATTCAAGCGGTCGTTTCATCCAGGCCGGTCTTCTCATCCAGGCTGGTCTTCTCATCCGGGCCGGCTATATCGCGCATGTGTACTGTATAGAGTTTGCCATCAAGCATAGCTTGCTTGGCGTATGGATTTTGCTATTGAAAAATAAGTGTATCTTCTTTAACAGACACTGTATTCAGCACCTATAAGGTGTGAATTGCTTCCTACCTTAGTAAAATCCAAGAGCTGAATGAAACCTGTTTTTCAACACTGGCGTGCCCTAAGAAAACCACCTCGTGCGCCGCCATGATGAGGGATGATGTGCAGGAGTCGCCTGGTCACAAGAGCGTGTGATAACCTTCGTAGAACGGATTGTAAGAATAATGCGTTCGAGCGGTTTAGTGAGACTAGAGAGCAAAAGAGTTTGAAAACCATAGATGAGTGAGCAGGGCTGAAGCTCGCGGTGTGAAATTCATTGGAAGGAGATGTCCATCTTTAAGAGCAAATGAGGTTTTAGAATCAGTATTGCTGGGATCAACTCTTGAAAATCCGTGCTTTGACGATCTCCGGATTAACAATACGTGCCGAAATAATCCTCAAGAATCCACGATTCTGTCGCGTCGGGAAGCAAAACGTGATTCCCCGGTCTCAGCCTCGGAAGAGGATTGTCATTCGGGACATCTCGACCGAAGCGATGAAGCGATGGCTAGTACCACAAGGCTGCCAAGAGTGGGGCTTTGCCTTAAGGGGATGTTGTTTTGGGAGCCAGCGAAAGTTTGTGAAGAACTGTTGTCGTCTGTGCATGACGCTAGTCCCAGCCGCACTCATGTAGATACTAGGTACCCTAGGTAGGTAGGTAGTATCCCTGCTCAAAGACCATTGATTCGACTGCCCGCACTTTTAACTTCTTCTTTCCGTCACACCGTCTGCTTCGCACCTCAGAATGTCAACCTTATCTCAACCTCAAACACCGGCAGCCCTCGATAGCCCCTCCGAGAAATATCGGTATAGTAGGTTTGAAAGACTCACGGACCATTTGGAGACCCCGCTTCTTGATAATAGGAAATACCGCGTCGTGAGGCTGCCAAACCAGCTGGAGGTACTCCTGGTTCATGATGCGGAAACGGACAAGGCCAGCGCGGCCATGGATGTCAATGTGGGTAGCTTCAGTGATGAAGAGGACATGCAGGGCATGGCTCATGCGGTACGGATCCCAGGCTCCTTATATCCTATTCCATTTCCGCATTGTACTCCAGAAACATGTATCAGGTCATATACTCTAGGTACAAGCTGAAGAGATCTTCCTTTCCATCCTGTGCTCCCAGAAACGTCGTGAAACTTGCAAATGCTGATGACACCGTTTTCTAGGTAGAACATTTGCTATTCACGGGAACAAGGAAGGTATAATATATTTCTACACTCCTGGAGTTTCATAGTGGGGTGCAAGGGTAGCTTTATCTAACACGAGATCCTCATTTGGCCCCCATTTCACACTTGCTCCAACTGTGATAATTATAATGACAGTATCCTGTGGAAAATGACTACAATCAATATCTTTCCTTGCACTCTGGAAGCTATAACACATATACTGACGTCACGTCTACAAACTACTACTTTGAGGTTGCCGCAAAGAAGTCCGAAGATGCTTCCACGGACGAGGCTTCTCCATTATATGGTGCCCTGGACCGATTCGCGCAATTTTTCATTGATCCCCTCTTTCTTTCTTCAACCCTAGACAGGGAGCTGAGAGCAGTCGATTTGGAGAATAAGAAGAATTTGCAAAGCGAAGACTTTGCCAGAGGCGCGGGGCATCGATGTTCGACAGAAATTCATGGATTTCTATGAGAAGCATTATTCCGCCAACCGTATGAAGCTTGTTATTTTGGGAAGGGAACCGTTGGATGTTTTGGAAGATTGGGCTGCAGATCTGTTTGCCGGAGTCCGGAACAAGAGCTTGCAACAAAATCGGTGGGAAGACGAAGTACCTTTTAGACCGGATGACCTCTTGACTCAGTGCTTTGCGAAGCCAGTAATGGATTTACGGCAATTGGACCTCTGGTTTCCGTTTATTGACGAAGATTTACTGTTCGAGTCGCAGCCGAGTCGATATATCAGCCACCTAATTGGCCACGAGGGTCCTGGAAGTATTATGTCCTACCTCAACAAGTCGAAACGTTGGGCCACTGGGCTCCGCGCAGGTATGTTGAAATTTTTAATATCTCAAAAATTCCCAGGAATCTGGAAGCAGAAAGAGAAATGGTACGGTACTGAGTATACCTACGAGAAGATTCCCGCTGACTTTCTTGCCAAAATTCAACAGGCTGCTAAAAGTACACTCAAGAATCGGTTAGCGGAATTACACTTACCACAGAAAAATCCGTTCATTCCAACGAAGCTTGAGGTTATGAAGAAGGAAATCGACAAGCCAGCACTCTCGCCAAAACTTATTCGAAATAACGATCTTTTTCGGACCTAGTTCAAGAAGGATGATCAGTTCTGGGTTCCCAAGGCCAACATCCTTATCAACTGCCGGAATGCCCTGCCAAATGCGACGGCTGAGAATAGTTTGAAGGCAAGACTATACATAGATATGGTCCGAGATGCGTTGGAGGAGTACGTATGATGCTAAGCTTACTGGATTGTATTATTCGGTATGTGCTAAGTCAATGGGCATTGAAATCGCAGTCTCGGGTTATAACGACAAGCTATCAGTGCTACTGGAGAAGGTTTTAGTCACCATGAGGGATATGGAGATCAAGGAGGACCGGTTTAAGATCATCAAAGAAAGAGTGCTACGAGAACTCAAGAATTGGGATTTCGAAAACCCATACGGTCAAGTCGCCATTTTCACTTCGTGGTTAAATAGCGAAAAAGAGTACATTAATGAGCAGTTTCTGGCCGAGCTGGATCACCTAACGGCGGCTGACATTCAGCAATTCTATCCTCACCTGCTACGACAGATGCATATCGAGACCTTTGTACAGTACATGGAAACTTCTTTAAGGAAGATGCTCTAAAATTGAGCGACCTTATTGAAAGTCTGTTAAAGCCAAGACCGCTACCTCAAACACAATGGCCCATTGCCCGATCGCTGGTCTTCCCACCTGGTAGCAACTTTGTCTATTACAAGACTTTGAAAGACTCAAAAAATGACAACTACTGCATTGAATACTCATCGCATATTGGCGACGAGTCTATCCGCCCCTTACGTGCGAAGACACTTCTTCTCGACCAAATGACGCATGAAGCGGCCTTCGATCAACTTAGAACAAAGGAGCAGCTTGGATATATGGTATCTAGCGAAGCTCGATCTACCTCCACAACCATTGGCTATACAATTACTATTCAGAGCGAGAAGACCCCAAAGTACTTGGCGTCAAGAATTGATAGCTTCCTTTCTGGGCAGAGAGACTAGAAAATATGTCTGATGAGGAATTCGAGAGCCACAAGAAGAGCTTGATCACAGAGCGATTAGCGAAGTTGGTGAATTTAAATGAGGAGAAGGATCGTCTTTGGTGGCACATTGGCAACGGCCTTGATTTTGAGCTAGGTAAGTTGAATTTACATGCTGTTTGCACTATGACTAATTGATCTCCGTAGTCCACCACGATGCTGCTCACGTCAAGGTGCTCACCAAGACCGACATGATCGAGTTCTATCAGCAATTCATCCACCCATCATCGCCAGACCGAGCAAAGCTGGAAATTCACCTCAATGCTCAGTCACCGAGCCCCGACATATCTGCCGTCAAAGAAGCCACCAACAAGGAACCGGAGGTCCTGGATGCCAACAAAGATAAGAAGCTCCCACGAGAAGATGAGGTAGCAAGTGACGTGGAAGGCAACGGCACAGCACCGTTCATCATTACAGACGTTCGGACTTTCAAAGCAATGCTCCAAGTCAGCGCGGGACTACAACCGGTAAAGCACATCAGCGAGTTTGAAGACTTGGACTAGCGGCAAGAAGAGCACACTGCTAATACAAGAGTGTGTTTCTCTCTTCTACCAAGGGCTCTATTGCACCCAGGAGTGTGTTGGGTAGGCATGGGCTGCGAAGCTGGTTTCTTGCGCACCAAAAGCGTCAAGGAGTCTGTGGCTAGTGTATACGAGGGCGCGTTTGAAGAGAGTTGGAATTGTGACTGAGGGTGGGTATTTTGGAAATTTACGGGACAATCTAAAGTAAGATCCATGGGCTTTCATCTTTACGTCGGAAATGCACCAATTCGTCTGAAATTATTTCAGATGTTCCGCAATCCTTAAGTGCTATAAGTAAACGGAATTGGTAGTTCTTCAAGAAAAGAACCAAGTGTTAATCCAAGTGGCAAGGTAAACAAAACCGCCTAAAAGAGAAAGGAAAATTCCCAGCAATTAACACCCGACCAATTCATACTCGTTCCTGCGTTTCGGGTAATCTTCTCGGTAATGCTTTGCGATTGTCCGTTCCTAAAACCCTCTTCCTATCAATTAAGTGAAATTTAACATGACCCCCTCCTTACCCCGTTACAACTGATCTTTCGACCTTGTCCCCTGGATTTAATTTCTTCCAAGTTTCTCAATTCTGTTGTCCCTTAAGATTCTGGGGCCGCTCTTCGAGCTGGAAGTCCGGGTTATCAAAATGTACATTATTTTAGCGACTATTCTTGAGTGCAGTCGTCACAGTGGCTTGGGCTTGAGATGCACGTTGGCCTTCCCATTCGTACTTGCTAGGCGACATTTTGTGAGACTGCCGGATGCAACGAGAAGATAAGAAGGGTAAATGACCGGCATATCAGCCGCGGTGATTGCCTTGGGGTCAACGGAGGAGGTCCGGGGGAATAGCTGTGGTGGATTGAGTCTGGAAGGAATTGCCGGCCGTTGGTGTCCAAGGAAGGAAGAGAAGCGAATTTTCGGCCGTTCGTGCCCAAGGAAGGAGAACTCAGCTGGTTTGAGTTCCCAGGATTCTGAAGAAATTGCAATTTAGCCAAGGGGCCAAGCAAGCATGTATTGCTCATCAGAATACATGAACTGACTAGCTTCTGAATGCCATGATTTGACCTTGACAATTAAAGTTGCTAGTAGTCGACGTTTCGTTTCGATTGATACAAGAGAAAGGACGACGCGGACTCTCTTGTTTTGGTGGGATATAAAAAGTGAAAGAGAATGAGAGTTCGAAGCAAATGTGATATAGGACCCTGTAAAGTTGAGGCTTACAAAAGATTATCGTCTACCATGCCGTATATGTGCTGGTGAGAACTTATGCTCGAGCTCATCTCGAACTGGGCGTGTACATGCTCGGGGCAGTAGGTTGGTCCGCGTAAAGCATCTTGCATTATGCCTGGTACGGGGCTGTCGGTGCCAGAATTACGTGAGGAGTAACTGCCATAAATTGGCACCGGGTAGTTCATAAACGGGATATCATTATTGGGAAACGACTGGTTGATGGGGGTTGCAAAATAGCTCTCAGCGTGTGCACCGAGGGAGTCGATAGAGTTAGGGATGCTAAGGCTAAGGCCATCCCCACAACCAGGGCTGAACGAGCGCAGGCGCTGTGACTGCGGAAGCTGCTGACTTTGATGGGTCATCGGGTCCTGGTTGTAGTCGTGCAGCGAGGAGCAGTCCTGTGATACTGCCAGGTTCAACTGCGGTATGATTGGGGGCGTCATGTCGTGGGTAGCCATATTGACAAACTCGTACATCTTGACTGGATTCGAAGACATGGTCCGCATCGATTCCAGCTTGATTTTGACCTCCTCCTCTTCGGTGGGCTCAAGAGATCCGGACATCGACGAGGAAGCTTGGGGCCGAGCTATAGGAGGACTTTTAGGAATAGGCGCGGATTTCGCAACTGGAAGAGACAAGCCTCGCAACTTGCCTCGACTGGCCACACCCACGCCCCAGGTCAATTGCGTCTTATATCCCGAGCATTTTTCGCCCACCTTGAGACATTGCGAGCAATATGGTCGTCGGCGGTCGCATTTGGTGTTCCTCTTAGAGCAAGCGAAGCAGTCGGGCGCTCTTCGACGTCGCTTTTGCTTCGCCGCCGGGCAGGGGAGCGGGAGGGTCATCGCCGAGGAGGTGAGTGAGTGAATGAGTGAGGGGGGTTATAGCAACGTAAATATGGAGGCCATTGAGGCAGAGAAGTGTAAGATTTGTCCAGGTTAAAGCGCACTGGATGGGGCCAAGAGCAGCAGCAAGCGAGGAAGGATATTAGTAGCAAATCCGTTTTTCGTGCGGTTGATTTTCCTCTTGCAAATAAAGAAACTCGTTCCTGAGGAGGAGAAAGCAGGTTTTAAAGAACAGCAGTGTTGGGTTTGGGCCTGTAGGAAGCTGTGAGACTTTTCGGATGAGGAAACGATGCGTCACAGCCTCTTCACCTCAAGTACTTTCGCGCTTGCATTTTGGTGTGATAGCCGGCATGCGCACGGATGACCCCTACGGTTTCGCTGATGCTTGCCGCCCGCTCTTGAAGCAGTGATTCATAGGACAGAAAGTTGTAAGCCACGACGATTAGTTCTCAAAGCCAATCCATGTGGCACTTGAACCTAGCTTCCACTGTAAGCAAGCCCTGTTGGCACTACACTGAGATTCCACTGCGTAACCGAAGAAGACCCTCGCATATGCGGTGAGAAGATGCAATGTGTTGTGGCAACGCCCTGCATAAGATCTATGCATGACCGGATAGCAGGAGAGTGAATTCCCAAGCTGAGAAACTCCGCCCCGGTACGTACTAAGAAATATTGATTCGAGGTCACTTTTGGATCCTCGACCGGGTTCATTTCCCTAGTTGACATGGTGTAGCGTTGCATCTTTCTTCGGTTTCACACGCCAATCACTTGCCGCCGAAGTCTTAGCAAAACAGTAAGGCATTCATCTTCAGCCGCCCGTTACCCGATCCACATGGCAGCATAGCAATGGCATTTGGCTAGGGAGTCATATGTTACCTGATATCTGTGATCAAGCTACACGATCCACTGGTTTTTGACATCACCCACAGGAGTATTCGGAGATGGGTTTATTACAGGGCTCGTCTAGATCTGATCTCGGGTCTGGGATTGCTCTGCTTATTCTCTCTTTCCTTACACCCTAAGACCTCCAGAAAACAAATCCTTTTATCTCTTTGGGGAAGTAACGTAGCACAGCATGTTCTGCCGTCCAATCGATCCGTGCATAACAGTCGCAGCTGTCACTGCTTCCCAGTCAATGACGAGATCCCAGATCATGCAGTTGGGTTTGACTGGATCAGTTTCGGGTTGCTGCGGGAGTCCCAAAATGGAAGGCTTTGCCGTCTCGGCTCACAAGTGGAAGCCCATATTTTGCTTAGATCCTCACTGCGGGGCATTCACGATTTCAATTTCCCCACCATCCACTGGTTTCACCAGAACAATACAATTTGACAAGAAATGCGTCATTGACGTAACGCTCCGTTACGATGAGGTTCCAGCAATCGTTGACTCTGCGCCCCAATAGCATATTCTTCTTTTCTTTTCTGCGGTATTTTTAGCTAATACAAATATAAGATAGCTCAGGAAGCCTTACAGCTATACGTTCTTAGACTGCAACAAAACTTTTAGCAGCAAGAATGATTGGGAAAAACACGAAAGCTCCTCTAAGCATTTCCAACTCGAGACTTGGCGCTGCGACGGAAAGGAAATAGAAGGCGGCTGTGCCAAGTTGTGTTACCACCGAAAGGTCTTCCAAGACCATCTGAGACAAAATCATGTTATCTCTGATCCCACGGTCTTGAAGACCAAGGCCAATACCTGTTGCATTAGTTGCAACAATCAAATCCGCTTCTGGTGTGGGTTCTGCAACAGGCTTGTCGACCTGGAGAAGGGGGAATCGACGCCTGGGCCGAGCGCTTCAATCACATTGATGACCACTTTATGGGAAAACCCGGGCTATCAAAACAAAGCAACCAAGATTGGATTCCCGTGAACAGTGATAAGCCGAAAGGAGGCGCTGGTTCTCACGCCCTAGAGGACCATTCGGATTCCAACTCAAATGGAAACCCACCCGACTCCGCCTGGGAAGGAGATGACGATGAAGAAAATGGCGATGGAGGGACGAAGAAACGGCGCAAGAAACATGGTGGTCTCAAAAGACCGACAAAACGTACTAGAAAGGACTAAGGTATGTAAGAAACTATTCTAAAAGACATCCTACTAAATATAGTGATATGGTGGTAGCGCGAGGGTAGTTTACGTCAAAGTTTTCTTGTACAGCTTGTGATCGGCCGTGATCTTCTCAATGTTTCCTGAATTCTATGTTATCTTTGGGAAACTCTGGAGTCAGCTTTTAGAGTCTATGAATGATTGATGATCCTGTATAATTAACTAGAACAAAGATATTGAAAGGTGGTTATAAAAGCGTCCAAGGGTTATTAAGTAGTTTAAATTTATTGAGTTTCACACGAGAGCTAAAGAAATAAAGATGTGGTGAAAGAAGCCTAAACGCAGTGTATATGCCAAAGTATGCTCTAGGAAAGGAAATTTGAAAAATCGTCTCAGTCGTTTTTGCATTAGCTACGACTATTAGTAATGTTTTTATTTACAGTCTTTTTTTTAAGCAATCTTGGTCTATATATCTAAGCCAAACTAAGTTTGATAAACGTTCTATAGTAGTATTATGATTTAAATAAGTAAGCTTTATAAAATTAAAATCTTGATAATAATACTATATAGGCCTAAACTTTACTAAATATATCAAAATTAATTTAGTTTACTATTTCTACTTAGATTTATTTTAGGTGCAGAATACAATTTAAATATAAAGATATTTGTTTTGCTATTAGTAGAATACAATTTGTATATCACTTATTATTTAAGTATTATACTCTTAGGTCTTAGTATCCTCTTTTTCTAAGTTAGAGCATAATTAGTAGCTATTGTACTGTGTACTACTATAGTTAAGCTTGATTTGCTTACCGTTTCTTGTGATAGTATATTTTATACAAATACATTAAGAATTAGTAGAGTAGCCGGAAGATGTGCTAATGGTGTTGAGTTTCAAATTTTCTATTGTACTAATCAGTAAATCTTGGCTGAACTGTATATAGTCTTTAATAAGACTAGTAGATATAGTAGGCTTAGTCGACTTTAGTAAACACAGTACGTTAATCATTGATTTTATAGTACGAGCTTTGCTTTCTAAGGTTCTGCATTTGATGGGCTTTGTTGGCTTTGGTGATTTGATTTCTGAAAGGGATAATGGGCGGCCTTTGGCCGGAGCGGCCTCGAGTAATTTGCTCCTCGAGATGTTACTAGAGATAGTGAGGACGTTTAGGAGGGGGGCGGGGGCGGTCACACGCTCCCGTGCACATGGTTGGTTCTTGTCATGACCTTCAGTACCGTCGACCTTGTACTGTAATTCAGTTTCAGAAAATGAGGTAATAAAATTAAAAAGTAACAGACATAGTACCAGAATCTCTAAACAAATGTTTTATCTAGTTCAATAGTTGTTGTAATTGAAAGTTTGATTGTACCATTTCATATGACCGTATTATTAGATACAATAAAAGCATAGCCATAAGTATATCCATCTCATGAACTATATACATATACACTTTTAGTAATAGAAAATACACAGAAAATAAAGGTGTAGAGATATTTGAATTTGGCTATAAAGCGCGGAGAGTCTTTTAGAGATTGAAATTTGGTAGAAAAAAAAGAAAGTTCAAAATTAAAGGTAAAAGACTGATCACGCTCCGAGGCCAATCACTTTGACAACATTCCACTCATAAACGTTGCGGTCAGCCTCGCTAGCCACACGGGGATAGAGGCATACACACTGCAGCATCTTGGGAAATGCAAGCTGATATCACATACCCCTGACTGCTACCGGCCGCTCTCTTCAAAATCTCAATGCCGCATACGGCACTCTTAAATGCTGTAGCAGACTCTTCTCAAAGATAGTAATCGCTCTGCCTTTCAATGTGACAAAGCCTTTCTGTAGGGGTTATTCCTCCATCCTCGTTTTGCTGACACATTAGAGGATCTTAGAATGCTTAATCGACAGGTTCCGCAACATCGGGAATAAATCATAAGGCTGGAAAATTGAGTTCATAAATAAAGTGATGGTGGAGTAACATGGGCCAACATTATGACCTGATTCCAATTGCAGCCTCATGTTGGGATGGAGCCCCTAGAGCACTATCAGAGATCCGCAAGATCTTATTTTTAGAAAAGAACAGTAACATTATACACAAAAGAAATTCATATCAACAAAATCATTATGTACTTGTCAACATCAAAACGGCGTAATACTATAGAGAAAGAAGCATTGATTTGCAAAACTGAAAAGAAAGCTACAGGGGTACTCAGACGGCAGACTAAGGGACTCAATAGCTGGGATAGATTGAGCCTATACCCCGTATAAACATTCACCTAGCGCACATAAAAGCCTCCAAGGACCTGCAGTCACAAATGGTTTGATTTGAGCTTCAGGTAGGCATTCAGAATATTTGTATGGCCATAGTCATTAGCAACTTACATTTAAACTACAGTTTCTGCCCCACTCAGAACGAATGCCCGACAGCGACACGAAACAAACTCATATTGAAAAGGGTCTCAAATCCACGAGAAGATGAGAAATCGATTCCCATTCTCTAACTTCGATGCAAAAATATATACAAGAAGAACAACATCTGCATTACAAGTCCGTACTTCTTCCACGACACACTCACAACTCAAAACTCGCACACATCATCAACCGCACTCTCTAAATCTGTGATCGAGGTATCAGCAACTCCATTGCGAGTACCATTCATTCCGCACAACATCCGTAAGGACACTCTTGAGTGGAGGAATGGCCCGGACGGAACACTTTGCAACGCCCGTGGACTTCGACATACCAAGTTCAAATGCAAATCTGCCATAGGGCAATCGAACATCTCCAGTAAGTCATAAATACAGAAGTACAGCCTGCAAATGTACAGTTTAGGCAATGATTTAAGTACTTTACCTCTGGCATTTAGGTGGGTGGGGAAAGAACAGGAGAGCGAATATTTTTCTAGGCCTGGCTTGTGTAACTACGGTAAAGGAAGGAGATTTGTAGGAGATTAAGGAGGTGGGTCTGGAGAAAGTATTAAACTGTATATTGCGAGCTTTATAGACAATAGGTGGTTAAGGTTATTGATCACATAAGAAGATATAAGGGGACAAAAAAAGGAAAACACTGAAAAAAAAACCCCCCAGAATAAAGTAGTCATACCTGGCTTAGGTTGACTTCAATCATAATTTAAGCAAATCAGTTTCGTTTTTATATATTTGGCGATCTCCAGTGTGTACTCAGCATCCTATAACCAGGCTGCCCACGATCCTTTACTAAATATGGTCCCCAACCATTGTACTATATTAGTATGTTCACTAAAACCGACAGGGGCACAGTGGCGAATTGAGGAGATTGAGTAATTTGGTAATTGGCATATGCTAAAGGGTGGGTGCGAAAGAGGTGGAGACAGCCTTGAGGCCCAGCCTTCTTGCTGTTGAGGCGGCCTGCCGTTGTTCTGAACCTCTCGGTGAAGCGCCAAAACGAACACAATGTGCTCAAAAATCTTTCAACTAATTCACTGGTTGGTAATGTTCTGACATAAGG
>Ga0182030_10004056_pt1 | contig 31239 bp, 22 predicted proteins | sample 812S3MmetaG_FD_121299 | JGI IMG/M metagenome (GOLD analysis project Ga0182030, IMG submission 121299) | Permafrost microbial communities from Stordalen Mire, Sweden - 812S3M metaG (Illumina Assembly) | ecosystem: Environmental > Terrestrial > Soil > Wetlands > Permafrost | place: Sweden...
AACGGCGGCCGGGCGAGATAAAAATTGGCATAGGTGAACACGCCCACAAGGGAAAACAAGACGGTGAAGCCCATCCCGCAAATCGCCAGCAGACGTGGATTCCGCAGGTGTCCCCAGGTATCGCTCACCGATTTGAACACATGTTTCGACGGGACAAAATGGACAGCCAGCGGGAGCCATTGTTGCACGGCGAATGCACCAAGCAGGTCAAGGAGGCCCAGCACCAAAAAGGCACCGCGCCAGCTCCAGTGGGCGGCGATGATGCCGGTGAGAAAACGCCCCAGGAAACCGCCAAACACCGTGCCCGCAACGTAGGAGGACATCACCACCCCGACGCGTCCTGGAAATTCCTCGTTGATGTAGGCCATCATCACGGCGATGACACCGGGCACAAAAAGTCCCTGGACAAAACGCCAGAAGATGAGCGCGTGCAGGCTTTGCGATGTGGCAGCCAGCAGGGTTGGGACCGCCATGGCGAAGAGCGCGGGAACGATGACCTTCTTGCGTCCGATGGTTTCCGCCACCAGGCCGGTGACCGGCGCCATGAGCGCCACCGCCAGCGTGACGGCGCCCACGGTCAGGCTGACTTCAATCACGGACGCGTGGAACAGCTGCTGGAACAAGGGCAGCAACGGCTGCGTGCAATACACGTTCAGGAACGTGCAGGCGCCCGCCACCATCGCGGCAAAGATGGCTGACTCAAAGGTTTTTTCCGGACGGGCCTTCCGCGCCGCCGGGGTCACAACCGTGCTCATTAATTTTGGATGATGGGCACGAAACAGACGGAAGGAAAACCGAAACTGTTCCGCCTGCTTCCCAATTGCGCCTTGGCGGTTGTCTTGAAACCTGGGATAAGTTAATTTTAAGGCGTGATTTACGACGCATCATTGGACGAGCTGCTGCAAAAGGTCTGGAATGGCCAACGCATCAACCAGGCGGAAGCGTTGCGGCTTTATCATCTGCCGCTGGAGGAACTCGGCGCGCTCGCCGACCGTCGCCGGAACTTGGCCAAGGCGAAGGATTTCAACGGCCGCGGGAACGACATCGTCACCTACATCGTTGACCGGAACGTCAATTACACCAACGTCTGCAACGTCTATTGCAAGTTCTGCGCGTTTTACCGGGTGGAAAAAGACGACGACGCCTACGTCATCACGCTCGACGAGATGGACAAAAAAATCGAGGAGACTGTCGCGCTGGGCGGCACGCAGATTTTGATGCAGGGCGGGCATCACCCCAAGCTGACGAAGCAGTGGTATCTCGATTTGCTCTCGCACATCAAAACGAAATGGCCGCAGGTGAACATCCACGGCTTCAGCCCCAGCGAGTTCATCCATTTCCGCGAGGTGTTCAACGAGCCGCTGGAGAAAATCATCGGCGATTTCGTGAAGGCCGGCCTGGGCTCAATTCCCGGCGGTGGCGGGGAAATTCTCGTGGACCGCGTGCGCCAGCGCATCTCGCCGCTCAAGGCCATGAGCAGCGACTGGCTGGAGGTCATGGACGTGGCGCATCGGCTCGGTTTGAATTCGAGCGCGACGATGATGTTCGGTCACGTTGAGACAGTTGAGGACCGCATCGAACATCTGGAGCGGCTACGCGTGCAGCAGGACGGGTCGAAGGGATTCACCGCGTTCATCTGCTGGACGTTCCAGGCGGAGCACACGAACCTCAAGGTGCCCACCGTTGGCGCGCACGAATATTTGCGGACGCAGGCGCTGGGCCGGATCTACCTCGACAATTTCACGAACATCCAGAGCTCTTGGGTCACACAAGGTTTGGAAATCGGCCAGATTGCCTTGAAATACGGCGCAAACGACCTTGGCAGCATCATGATCGAGGAAAATGTCGTCAGCCAGGCCGGCACCACCTTCCGCATGACTGTCCCGGACATGTATCGGCTCATCAAGGATCTCGGCTATGAGCCGCATCAGCGCGACAACTGGTACCGGCTGGTGAATTAAACATTGGGTCCGCGGACATTCAGGCGGTTCTTGCCGGATTGACTAAAAACAAGCTTGCCCGATGCTTTTGATAACAAGCAATCTGTTACATGGCCAATCCGTCAACATCGAGAAGGATCACAAATCCGAAGACGCGCTTCAACTGGCGCGTCAGCGATTTCATCCGGCGGACGATGGTCCGGTGGTTTGAACTCCGCGCGTGGGTCACCGGGCGGAATTACTATTGTTCCACGCTGGCGGGCGAGGATGATTACAACATCACGGTCAATTCCGACCTGACGGTTTCGTGCAGTTGCCAGGATTACGACGGCAGCGGGCACATTGGCGACCTGCGCAAGAATTCGTTCGAGGAAATTTTTTTCGGTCCGGTGGCGCAGCGGTTCCGCGACGAGCTGGCCAGGGGGAAGGTGCCGATTCCCACCTGTGTGCGTTGCACGATACGCCGCCTGCCTAAAAAGGCCGCGCAGCCCAAGCCCCGGCTGCCGGATCGCGGGATGCTGCTGGAGAACACCGTCCGGTGCAATGTGGATTGCATCGGCTGCGCGCGCGAGGGCGCCGCCGCCATCCGCACCAGCAAACAGATGACGCTGGAGGAACTCAGCCAGATGGGCGATCTCGTGGCCCGGCTCGGGATGAAGCAGCTTTTTTATTTGAACCTCGGCGAGCCGTTCCTGTCGCCGACCATCTGCCAGGAGCTGCCGATTTTGCGCGCCAAAAATCCCGACTGCCGCATCGTGGTCTCTACGAACGGGGTGTTGCTGAACACGGATGCCAAGCGCGAGGCGGCGCTTTCGTTGAGCCACATCCTGTTTTCCGTGCATGGCATCAGCGAGGAAATGAGCGGGAACTACATGCTGCGCGGCAGTTTTGAAAAGGCGTATGCGGCGATGAAGGCCATGGCGGCGTATCGCGACGCCCGCCAACGGCATCTCCCGCTGCTGGAGTGGAAATACCTTTTGTTCAACTGGAACGACCATCCCAAACACATCGCGCGGGCGATTGAAATGGCGAAGGAAATCGGCGTGGACATCATTTCCTTCTGGCCGACCCGCAATCCGTTTTACGGAATGTCGTGGCGGTATCATCTCGGCATGATGAACGACATCGGCGTTAAATGCTGGAAGGGGCGCGAAGTGATTTTCCGGCCGGAAAACATCCCGGCCAACCAGATTCATTGACGCCGGCCGGATTTTCACTCGCCGCCGTCCGATTGCGCGATATAATCGCAGAGCTTTACGGAAACCAAAATGTCCGACACACCCGAATTCAGCCTCGTCATTCCCTGCCACAACGAAGAAGGGAACCTGGCCGTACTCATCGCGGGAATCCGCCGGGCGGCGGACCCGCTCCAGCGGCCTTATGAGATCATCCTGACCGATGATTTCAGCCAGGACCGGACCTGGTCCGTCATCAAGGAATTCGCGGCGGCCGACCCGCGCATCCGGGCGCAGCGGTTTGCGTTCAACTGCGGGCAGTCCGCGGCGCTGTGGGCCGGGATGAAGGCGGCGCGCGGAAAATACCTCATAACGCTCGATGCCGACATGCAAAACGATCCCTGCGACATTCCCAAATTGCTGGAGGGGCTTAAACAATTCGACTGTGTTTGCGGCACGCGCGTGGAGGCCCGGTGCCGGGGTGACAATTTCATCCGGGTGATTTCGTCGCGGATCGCCAACTGGGTGCGGAACAAGCTGTCCGACGAGAACATCAGCGACGCGGGCTGCTGTTACCGGGCGTTCAAGCGCGAGTGCATTGAGAACCTGAAATTTTTCAAGGGCATGCACCGCTTCATGCCAACGCTGTTCAAGATCGAAGGGTTCACCGTCACCGAGGTTCCGGTGACCACGAATCCCCGGTTTGCCGGCCGGAGCCATTACGGCGTGTGGAACCGGCTGTTCGCGTCCTTTTACGACCTGCTCGCCGTGCGCTGGATGAAGAAGCGGATGTTCCGGTATCGGATTGCCGAAACGATCAATTGATGGCCGGCGGCCGGATTGATTTCATGCAACGGTTTTTGATCAAGTGTACCAACGGAATTCTGCTGGTGATAATTTTTATCGGTGTTCCGGCAATCACGGGCGCTCAACTCGGCCGCTGGCAGATTTCGTCCGCGCCCCAGGCCCAATTGTTGATGTCGTGGGGACTGGGGATTGCCGCGGCAGGGAATGCGCTGGCCGCGATGTTTTTATTCAAGAGCAAGCAGCGGACATTATGCTGGGAATGGGCGGCGGCCTTTGGCGGCCTGCTCGGCGTCCAGTACGCCTATCTTCACGGCCATCTTAATTTCGACTGGTTGAAACGGTCGCTGTTGTGGCTGCAAAAACACATCTGACCCGCCGGCTGCGTCCTCAACCCAGGTAGGCGTCAATCGGTTCCGCGCCGAGTGTGCGGCTCAAGGTTTCCAGATAGACCGGGGAATTGACTTCCTCGAGCGTCTTCTTGGCGCGTTCCAGCCGGCCGGGAATGCCCAGCCGTGCCGCTTCGTCGGAGTGGCTGAGGCGTTTGGAAAAACGCTCGAGATATTCCACATGCCGCCGCCAAAGCTGCCGGTCAATCTTCTGCTTGGCCACCAACCGTGCCGCGTACCAGTCGCTGGCCAGCAATGATTCCAAGGTGAAGAGTTTGCGAAAGTCAGGATGGTCGAGGCCTTTGCCTTCCCATTGGTCATGCAGCATGATGTGCAGCAGCGCCTGCAACGGCGGACACGCCTGCCGGATGCTGCCGTCGTCAAAATACATTTGCGCGACGCGTTTTTGCGTGGTCACGATGTTGTCCATGCCGTCCGCAAAAACATCCCGGTCCTGCAGTTCCGGCCGCAACATCTCCTCCGTGAACACCGCGTGCGGATGGTTGAACACGCGGCCGAAAAACGCATGCACGAACCGCGCGTTGATGCGATAGCCCAGCCGGCTGGCCAGGACGGTTTTTCCGCCGTGTTCAAAGTCATCGCACTTTTCCAAAAAGCCGCCGGCGATCAAAAATTTCGGATCGCGCTCCTCCGACGACATCCGGCAGAACACTTCCGGCACAATCAGGCTGACATCGTGGTCCACCCGGACCTTGGGGCCGACGTAGCCGGCGGCGGTGACAAAGCCGTTGTGGCCGGTCAAAATCCATGACACGAGCGAATTGTTCAGGTCAATGATCGGCGGCAGGGCGTTGAACGGCCCCTTGGTCAGCGCGCCTTCCGAGCCGGCCCCGGTGGTGGAGGGCGATTTGCCGGTCATGCTGCAGATGAACTCCATGAACAGTTCCGGCAGCTCGAAATAATGGATTGGGTTGTAACACGCGAGCGCGCGGATGCCGCTTTCCGGCGGATTGTTGCGGCGGCCTGGCAGCACGACGGTGACCGGATTGAGCACGGGCTGGCCGGGCGGCAGGCGGCGGTGCAGCCGCGTGGCGATCTCGGCCAGATAAGTTTCGCGAGGATGAACCAGGTCGGGGCGCTTCTGCAGGTAACGCGGGTTTTTGCTGGGCTTGCCGTCCACGAGTCGCGGGTGGGCCGACGACACGAAGAAGCCGGTCTTCCCGCCCGCCGCCACTTCGCGAATCAGCGTCTGCATCGGTTCGGTGAACTGATAGAACCCGATGGAATCCTCGATAAGTTCCCGCGCGATCGCCGGCGTGAGCGGTTCGTAATTCGAGAAAAAATTGTCGCGCTGCGCAAAGTCGGATTCAGCCTGTTTATCGTAGCCGCGATGGATTGCGTCGTCGGGCCGCTGAAACAGCCGAAGCTCGCAGTTTTTGACGAACTTCACCACCCCGGTTTTGGCCGGCGCCGGAAGATCCTTGAGGACTTTCGCCGGTACAAGCACGGACGCGGTGATGTCGTCCTCCAACTGCACCTTCATCGCCGGGTTGAAATCCTTCCGCAAACCGAACGTGCGCCACAGGCCGTCGCTGTCAAAACCGACCCGCAGGTGCGTGGTCACGAGCTTGCGGTTTTCGCACTTCAGCTCGTTGCCCGGCGTGCCGTTGATGATGTCCACGCTGAAATGATCGCGCCACTGGCCGCCCCACTCCGCCTTGAAATAGCGCTTCACGACGAAGACGAGTTCCTTGACGTATTGCGGGACGCTGGCCAGCCACGCGTTGTATTCGGGTTGAAAGTCGCGTTCATCGGGCGTCAGCAGCTTGATGACCGAACCGAGCGAGCGGTCCGTGCTGAGAATCGGCCGTTGGTCCACCTTCTCGGGATTTTTGAAACGTCCGCTGTAATCGCGCTCGATCAATTCCGCGACCCGGTCAAAATCCTTTTTGAAGTCCGCGACGAACACCGGTCCGGTCAGGACCGCGTCGGTGATGGGCTTGGAGATTTCCGATTTGCCGCCGCCGGAAACCGTGCTGGGTTTGTGGCACAGGACACCCTCGGCCACGGTGCCCACCAACCGCCAGGAGCGGTGCTCCGCCGGTTTTTCCATCCGAATCTTGTAGCCCGAGGGCCGCACGTAGGTTTTCCCGGGCAACAGCTTGATGGCGCGCTCGGTCCGGCCGCCCGGCCAGGAAATGGTCTGCTTGTTCAGATCGAAGTGCGCGTCCTCCGGCACATAAATGATGTCCGGATATTGGAGGTCCACCGCACAGCCCTCGGGTTTCAGATTCATCACCGCGCGATACAGCGTGGTCACTTCATCAAAATAATGCCCGGCCTGGCGGACGTGTTTGTCGCCGATGAATTCCTCGCCCAAATCATAGCTGGGAAACACCAGCGCGCCGCCGGCGTGCTCCTCCTCGCAAAGGCCGAAAAGGTTCGCGGCAAAACTGATCTGCGTCTTCACCTCTTTTTTGCAATAGCCGTAGTAATTATCGGCGATGATGGTGACGATGACTCCCGTTTCGTCGCGGCAGGTGAGTTTGAAGGCCTGGCCGTTGTTGTAAAATTCCCAATCATCCTTCCAGCACATGCCGTCGCGTCGCTGGCGTTCGGTGGCCTGGTCCCAGTGCGGCAGGCCGGCATCCTTTTTGGTGACCTTCGTCAGGTGCGGCGCGAGCACGACACAGCCGGTGTGGCCGGTCCAGTGCTCGGCATCCAGACCGGCGTCATTCTCGGGCAGGTCCGGGTCCCCGGCGTTGCCAAAGATGCTTTCGATGAAATCCAGATTGCTGACGAGGTTGCCCGGCGCGAAGAAGCGGACCTCCATCGTTTTCTCCCCGGAAAATCCCGGCACCCCGGGACAGACGATGGGACGGATGAGCAGCGAGACGAGGCATTCCGCCGGCTGGGGTTGCGTGGCGGTGAACGGCAGGCGCATGATTTCGCGCGGGGGATTGAAGGCCAGCCCGAGCATTTTTCCGAACACGGCCTTGGGCACGGCCAGCTTGTCCTCGGGAATCGGCAAGCCACCCTCAGCGATGTGAAAGATGCCCTGGGTCGTGCGGCGGTCGCTGCGCGGGTTGTGCAGCACGCCCTGTTTGACCCGGTACGAACTAAGGATGCTGGACGTGAATTCGTCGCGGTCCACCGGCAGCGACAGCGTGCGCGCCATGCCGGGCCGGTCCAGTGACAGCGTCCGCAGTGGGAGCCGGGCCACCGGCACATCCTGCAAATAATCGTAAAGGAATGTTTGAATCCGGTGGTCAACCGGACAAAGATGGTTCGCCAGCAGCCGCTCCTTTTCCCGGTATTGCGCCACGAGCGAGGCGACGATGTCGTTCAGTTCCGCACCGCCACCGCCGGCCAGCGGCGGAAATCCCAGCAACGACAACTTCACGTTGATGTAATCTGTCAAATGGTCGGGGCGATCGAGAATGGTGGAACTCATGCAACCTCCGTTTCGAGATAGCGGATGCGTTTATGCACATCCGTGTTGATGGAATGATAGGGCTGGACGAGGTTGCCCGCCGCAAACAGGGTCCGGCGCATGTGCTCGACGTCGTCCCCGCCGATGGCATCGGTGAAAATGGGCAGGAGATAATCAATGCCCATCTTGGACGGCTTCATCAATTTCGGGTCGTACAGCGCCGGATGCAACTGGCGCGCATGAATCAATCCCCAGCGATCGCGAAACCGGTTCGCGTCGAAACCTTCGACATGAAAACCATTGGTGGAATCGTATTGCAGAATTGAAACCGCATTGTTCCGTCCTTCCATGAGCAGGTCCACGGTTTTGGCGCCGAGCTGTGCGGCGTAAAAACGGTCGAATAAAACCGGCCGGCCGCCGCGTTGCGTGTGGCCGACTTTGCGGGTGAAGATGGCTTCCTTGGCGGATTCGCCGCGCCGGTACAGTTGAAAATACCGGTCGCCGATCATCTGGATGAGCTTGGAGCGCAAGGCCTCCGCCGCGCCGCTTAGAACAACGTTGCCGGCCGGGTCGGTGGATTTGGTTTCGGCCCCGAGTTCGCGGCCCTGGTTGTCCACGATGCCTTCACCGCAGACGATGACGACATTTTTCTGGAGGTCGTAAAGATGTTTGACCCGTTCAACGAGATGCTCCAGGTCAACGGGGTGTTCGGGGATCAAAATGATGTCCGGCCGGCCGTATGCCGTTCCCAGCGTGATGTAACCGGAGTGCCGGCCCATCACCTCGATGATGGCGATGCGCCGGTGGCTTTCCGCTGTGGTGCGGACGCGTTCCACACCGGTGGCCGACACAAAAACCGCCGTGGCATAACCGGGCGTGGCGTAATTGACAATCTGGTCGAGGTCAAAAACCACCCGGGATTCCGCCCGCTTGTAACGATAGCCATGTTTGACGGCCGTGTCGTTTAAGCGCACCCATTCGTCCGGCTCGCTGGGATAATTCAGTCCGAGGTCGTTATCAATCGTCTTGGGCGCGAGCACGGTGGGCATGCGCTCGGTGAGCGGTTGCAGCCCGTTGAGCGTGCCGTCGCCGCCGATGCAGATCAATCCTTCGATGCCCAGTTTTCTCAGGCGCAATTCGATCAGGTCGAGTTCGGCCTTTTTGTTTGGATCCACGTAATCGCGCGACGAGCCGATGAGGGTGCCGCCCCGGGTGGGGTCGAGTTCGGGGATTTCCTGGAAGAGCGGGTTCAGGAAAACGTGGGGCACGCGCGGGTTGAAAAGACAGTTGAACCCCTTGATGAGGCCGATGATTTCCACCTTCAACTGGTTGGCGCGCATGACGGCGCCGTGGATCGTTGCGTTCAGGGCCGGTGTGTCACCGCCCGCGGTCAGTATGCCGATGCGTTTCATGGTTCAGTTTTATGCTTTGGAAGGCTGGCGGTTCCTCCGGCTGATTGGCAAAAAATCTCCCTTGACGACGCACTTGTCGTCAAAATCTTTTCCCATTGGCTGAAATCCTCGATCAACAAATTAATTTTAACACCGGCTGCTCCAGTGCAACACATGTGCCACCTGCCATAATTTAAATTGACCGGCTCGATTATCAAGCAAACACGAACAAAACCTGTTTTCCGGCAAGCCGTTTTTTGAACAACATGGCCAGAACCGGACACGCGCGCCGCCAATTTCCACCCTAACGTTCCATCCGGGACGCGGCAATTTATCGGGCCCTGGTGATGCGAGCAGGGTGCAGACTCTTCAGACGGCGTGCCCGGTTGCAAACCGCCACGCAAATTCTCCCGGAACGGTCAGAACATTCAATAATTCTCATCATTTAATTATCAGATGGTTATATTTTTTGTTCTGGTAAAAACATGAATACTTATTAAAGATTCAGCATGCGCGCTGGTTGCACAAGATGCGCGGGGATTTTTGACGGCTAACGACGGTCGGTAACCGAAGGATTCTTATGGAAATGATCGCTGAAACCAAAACATCGCCCGGATTGCAAACTCTCCCCGGTGACGATCTCCGGCAAATCATGTGGTGCTTTGCCGAGCGCTACGAACTGCACATGCTCGTGCAGTCGGCGCGCGGCGTCGCGCGCGGGCCGGTCGCGCGGCTCGTGGCGGCGGGCGGGCGCAATTCACATGAGTGGACGGCGGAGAAAAATTCTTTGCTCCAGCATTACGACGACAGCGGCATCACCGCCGCGGCGCTGGAACCGGAACAGGGCGGCTACATCGCCGGGCCGAAAAATCTGGCGCTGGCGTTGCTGGCCTTTGAACTCGCGTGGGTGGATGCCGGCGCGGCCACGGGCAGCCTAGCGAGCAACCTCGGCCTCGCGCCGATCCACGAACGCGGCACGCCGGCGCAGCGCGAAAAATATGTCAGCGGGGCCGCGCCGCTCAAGCCGGGCGAAAACCGCAAACAAGTGCGCGCGGCCTTTGCGCTCACCGAGCCGATTCCGTTTGTCGGTGTGGAAACCGGCATGTTGGCCGGCAAAGTGTGCGTCGCGGAATGGAAAAATGACGGAGAACCGCTGTTGCAGGTGGAAAAGCGCGGACGCTTCATCACGAACATGGGTTTTGCCAACGTCGTCACGGCGGCGGTGGATTCGGACGATCCGAAAATCAAAGGTAGTTGCATGGTCATTTTGGAGGAAGGTGATCCGGGCATCTGGGATCGCGGCACGCCGACGAAGAAACTCGTCCACCAGCTTTCCTCGACAAACGATCCGGTATTTAATCTGAAAGTTCCCGCCAGCCGCATTGTCGGCGGCTACACGGTGAAAGACGGCGTGATCATTCCGAATTTTTCGCACAGCGAAGTCATTGAGGCCGTGTTCCGCCGCACGCGCGTGACGGTTGGTTTGATGACGAGCGCCAAACTGCTGTCCGCCGTCGAGCCGGTGATTCTTTACCAGCGCCGCCGGTTTCGCGGTGGTCAGGGCGCGCCCGGCACGCCGCGTTACGAACTCGGCATCCAGCAAAAGGAAGACGCGCTGCACCGGCTCGTGGACATCTGGGCCACCGGAGAGGCGAGCGCGTCGCTGGGTTTCGCGGCGGCAAGGTTGTTCGATGAACTCGATCCGCTGGAAAAACAAAAAGACGCCTGGCTGGCGGAGAAAAAATTGACCGGCCGCGCCGCGCTCAAGGAAATGGCGAAGAAACAGGCCGGGGCGATGGAACTGGTGAAGCTCAATTCCCTGCCCGTCGGCGAACGTGATTTGCAGCGCGCGGCGGAACTCGAAGCCGATCCGCTGGTGAAATACGCCGTGCTCGATTCGCTGGCCAACGTCCTTTGCCCCGCGTGCAAGCTCTGGAACACCGGCGTCGGCGCGAACATGATGCGCGAAGCCGTCAGCCTGATGGGCGGCTACGGTGTCACGGAAGATTGCCCCGGATTCCTTGGTCAGAAGTGGATGGATGCGCAGCTTGAAGCGACCTATGAAGGCCCGGAAGCCGTGCAGCGTTTGCAGCTTTCCATCACGATGACCAACGATCTGTTCCTCGCGCAGTTCGAGCAATGGATTGCCGACATGCGCAAGCTGGCGGGCGCACGTCCCGGCACCGGCGCGTGCGCGCTTGCCACCGCCATGCGCCTCTGGCTCTGGACGCTGCACCATGTCCAGAGTGGCACCGACGCCGACGGCGCGAAGCTCTATCACAAGACGCGCCAGGGCGTGACGTTTCCGCTGGCGGACGCGCTTTGCTGGCTGCTCGCCGCGCGGCAGTTCATCCTCGACGTGGTGGAATTGGAAACCAAGGGCGCGGAAAATCCCGCGCTTGCCGACGGTCTCGCCGGCACGGTGGGTTTTTTCAACGACCTGTGCCATGTGCAATGCGCCCGCGCCGCCGGCGAAGTTGGCCGCGTCTGCGCCGAACTCGTCCACGGCTACAACCGCCATCCCGCGTGGGACGAAACGAGCTGCCACGCGTGTTACTGCGCGGCGGAACTGGAATCACTCGAAGGTTTGATTCCCGGCATTGACGGTTCGGCGCGCGCCTATTCGGACGTGTCGGAAACCGGCGAAAATCATCCGTGCAAGGCCGGTCCGTGTGTGAGCTTTGCCGGCCTGGAAGATTTCGTCCACCTGCGCGCCAAGCTGGATGGCTGCCTCACCGGCTGCCGCCTGGCCAAGGACCGCGCCGCCGAGGCGCTGACGACCGTGATGACGCGCGAGGCACTGGATTATCCGGTTTGATTTTGTAGCAGCCGAGGTAACGAGGCTCAAACTTGTCATGTCAGACCAACCAGCCATCGAACGTCAACGGATGGGCGCGGATATCGTCTGCGTCGGCTTCGGCCCGGCCACCGCTGGATTTCTCACCACGCTCTCCAAGCAACTCACGAACGCCGACGGCACGCCCGCCATCGAAAGCGCCGTCATGCCCGGAATGCCGCCGCAAGTTTTGTGCTACGAGCGTGCGGACGACATCGGCTTCGGCGTCTCCGGCGTTGTCACGCGGGCGCGGGCATTGCGCAAAACTTTTCCCGAGATCAAAACCGCCGGCATTCCCATGGCCGCGCCGGTCGGCGAAGAAAAGGTTTTGTATCTGCTTGATCCTGTCGGCGCGAGCCGCCGTTCGATGACGTTGCGCCTCGCGGATTCTTTGATTCGCGCGACGAAATTTGCGCTGCCATTCGAGCAGCACGCGCTGAAACTGCCGTGGACGCCGTCGTTTTTGCACAAGCATGACGGCATGATTCTTTCGATGGGCCAGTTCATGCAATGGGTCGGCACGCAGGTGCAAAGCACCGGCACGGTCCAAATCTGGCCCGGCACGCCGGTGGCGGAGGCGTTGATTGAGCAGGCTGATCAGGTAGGACGCGTCACTCCGTGCGCGCCGGAGGTTGATAAATCCGAAAGCGGCGCGCACGGAGTGACGCGCCCTACCACAGCTTCCAAAGTCATCGGCGTCCGCCTGCTCGATCAAGGCGTGGACAAAAAGGGAAATCCCTCTGACGGCTTTACGCCCGGCATGGACATCCACGCCGCGCTCACCGTCATCGGCGACGGCCCCGTGGGTGCGATTGGCCAGCAGCTCGACGCGCAATTCGGTTTGCCGGACGGCAACCACACGCGCGACTGGGCTGTGGGCATGAAATTCGTTGTGGATTTGCCCAAGGACACCACGCTCAAACCCGGCACCGTGCTGCACACCTTCGGTTATCCCGAGCCGGAGATTTTCGGATTTCTCTACGTCCATCCCGACCGCGTTGCGTCGCTCGGCATTTTTGTGCCGTCGTGGTTCGACAGTCCCACGCGCACCGCCTACCGCTATCTCCAGCACTGGATGCTGCATCCGTATCTCTGGCGCTATCTCAAAGACGGCAAGCTGCGCTCGTGGGGTGCGAAGACGCTCGGCGAATCCGGCAAGCACGGCGAGCCGCACCTTACCGGCGACGGCTACGTGCGCATCGGCGAAGGCAGCGGCACCACGAACGTCCTCACCGGCTCCGGCGTGGACGAAGCCTGGGCCACCGGCACGCAACTCGCCGAGGCCGTCATCGAATTGCTCAAGGCGAAAAGGCCATTTACCAGGCAAAACCTCGACGAAACCTACGTCAAACGCCGCCGTGCGAGCTGGGTGGAAGCCGAAGGCCGCATCGCCGAAAAATCCCGCGACGGTTTTCAAAAAGGCGTGGCCACCGGCATGATCGGCATGGCGCTCGCTGATTTGACGAAAGGAAAATTTTCACTCGGCAGCGCGCCGGTGCAGCCGTGGAAACGCATCCCGACGGTGGAAGGTTATTACGCCGGAAAAATTTCCCGCGACGAAATCGCGAAGCTCCGCGACGAGTGCAAAACAAAAAATGTTTCGCTCCACGGCGCGCTGATGGACAAGGCCGGCTGGCCCGCAATTCCGTTCGACGGGCAATTGCTCGTGTCGCATCAGGACGCGCTGCTCATGGGCGGCAAAGTGCAGGCCCCGCACGGCTACGCGGATCACGTCGTTTTTCTGCATCCGGAACTTTGCGAGAAATGCGGCGCGCGGATTTGCATCGAGGCGTGCAGCGGCCAGGCGATTTATCCCCGCGAATCCGGTGTGCCGACGTTCGACCGCGAGAAATGCGTCCACTGCGGCGCGTGCCTGTGGAACTGTTCGCAGGCGAACCCGGAAAATCCCGAGCGCATGAACATCGCCTTCCGCGCCGGCACCGGCGGATTGCACTCCGCAGAAAACTGAAAATTTATATGAGCTACCAAATTGTTGTCTGCGGCAGCATCGTTCCCGATCCGTTGCAAACGTTGGAACCTATTTCAACGCCCGCCGGACCAGGGTTAAAAAATGAAATAATGCTGCCCGCCATCCTCGATCCGTGGGCGGGCCATGCGCTTTTCGAAGCCGCCAACCTCGCGAAGAACCAACCTGGCAGTAAAGTCTGGCTCGTCGCGCTCGGCCCGAAAGCCAAGCTCCAGCAGGTGATGATGACCGTCGCGCAAAAAGTGCCGTTTGAACTCGTCGCGCTCGACGGCTCGGCCAGCGGCTTCACCGACGCCACCGAGACGGCGGCGGCGCTCGCCGAAGCCATCGCCGCGATTCCGGGCCTCGACAAATCCAAGCTGCTGGTTTTCGGCGGCTGGGAATCCGCCTCGCGCGGTGCCGGCGCGACGATGCAAATCGTCGGCGAACGCCTCGGCATTGTTGACCAGTTTCAAGGTGTGGATCAACTCACGGTGAACGCCGACGGCTCGCTGGAAATTTTGGAACGCATCGAAGGCGGCAAGCATCAGGTTTCAAAGTGTGATGGCGCGCCGGCGTTGCTGGGCTGGGCGACCGGCAATTTGCCGGAGCCGAAAAATAATCCGCAGGTCGGCATGGTCAACATGCGCACCGTGATGCCGGCGTTGCAAAAAGCAAAGCCGGTGAGATTTGCCGGTGACGGCTTGAGCTTTGCGAGCGTTTCCCTGCCAAAACAATTGCGCGAAACTCAAATCGTGAAAGACAAATCGCCGGACGACATAGCGAAGGAAATTGTTGAGTGGATTAAAAAATAAACCGCGAAATACACCAAATACACGAAATCAATTACTGATATGGAAACCATTCTTGTTCTTGCTCACACGGAAAACGACGGTTCGCTCGCCAAGCCGGTGCGCGAAGCGTTGCACGCGGCGGCGACGCTGCACAAATCGCTCGCCGGCTCAAAATTCGTCATCGGCCTCGCTGGTGAAAATGTTCAGGCGGCGGCAAACTCCATCGCGGCCTGTCCGGCGACAAAATATTTCGGCGTCACCGGCGCTGAATTCAGCCAGTCGCGCTACGCCACGGACGCGGCGGCGGCGGAAGCGATTTGCAAAACATCGCAGGCAACAATTATCGTTGCACCGGCGACTTCGCGCTGGACGCGTGTGTTGCCTGGTGTTGCGCAGCGCCTGGGCGGACGCGCGGACACGCATGTTACCGGCGTGACGGTGGCCGATGGAAAAATTTCCCTCAGCCGCTGGTTTTACAAACAGCGGATGGAAGGCGCGCTGATGCGAACACAGCGGCCGTGGTTTATCGGCATTGATCCAGGGAGCCAGACCGCGTGCGATTGCGGCGACGGCACGGCGACGGTGGAAATGGTAGGTGTGAATCTTACTGACGCGAGCAAGCGCACGACGGTTGTTGGCATCCGCGAACCGAAAGCCGACGCGCAAACGATCCGGCCCGACGCGCAATTATTGTTCGTCACCGGAGCAGGCTGGACGAAGAAACAGGCCGACGGCCAGACGCATGTGCCCGAGGCGGAGAAATTGATTCTTGGTTTTCTAAAACAGGCGCGCGCCTCGCTTGGCAGCAGCAAATCGCTGGTGGATATTGGCGGTGAAGGACAGGCAGTCCTGCCGTTTCTCTCGCACCTCAACCAGATTGGCCAGACCGGCGCGACGCCGCGTCATGCGAAAGGCTTGAGCACCTGCTGTCACGGCGAAGAGCCGCACACGGTCGGCTGGCGGTTCATCGGCGAGCGCCGCGCCATCAGCCTCGATCCGAACTGCGGCTGGGCGCGCGGCAAGGCGGACGTGTTGTATGTTGCCGATGCGTTCGCTGTGATGTCGAAAGTGAACGAACTGCTGGCCGCAACCGGCCAGCCTTGAAAATTATGCTGGCCCAGGTTTGTTCCGCCGCCCTCAACGGCATCGAGGCCTTTCCGGTTGAAGTCGAGGTCAATGCCGGTTATGGCGACACGCTGGTGGTCATTGTTGGTCTGCCGGACGCGGCGGTGAAGGAATCGCGCGACCGGGTTTCGACGGCACTCACGAATTCCGGTTTCAAATTTCCGATGGGGCGCACCACCATCAACCTGGCGCCCGCCGACGTGAAAAAGGAAGGGCCGAGCTTTGACCTGCCGATTGCGCTCGGCATGCTGGCCGCCAGCGAGCAGATTGAAACCGACCAGCTCGACAATTTCATCATCGTGGGCGAACTCGCCTTGACCGGCGCCGTGCGGCCGTGCAAGGGCGTTTTGCCGGTCGCCTTGCGCGCCCGCGCTGATGGCAAAATCGGCGTGCTCGTGCCGGCGGAAAATGCCGCCGAGGCTGCGGTTGTCGCCGGCTTGCAGGTCGTTCCGGTTCAAAATCTGCGCGAGGCGGCGAGTTTTCTCGAAGGCGAAACCAAGATTGCGCCAGTGAAGGTGGACACCGTCAAAATTTTTGATCAGGCGCATGATGACGACTTGGATTTTGCCGAAGTCAAAGGGCAGGAAAACGTGAAGCGCGCTTTGGAAATTGCCGCCGCCGGCGGTCACAACGTGCTGCTCATCGGCCCGCCGGGCACCGGCAAATCCATGCTGGCCAAGCGGCTGCCGACCATCCTGCCGCCGCTGACCCTGGACGAAGCGCTCGAAACCACAAAGATTCACAGCATCGTCGGGTTGCTGGTGCCGGGTCAGGCATTGGTGACACGCCGGCCGTTTCGCACGCCGCATCACACGGCGAGCGATGCCGGCCTGCTTGGCGGCAACATCAATCCAACTCCCGGCGAAATCTCGCTCGCCCACAACGGGGTTTTGTTCCTGGATGAGCTGCCGGAGTTCAAGCGGAGCGTGCTGGAGACCATGCGCCAGCCGCTGGAGGAGGGCCGGGTGACGATTTCCCGCGCAGCCGGCACGATGACCTTTCCGTCGCAATTCATGCTGGTGGCGGCAATGAACCCCACAGGTTTCGTTGCCTTTTTGTGAGTTCTTCAGAAGACGGTAAATACGAGAAGGTTATATCAATTGTGTCCCCTGAAAGCGTTATCTTTTCAACGATGCTTTCGATGATTCTGCGTTTTTCCACCTGGCTGAAATGAGGCCATTTCCGGTGTAGGCCGGTCGCCTCCGCGAACACTTCTTCGGCGGAAATCTGGCGCATTTCGATGGCGTCAGCCTCGGCTTGAAGTTTGGGCAGTTCGGCTGTCAGTGCGCGTTCCTGATCTTCAAGCGGTTTGTAAATCTTTCCGAAGCCTTCGGGCGTGATTTGGTCGGCTTGATAGAGCTGGTATGTTTTGCGCATTTCGGTGCGGACTTTTTCAATCTGCCGATTATGCGCCTCAAGCCGGTTCTTCTTGTCGGCGAGGTTCTGGTTCGCGCTCTCAAGGTGGGCTTTGATCTTTTCCTGGGACACAAAGAAATCATGCAACTCGTCGTGGAATACGCCTTCAATATCCTCGACGGTGATTTTGTTCCGGCACTTCGGGCATACATATTTGGGGGAACGGGAAAAGACATACATTTTTTGGCCGCAACCGCAGTAAAGTATTCCGGCAAACAAATGGACGGGCTTGCGTCCAAGCGGCCTCTGCGCCTTCCGTGCGTCTAAAGCATCGTTGCACTCTTTCCACAAGGCTTCGGACACAATCGGCGTGACGGGGCTGAACACCCATTCGGCTTCTGGTTTGGGAAGGAGTTTGCCTTTGCCGTCCCGGTAGGTGTGATTGGAGCGATACAACCCTTTTGCAGTGGTGTCCTGAATCAGCCTCAAAACTGTCGTGTCGCTGAACTTGCTGCCGTTCCTGGTGCGGTAGCCCGTCTGATTAAGGAGCCGCGCAACGCCTTTCATGCGTTTATTCTTAGAAAATAGCTCATACATGAGTCTGCGGACTGGCGATTCGACGGGATGCACAACCAGCTTGTTGTCTTTCCACTGATAGCCGAAAGGTGCGGCACCGCCCAAACTTTTGCCGAGTTTTGCCCTGATTTTTATCGAAGCCTTAACACGGTCTGCGATTTCCTCCCGTTCCCACTGCGCCATTGCCGCAATCATCGTGTAAAAAAGGCGTCCAGCGGGGGATGAGGTATCAATCTTCTCCTGCAAAGAAATCATGTCCACGCTATGCTGGCGGAACAAATCGGCGAATTCTAAAAGCTCTTTGGTGTTGCGAGCAAGGCGGGCGAGTTTGGAAAAAATGAGGCCGGTGATGTGACCGCGCTTAATGTCGGCAATCATCCGCTTGGCCTCAGCGTTCTCCATGACGGTTTTGCCGGACACACCAGCCAAGTCATACACCTCAACCACACTCCATTCGTTGAACTTGGCGTATTCGCGGGCGCGGGCTTCGTGGTGTTGCGGGCTTTCGCCTCTGGCCTGATCTTCGGTGGAAACCCGAATCCAGATGCCAACGCGTTTTTTCAAGGCACTATTTTCCTTCATATACTACTTCATACCCGAAAACGTAATCCCATTGCAAGATAAAAATGTAGCCAAATTGGATATATCTGTTACGGTTTCTTTATGTCGAAAAAACCAACAACCATGCAGGAAAATGATTTGGCCGTGCATGCCAAGATGTTTCGCAGACGGGCAAGCACGACCCGCGCTCAAGCCGCGCGGGATATGAAGGTGTCACAAACCTCCATCTTCAATGCGGAAGAAACGTTTGATCGAAGCCTCGTCAAATTACGGATACGGATGATTGAAGCGTATTCAAATTTCAAAGTCAGAGGCCCGGTATTTTTACTGGAAGAAAAATAATCACGGTTTCTTTTTTGTCTGCATGGATTCCGCAATTGCTCGAATGGCTGCTTCTTCTTTTGCCTTCTGTTCTTCCGTTGAAACTGACGATTGCGAGTGTTTGACTTTGTAGCCTCGGCGAATTTTCTCTGTCTTTTTTGGTAGTTCAACCGGCAGGGATTTCAGATGTTCAATGAACTGGTCGGGCTGAAAATATTCAACTCTTACGGCCAATTCTGATTCGACGCTACTGGAAATTGTCGTTTCAATCTTCCGTAATTTCTTCTCATCCGTGCAAATCATCACAAACTTTGGAATTCCGCCCTTCAAACACCGGATGATTTTGCCAGATTCATTATCCTCCGTGTTGGTGAAGGAAACTTCGCACGCAATGATGAGGCCGTTTCGTTCAAGCCATACGTCTATGCTGGCTTGGCCTTCCAAAACAGGTTTTTCAATAATGCTGCGGAAACCGAGTTTTTCAGCTACTTCCTTGATTTGTTTCTGGATCGCTTGATGTTCCGGCCCGCCTCGGCCCTGGCTTTGCTCGCGCGGCGGTTCGTGGGTTTCGGCGACTGGTACAGGTGCCGCTTTCAGAATTTCGGAAAGGGTCGGAGGCATTTCCACTTGCGGAGCCTGCACAATTGCCGGTGGTGGTGGTTTGGCAACTACTGGTGCGGGTTCTGGGACAGTGGGCGGCTTGGGTTCAACGGGTCTGCTGCGTGGGGAAGTTGGTGGTGGCTCGTCGGAAGCTGGCGTTGCTCGTGATTTCGCCAGCATAGCCTCAACGTCCGCTCGTGGTGTCCCATACTTTTCTCTCGAAAATGTGGTGACTTGCTGCCGCCGCGCGGCTGCTGTGTCTTTGCCCGGCTCTGCGGGCAACGGCACACTCAAATTGAAATCATAGTCGCTGCGTTCAACGCGGGCGACGGCTTGCCCGGCCTCCAAGTTACGCAAATCTTTCGCTTCAAAATACGAAAATCCCTCGGCCAATTTCTTGGCGTCGTCGTCGCCAACACGAAACACGATGCGCGTGTAAGGATGCGACATGACGGCGCTCGCCACTTCGGGATTGCGCTGCAACTGGTGTAGCTCATGGTGCGCCAGCGTCAGACCGATACGATACTTCCGCGCTCCACTCAAAATCTCCGCCATGGTCGGCGTGATGAAATTGGCAAACTCATCTATGTAAATCCAGTAATCACGCCTCGCGGCGATCTGCTGCGCCTGTCGGCTCATGGCAATCTGTTGAAATTTCGACAAAAACAAAGAGCCAAGCAGATGCGAATTTTCGCGCCCTAAAAGTCCCTCCGGCAGTTTTGCCAGAAAGATTTTGCCCGTGTCCATGATGTGCGCAATGTCCAGCCGGTTTTCCGGCTGCGAAACCATGTGACGAATCGGCTTTTGAGCAAGGAACGTGTCGAGCCGCGTCAAGATTGAACCGATGGACTTGTTGCCGGACAGATGCGGAAAACTTTTTTGCCAATAATACACCACTTCGGAATCTTTGACGGATTTTAGAAATTCGTTCCGAAAAGGTGTTTCAATCAGGAACCGGCGCATATCTGCAATCGTCCCGCGCCGGTCACTTTCCAAGAAAGCCAGAATCGCATTTTGTAAAACGCTATTCATCTGGTCGCCCCATGAAGATGAAAGGCGTTGAAACACGGAAATCAAGTCAGAGGCCAGAAGATTTTTCTCAAGGTCGCTGTGAGCCGACAAGATGTTGAATCCGACGGAATACTGTTCGTCGGATGGGTCAACCAAAACCACGTCGTTCACTCGTGTTTCTGGAATGATGCCGAGAATGCGGTCAATCAAATCTCCGTGCGGGTCAAACACGGCGACACCCTCGCCGTTCTCGATGTCGTTTTTTATTAGATTGAAAAGCAGTGTGGATTTTCCAGTGCCGGATGCGCCGATGATGTGGCAATGCCTTGTGCGCTGCTCCGGCGATAATTTCACTTCAACTGTCTGTCCTGCATGGTCGTTGTTCCCAAACAACAAACCATTTCCATTGCGGGCAATTGTTGGGGCGGCCTTGGTCTTGGTGGTTTGCCGCTGGAATACCGGCGAGCGGACGGCACTCGACGGCAAATGAACGAAGCCGATCAATTCGTCGCTGTTCAAAATCATTCCACTGCGACGGGATTGCCGTTGCAACACGTCTTCGATGTGATTTTCAGCAGGGTAGTCGGCGTTTGTGAGCGGGATGAGTTTGTTGCCGTTGGGATGGGTGAACACGCGCAGCGATCCGGCAAGGTCGCGGGCAAGCTGCAACATCCGTTCACGATCCCCGGCACAAACCAAAATGCGAACCACGGCGGCAAACAACGGGCGGGCAACTTTATTTTCCGCTGCGCCTGCCAGTTCCGGCGTATCAACAAAAAATGGTTTGCCGTCTGCGTGGGTGACGGAGCGCACGATGCTTTCCGGCCAAGGTTCGTCTGCGGGCTGGAACAAAACTTGAAAAAGCCCTAGTTCGCCCTGCTGCAACTCTGCCAGTGCGCCCACGATGCCGATGAAGGGATCAATTTTGCCGCTGGCAAGCGGCAACATGAATTCGTGCGCCAAGCCAAACTCAACCGCCAGCACTTCATCGCCCGTGGATGTATTCCATGCCTGCTTCAACGTGTCTTCCTGCGGGACAAAGACGGCTTCGGGGAAATATGCTGACAACTGGCGGCGGAGCAACGGTGCGTCGTCGGCAGCGGCGGCAAAATGAGCGGTGATTTTTTTGTGAGTGCCAAGCAATTCAAATGCAATCGGCTCCTGGCACAGAGAAAGATTCAAAAGAAATTGTTCAAACGCTTCTTTGTGGATGTCGAGCTTGTCCGGCAATGACGCCTGAAACTCAACCATTTTTTCTCGAACCAGTGATTGCGGTTCGGGTTCTTCCTCCGGTTCGGGTTCAACCGGCGGTGTTTCCGTTGGCGGACTTGTTAATTTGCGGTAAAGCGAACTTAAAAATGTGGGTTTGCGTCCATTGTCAATCGCCGGTGTTTCCAGCAAATGATGACCATGAAAAGGAATGAACGGCGGTTCGGGATGCACCGGCTCGTCAAACACCTGCCAGCCGCGCCCGCGCAACTCCCAGCGACGAAATTGTTCGGAGAAATGTTCGTGAGCCGTTGGCATATCTCACGCCCTATTTTTCCGGCTCTGGTTTGCGTGGCGGCACTCGCTTGTAAAGCTCGCCCAAAATCGGCGGCAACTGATATTGCTGCTCCAGTCTTGCCCCCTTCGCCGCCGTGATGTCCTCGGCAAGCTCCTGAATGAACGCGGGAATTTGTTGCAAATAGATCAACCGCGTGTCCTGACGAAAATAGGTGTCCGCACGAAACCAATCTTCATAAATGGTCGCGACTACTGGAATTTTGAGCAACAGGGTGTCGAGATCGGACATAGCGGCGTTCCCCAGGACTGCGGCCAGCGCGAACATGAGCGTAACCATCGCGACGGTGGCAAACATTATTCCAAGCGGTTTCACCAAAAGGCCGCCGACAATGCTGAAAAAAACAAGAGCCGCGATAATATGCCAAAGGCGAACGAGTGCCGGGACATACACAGTGCGGCATGAAAAGAAGTAGCCGGTGCCAAACGGCGCGGCACAGGTGTATAACGCCAGACGCTCGCGAAACAGGCTCAAATAAATCCGCTTGTCGGAAAGCATCCCGCCCTCGGCGAATTCTTCATGGGAAATTTCCATGCCGGGAATTTTGCGTGCCTGTAATTCCTTTTGGATGGCATCGAAAAAATCCTGCGGGGGAAAACTGAAGTTGTCGTGGAACGCAATCTAGTGACCGAGGATGTCGCCCTTTTTGTTTTCAAACCCAAAGATGAAATTGAACCAAGCGCGCAATATCTCGCCCTTTTTGGACTTGAGTTCGGGTGTAGCCATAGTCAGAGTTGCTGCGAGCATCATGGCGTCAGGAGAATTTGTTGGCAACTTGAAAAGGCTGTGCGGATTTCGGCAACTACTACTATATGGAAAAATCTGGCACTCCAAAGAAACACGTCCAGCGTCCGCTGCGAATTCTGCGCCCCCTGTTCTGGTGGCTCATTCTGGTTCTGGTGCTTTATGGGATTCGCACGCACCAACGATTGATGGAAAAGACACGCCTTGATTTCACGGTGACAATGCAAGGCCAGCCGCATTACGAGGCGTCAACCACCTTCGACGGAAAACCGATAATCAGCGGACAAAAAATTTCCCTCGGCAATCACACGTTCACGGTCACGCTTACCAAGGGGGAAACATTTTCAACCAATATGTTCGTCTGGTATGGCGAACACAACCTCGGCACGATTGATTTGAAACGCACGATGGGAACTTTGTCGGTGACAGCCGATCCGCCTGCTCCTTTCATTTTCATTCGCGGGCCGGAATGGTCGGTGACGCTGACAAACAGTTCCGGTCTGACGCAATCGGTTCCGACAGATCAATACACGGTTGAATCCAGATATACGCATTGGGATCGCACAGATAACGTCACGGTCTTTGCAGGTTCAACCGCTTCCCGGCCTATCGCGCCACGATTTGGTGCGGTTCAATTGTCGTGCAATCAATCGGACGCGACTTTTCAATTGTTGACACTAGATGACCGGCAAGAGGAAGCGGGCGGCTTTCCAGATTTGATAACGCAACTACCGGAAGGGAACTACAAACTGATTTCTCAACATCACGGACATCAACGCGCGCAGACGTTGGCCGTCAAAGCGGGGATCACCAATGACAATCCGGTTGAATTTTCTTATGGCGCAGCCGATTTGGAAACCACGCCGTCGGGTGCGACGGTGCAAGATGCTGACGGACGTGAATGGGGTATCACCCCGCTCAATCTGACGGAATTATTGCCCGGCTCGCCTCGATTAACAATTCATCTTGGCGGTTATGAACCCGTGACGTTGACACTGACGATCACCGCCAATCAGACTTCCACTTTCCGCACCAATCTAGTCAGCGTCGGATACACCGCCGGGATGAAATCTGCCCGTGAGTTTATGGCGAGTGCCGATTATGGGCGGGCTTTGCGGGCGGTGGGTGATGCGCTCTTTGCCAAGCCTGATGATACGGAAGCCTTGACGCTGCAACGCGAAGCAACCGGACTTGGACAAATTCAAAATGCAAAGATGCTGGCGCAAAGCGGTGATTATATTGGCGGCGGCAATGAACTGAAACTGGCTCTCCAATCGTTGCCGGACAATGATGAGGCCAAGCAATTGATCGCCGATTACAAACCGCACGAGCCGGAACAAATAGAAAGGGAACGGATTGAACACCTGAATAGCGGAACGAATACTTTTAACGCCTTTCTCATGGGACAAAGCGATGCGGAATTATTCGACAGTCACATATTAAAAACCACGATGCCGGTGAAGGATGTCGAAGCGGCAATTCTGAACGCATTGAGAATCCCGCCCGCTTTTCAAGTCACGACACACAACAATCCTACGTCTTATACGTTTGAAATCGGGGCTGTGCAGGAATTAAGCACTTATCTGGCAACAAGCGCCGGTCGGCGTCAGTGTTTCATTGTGGGCGCACAAACGCGGCCTGACGAAACGCAGATTATTTACAAAGTTTTGGAATACAAAACAGAGGCGCAGATCAAATTCAGTATTGGAAATTTAATCGGCGCTCCTGTGGCGGTGAATTATATTCCCGTCAGTCCGGCGCGGATTCCCAAAATGACGGATAAACTGATTGCCCAGCTTCAAGGCGGGGTGTCCAATTTGACGGTGCGAATTCAAGGGGCGATTGGACAAACTCCCGCTCCGCCGGTTCAATCGGCGATTCCGCAATGAGACTGAAATTCTAGGTAGGTGCAGGGTTAGATTGCCCTTATACTCTTAACCTTCAATTTTACCGCTCACTCTGACAATAAAAGAAGAACCACGGTCTGCCAAACGCGCTTTTTCAATTATTGCCGGAAAACATTTGATGAATTTTTGTGCTTGATCCCAAAACAACATATCCGTCCAGCCGGGTTTTAGGAAAAAAATAGTGTGTCCTGCCTGTTTCCACGCTTCAACTTCCTGTGGGTTTCTACCAATGCGAACATCTGCCGTTACAATAATTAAATCGCTCTCTTGTGCGAGTTGATTCATCCATTCAACATCGCCCGTGCTTGCCGGAAACCTTTCTTTCAAATGAATTACCTGATGGTCAGGAAAGACAAAACCATTTAGCCCTTTGGCGATTTTTGGAGCCAAATTATTGTCGAAGAAAAATTTCACGCTGCCAGCGACTGCTCGTATTCAACGGCCTCTTTCACGGATTCAGGACTGATTTCATACCAACGGGCAACTTCATCGAATGATGATCCATTTGCCTTATAGCTTCTTGCTAAATTTTGTGTAGGAATGCCTTCAGTGACAACCGTTGGCTGGCCGAAATTTTTCCGAGGGTCAACAACGATGTGCCTGTCTTTTCCAAGCGGCCACCAGCGTTCAAGTATCGTTCCATCTCGAAATTCCAATTCTTTTAGAAATGGCTTTATAATCGCGGTAAAAACACGCTGGTCGGTTACAATTTCTACAAGGCAATCATCACCGGTTTCGTCATGCACGTCTTGAAATATCTGACGACCATCGGTAACAAAACGCATTGTGCAAAAGGGGTGTTTCGTGTCGCTGAAAAGTTTTCGTGCCTTCTCCCGAACTTTATGAATGACAGCCCAAGACACACCTTTATCAAGGAATGCAGCAACAAATTTAATCTCAATCAAATCCAGAAATCCGAGGGCGACTTTTTCTTGGATGGACGGCAACTGACTTTCCCAAAGAGGGGGATAGTTTTTTCCCCGCAATTCGGAATGATAACCGCGCAACCAACGGCGAATGCGCTCTTTTGATACGCCGGTAAGCCGTGACGCTTCAACAACGGTATAAATTCCCGTATTGAGGTATGTTATTTTACTGTCCCTCATAAAGTTATTTACAGCTTATTCACAAGCAATGTAACCATGAAATCGCTGGTCTTCAATGTAAAATGGCATCAAGTTTTGACGCCAAAAGCTTGATTTTACGAGTTGAAAGACAAAAAGGGCGATTCTTCAACATTGTGAAGAATCGCCCGCTGTATTGGGCTTTATCAATCATCAGGAGTAAAAATAACCAGCCTCTCGTAATGATGAACGCCCAGGGTGTCCCATGATGATGTGGTCAAGCACCTCGATTTTCAGCAATTGTCCGGCGCGAATGAGATCGCGTGTCACCTTGATGTCGGCCTCGCTCGGCGTCGAGTCGCCGGAAGGGTGGTTGTGCATAATCACGATGGCTGCCGCACAACCTACCACCGCAACCCGGAACACCTCTCGCGGATGCACCAACACCGTGTCCATCGTGCCGATGGTCACAAGCTGATGCCCTTTCACCCGCCGCCGTGTATTCAATAGCAACACCGCCATGCACTCGCAATCCGGGTTGAAATACAGATGCGTCGCAATGTGCAACCGCCAGTAATCGGCAGCCTGATCTGGCGTCTCGCAAATGAGCATGGACTCCGGCACCGGGCAATCCCGCAGGGCAATCACCTTGAATTCCTTCGGATTGAAGTCAGTCATGGACAGCCTCGCCTTCCGCAAAAGTCCGGCCCAGAATGAAGTCTGCCGCCTTCTGTGCCTGCGCCGCCGCTTGCACAATCAGCATCTTATCCTGGCGCAACTGCTCAAGCCAGCCTTTCAGATACGCGGCGGAATTATCAATCGTCCGTTCGCCAATCTCGGCTAACCCGCACAGAAACGCCGCGCCCATTTCAGCAATCAATTCCTCTTTGCAGTAGGGATTGGAGCCGAAACCGGATTTTTCTGCGAGCGTGGATCGTTTCAACCGCTTTTCATGGCCGGTTGAATGAACAAGCTCGTGAAAGACGGTGGAATAATAATCCTCCGTCCGCTCAAACCGTTCGCGTGGCGGCAAGCCGACGCAATCCTCGTGCGGGGAATAGTAGGCGTGGGTCATGCCGTGCTTCATAAGCGGTGGCTGCGGCATACCAGCCATAATATCCTCCGGCTTGGCTATGACATTTGCTTGCACCGGCTCGGCACTGATTTTCAGTCCGTCGCATTGGCTGACATTGAAGACGTGGTAAAAGCGAAGCAGATATTTTTTCTTCTGCTCGCTTGATTCTTTGTCTTCAGTGGTCGTCTGTTTCCAAAAGACGACGGGGCACGCCTTCTCGCCCTTGCGGACACTTCCGCCAAGCTGGGACACCTGACGGAACGTGAGCCAAAATGGCGATTCATACATCATGGCAAGCAACAAAAAGACATTGATGCCACGATACGGATTTTTACTGACGAAGTTCCGGGGCAAGCCGGTTCGCGCCTTCCACGGCTTCTGCCATGGGACTGTGCCTTGTTCTAACAAGGCGGTGATTCGGTCGGTGATACGGTCATACGTTTGATTTTTCATGTGATGCTCCTGTGGTTGTTTATGTTTGAAAGGAACTGCCACTTTGAAGCGTATGACGCGGTTGAAATTTGAAGTAGGTGGGCAAACGTGCCAGAACTGGCCTGTATAAAAAAGAGCGACCCGGACGGATCGCTCTCGTGTTCAGTAGTCTTCCGGCAAGAGAACTGTGCTGTGGCTTCGGTCGGCTTCTGTGATGAGCCAGAACTTCGTGCCATTCGCGGCACGATAGACTGACCAAATCCGCGTGCCTTCGATGAGCGCACGTTCGTTCGCCTCGCAATTGCCCGCCGGAACGTCGCCCCAATCTCCGGCTTGATGCCGTTGAATGCCAAGCAGGATGTCGTCTTGGGACAGATGCGCGAGCGCGTTTGGCGTGGACACGATCTTGCCAAGCCGAAACTTGGCAAACGGAATTGCGATTGCGCTCACGATACGCCTCCAAGCAGTTGCTTCACTTCCTCGGCGGTCATATTCTCCGGCTGCTGGCCCTCCTTGCCAAAGGCGTGAACCGTCACGAAGACAAACTTCGCCAGACGAACGGCAATGTCCTCGCACCCCATTCGTCCCGCCTCGTCCTCGTCCAACATGACGATGACCTGGCTGGTGCGGTCGGTGTGCCGACGAATCAATTCCTCCTGCGCGGCTGACATGGTGCTGCCCATGAGGGCAACCACCTTGCGCCAGCCCAACTGGTGGAGCTTCATGCAACCGAAAAAGCCCTCAACGATGACAAGCGGCCCCGGTTCCTTGATCGCCCGGTCAATGTTGAACAACTCCTGCGATTTGCGGAATCCCTGGGGCAGTTTGTATTTCGGCGTGCTTTCGTCGGGTGGTTCGCCGGGGAAACGGCCAGCGTATGCAACGACCTTTCCTTCCGGGTTCTGGATGGGAATGGCAATCCTGTCGGCCATCATGCCTTTGGCGCAGTAACCAACGCCAAAATCAATGATGGTTTCCAGCGTGAGGCCGCGTTCGGCGAGATACGGGTGACTGCGCTCCAACTTGTCCAAACGGAATTTCAAGGGCGTGTTGGGTGCGCTTTTCTCCGCTACCGGGGCGGCCTTTTTTGGTGCTGGTGCCGGTGTTGTGTCACTCTTTGGAACGTCACCCGAAGTTTCCTCGTCTCCATTCACTGACATGGCTTCGGGGTCGAGGTGAAACCATTCAATCGCTTTCAACGCCGCCGCATGAATGCTCACGTCATCCATCCGTGCGATGAAGTCGAGTGTGTTGCCGCCATGTTTGCACTCACTGAAACAATTCCAGATGTTTTTGCTGATGCTCACACGGAACTGCGTCGGGTTGTTGCCTTTGTGGATCGGACATGGGCCGCTCAAACTGTCTGCGCCCCGCTTGAACTTGTCCAAGAGACCGTAGTGTTCAAGAACCTGCTCCATGGTGACGGCCGCTTTCACGGCTTTGAAGTCAACGAACTTTGATTTTGGCATAATAGTCCTGTGGTTATTTGGTTGTGATGAACTGGTGCGGCCCGCGAAGTCGAACTGCATCCGAATGAAATCCTATCTTCCGCCGAAAAAATCAGTAGGTAGGCAAACGTGCCAGAACTGGCACGTCTAAAGGAGTATCTGCTTCCTGTCCATGCGGCACGTTGCAAAATTGAAAATCCCTCGCTATTATTAGGGTATTATAAAATAATTACATTCAATCCATGCCTCTTACCCCCAAAAAATGCCCAAAGTGTGGTAGCACGGTTCAGGTAAGCAATCCGAATACACAAGTGACCTGCCCTAACTGCGGTTCTAAAGTGTAAACCCCCTTCGTGAAAGGAGCATCTGCTTCTGGCTAATCCAGGAGAGCCGATATTTTGGCGGATTTGCCGCACTGCCAGACGGGGGAGAATGGGTCTTTTTCCAAAACAGTCCGGTCGGCAAACAGAAACAACCCGTGGCCGCGCTTCAAACGTGAGCAAGCTTCAAGGAGCGATGTCACGCGCATGGCATTTGTGGTGACGGTCAGCACGCGGAAACGATGGATGCCAAGTTTCCGCTGGTGAATCTTCTGCGTCCATGTCGCTTCGTATGCGAGAAGCTTTCGGTAAAAGGATGTCTGTGTCAGTCCGCTACGCACAACCGGCATGGTGCCCCGGTCGGCTTCGAGGAAACAATGCACCCGCTCTGGCTGGCCGTTCTGATCCGCGTATTCCAATGCGAACACACGGTCGGGAACGACGCCAAGTGTTACGCCGTGGTCAGGAACTTTTACCCGCCATTGGAATTGATTCTGTCTTGATTGAAGCGCGAACTGGTCTTCGTAAAGCAATCGAACGTCACCGGACTTGCGGCAAGCAAGTTCAATGGACACCATCACGTCGGAAACAAGGATGGCGTGCTCAAGGAACATCCGGCCAATACCATCATCATTTTCATTTCTCGAAACGGTGATGCCAAGCTCTCCTCCCAAAATTTTTCCGCCTTTGTTGCCCAAGCCATATACCATCGGGCGTGTGCCGCCGCGTTCGTAGTATTCAAGCTGTGCGCGTGGCCGGGTCAAATATCCGTGATGGTAGAGCGATTTAAGTCGCCGCAACACCTGTTGCGCGCTCTCGGCAATCAAGGCGACAATCTGATGCGAGCGTAAATATCGGTGGCGATGAACAAGCCGAATAATTTCGCGGTCGCGTTTTGTAAGCTGCATTGGGGCAACTGCGGAAGCCCGTTTGAAACGGGGGGATCGTTTGTTTGGCATCTTTGCAGATTGCCGCGAGTGAAGGAAACGATGTAGGTGGGCAAACGTGCCAGAACTGGCCTGTTCGCTACTCGTCCTCCGGCAATTTTGCCCCGGCCATCCACCGCTTCAATTTGTCCTCGATCAAACCGCGCGGCATGGCGAACCGTTCGCGCGACAGCGCAATCAGGTTTTCTTTCCGCCCAATGCGGTTTTCTAGCGGCGGCAACATTTTTGCCCGGAATGGTTCAAGATTGGAACTGTCCACGAGCAACTTCACCACGGCTTCATACCGCTCAAGATCGGCAAGGGCCTTGGCGGGGATGGCATTGCCAAACTCCTTGGCCATTACCTCGGCGTCCGTGTAGCCGATGCGAAACGCAATGAGCGTTCCGACGTTGCCGAACACCGCCTGTCGCACTGGCGGCGAAAGCTGGTCAATGTATTGATGCGAAAGCGTAAGAGCCAAACGGTATTTACGGGCTTCCGCCAGAATCGAAGCAAAGGCATCCGTGGAAAAATTCTGGAACTCGTCTATGAACAAATAAAAATCGCGGCGTTCGGATTCGGGCCGGTTTGCCCGCGCCATTGCGCCAAGCTGGAACTGCGTCACCAAAAGGGAGCCAAGCAAATTCGCCTTGTCGTGTCCAAGCTGGCCTTTGGACAGGTTCGCGATGAACAACCGTCCGTTGTCCATGACGAATGGAATATCCACTTTCTTTTTGATCTGCCCCAAAATGTTTCGGATCACCGGATTCAAAAGGAACTGCCCAAGTTTGTTCTGGATCGGCGCAATCGCCTCGCGTTTGAACCGCTCGTCGTAGTTTTCATATTCCTCCGCCCAAAATGCCCGGATGAACGGGTCTTTAACTTGCCGGATTATTTTGGCGCGATACTCGTCATCAATCAAAAGGCGGTTCACGCCCAAAAGCGTCTGGTTGCGGCATTCGAGTAATGCAGACACAGCGTTGTAGAGAATGTATTCTAGCCTCGGCCCCCAGGAATCGCGCCAGATGCCCTTAAACGCCCCCACAATGCCCGAAGCGGCTAGGTGACGGGCATCTGGGGCCACGTTGCCGATGACGTTCAATCCGATAGGAAATTCCAAGTCGCCGGGATTGAAATACACCAAATGATCCGCCCGTGACGGTGGGATATGGTTCAATAGTTCCTCGGCCAAGTCTCCGTGCGGGTCAATGACGCCAACGCCATGACCGAGGGCGATGTGCTGCAAAATCAGATTGCGCAGCAACGTGGTTTTGCCGGAGCCGGTTTTGCCGATGATGTAGATGTGCTGGCGCTCGTCAATCGCGGCAATGCCAAAGGGCTGGGGATCGCCCCAGCCATGACGTTCGCCGATTGTGATGGGTTGGTCGTTCATGGTGCCAGAATCAGCCGCCACCCCTGCCGCCGGAAAAATCCGGGTTGTGGTAGATTTGCCGGTAGTTTGCCGCTGGCAGTAGTGCTGGGCGCACGCCTGCGGGATAATGGCGGCTGGTTCTGGAATC
>Ga0182030_10004057_pt1 | contig 31238 bp, 24 predicted proteins | sample 812S3MmetaG_FD_121299 | JGI IMG/M metagenome (GOLD analysis project Ga0182030, IMG submission 121299) | Permafrost microbial communities from Stordalen Mire, Sweden - 812S3M metaG (Illumina Assembly) | ecosystem: Environmental > Terrestrial > Soil > Wetlands > Permafrost | place: Sweden...
CACGGTTCACAGGGCGGCGAACATGGTTCACAGGGCGGCGAACACGGTTCACAGGGCGGCGAACACGGGCTGCTGCGGAGCGAAGGTGGATCTGTACCGTAACTACTTGCTGACGCCGCCCGACCCCGTCTTGACGTCGCGGGCGTGGCTCGGTCGCAAAGCCATCGCCGCCAGCGAGAAGCCCGAGAAGCCGAAGCCCCCGAACCCGTAGACACAGACGCTCTCCCGCGCCGATGATTCCGCCCCGATGAGGCGGCCCCCATTCCCCCTCCCCGCCGCCGCCCTCGGTCTCCTCGGTGTCGCCACTGCCTTCGCTGTCCTCGGCCCCCTCGGTTGCGGCGCGCGCACGGACCTCGGCGGCCGCGGGTCCCCGTCGCTCGACGGCGGCGCCTCCATCGACGGCGCGGCCAGCGACGCGCGCGTCGATTCGCTGGGTCCTTGCGCCGACGGCGGACCGCCGCCGACGGTCTACGCCCTCGACGGCAACGGCGTCCTCTACACCTACGATCCGACGACGGGGCATTCGACGGCGCTCGGGGCTCCGGACTGCGGCAACTCGAACATCGCCTGGACGGTGACGGCCTCGGTCGACCACGCGTTCATCGTCTACACCGACTGGACCCTCGACGTGGTGAGCCTGCCGTCGCTGTCGTGCAGCTCCACGCCCTTCGTGCCCGGGCAGCTCGGGCTCGACTTCGAGTTCGGTGTGGCCGCGGTGGGGAGCGGCGCGAGCGAGCGCCTCTACTTCTACGGCGTGCCCACCGGCGGCGCGGCGCCCATCCTCGCCGTGGCCGATACGCAGAGCTACGTGCTTCAGAAGGTGGGCGACGTCCTTCCCGTCCCCGGCCCCGACAGCTCCCTCGTGAACCTCACCGCCAGCTCCGACGGGATGCTCTACGCGTTCTCGCCGCTGGGGCTCGTGGAGCAGATCGATCCCTCGACCGCCGCCGTCGTTCGCGCCGTCGACACCGGCGTCACCACCGACGGTACGTGGGCCACGATCGCCTACGGGTCGAAGCTCTTTCTGTGGGTCGACTCCGACGTCGTCGGCTACGACCTCGCATCGCAATCGCGCGTCAGCGATAACGACGCGGGCATCGGGGCCATCGGCGCCAGCGCCGTCGGCAGGTGCCCCGGTCCGTGAGGCCGCCTCTCACACCCCGTCGTGCTTCAGCACCCCGACACGGGGCGTATTGATCGCGATCCCCTCCTTCTTCAGCCGGGCCGCGATCCGCTTCCGGAGGGCAGGCTGGACGACGCTCTGATCGGCGAACGACAGCACGTGAAACGCGACGGTGAACCCGACCGCGCCGTCGACGAACCCGGGGCTCATGACCACGCTCGGCGACGGCGCGTCGGCCATCCCGGGCAGATCGAGCGCGCGCTTCGCTTCGTCGGCGAGCGCGTCCTCGACCTTGTCGAGATCGGCGTCGAACGCGACGTCGACCCGCACGCTGGAGGCGACGTGGGCGGTGGGGAGGCTGTAGTTGGTGATGACGGACTTGGAGAGGGTGGCGTTGGGGAGGATGACGAGGTTGTTGTTCAGGGTGCGAAGGTGCGTCGAGCGCCACCCGATGGACTCGACGTACCCCTCGAAGGTCGGGTCGACGCGGATGAAGTCTCCCGGGCGAACGGGCTTGTCGGTGACGAGGTAGACCCCGGAGAAGAAGTTGGAGAGCGTGTCCTGCAAGGCGAGGGCGACGGCGAGGGAGCCGACGCCGAGAGCCGTCAGCGCGGGGGCGAGGGAGACGCCGAGCGCATCGCTCACGAGGGCGGCGACGAGCATGAGGCCGACGACCCACGTGATGGCCTTGCCGATGCCGGCGGACGACTTGAGCTGCGGGTTGGAGCGTCCGTAGGCGTCGATGGATTTGAACGCGACGCGCATGAGGACGGCGACGCCGAGCACGCAGAGGGCGATGGCGAGGAAGCGATGAGCCTCCGTCATGCGCAGCGCGCCGAGGGGCAAGAAGCGGACGCCGGCGGCGAGGGCCACGAGGAAGACGGCCATGCCGGCAGGGCGCGGGAGGCTCCGGGCGAGGACCTCGCTCACCTCGTCGCGTCGATGCTTGGCGATGCCGCCGAGCGAGCGACGGAGCACGCGGCTGACGAGGATGGCGACGATGCTCCAGAACGCCGCGTAGGCGGCGATGAAGTACCAGTTGGGGAGCTTTTCGTACCAGTCGAGCACGGGGGAGCGCTTGCCACGATACCATCGCCGCGGCATGCCGATGACCGCCCGACGCATCGTGGTCATCGGGCAGCAGGCGCGAGGCTCGGCCGACTTCCTGCTGAACGATCTCGCGGGGACGAGCGGTCGCCTGGACGTGCTCGTCCGCTGCGTTCGGGCCGCGCTCCTCGTCTCTCATGGGCTGCGGCGCGACACCATCGTCTACCTCGTCCTTCTCGGCGATCCGCGGACCCCGAAGACGCTGCGCTTCGACGGAGCGACGGCGCGGTTCATCCGCCCGGAGGAGCGAAGCCTCGCCACGCTCGCGCAGAAGATGCTGGCAGCCGGGCGCGAAGGGCCGGGGTTCGTGTCGATGCGGCCGGGCATCGCGATCGCGCACGAGGGGCTGTCTGCGGTGCTGGCGGAGCTCGGGGGCGCCACGCCCTATGTGCTCGAAGAGGGGGCGCCGGACATCCGCGGGGCAGCGGTCGACCTCGGCGACGCGGCCTTCTTCTTCGGTGACCACCGTGGGTTCGAGGGCCCGGTGCGAGAGGAGCTCGCGGCGATCGGCGCCATCCCGCTGGGGCTCGGCCCGGTGAGCGTCCACGCGGAGGACGCGGTGACCCTCGTCGTCAACGAGCTGGATCGACGCGCGGCCGGCGTGGCGTGAGACTGGACGACCTTCGGGAGTCCGTGCCGTGTGATCCACACGGCCTGGACGACCTTCGGGAGTCCGTGCCGTGTGATCCACACGGCTTACAGAGAGCCCATGCCCATCGTCTTGTAGCCGTGGGCGACGAACTCGCGGAGCGTCGTGAGCCGGGTCTGCTCGTCGGTCACGCCCGACTCCGGGCCGTGCGTGTTGAGGATGGTCCGCGCGGCGAAGGCGATGTCGGCCTGCGCGCGCCACTCGGGGGTATCGGGCATCCCGAGCGCCGAGCGGAAGGCGTCGCCCATCTCGATCGCGCTCTCGAAGCGAGCGGCGGGGTCCTTCGCCAGCGCCCGCGCGAAGAGGGTGTCCACGATGGGCGGGGCCTGAGGAAGGTACGTCCGGATGGGGGGCGGCGGCGCCTCGACCTGGGCGCGTCGCACGGAGAACTCACCCTGATCGGCGACGAACGGGGTGCGCCCCGCCAGCATCTCGTAGAGGACCGTCGCCGCGGAGTAGAGATCGCTGCGTCCGTCGAGGGGGCGCGAGAGCACCTGCTCGGGCGACATGTACGCGCCGGTTCCCGGGGCCAGCTCGTGCGTGGCCGCCGTCACGGGCCCGTCCGCGAAGCGCGCGATCCCGAAGTCCCCAAGCTTCACGAGGCCGTCGAGCCGGACGAGGACGTTGGACGGCTTCACGTCGCGATGGACGATCCCGAGCGCGTGGATCGCCGCGAGCGCGCCGAGGAGCTGCTGGAAGTAGTACCAGGCGCGGAGAAGCGGCATGGCCGGCAGCCCGTGCCCTCCGCGGAGGTGCGCGCGAGCGATGTGCCGCGCGACGATGGTCTCCAGGGTCTCGCCGTCGACGTGCTCGATGGAGAGCACCAGGCAGCCGTCGTGCTCGAACAGATCGTGAAACCCCACCACGTTCGGGTGGGACAGGCGCCGCAGCGCCTCGGCCTCACGGAGGAAGAGCTCCCGGGCTCCCGGCTGGGCCATCGCCTGGGGTCGCAGGACCTTCAGCGCCACGGGCTCGGCGGCTCCCGCTCCCGGTGTACCCGGCGCGCGGAAGACCCACGCGCGCCACACGACCCCCATGCCGCCTTCGCCGAGGCGTGCGTCCACGACCAGCCGCGCGTCGCCTCGGTCGATCGTGACACCCGTCCCGATGCTCTCCCGCGTCGGCTGCAGCGCGTGGCAGCGCGGGCACACGCGCTGGTCGGGCGTGAGCATCGCCTGGCACTGGGTGCAGGGGATGAGCGGGGTCGTCACGGTCGTTCACGCACGCCCGCTCATTGTCGCGCGGGGATCACGCCAGCGCGAGCGCGCGTTTGGCCTTTCGCCGTCGAGTCGCGAGGTACGCCGCCACCTCCGTGGCTCCGCGGGTGTTCAGCACCTGGGAGGCGGCGAGCCCCGCGCGTCGGGCCACGGACACGCCGAGCGCCGTGTCGCGCACGCCGCGGGGCGAGTGCGCGTCCGGATCGATGGCGAAGGAGGCGCCGCGCGCTGCGGCCCGCCGGACGAGGTCCTCGCTGAGATCGAGCCGCTGCGGGTTCGCGTTGATCTCGAGGAACGTGTCGTTCGCCGCGGCCGCCGCCGCCACGGCTTCGATGTCGAAGGAAGACCCCTTGCGGCCGAGCAGCAGCCTCCCCGTCGGGTGGCCGAGGATGGTCACGAGCGGGTGGCTGACGGCGCGGAGAAGGCGGGCGGTCATCTCGTCGTCGCGCATGTCGAGGCGGGCGTGCACGCTGGCGATGACGAAGTCGAGCGAAGCCAGCGTCGCGTCGTCGAGGTCGAGCGAGCCGTCGGGGAGCACGTCGACCTCGACGCCGTGGAGGATCGCGAAGCCCGGGACCTCGCGTCGCGCCCGCGCGATGGCGCGCGCTTGCCGTGCGAGCTGGGTCGCGTCGAGGCCGCCGGCGTAGCTCGCCGTCTTCGAGTGCTCGGTGATGCCCGCGTAGGCGAAGCCCGCGTCTCGCGCGGCTCGTGCCATGTCGGTGATGGTGGCGGCGCCGTCGCTCCACGTGGTGTGCACGTGGAAGATGCCGCGGACCTCCGCGACGAGCTCAGGCACGGTTCGAGTCGACCTCTCCCGCAGCTCCGGCGGCGCGTAGGGCAGGCCGAGCGCGGCGTAGAGATCCTCCTCGGTGCGGCAACGTTTGCACACAGCGCCGAGGCCGCCATGGTCCGCCGCGATCGTGGACAGCCACCGGACGTGGGGAGCGCTGCCGGTGCCCCGGACGAGCGCCTCCACGAAAGCGCCGGGCGGAACGACCCGCAGCCGCGCGGGGCCTCCCCCTTCGAAGCGCATGCTCACGGTGTGAGGATCGAGGATCTCGACGCCCTCGGCGGCCGCGGCGCGTCCGAGCGCTCGCGCCAGGGCGGTCGCGTCGCACGGACCGCGGACGACCATGGGGAGCTCGTCGACGAGCTCGACGCCACGTCGGGCGTCGCCGACGATGACGGCCTCAGCGAGGCCCGCACGCAGGAGCGCATCGTTGGCCAGGCGTGCCATCTCCAGCGCGGTGGCGAGGAGGAACGGCTCCTTCAGCTCACGAGGCGGACGGCGCGTCGGGGCCCGCTTGGGGGCACGCTGGGGTCTCCGCCTCTCCACGATCGGGCACCAGTACCATGCGCGCGCCAGGGGCGCAGCACGTCCTACCGTGATAACAATGGTCCGCGACCTTGATCGATACCAGCGACAGCGGTGGCGCCAGCCACGACGAAACCGGCGAAGTGCCGGAGGGCCCGCCGCCCGCGGCTGCGCAGGATCTGCGAGAGGTGGTCGTCCCCGAGGCCCTCGACGGCGCGCGGCTCGACAAGGCCCTCGCGCAGCTGGTGCCCGAGCTCAGCCGAGCGCGCGTGAAGCGGGCCATCGAGCTCGGCGCGGTGCGCGTGAGCGGCCGACGCGTCCCCAAGGGAGGCACGGTCGCTCAGGGGGACATCCTGCGGATCGACGTCGCCCAGGTCGCGGATGCTCCGGCGGCCGCCTCCCCCGACGCCCCGCTGAAGGTGGTGCTCGAAACAGCCGAGGTCGTCGTCGTCGACAAGCCGGCGGGTCAGCCGACTGCGCCCATTCGCCCGGGAGAGACCGGGACACTGGTCAACGCGCTCCTCGGCCGTTATCCCGAGCTCGTCCCGCTCGATGGGGATGCATACATCGGTCACTCCGCGCGCGACCCCGGGATCCTCCACCGGCTCGACACGGAGACGAGCGGGGCCGTGGTCGTGGCGCGCACCGCCGGCGCGTTCGCGACCCTCAAGACGGCCCTCAAGGAAGGACAGCTCGACAAGCGCTACCTCCTCGTCTGCGTCGCCGAAGGGCTGCCTGAAGAGGGGACCATCGAGTTTCCCCTCACCAATCATCCCAAGGATCAGCGGCGCGTGTACGCGTGTGTGCACCCGCGCGATGTCATGCGCTACGAGCCTCGCCCCGCTTCCACGAGCTATCGCGTCCTCCGGCGCGCGGGGAACTGGGCGCTCGTCGAGGCCAGGGTCGGCAAGGCCCTGCGCCACCAGATTCGCGCTCACTTCGCGGCCATCGGTCATCCGCTCGCGGGTGATGAGCTGTACGGCGGCCCGGTCATCCGAGCGCTCGGGCGACACGCGCTGCACGCGGCTCAGGTCAGCTTCTCGGGCGGAGGCGGTCTGCCCGCGTTCGACGTGACCGTGCCTCTCCCGAAGGACATGGCGACGCTGCTCGAAGTGGCAGAGGCCGCCGAGGGCGAGACGTCCTAACGCTCGAGGTCTCGCGCGTCCTGTCCTCTCGGCCAGTTCAGCGAATCCGCTCGCACGCCTATGGTCTCCGACTGCTCGCCTGAGCTGGATGGAAAGCAACGCGCGTGCTTCGACTGTGTACGACGGTCCCGCGACCAGCAGGCCGGCGTCATCACAACATGGACTGGGAACCGATCGTTCAGGACAAAGCGGGCGAGACCAAGGTGTCTCCCGCCGCGGCGTGCGACTGTTCGTTCGACGTGTCGCGCGGGTCGCATATCGTCGAGTCGGTCCGCTTCCTGGATCCGTCGGAGGATGGCTCGAAGTACGTCGGCAGGCCTCTCGTCGCGCTGACGGCGGTGCTCGGGTCCAGCGTTGCTGCGGCGGTGCAGACGATCCTGGAGGCGCCCACCTGCGGGCTCGCCCACGTGGTCCTGCCGGACACCGACCGCGCCTTCCGCGTGGTGACGGGCCGCGACGTCGATCACGCGACGGTGCGCGTGACCGTACGCTGCGTCGACTCACACCTTCTGCCCGACCTCGTGGACGCGAAGGTCGCGCATGTCTCCGATTCGAGCGGACTGTCGGACCGCGAGCGGCAGGTGCTGCGCCTCCTGCTGCGAGGGCGCGGGGTCGAGGACATCGCGACGATGCTCGAGATCGCGCCGCGCACCGTGAAGTTCCACCAGGCGAACGTGCTCCAGAAGCTGGGCGCGGACTCCAGGCTCGACCTGCTGCGCGTCGTTCTCTGAACGGCGCCCGCGTCGAGGCTCTACTCGTCCGGGTAGGTCACGACGACGGCGGTCGTGTTGTGAAACGCGTCGATCTCGCGGTGCGCGCGCGCGATCTCGCCGAACACGCAGGCCCCCGCGACCGGCGCGTCGAGCGCGCGTGCGATGCCCGCTGGCTCCTCTCCGAACCGGTCCGCGAGCGCCGCGCGTCGGCCCGAGCACGAGAACACGAAGGCACCGGAGATGCTGCCGCCGGCCCGCTCGCGCGACATCTCTGCCGCCTGGCGCGACGCTTCGAGCATGTCACGCGCCGAGGCGCGCATCACACGGACGCGCGATCCCTCGGCGACTCCCGCGGAGAGGCGTACCGCTCCATCGTCGCGCAGCGCCATCGGAGCGCGCACGAGCGGCTCGATGAGCGTCGGGGCCTCGACGCCCATCTCGTAGTGGTTGGCGAGGTAGAGGAGCAGCTCCTGGCGGTCGGACGGCGGGTTGCCGTCGGCGGCGCGCACGTCCGCAAGCCACACGTCGAGCGCGCGGCGGCCGTCGACCTCGAGCAGCCAGGCGCCTTCGCTCCGCGTGACCACGTGAACGGGTCCGACGGCGCGCCAGCCGTGCCGTGCGGCGACCCCCGCTCGCGTCCTCGTGAAGACGCCGGCCAGCACGACGCGGTCGTGACGCGCGCCTCCCTCGGCGAAGATGAGCGCACGATCGAACGTGAAGTCGTCACCCACGAGCGCGCCCGCGAGCTGCATGCGCGGGCCCGCCCCTTTCCGCACGGCGGCGACGAGCGCCTCTCCGTCGACGTGCACCGCGGGCGCGAACGCCATGCAGAGCGCCTCCTCGAGGCCGTCATGGGACGCTCGATCGGCCTCGGCCAGGAGGCGGGAGCCCGCAGGGACGACGTCGATGAGCTCGGGCGAGCCGATGGGCGCGGTGACCGTCGTCGCGCGGACCCCGTCGCCACCGATCAGCGCGACGAGCACCCCGCGTGGAGCCACGCAGCTTCCGTCGAACACCGCCCCTCCCGAGGTGCCGCCGACGAGCGGAACCGAGCCGAGCTCGGTTTCGATGAGGTGAGGGACCCGGTCGAGCCCTTCGTACGCAGGTGATGCGAACACGATGGCGAGCCTGGGCATCGCACTTCCCATGGAGATGCGCGCGCGTGCGGCCGCCTCACGCGCTGCTTCCGCGGAGTCACGCGCGGTCGACACCGCCGCCGAGAACCGGATCATCGTGCGCTCCCCCCCGCCCCCCTGCGCGCTCGACAGGAGATCGCGAGCGTAGCAGCGGGCGTGGCACGGGCAACGGACGCGCGCTCCTCGCGCTCACCCCGGCCACGGTTCCCGGTCGGCTTGACCTTGGGCAGCGCCGATGCTTCATGCGGTGCGTGGTTTCGGCAGCGCGCGTGCGAGAGTGGCTGGGTCTGCATGGGCGCCCCGCTCTCGCGTGCGGCGCTCTCGGGGCCATCCTCGCGGCGTCCCGCGGCGGGGCGCCGGGCAAAGACCTCGATGCACTGGCGGACGCGCTGGGCCGCTCCATGGGCGCGGGTAGTGATGGCGCCGTCGCGGCCGCCGATGTTCGGTGGGAGCCGTCGGGAGGCGCGCTCGCCGACCTCGTGGAAGGGCGCTGGATGCTGTTTCTCGCCCGCCGCGTGGGAGAAGAGACGCGGGACGTCTGGCGTGCCCGCGCGCGCGTGTCTCCCGAGGGAGCGGTGCTCGAGGTCCTCGACGCTCACGATCTGACGAATACGCCGCTCGGCGACGACCATGCGCTCGTCGTGTCCGGCGTCCACGCGGCGTTCGCCACCCGCGCGTACGGTCAGGAGCAGAGCGTCACTGCGCTCGACCTCGGAGGAGAGGGCACCCAGAACCGCGCCGAGAAGCTCGCCGACCGCGCGATGGCGGCACTCACCAACCTGCAGCAGACCGGCACGTTCGACGGCATCGCCCGTGTCGACGTGACGCTGGAGTCGCCGGCGGCCGCCGTCGGGCTGGTGCTGGGAGACTCGACGCTCGCCGTCGCCCTCTACGACGGCGATCTGCGTCGCGGCCCCACGCGCTCGGCGAGCCTCGACCTCGCGCGCCGTGAGCTGGCCGCCCCCGCGCCGGGAATGCGCGCCGACGAGTCGATCCACCTGCCGAAGCGCTTCTCGCACTGGACCGTGGATACGCTCCGCGCCGTTCCCTGGGTCGGACCCACGCCCGTGGCCTGGATCGAGGACGAGGCGCTCACGGCTCGCGACTCGTACCGCCGGCTCACCTTCCGCACGAGCGGCGGAATGACCGACGTCGTCGCCACCGCAGCGCCGCCGCCGCCCGTCCTCGATACGTCGCAGGCCTCCGTGGAGGAGGCCCACTGGCCGCCGCCGCGCATCCAGACCATCTGGAAGGAGCCCGAGGAGGGCGAAGGGGCCTGGACCGTCCCCGACGTGCCCTTCGCGCGCAAGGTCCCGGGCGTCACCGCCGACGCGCCTTCCGCGTTCTACCGCACCTTCGTTCGACCCGACGAGGAGCGTCCTTACGCGAAGGTGCTCCTCGTCGCCATGGATCTCCGCCAGCTGGATCTCGACATGGAGGCTGGCGTCGAGGATCCGGAGCCGCTCACCGGGCCGCACGGGACGGGACGCATTCCGCGCGAGCCGGCCGTGTACAAGCGCGTCGCGGCCGCCTTCAACGGAGCCTTCAAGACCGAGCACGGCCACTACGGGATGATGGTGCACAAGCGCGTGCTCCTGCCGCCGGTTCCCGGCGCGGCGACGGTGGTGGTCCTCGACGACGGTCGCGTGGGCTTCGGCACCTGGGGCGCCGAACGCAAGGTGACCGGCATCGTCGGCGTGCCCGACACCGCGATCGTCTCGTTCCGGCAGAACCTCGACGCGCTGCTCGACCGCGGGCAGGTCAATCCGACGGGGCGCAACCTGTGGGGCTTCACCCTCCCCGGCAAGGGCGTGCAGACCGAGCGCACCGGCCTGTGCGTGACCACGAGTGGCCACCTGCTCTACGCGTGGGGCGACGACGTCAGCGCGACCTCGCTCGCCAAGGCCATGAAGATGGCGGGGTGCGACTACGCGATGCACCTCGACATGAACCCGTACCACACGGGGTTTCTCTTCACGTCGATCGACGATCTCCCGGCCAAGAAGTACAAATCCCAGCTCCTCACGCCGGGGATGTCGATCCCCACCGAGCGCTACATCCAGTACGCGCCGAAGGACTTCTTCTACATGATGGTGCACGACCCGACGCCGCCGGGGCTGGACGGGGGCACGCCCTGGGAACCCGACGGCGGAGCGCAGCCGCCTCCGGGCTGGATGCCCGGGATCTGGTCGGCCCGCCTCGATGGCGCCGAGGGCCGCGTCGAGCTGATCGACGTCGAGCCCGGGCGGGCCACCTGGCGCGTTCGCGCCGGGGCCACGGAGTCGCCGGCCGCGGCGCCCCTCCGCGAGCTGACGGGTGAAGATGCCAGGCGGGTGCTCTTCGCCGTGGGCGCGGGCGTCGCTGCGGACAGGCGATCGCGTGGGCTCGCCACCGACGGACGTCTCGCCGTGCCGGTGCACGGGGGCGCGGACTCGGGCGTCCTCGTCGTCGGGGGCGACGGGATTCTCTCCATGGTACGCGTGACCGAAAACTCCGCTTCCGTGGATGCGCATGGCGATCTTCTCGAGCTTCCGATCCTTCTGTGGGACGGCAGTGTCCAGCCCGCGACCGCCGGTACGGTGGGCCCACGATCCGCCATCGGCCTCACGGCCGGGGGGCGTGTCCTCTTCGCGCGGGGCGCGTTCGCGAGCGCGGCGCCGCTCGCCGAAGCCCTGGCGCGGGCTGGATGCATCCGCGCGCTCTTGCTGGATCGCGGCGCTGGCGCCACGGCCTTCCTCGACCGGGCCGGCGGCAGCAGCCCGCCACGCGCGCGTTACGACGAGACCGTGCTCTACGCCATCGCGACGCCTCTCCAGCCGCGCGGCTTCCGCTTCGACGCGGCGACGGTCGTCCCACCCACGTCGAAACACTAGGCGACCTCGGCGGCCGCCTTGGCTCAAGCGGCGGCTTCTGCCAGGTGGTCGGCCTTGAGAGTCGTCTTGAGCATGCCCATGGCGCGCGAGTGCAGCTGCGAGATGCGCGGCTCGCTCACTCCGAGCCTCGTCGCGATGATCTTGAAGGGCACGTCGTCGAAGTAGTGCCAGGCCACGATGCTCGCCTCGCGGGTCGGGAGCAAGGCGACCGCGCGCTCCAGCGCCGCTCGTTCCATCCGACGCTCGACCTGGTCGTGCGGTGTGACCGCCGACTCGTCGCACAGCGCCTGCGCCTGCGCATCGGGCAGATCGTCGAAACCGACCACCGAGGTGCCCCCCGTGCAGCCATCGGTATGAGCCTGCGTCGTCCGTGTGCGAGCGCGACGCGTCAGCCAGTCCTGCGAGCGGAGCTCGTCGAGCACCGCGCCGCGGATGCGGACGCGCGCATACCACTCGAACGCGGCTCCGCGGTCGGGGCTCTTTCGAAGAGCGTCGACCAGGCCGTAGGAACCGGCGGCAACGAGGTCGTCGCGCAGAACGTTGGGCGGCAGGCGCCGCAGCATGCGGGCGACCACCTGGTGAACCAGGGGCATGAAGCTCGTCAGCTCTTCGCGGGTGGGTGACTGGGACGACGTGACCGGCGACTTGGTGGGCTTCATGGTGGTCTCTCCCCGGGTTGCTGACGGGAGGACCTATTGCTCGGGCCGTGCCATCCGTGTTCAGGCAATGATTACGAGCGCTTCCAAGATATCGCGCCTCGTCGTGGGTGCGTGGAGACCCCCCGACCTCGCCGGCTGGAAGGTCGATCGCGCGAGTTAAGCCTGATTCGCAGGTATTTCACTCGCGGTCGCCAGTGACCCATCCAGGGTCAACTCAACCTGCCCGGGTATTCGACGCCTGGGCTAGGGCGCTTTCTCCAACGGTTCCGCGGGCAAATCGGGATGGGGCTCGGTCGACCCCGGCGGCGGCGGGTTGTCGTCGACCACGTCGCTCGTGCCTTCGTCGGCCGCCACCCCGGGCTTGTCGTACTTCGGAGGCTCACCCGGGTGCGACCAGTCGGTCCAGAAGGCCTTGGTGTCGCGCACGTCGAGATGCACGAAGGTGCTGTTCGGGTAGTAGCCGCAGCCCGCACTCCGCAACGTTCGACAGAAATCACGCAGCTCTTCGTTTTTGACGCCGCGGATACGGAAGTCGAGGGCTTTGCCGAGGTTGTGGTTCGAGTGGGCCGTGTACTGGGTCGGCGTGTACGCCCGGTACCCACTGACGACCTCGATGGGCTTGCCCCCGAAGTGACTCGACACGATTCCCACCAGGGCGACGAGTCGCGGATCGACCGCGTGCGCGCCGTTGCCCTGCCGCATCATCCGTTCGAAGGCCTTCATGGCGCTGGGGGGAATGTGGCCGTGAGCGTCTTTCACCCGGATCCGGAACTCCTCGCCCAGCCGAACGGCATGCACGGGTTCGCCATCCCCACGGCCTCGCGGCTCCGGAGGCGGCTCGAGCGCTGCCGTGGCGGCTCGCATCGCGCCCCTCCCGGGAGGCTTCTCTGCCTTCTCTGCCTTCTCTGCCCGCTCACTCCGTTCGGCCTTCTCGCCCTTCTTCTTGGGTCCGTCGACCCCGGGAATGATCAACGTCTGCCCGGGCTTCAGGTGTTTCGCGTCCTTGAGACGGTTGGCGTCGAGGATGGCCTTCGCGCTCACGTGGTAGCGGTGGGCGATCGCCTCGATGGTGTGCCCGCGCTGCACGACGTGCGTCACGTCGGCCCGGGCGGCGAGGGTCGAGAACGTCAGGGCGGCGGCGATGGCTACGGCTGCGGTGGCTGCGGCGCGCATGGCGGGGTCCATACCGCAAAGTGGCGGATGCGGGGAGCCGCCTTTTTTGACGCCGCGGTTGGCGGGGTGCCACACTTATTCCGGCATGGCCGAAGGCAAGAATCTCGTCGGCGTCGATATCGGCGCGAGCTCCATCAAGGTGGTGCAGCTCAAGGAGGCTCGCAAGAAGCTCCAGGTCATCAAATGGGGATTCGCCCCGCTTCCCCCCCAGACCATCATCGACGGGCACGTGATGAACGCCGGCGCCGTCACCGAGGCCCTCGCGCGTGTGTTCACGGACGCGAAGATACAGCAGCGTGACGTGGCCATCGGCGTCTACGGTCAGAGCGTCATCGTGCGCAAGATCACCGTGCCCATGATGACCGCCGCCGAGCTCGACGAGCAGATTCACTGGGAGGCCGAGCAGCACATTCCCTTCGACATCAAGCTGATGTCCATCGACTACGAGGTGCTCCGGCGCCGCCCCGAGGCCGGGCAGATGGATCTGATGCTCGTCGCAGCCAAGAAGGACGAGATCAACGACTACGCGGCGATCCTGCGCGAGGCGAAGCTCAAGCCCGTGGTCGTCGACATCAACGCCTTCACCATCCAGAACATGTTCGAGCACCAGTACGGCCTCCCGGCCGACGGCACGATCGCGCTCCTCAACGTGGGCGCAGCCGTATCCTCGCTCAACATCGTCGCCAAGGGCATCAGCGCCTTCACGCGCGAGATCACCAACGCCGGCAACGCCATCACCGAGGAGATCCGCAAGGCCCTCTCGTGCTCGTACGAGCAGGCCGAGGCCTACAAGATGGGCGGCGGGCCGACGCAGATCGTCCCGCAAGAGGTCACGCAGATCATCAACCAGGCGTGCCAGGGCCTGGCGGGGGAGATCCAGCGCTCGCTCGACTTCTACCTCGCGACGAGCGGCGAGCAGGAGATCGGCCGCATCTTCGTCTCCGGGGGGAGCGCCTACCTCGCGCCCCTCGTCCAGGCGGTCGAGAAGCGCGCCCGCGTCCCGGTGCAGCTCTTCGACCCGATGGTGAACCTGGCGGTCGACACCAAGACCGTCAACGAGCCGTACGCCCGCGCCATGGCGGCGCAGATGGTGGTGGCCCTCGGGCTATCGCTTCGATGCGACAAGGAGCGTCGGCAATGGTCCGCGTAAACCTCCTCCCCGATCGCCGTCAGGCAGCACGCCGGGCCAGCGGGCCGGCCGATGTCTCGCAGCTGTGGATCCTCGGCGTCTTCGGCGCCATCGTGGTGACCATCGTCATTTGCCTCTTCGTCCAGAAGCACAAGCAGGACGAGCTCACGGCCATCCTCCGGGAGAACCAGAACACCCAGGGCCAGATCGACGCGATCAAGAAGCAGATCGCGAACCACGACGAGGTGAAATCCAAGCTGAAGGAGCTCCGTGATCGCGAGGAGGCCATCCAGAAGCTCCAGTCGGCCCGCACCGGCCCCACGTCGACCCTCCTCGAGCTCGCCCACATCCTGACCCAGGGCCGCGGCCCCACGACGGATCGGGACAAGCTCGAGCAGATGAAGCGCGACAATCCCGCGGAGGTCTACAACGCCAACTGGGACGCGCGACGCCTCTGGCTGACCTCCTACCAGGAGGTGGATCGCACCGTGAAGCTCGGTGGCCTCGCGCGCGACGGCGAGGACGTGAGCGAGCTCGAACGCCGCCTCAAGCTGTCCGACTACTTCACCGACGTGAAGCTCCTGCCCGGGCAGAAGATCATCGACGGCCAGACGCACCAGGAGCTCTTCAAGTTCGATCTGTCCGCAAAGGTGAGGTACTAGCGATGGCGGCTCCGACCCAATCCGCGCTCGCGAAGGTCCCTACGTGGGGCAAGTACTTCATCGGCGCGGTGGCCGTCCTGCTCACGGGGGGCGCCTACTGGTTCTTCTTCTACTCGGATGCCTCGGCGCATATCGAGGCGGCACTCCGGCAGAAGCAATCCATGCGCGACGAGTTCGCGCAGCAGCAGCAGGCCCAGGCCACGTACTTCGCCGATCGGGACGAGCTCGCCGTGCGCGAACAGCGAGCGCGCGAGCTCAACAAGCTGCTCCCCCCCGATTCGGAAGAGGACGCGTTCCTCTCGTCGGTGCAGTCCGCGTCGAACGCCGCCGGCATCGACCTCAAGGGGTACGCCCCGCAAGAAGAGATCGCGCAGAACTTCTACGCGAAGGTGCCGATGAAGCTGGAGATGTCGGGCAAATTCCACCAGATCGCCAAGTTCGCGTTCGAGCTCGGGAAGGTGGACCGCATCATCAACGTCGAGAACATCGAGCTCACGGAACCGAAGCTCGTCGGCGACGAAGTGATCTTGCACGCGCGCTGCCTGGCGACGGCGTTCCACGCGCTGACGCCCAAGACGCCGCGCGCCGGCGCACCGGCACCCGCACCCGGAGCCCCCAAATGAAACGCGCCGCCTCGTTCGCCGCGATCACGCTTCTGGCGTCCCTCCCGCTGGCCGTCGCCTGCGGCACCCCGACCGTCACCTCCCAGGCGACCCCGCCGCCGCCCACGCGGATCGCACCCGCCGCGTCGGCCACGGCCTCCGGCCTGCCTCCCGAGCTCAAAGGACCGGAGTACACGGAGAACGACTTCGTCGAGAGTGATCGCAATCGCGATCCGTTCCGCAGCTTCCTCGTCCAGCAGCAGCCGGCGAATCGAGAGGCGCTCAACCAGCGCAAGGTGGAGCTCGCGCAGTACTCGATCGACGAGCTGAAGCTCATCGCCATCGTTCAGGGCTCCGATCAGGCCCGCGCGATGTTCCTCGATCCGACCGGCAAGGGGACCGTCGTCTACAAGGGGACGTTCATCTGCCGGCCCGAGGTCGTTCACATCGGCGGAAGCAACGGCCCCGAATACCAGCTCAACTGGCGCGTCGATCGCATCCGCGAAGGCGACGTGGTGCTCATCCGCGAGGACCCGGCGCAGCCCGCGATTCCGCCGGCGACCCGCGTCATCCCGCTTCATCCCGAGGCGGACAAGGAAGCGCAGCTCATCCCGGGCTGAAGCGCGTAACCTGGCAGGGCGATGAGGTCGCTCGCCTGGCCGCTGCTCGTGTTCGCGCCGGCGCTCGCCGCAGCCTGCGGCGCCACGTCGCGCGCGACACCCTCCGGGGGCGCCTCGACGGACGCCTCCGTGGAGGCCGGCGAAGACGGGGGTGCGCCAGAGCCGGCACCGATCACCATCGCGGCGGACGTGCAGCGGCCGGGCGACGCCGATGCGGGCTACGCGGCCCTCGTCAACAACGGCTACGTCGGCTGCGGCATCCCGTACACCGCGTACTCTCAGGTCTACGGCGCGGCGGCGGCGGATCAGCTCCTCCCCGGTCGCAATGCCACGAACGCGACCATCCCCTACGACCTCACCCAGTTCACGACGACCGACGCGGACGGCGGCGGCGTCGATGTCGTCGGCCCGAACTGCCTGGCCTGTCACGCGGCCATCCTGGGAGGGCAGATCGTCGTCGGCCTCGGCAACACGACGAACGACTTCACCGTGAACCTCGCCTCGGAGGCGGCCCTCGCGCAGGCGCTCCTCACGGACCCCGACGAGATCGCCGAGCTCCAGAAGTTCGTCGACCGAGGCAACGCCATCGAGCCCTACACGGTGCCGCTCACCGTCGGCGTCACGCCCGCCGACAACATCGCCGCGGTCCTCTTTGCGCATCACGACGTGAGCACGCTCGCCTGGTCCGATACGCCGCTCTTGCCGTTGCCGCCGACGTACGCCGTCCCCGTCGACGTGCCGCCGTGGTGGCGCATGAGCAAGAAGCACGCGATGTTCTACACGGCGGCGGGGCGCGGCGACCACGCGCGCATCATGATGACCGCGTCGACGTTCTGCATCGACTCCGTCTCCCAGGCGCAGGCCATCGACGCGTACTTCCCCGACGTGCGCGCCTTCGTCGAGACCCTGAGGGCGCCCGCCTATCCGGGAACCATCGACGCGACGCTCGCGTCCCGGGGACACACGGTCTTCGACGCGACTTGCTCGCGCTGCCACGGCACCTACGACTCGCCCGGCGACGCAGGGCAGGCGGGGGCATATCCCAACCTCGTCATTCCCATCGCGGACGTCGCGACCGACGCCGTGCTCGCCAGTGGCGCCGCGCAGTTCGCGGGGGCGTACGTCGCCTGGTTCGACCAGTCGTTCTACGGACAGATCGCGCAGCTCGAGACGCAGGCCGGGTACTACGCGCCACCGCTCGACGGCATCTGGGCCACCGCGCCCTACTTCCACAACGGCTCGGTGCCGCAGCTCGCCGAGGTCATCGACAGCAGCACCCGACCCACCTACTGGACCCGCACGTTCGACCCGAGCGCGTACGACGTCGCGTCGATGGGCTGGACGTTCACGGCCCTGCCGAGCGGACAGGACGCGCAGAGCGATCCAGACCAGAAGAAGCTCATCTACGACACGACGAAGCTCGGCTACTCCAGCGCCGGACACACCTACGGGGACGCGCTCACGTCGGACGACCGCACGGCGGTGCTGGAGTATCTGAAGACGCTGTGAAGGGCCATCGGCGGGAAGGCCGGTGGGGAGCCGGCCGGCGCCGCCCGACGTGACTTGCGCGCCCCACCGGGCTGCTATGATGCGCGCGTTTTGCGCTCCGTCCGCCGCGTGTGTCTTCTGTGTCTCGGTCTCGCATCGTGCGCCGTCGGCGTCGACTCGGGGGGTGACCCCACGGGCGCTGGCGACGGGGGGGGCCAGGCGGATGCCTCGTCACTCGACGGGGGCGCCGGCGACAGCGCTTCCGCGCACGACACGGGGGCGCCGATCGACACGGGGGCGTCGGACACCGGCACCGGGATCGCCGACACGGGCGCCGCGGCCGACACCGGCGCGGCGAAGGATGCCGCCGCAGACACCGCTCCCTCGGACAGCGGGTGCATCGGTCACGGGACGACGGGTGCGCTCGTCACGTTCGATCTCTCGGCCCAGTCCGGCAGCGAGGCGAGCGCGGCGCCCACGTCGTCGGCCACCGGTGTGACGGGCGGCACCCTCTCTCGCGCCGCGGCGCTGACGGCCGTGTCGGGGAGCGGCTCGATCAACTCGAGTGGCTGGCCGAGCACGACGACCGCCAGCGCTTCCGACTACTACACGTTCACCGTGACACCGGCCGCCGGATGCTCCGTCACCCTGACCACCCTCGCCATCGACGCGAGCGCCTCGGGCACCGGGCCGACGAAGGGTGACGTCGCCACGAGCAGCGATAGCTTCGGAACACACACCGCCTCCTTTGCAGGCACCTCGACGGGCACAGTCACGCTTGCAAGTCCCAGCGGCACGGGCCCCATCGAGGTCCGCGTGTACGGGTACGACGCCTCGGGGTCCACGGGCACCCTTCGCATCGAGAACACGCTCACTCTGTCGGGATCCATCGACTGACGGCGAGCCCGCGCTCTCCGCGAGACGAGCGATACGCACGGCCGCGGAATGCCATTCGCACCATCGACGTTACGCCCGAGCCAGCGCGGAGGTCGGTCGATGGAAGCAACAGCGGTCGTCAGTGTGCGTTCCCCTGCGTGTCCGTCCAGTCCGCAGACGCGGTCGGCAGGCTGGACCCTCCTCGTCGTCGGCGCGGTCGGCGTCGCCGTCGCGCTGCTCACCTGGCGGGTGACCGACGCCGGGCTCGGGTGGCTCGTCGCGGACTCCGTCCTCGTCGCCGCCCTCCTCGCCGGCGTGGGGAGCGGGCGACCCCGCGCGGCGCAATGGCTCCTCGCCCTCGCGTCGCTGTGGCTCGCCGGGGCCACCGTCTGGTACGCGAGCGACTGGGCGCTGGTCACGGCCTTTCCGGCGAGCGTCGTCACCCTCGCCATGCTCGCGGTCGTGACGGCGCGGCGCATCGGCGTCAGCGCGCTCTCCGACCTCGGCACCGCGTCGGTCGACGCCCTGCGCGCCCTGCCCGGCGGGTTCGCCGACGCGGCGAGAACGCCCATCGTGGCCGTCGGCGCAGGGGCGAGAGGCCACCTCTACGGCGTCCTCCGCGGAGCCCTCATCGGCGTCCCGCTCGCGGCTTTCTTCGCGCTGCTGCTCTCGGCGGACTCGCACTTCCGTCATGCGCTGGGTCACATGGTCCAGCGCAGCGGTGAGGGCATGGAGCTCGCGGTGTGGACGGCGGCGACGACGGCTGGGCTCCTCGTCGCGTACGCGGTGCTCGCGCGTCTGCAGCGCCCCCGCGACCCGCACACCTCCGTCCCGGCGGCCCGGGTCGCCCTGCCGTACCGCGCGGAAGGGGACGCTCCGGCGCCGGTCGTCGTGCGGTCCGGACCCCGCGTCCGCACCTTGACCTGGGGGGTCGTCCTCGCGCACGTCGTCGCCGTCTTCGGCGTCTACGTCGGCGCCAACGCCGGCAGCCTCTTCGTCGGGCACGCCCACGTGCGCTCGCGCGGGACGGCCACCTACGCGGAGTACCTGCACGAGGGGTTCACGCAGGTCTCCGTGGCGACGCTGCTCGCCGTGGCCTGCGTCGTCCTCGGTCACCTTCTTCTCAGGCCCCGGACCGGCGAGCCGCGTGTCGCAGGCGGCAACGCGCTCGTCGCCGTCGAGCTCGCGCTGCTCGGGCTGGTCAGCGTGACGCTCGCCTCGTGCGCGCACCGCCTGGCCCTCTACGAGGAGGCCTACGGTTATACCTACCTGCGCCTCGGCGTCTGGCTGCTCCAGCTCGGCGTCGCGGGGCTGCTGATGATGACCGCGGCGCGGTGTCTCGCGCGCTCGTGGCGCGGGTGGGGTACGGCGCTCGTGTGGTCGGGCGTGTCCTTCGCGGTCCTCGCCGGCACAGTGAACGCCGACGGGTGGATCGCGCGTCGCAACGTGGACCGTTCGCGGGCCGGCGCGCAGCTCGACGTGGGCTACCTCACCGGGCTGAGCGAGGACGCGAGGGGGGTGCTCAAGGATGTGAGCGCCCTCGATGGCGACGCCGCGCTGGAGCTGAAGGAATCCTGGCTCGCGTCGGCGTCGTCTCATCGGACGCACGGGTGGCGCGCGATGCGGGGGCTGGGCGCTCCGCGATAGGCGCCGCACCACCACCTCTATACGACCTGCTCGATCTCCAGAGCCCCCCGGAGCAGCGCGTCACGCGCGGCCTCCACCGCCCCCTCTCCTGCGTCCTCCACGCGCGCCGCCCGCGCGATGCGCGTGATGGGGGCCGCGAGCGCCGCTTCCAGCACCACCGGCCACTCCGGTCTTCCCGCGGGCAGCTGCACGACGACCGACGGCGCGGCGCCATCCGGCATCGGCTGCTCGACGAGGCGCGCGCCGGCCGGGACCCGGAGGCGGGCCAGCGCCAGCGCGTCGCGGGGTCCGAACGCGAGAACCCGCGCGGCCAGCAGGCGTTCGATCGCGCCCGCCGTCAGCGGCGCGTCGTGGACGTGGCGTACCGGGACGAGCGAGGTCCACCCCGCGCCCGGCGCGAGGACGACACAGGCCAGCGCCAGGCCGCGCATCCCGAGTCGCTCGAGGTGGTCGCGGTGCGCGATGGCGGCCTGCGCGAACGCCGGGCCGAGCTCGCGATGCTCCACGGCGGCGTGGAGGGCGCAGTACTCGTCGAGGTTCTTCGCCGGCGACTGGAGCACGAGGACGTCGGTCGCCCCCGCGCCCACCGCGGCGCGAACCCGCACGTCGACGGCGTCGCCATCGACGACGGGCCAGTCGCCCAGCACCACCGCGCGACCGCCCGGCGCGAGATGCTCCGACGCCCCGGCGAGCACGCGCAGCGGCAGCTCGTCCCCGCGCGTTCCGCCGTGCACGAACGTCGACGCGCGCGCGCCCGCCGGTCGCGCCACGAACGGCGGATGCGCGGCGACGCGGTCGAAGCGCTCGCCCTGGACCGGCTCGTAGAGGTCCCCGACGCGAACCTCGAGGTTCTCGACGCCGTTGATGGCCGCGTTCAGGCGCGCGAAGAGGGCGGCTCGCGGGTTGATGTCGGTCGCGACGACACGCCGCGCGGCGCGGGCGAGAAGGAGCCCCACCGGCGCCGCGCCGCACCCGAGGTCGAGCGCGCGGTCCACCGGCGACCCGGGCAGGACCGCCCGCACCAGCTCCAGCGTGGCGCCGCAGATGGGCATCACCGCGTCGCCGCCGAGCCCTGGGAGGTCCCCGAAGCAGAGGACGCCCCCTGCCAGCGCCAGGTGGACCCGCGACACGATGCCCCCGTCCCCATCCTCGACGAACCCCGCCGCGCGAAGCGGCGCGAGATCGCCCAGCGCCTCCCTCGCCTCGTCGAGCTCCACGGGATCGTGCAGCAGGAACACCCGCGCGGCGACGGCCGCCGGCTCGCTCATCCGCCGGGCGTGCCAGGTGCGCATCGGGGCGCGCAGCACGTCGTCGAGCCGCTCGCCCACCCGCGCGAGCTTCGACGCGAACGCCGGCCCGAGCCCGATGCCCTGCAGCCGGACACCCAGCGCCCGCAGCGCCTCCGGCCCTATCGAGAGGAGGCGACCGGCGTCGGGCAGCTCCACGAGCGGCAGCATACACGCGCGACTCTCGTCACAAATTGGTCCCTTTCCGATCGCGCATCATACGGTTGCTGTCGCGATCCCATCGGAACCGAAGCGGGACGCGAGGAGTTAGCCAATGCGCGGGGCGAAATCGCTTATCTACGCCGCCCTCCTTCAGAGGGGGATGATCGCGCTGGCCGCGACGGGAGCCGCTTCAGGCGTCCTCTTCTGCGCCGCCAACGCGGCCGCCGAACCGGCGACGAACCACGTCCGCGACGTCAAGGTGCACGCCTCCGAAGGCGGCGGCGTCGAGATCGAGATCGTCGGCACGGGTGCGCCCACCTACAACGTCCGCGTCGCGGACGGCGGGCGCAGGCTCATCATCGACCTCTCCGACTCCGACGTGGCCGGCGCGCCTGCGGCAATCACCACGCCCATCGGCGTCGTCGGCGGCGTGCTCACGCAGGGCTACGAGACCAGCGTCGGTCACATGACTCGCCTGACGGTCAGCCTGGCGCAGCCGACGAGCTACCGGCTCGTTCCGCAGGGCAATACCCTGAAGGTGCTCCTCGCGGTCAGCGGTCCCGCCATCCCTGCGGGGCACGCCTTGCCGGGCCCGGCCCCCGAGCCCGCCAATACCCCCACCGCCCTCGTGCGCGACGTCCGCTTCGAGCGAACACCGGCCGCCACGGCGGGCTGCGCGCCCTATGGGTGCGACCGCGTCGTCGTCGATCTGGGGAGCATCCCGGCCTACTCGCTGTCGATGTCGAGCTCCGGGCGTCCCCGCCTCGAGCTGCGCGCGACAGCGGTCCCGGAGACGCTCGCGCGTACGCTCGACGTCAGCGCCTTCGCAGGTCCCCTCAAGACCATCACCGCCTCGCACGACGCGACGACCGGCGCGGCCATCCTCGAGCTGGAGCGCGCCACGGACGCGCCCGGCACCATCTCCGTCGAAGGCGGCACCCTCATCTGGTCGTTCCCCGTTCCGAAGCCCACGTCGCAGCAGTCGCCCATCGCGCAGCTTCACATCGACGGTCGCGCCGTCGGCAAGGACGGCGGCGCCGTGCGGCGCGTCGTGACGGTCGCGCGCGAGCCGGAGATGAAGGATCTCCCGCGCATCGAGACGTCGATCCACGACGAGGATCCGGTGGTGGAGACGGCAGGCGGCGGCGCCGCGGGCTTCGCGTCGACGGCGGGCGGCAATGTGCTCGCGCAGACCCGCTACAACGGGCGCCGCATCAACATCGACCTCAAGGACGCCGACATCCACAACGTCCTCCGGCTCCTCGCGGACACCGGCCACGTCAACGTCGTCACCGCCGACGACGTGGGCGGGACCATCACCATCCGCATGGTCAATGTCCCGTGGGACCAGGTCCTCGACGTCGTCCTCCAGGCCAAGGGCCTCGGGATGGTGCGGCAAGGGAACCTCATTCGCGTCGCCAAGCTCGACCAGCTCCAGAAAGAGCGCGAGCTCAAGCTCGCCCAGATGAAGCAGGAGTACGAGCTGACGCCGCTGGAGACGCGGCTCATCCCCATCAGCTACGCGACGGCCGACGAGCTCCAGCAGCGCGCGAAGGAGCTCCTCTCTCCGCGCGGCTCCATCGCCGTCGACGAGCGGACCAACGTCCTCATCGCCCGCGACATCGGCGCCAACCTCAATTACATCGAGGAGCTCATACGCTCGCTCGACACGCAGACCGCGCAGGTGCTCATCGAGGCGCGCATCGTCGAGGCCACGAGCAAGTACCAGCGCGACGTCGGCATCCAGTGGGGCGGCGATTCGACGTTCAGCGCCGCCACCGGGAACCCGACCGGCATCGCCTTCCCCTCGAGCGTCGGCGTCACGGGCGGCAACTACGACAACAACACCCCCACAGCCGGCCTCTCGCCCTTCACGCGCAACGTCCCCACGCCGAACTTCGCCGTCAACCTTCCGGCGGCTGTCGGCACCGGGGCCGGCGGCGCCCTCGGCGTGACGCTCGGCTCCATCGACAACACCCTGAACCTCGGCCTCCGCCTCTCGGCACTCGAGTCGAGCGGTCTCGTGCGCATCGTCAGCGCGCCGAAGGTCATGGTCCTCGACAACCGCGAGGCGCGCATCAACCAGGGCACGCTCATCCCGTTCGCGCAGGTCAGCGCCCTCGGTGTCCAGACGACGTTCCAGGAGGCCAAGCTCCAGCTCCTCGTGCGTCCGCACGTGACGGCCGACGGCGGCGTCTCGATGCACGTGAAGCTGAACCGCGACGAGCCGGACTTCACGCAGACGAGCCCCCGCGGCGATCCGACCATCCTCAAGCGCGAGGCGGAGACCGATCTCCTCATCATGGACGGACACACGGCCGTCATCGGCGGTATCTACACCCGCAACACGGGTCGGAACCTCGATCAGATCCCCTTCTTCGGGGATATTCCCATCATCGGCATCCTCTTCCAGCGGCGCCGCGCCGCGGACGCCCGGGGCGAGCTCCTCATCTTCATCACGCCGCACATCGTGAACCGCTCCGAGTCGCTCGGCAGGTAACGTTTCCGGGGATCCTCCGGCTCGCTGGTCCGTACGACAGCGCAAAGAGGTGTCTCCATGGCTCCAACGCCCGGGATCCGCGGCGCGCTCGCCGCGATCGCGCTCGCCGTCGTCGTCCTGTTCGTCCCGCACGTCGCCCGCGCCAACGCTCCGGCCCCGGCCGCCGGCTCGTGGGGCGCCGAGCTCGAGTCGGTGGCCACCTGGCTGGCGCAGCGCAACGCGTCGTCGGCCTGCACGGAGCACTGCTTCGTCCTGACGCGCCTTCACCTCGCCGGAGCCGCCGACGGCGAGATGCGCTTCTCGCTCGAGGGCGCCGTCCTCGCCGACAAGCCCGTCGCCGTGCCCCTCTTCGGGCCGCCCACGCACGCGCACATCGACCGCGTGACCGAGAACGGCAAGCCGGCCGCCGTCGGCTTCGAGCAGGACCACTGGTTCGTGCTCACCGCGTCGCGCCGGTTCGTCATCGAGGGCACGCTGTCACTGGAGGGGGACCTCGCCCTCACGCTGCCCGGGCCGCTCGACGCCCTCGACGCCGACCTCACGCGTGGACGCGTCGTCGAGGGGCCGCACCTCAGCGGTCTCGTCGGGGCGACGGTGCACTTCGACCGCGACACCGTCTCCTCTCCCGCCGAGGAGCCGCCGGTCTTCCAGCTCTCGCGCGCCGTGCGCATCGGACGGGAGACCACGTTCGAGTATCGCCTCGTGATGCGGTCCGGGAAGGACCTCGGCGTCGTCCGGATGCCGCTCGCGTTCGGGGAGAAGGTGCTCGACGTGCAGGGCTCGACCGGCTGGACGATGCAGGGCAGCGATCTCGTCCTGCCGACGGCGGGGCGCTCCGCGCAGGTGACCATCACGGGCGCGCTCGCGTCGGTCGCGCGCGTCGAGCCGGACGCGCGGTCGTCGTACGAGTGGTGGCTGGTCGAATCGGACGCCGAGCATCGCCTCACGGTGACCGGCGACGCGCGCCAGATCGACACGAGCCAGTCGCCGATCGCGCGCACGCAGCCGAGCGCGCGTCTCTTCATGGTCGGCCGCGGGCAACACCTCGACATCGCCGCCCAGGCGCTCGTCGCCACCGAGGCCCTCGCCGCCGTCATCCGCGAGCACGACCGGACCCTCGTCCTCACCGCACGGGGTGACCTCGTCGCCGACGACGTCCTGACCTACGAGAACGACGGCATCGACTGGCTCACCTGGCCGCCGACCGGACGCGCCGTCTTCCTCGCCACCGACGGGCGCGCCGAGCGCGTGATGCGCGCCGCGGACGGCGCCGGCGAGGTGCTCGTGCCGCTCCGCGTGGGGAGCCACTCGGTTCACCTGCAGTCGATGGACAACGAGTACCTCGGCATGCTCGGCGGAGCGATGACCGTGCCGACGCCGACGCACGCGCTGGCCACGAGCCGCGCCACGTTGACACTCGGGTTGCCCGGGCGCGTGCATCCCATCGCGGTGCTCGGCGGGGATCGCCCGTGGCTCGCCTTCGGCGCCGAGGACGCGCTCGCCCTCGCCGCCTCCGTCGTCATCGCGCTCCTCGCGCTGCGTGGCCGGCTGCGTCGCACGCTCGGCGCCGTCGCCCTCGGCGGCCTATGGTTGCTCTCGGCGGGCGCGTGGGGGCTGCTCGTCGGCGCGGGCGTCGTGTCCGTCGTGGCCTGGGCGTCGTCGCGCCTCCTGCCTCGCGGGCCGAGGCTCGCGGCGTGGGCGGCCATCGGCGTCGCGGCGTTCGCCGTGGGCGTCGCGACGATGGGCAGGCACTCTCCGGCGCACCCGGCGAGCCTCGCGACCACCGAGACGGTCGCGGCGCTGGGCGGTGAGCTGAAGGATCGGCAGCTCGACAAGTCCAAGCAGCAGGTGGAAAAGGACACGACGATTGCTCAGGCCGCCCAGGACCTGGCGCCCAAGAAGGAGGGCTGGTTCGGTCAGATGAACGCGCGCCTCGCGCTCGACGGCGGCATCGTGCAGGGCGTCGCGCCCGTCGCGCTTCCCCTCCCGGCCTACGAGCGCAGCATCGTCATCACCCGCGAGCTCGTGACGCGCGACCGCCCGCTCACCCTCCACCTCGTCTACCTGACCACCGCCGGTCTCGCGCCCCTCGTCGGGCTCTGGCTCATCTGCCTCGCGTGGCTCCTGCGCCTCTACTCCGTCGAGGTCGTTCGCCTTGCCCGCGTCCTCCGCGAACGCCTCGCGCGGCGGCCCGAGTCGGACCCCGCGCCGCCCGTTCCCGCCGCCCCGCCGCCCGTCGTCGCCTGAGCGTCACGGGGGCCGCAGGCTCAGGAGCCCTTCGGTGGTCGCGGATACGGGAATCCGTCGATCGGGAGCGTCGGCTTCACGTGGTGGAACTCGCGCACGTCGAGCACGAGGTTCCCCGCGCCGTCCTCGCTGAGGACATCCGCGTGGCGTGCGCCCCAGAGGATCTCCTTGTCGACGTACGTCCGCCTCGCGTGGACCGGCTGCAGCGACGTGTCGTCGGTCCCCACCAGGTTGACGAGGATCTCCACCTCCTCCTTCGCCGCCGATTCCGGCGTGTGCCCGAAGAGGGGGCTCGCCGCGTCGATCGGGTGGAGCACCGTCCACGATCGCGCCATCGCCGGCGAGCGATCCCGCGTCAGCTTGAGGTCGATCATCCGGTAGAAGATCGAGCCCTCCTTGAGGTGCTCGGTGCGCATCATCGCCACGCGGATCGTCGCCTCGAGGATGGCGTTGCCCCGCTCGTTGCCGACGCGGATCATCAGCGTGGGGACGTCGTCCATGGGACCGATGACGGCGTGCTGCGAGAAGGCGACGCGCGCGCTCGACCGGGAGAACTTGGCGAAGACGAGGCCGGTCGCCAGCGCCGTCACGAGCAGGCTCACCACCGACTCGGTGATCATGATCACGTTGGCGGCCACGCCGGTCGGGTACATCGAGCCGTACCCGATGGTCCCCATCGTCTGCACGCTGAAGCAGAAGGCGTCCCAGAACGAGCGGGCGCGCGCGTTGGTCACGCCGCCGAGGCAGAGGTACCCGAGCGCGAAGACGGCGTTGAGCGTGAGATAGGTCGCCACGATCCAGCCGATGGCCCACCACCACGAGACGCGCAGGAACTGGTAGTAGACGTCGCGAAGCCGCTGGCGCGGCGCGCCGATGACCGTGACCCCCTGCGGTGTGATCGTCTCGGCCATGCGTGGCGGACGAGTATCCCACAGGCCGGTCGGGGAAGGTTTCGCCCTCGGCAGCGTATGACTGCGTGCCCTGGGGGAACGACGGCGCGCCACCATGGACTTGACCGAGGACGAGATGGGACTAAAGCCACGAGCCGTGCGAAGGGGCGGGATCTTCCTGGCAGGATTCGTCGCGGCCAGCCTCGCGGCCGTGACCCCGTGCTTCGCCATCGAGACGGGCCAGCCGCCCAATCTTCCGCCGCCGCCTCCTCCTCCTCTCACGACGGCGACGCCCGGCACGGGAGGCCCCGCGCCTGCTCCGAGGGCGACGAAGCCCGCCTCATCGCCGCCCGCATCCTCGTCGGCGACCGTGAGCGCCGGCACGTCGACGGCCGACTCGGGCACGTCGGACAGCGGCATGCACGCGCTCGACACGCGGTGGTTCATCGCGCCGCTCCTCGGCTTCGCGAGCGAGAACCTGAGTTTCGGCATCGGCGTGCGCGGCGGCAAGACGCTCGACAATCACATCTACATCGGGGGGACGTTCGTCTATCAGACCGGCGACTCCGGGAGCTACAGCGCCTCGGTCACGACGCCGGGCGGAGTGGTTGGCGCGTCGGGCTCCTGGTCGTACAACGGCTTCTACGTCGGGCCCGAGGGCGGCTACGACTTCGATCTGCGCTACGTGGTCGTCCGCCCGTACATCGGCATCGGCCTCTTCGACGTCACCGGCTCGGCCGCGGGCAACGGCGTGAGCGCCGGCTCGTCGTCGACGGAGTTCGTCGTGTGGCCCGGGTGCACCGTCATCTGGAACGTGCCGAGCTCGAACTTCTTCCTCGGCGGTGATCTCCGCCTCATCACCGTTCCGGGCGGCGCGGTCGGCCTCTACGCCATGGGCGGCATCCATCTCGGGTCCTGAACGATGCAACCGTCTCTGCCACCGGCCTCCTTCTCGACGTCACCTCCGCCCATGCCGCCGCGCTCGCCCGCGGTCGTGTGGCTCGTGGCCGCCATCGGCCTGTCCCTCGGCATCGCCGTGGCTGCGGGTGTCGTCCTCGTGAAGCGTGCCGGCGCCCACAGTGCGACCGCGGGCCGCTCGGTCGTGCGCGTCGTGCTCACGCGCCAGGCAGGGACCGGCTTCTTCGTCGCCGGGCCCGATTCGCAGGCGTACGTCGTCACGGCGAACCACGTGGTGGACAGCGGCGAGCCGATTCTCGTCGAGCGCACCGTCGAGGGCTCGGGCAGCAGCAAGTGGACCGAGGCGTACCCCGACGCCGAGGTCGTCGCCTTCGACGCCGACGCCGATCTCGCCGTCATTCGCCTCAACGGCGTGAGCGCCGAACACTTCACGCCGCTGCCGCTCGCCGCCGCGCCCACCGCGGACGAGGCCATCCTCTCCTACGGCTTTCCCGCGAGCAGCCTGGCGTCGCGCTCGGGCATGGTCTCGAAGCCCGGCAAGGTGCTGAGCCTCGTGAAGTTCCCGGTCGTCGACCGCCGCACCGAGGAGATCCTCCGGAACGACGCCGTCGACGGCCTCCTCGTCTCGTCGGAGATCGAGCCCGGCTTCAGCGGCGGCCCCACGTGCAACGAGCGCGGCGAGGTCGTCGGCGTGAACGTCACGAAGGACGTCGTGCACCGCGCGCAGAACGGCGCGGTCAACGTATCGGCGGTGAAGGAGCTCCTCGGCAAGGTGGTCCCGAAGGGGAAAGCTCCGGAGCCCACCGCGGACGACGTGCGTCAGCTCCTCACGCGCATCCAGAGCGAGTATCTCCTCCTCCCCGTGGAGCGCCGCTGGTCCGCGCGCGAAGACGACTTCGTCAGCGCGGGCGATCTGCCGCGGACGGGCGAGATGATCGCCGCCATCCACCGCCTCGAGGACGACACGGCGCGCGACGCGAGGACCAAGCTGTCCGGTCAGGCGACGCTGGGCCTCGTCCTCGCGCGGCTGCCGGGCCGCCCGCTCGAGACGTACACCGATCGCACGACGCGGAAGGCCCTCGCCGACTGTGAGCTCCGCGAGAAGAGCCTGCGTGAGTTCTTCGGCACCCTGGCCAAGCCGGGTGGCGACACCGACGCGCTCGCGGAGGCCACGAGCGGGCGATGCTCGGCGCTCGCGTTCCGTCCTCTCGTCTGGGACATGACGGCGATGGCGCTCCGCTGGGAGGGTAACGAGCGGACGCTCACTGTCGGCAAGGTCGACAGCGTCGATCCCGAGCGACACGTGTACCGCGCGTCGGTTCGCTTCGAGGGCATCGACTACCTCGTCGACGTGTGGCTCGCGACGGACGGCGGACGCCTGCGGCTCAAGCTCTTCGACAACCAGGGCCTGCCCGCGGGTCTGTCGCTGGTGCAGAAGACGCCGGCGTCGGAGTTCTCCGGGACGTGGCATCGCAGCGAGCCGAGAACGGCGCACGACTTCGGCCGCGGCGTCGACGCCGACATGGACGTGGGCGAGACGCTCGTCGTCGCCATCGGGACCGACGGCGGCGCCAACGTGACGCACCAGATGCGACGGCACGTCTACTTCAACGGGCGAAGGCGCGCGGCGTGCGGCGGAAGCACGCTCGACCTCGGGATCGAGCAGACGTTCCACGGGACGCTGCAGGACGCGAGCATCGTGGGCTTCCGCAAGATGGACGCGAAGGCCATCGGCGCCGACACGACGCGCTGCTGGTCGCTCTTCACGTACGCCCCGGACCAGGAAGCCGTCTTCAAGCGGGTGGGGGAGAAGCTCGTGATGTACCGGACGGACGGCGTGGCCTTCCCGGAGGCCGCCGAGTTCGAGAGGTAGGGCGGATCGAGGGTCGCAGGGCGGCTTGGGACGGTCGCAACGCGTGTTTGGACCGTCGTAAGACGTGTTTCGATCGACGTAACGCGTGTCTGGACGGTCCGAAGACGTGTTTCGATCGACGTAATGCGTGTCTGGACGGTCCGAAGACGTGTTTCGATCGACGTAATGCGTGTCTGGACGGTCCGAAGACGTGTTTCGATCGACGGAAGACGCGTTACGACGGTCCAGACACGCCTTGCGACGGTCCGAAGACGTGTTTCGACCGACGGAATGCGTCTTGCGGCCCTCTACGGCGGCTCGACGACCGAGATGACGCCGTTTCTGTCCCACCACAGCCGCTCCCCGTCGCTGGCCAGGGCGTCCACGCCGTCCACGGCGGCGCTCACCGTCTCCACGCGACCCGTCTTTCCGACGGTGAGCACGTGGAACAGGCCTTCGACGGCGGCTTCGTTCGTCCAGAAGACGCCGCGCGCATCGACGACGACGTTCGCGAAGCCGGCGAAGTCCTCGGCGAGGCGTCGCGGGGGGCCTCCCGCCTTGGGCATCGTCCACAGCGACTCGCTGCGCTTCTCGACCCAGGTGAGCGCGTCGCCCTCGACCGCGACGAAGCCCGGCAGGCCGCGGTCGGTCGCGAGCACGTGCGGCACGCCTCCCGTCTTGGGGACGGAGACGAGGCTCCCGTCGAGGCGATCGGCCCAGTAGACGTTCGCGTCGTCCACCGCGACGTTGACGATCTCCCCCTCGGACTTGCCGAGGACCGTCGGCTCGCCGCCCGTGGCCGGGATGCGCAGGACGGCGCTCCCGTGCGTCATCCCGCGGCTGCTCGGATCCACGTCGACGACGAAGAGCCACGTCCCATCGCTCGCGATCGCGCGCGGACGAGCCAGTCCCCCGGCGGCGCGCTGCGGCTCTCCCGCCGCGACGGGGATCTTCTCCACCGCGTGGGTCGTCGTCACCCACAGCGCGCCGCCCGCGAGTGCCATCCCGTGGGCCGGCTCGTGGATGGAGGCCAGCGAGTGGGCGCTCCCGCTCTTCTTCCCGATCGCGACGACGAACCCGTCGTTCGCGCGCGCCACGTAGAGGTCGTCGGCGCCCACGAGGAGCACGTCGCGAGGCGGCTCGGCCGCGGCGCCGTCGAGCAGCGCCATGACGAGGTCCAGATCGTCGTGCGGCGACGACACCGGCAGCGGGGCGGCCCTCTCGCCCGCGAAGAGCCACCACACGCCCA
>Ga0182030_10004060_pt1 | contig 31216 bp, 37 predicted proteins | sample 812S3MmetaG_FD_121299 | JGI IMG/M metagenome (GOLD analysis project Ga0182030, IMG submission 121299) | Permafrost microbial communities from Stordalen Mire, Sweden - 812S3M metaG (Illumina Assembly) | ecosystem: Environmental > Terrestrial > Soil > Wetlands > Permafrost | place: Sweden...
ACCGGCAGCACCTGCTGGGCGGCGATTCGTTCGACGGTCCGGCAATCGTGCAAGAAGACGGCTCGGCCACCGTCATCCCGCCAAACGTACGCGTCGACGTACAATCTTCGGGCCACATGATCCTCACGGTGGACCAATGACTACCGCTCGCAACGACCACGATCCCATCACCGCGGAGATCATCCGCAACGCGTTGATCGCGATCACCGACGAGATGAAGACCAATCTCATGCGGACCGCGTACAACCCGATCATCTACGAAGCGCTCGACTACACGGTCGGGCGGTTCGATGCGAACGGCGACACGGTGTCGATCGGCCTCGGTCTGCCGATGTTCATCCGCGGCCTCTCGGATGCGATCAAGGCGAAGCTCGAGTTCTACGGTCGCGACGGCATCGAACCGGGCGACATCCTGCTGACCAACGATGCCTACATCATGGGCAGCCACCTCAACCACATGATCTTCACGGTACCGATCTTTCACGACGGCGAGATCGTGGCGTTCTCGTCGTCGATGGCCCACTGGATCGATATCGGCGGCACGCTCGGCGCACGCACGCAAGACATCTACTCCGAAGGCCTGCAGCTGCCGATCGTCAAGATCTTCAAGCGCGGCGTGCAGGACGACGAGCTGACGCGCATCATTCGCACCAACGTGCGCGTGCCCGAACTCGCGATGGGCGATTTTCGCGCGCAGATCGCCGCAATCCGGACCGGCGAACAGCGCTACGGCGCGCTCTTGAACAAGTACGGTTTGGCGGCGGTGAACGGCAGCATCGCCGGCGTCTACGCGCTGACCGAACGGCTCGCGCGCGCCTCCGTGGCGGCCATTCCCGACGGCACCTACGAGGCCGAGTCCTACATGGACGACGACGGCATCACCGACGCGCGGATCCCGATCCGGGTGAAGGTCATCGTTGCCGGCGACCGGATGACGATCGATCTGAGCGACGTGAGCCCCCAGGTGCAAGGCTACTTCAACTCCGGTGCAACGGCCGGGCGTTCGGCCGCGCAAGTCGCGTTCAAGTGCGTCACGACGCCGACGCAGTACCCGATCAACGACGGCGCGTTTCGTAATCTCGACATCATCCTGCCGCCCGGACGCGTGGTCAGCGCGACCAAACCCGCGGCGATGCGCTGGTGGATGACGATCCCGATGACCGTGGTCGACACGATCTTTCGCGCGCTGGCGCCGGCGATTCCGGACCGCGTTGCGGCCGGTCACCACGCCGATCTGTGCGTCGGCACGATGTACGGCATCAACCCGCGGACCGGCCGCTTTTACGTCGGGTCGACCAATCCGCCCGGCGGCGGTTGGGGCGCGACGGCCGGCAGCGACGGCATGAGTGCGGTGGTGTGCATCAACGACGGCGACACGCACAACGCGGTTCTCGAAGCGCTGGAGGCCAAGAACCCGATCGTGATCGAGCGTTACGCCTTGCGGCCCGATTCCGGCGGACCGGGAAAGCGCCGCGGCGGACTCGGCTTGGAACTGCGGGTGCGCGCGGCGGCGCCGATGCGCACGAACGTCCACGTGGAGCGCACCAAGTGCGCACCGTGGGGACTGAACGGCGGCGCCGAGGCGTTGCCGAATCGCGTGCATCTCGAACGCGTGGGCGGTGAGACGTTCTCGAACGGCAACGGCAAGCTCGAAGGCGAGCCGCTCAAACCGGGCGACGTGCTGGTGATCGAAAGCGGCGGCGGCGGCGGTTACGGTAACCCGAACGAACGCTCGCGTGCAACGGTGGCCGACGACGTCCGTAACGGCTACGTCACGCGCGAGGCCGCGCTGCGCGACTATGGGATGACCGAAGCCGAATTGCCGTGAACGCGGTCCGCAAACAGGGCGGCGGCTTTCTCGTTGAGATCGTCGTCAACGTGGCCTTGCCGTATGCGGTCTACAGCCTGCTGCAGCCGCACTATGGCGACGTGCGCGCCTTGCTCGCGTCGTCGGCGCCGCCGATCGTGTGGAGCCTGGCCGAGTTCGCGCGCAAGCGCCGGGTCGATGCGGTCTCGCTGTTCGTGCTGCTCGGGATCGCGCTTTCGCTGGTCGCGTTCCTCGGCGGGGGCTCGGTGAAGTTTTTGCAGTTGCGCGAGAACCTCGTCACCGGCGCGATCGGGCTCGTCTTTCTCGGCTCGGCCGCGATCGGCAAGCCGATCATCTATCAGCTGGCGGTGGCCGGTGCGGCGCGGCAATCTTCCGCCGCCGCCGACGAACTCCGCAACCTCAAAGACAACGTGAATTTTCGCCGCACGATGACGTTCATGACCCTGGTCTGGGGATTCGGCCTGCTGGCCGCGACGGCGATCGCCTGCGTGCTCGTGTTCACGCTGTCAATCAAAACGTATCTGCTGGTGAGCCCGTTCGTCGGCTACGGCATCATGGGCTTGCTGGCGCTCTGGACGGTCTGGTTCAGTCGCCGTGCGCGGAGGCGAGGACGAGTCCGAGCGTCTTCTTGAGCGTAGCGAGCCTTGCCGGACCGATCGTCGCCGCGACGGCGGCCTCGGTTTCTTCGATCGCGGCGACGATCGCGACCAGCAGCCGCTTGCCTTTGGCGGTGTAGCGCGCGATCTTCACGCGGCCGTCGCTCGGGTCGTTGACGAGCCGGATGTAACCAAGGTCGACGAACTCCGCGACGAGTTGTCCCGTCGCTTGTTTCGTCATGCCGGCGCGGCGCGCGATCTCGCTGATGCGCGTGCCGTTCTCGTCGACGTTGCGAATCAGCGCGATGTGCACGAGCCGGATGCCGGCAAAGCCGTGCGCGTGCATCGCGCGCGTGACGCCTTCGGCGTACAACAGATCGACGCGCCCGAGCAGCCAGCCGAGATGCTCGTGCCGCTCGCGATCGATGTCCGAGGCTTTCGGTCGCTTCGTTACGAGGGCCGGCGTGCGCAGGCGATGTCGTCCCGGCATTAGTCGTGCGCCCTATGTCACCCCGAGCTTGTCGAGGGGCAGCCGCTCAGCGACGACGATTGAGGCGGTCCCTCGACAAGCTCGGGATGACATGGAAGCTATGCCATCGTGTGTTTGAGCGTGCCGACGTTTTCGCACCAGAGTTCGAGGCTGTCGCCGGCCTTGAGGAACTCGTTGCGTCCGGCCCCGACGCCCGCCGGCGTTCCGGTCATGATCAGGTCGCCCGGATACAGCGTGATGCGCAGCGAGAGCTGCGCGATCTGTTCGGCCAGCGTGTAGATCATCTCCGAGGTGTTGGAGTCTTGCTTGATCGTGCCGTTGACCCACAAGCGAATGCCGAGCTTTTGCGGATCGCCGACGTCGCTCGCCGGGACGATCCACGGGCCCATCGGACACGAGCCGTCGAAGCTCTTGTGGGCGAGCCAATCGCTGTAGAACGGCGAGGTGGTCGGGACCGGCGGACGCCAGCCCAAATCCCGCGCGGAGAGGTCGTTGGTGACGGTGTAGCCCGCGACGTACTTGAGCGCGTCCGCTTCGGAAACGCGTTTGGCCGTCTTTCCGATGACCGCGCCCAGCTCGACTTCCCAGTCCATTTTCTTCGATTCCGGCGGAATCTTCACCGCGGCGCCGGGGCCGACCACGCTGTGCACGGACTTGATGAAGTGCCACGGTTTGAGTCCGAGCGTGTGGGGATCGGGTTCTGGCCCTTTGCCTTGCGCGGCGTTCATCTCGCGCACGTGGTCCCCGTAGTTCGCGCCGGCGCAGTAGATCGCGGCCGGGCGCACGGGCGCTTGGAGCTGCTTCCAGTCGATCGGGCCGCCCTTGACGCCCGTGTCGGCGGCGAGCGCGGCCAACTTCGCATCGGCGGCATCCCAGTCGGCGAGGATGCCGAGCGTCGTTGCGTAGGCGGCGTTGCCGCTCGCTTCGGCGGCGTCGATCAAGCGGTCGCCGGCGATGATTCCGGCCCGCGGGCCTTGACCTGCATCATACGTAACGAGTTTATAGCCCATGGCGTGCTCCTGTACGTGTTGAGAGTGGGCCAGGCTTCCCGTGAAGGAAATAGTTTCCTTGCGTTACTATCTCGCTCACGTGAGCACGACCGATACGAAACCCATCGCGCTGGTGACGGGCGCCTCGAGCGGCATTGGCCGAGCCGCGGCCGTCGCCCTGGCCGCCCATGGCTTTGACGTGGCCATCAACTACAGTTCGAGCGAGAAGAGCGCGCTCGAGACCGTGCGCCTCGCCGAGGCCGCAGGCGCGAAGACGCTCCTGATCAAGTGCGACGTGAGCGACGATCCGGGCGTGAAGCAGATGCTCGCGTCCGTCGAATCGACGTTCGGGCGCCTCGATGCGCTCGTGAACAACGCGGGGATCACGAGCGAGGTCGGTCCGAAAGACATGGATGCGATGACGCCCGAAGCCTGGGACCGCGTGTTCGCCGTCAACGTGCGCGGCATGTTTCAGGTGACGCGTGCCGCGGTGCCGATGCTCAAAGCCGCGCGCGGCAGCATCGTGAACACGGCGAGCATCGTTGGGCTGCGGCCGGGTCTGCAGCCGCTGCCGTATGCGGCGAGCAAAGCCGCCGTGGTCAGTTTGACGAAACTTTTCGCCATCAATCTGGGCCCCGAGATCCGCGTCAACGCGGTCGCGCCGGGCTGGATGGAAGGCGATTGGATGCAGCGCACGCTCGGCGACCGCTACGAAGATTTGATGGCGCGGCGGGCCAAGGCCACGCCGCTCAAACGGGTCATCGATGCCGACGACGTCGCGGAAGTCATCGTGAACCTGCTCGTCTCCAACAAGATGGTCAACGGGGAAATCGTCGTCGTGGACGGCGGCTTCGCCTCGTCGACGTGAGGACCGCACCATGTTAGAAGGCGTCGTTCCGTTTCCGCCCGATTACGCCGCACGCTATCGTGCAGCCGGGTACTGGGAAGATCGTTCGTTGCGCGACGAGTTCGCGGCGGTGTTCGCGCGCTTCGCCGACCGGGTTGCCCTCATCGACGGAGATCGCTCGTATTCATACGCCGACATCGACCGGCTCTCGACGAACCTCGCGCTGAACTTGCTGGAGCTCGGCCTGAAGCCGCTCGACCGCGTGGTCGTGCAGTTGCCGAACGTGGCCGAATTCGTGATCTTGTACTTCGCGCTGCAGAAGATCGGAGCGATCCCGATTGCCGCGCTGGTCACGCACCGGTTCGCCGAGATCACCCAGTTCGCGGAACTCTCGGGCGCGACGACCGTGGTAACGCCCGACAAATCGCGTGATTTCGACTATACCGCTATGGTCGCGCGCATCCGGGCGGCAACGCCGGCACTCAAGTACGCGATCGTGCTCGGCGACGCCCCGGCCGGTTCGGCCTCGCTCGTCGATCTGATCGAGAAGCCGGCCACCCTGGCCCGGCACGAACTCGAATCGATCGTGATTGATCCCACCGACCCGTGCGTGTTTCAGCTCTCCGGCGGAACGACGGGCATTCCGAAACTCATTCCGCGCACGCACAACGACTACGCGTATAATTCAAAGATCGCCGCGGAAGTGTGCGACGTCGATGAGAACGGCGTGCTGCTCATCGTGCTGCCGATCGCGCACAACTTGCCGCTGGCGTGCCCCGGTCTTCAAGGATACATGTTCAACGGCGCGCGCGTCGTGATCAGTGCCAGCACGAAACCCGAAGACATGTGCGCGTTGATCGAACGCCACAAGGTCACGCATCTGAAGGTGGTGCCGGCGCTGCTGATCCGGTTGCTCAACGACCCGGCCGTGACGAAACACGACCTCTCCTCGCTCAAAACGATTCAGAGCGGCGGCCAGCGCATGCAGCCCGAAGTGCGGCTGCTCTCGCGTAAGCTCATCCCGAGCGCCTTCAGCCAAGAAAACTTCGGCATGTCCGAGGGGCTGCTGATGTTCGTGCGCCGGAACGATCCCGAGGACGTACGGCTCGAAACCGTCGGCCGCCCCGTTTGCGCCGACGACGAAGTGCGATTGCTCGACGATGACGACAACATCGTCCAGCCCGGCGAGGTCGGCGAGTTGTGCTGCCGCGGACCGTACACCCTGCGCGGTTACTACGGCGTGCCGGAGTACAACGCACGCCAGTTTACCGCCGACGGTTTCTACCGTTCGGGCGACCTGATGCGTCAGCACCCGTCGGGCAACTACATGGTCGAGGGGCGCAAGAAGGATCTCATCAACCGCGGCGGCGAGAAAATCAGCGCCGAGGAGATCGAGAACCTGATCCTCTCGCACCCGGCGGTGAAGAACGTTGCCTGCATCGCCGTTCCGGATCCGGATCTGGGTGAGCGCATGTGCGCGTGCATCATCCTGCGCGACAACAAGACGCTGACGTTCGAGGAGCTCAAGACCTTCCTGATGGGCAAGGAAATCGCCAAGTACAAGCTGCCCGAACGCCTGGAGATCATGGACGACTTCCCGCTCTCGACGTTCGGGAAGGTCTCGAAGAAAGATCTGGTCGCGACGGTTTCCGCGAAGATGGCGGCGGGGGGCTAGCGTGCGGATCATCGACCTGCACACCTATCCCAACACCAAAGAGTGGATCGCGTGTCAGCAGCCCTACGTCGATGCGCTGGCGCAGTACTGGGGCCGCGGCTGGGTGGCTAAAGAAGAAGCGGCCGTCGTGCAAGACTTCACCGACGCCGGCGTCGAGTCGGTGCTCGTCGCACTCGATCTGGAAACGACCGTGCACACGCCGCCGTGTTCGAACGACTATGTGTCGGCGATGCAAAAGCGACATCCCGAAAGGATCATCCAAGCCTGGGCGTCGGTCGATCCGTTCAAGGGCGACGACGCCATCCGCGAGGCCAAGCACGCGATCGAAGACCTCGGCATGCTCGGCTTCCACTTTCATCCGATCATGGGACACTACGCGGTCAACGATCGCGCGCTCTATCCGCTCTTCGAGACGATCGACGCGCTCAAGGTGCCGGTGATGATCGACGTCGGTACCACCGGCATGGGCGCCGGCATGCCCGGCGGAATGGGCGCAAAGCTCCGGCACGCGCATCCGGCCGCAATCGACGAACTGGCGGCGGATTTCCCGAACCTCACGATCCTGGCCGCGCATCCCGGGTATCCCTGGGTCGACGAGATGACGGCAGTTGCGCTGCACAAGGGCAACGTCTATTGGGAGCTCTCCGGATGGGCGCCCAAGTACTTTCCGGCGCAGCTCAAAGTCGACATTCGCGCGCGTCTCAAAGACAAGGTGATGTTCGGCAGCGATTACCCGAGTTTGCCGTACGAACGCATCCTGCGCGAGTGGGCCGAGCTCGGCTACAAGGATGAGGTCATGGAAGGCATCTTTCACGGCAACGCCGAGCGCGTTTTGGGGTTGTAGCGTCCAGCATGGCAGAATTGCGTGAAGTCGTCGTCGTCGACGCCCTACGAACCCCCATCGGACGCTGGGGCGGTGCGTTGGCAACGGTGCGCGCCGACGATCTGGCCGCCTTCACGATCCGCGAGCTCGTCGCGCGCACGAAGGTCGATCCCGATCGCATCGACGACGTGTTCTGGGGCGCAGCCAATCAAGCCGGCGAAGACAATCGCAACGTGGCCCGCATGGCGTCGCTGTTGGCGGGCCTGCCGATCACGGTTCCCGGCACGACGGTGACGCGGTTATGCGCGAGCGGTCTGCAAGCCGTCAATTCGGCCGCACAGGCGATCGCGAGCGGCTGCGGCGACATCATGATCGCGGGCGGCGTCGAATCGATGACCCGCGCGCCGTACGTGATGCCGAAGGCCGATAAGCTCTACGACCGCTCCCCGAAGATGTTCGATACCACGCTGGGCTGGCGCATGGTCAATCCCAACATGCCGGTGGAGTACACGGTCTCGATGGGCGAGACGGCTGAGAACGTCGCCGACCAATATAAGATCACGCGCGAAGAGCAAGACGCGTTCGCGCTGGCATCGCAGCAGAAGACGAAGGCGGCCGTCGAGCGCGGCGCATTCGCCGCGGAGATCGTCGCGTTGCCGCAACTTGCGGCCGACGAACACCCGCGTCCGCAAACGACCGCGGAAGATCTCGCGAAGCTGAAGCCGGCCTTCAAGAAAACGGGTACGGTAACGGCCGGGAACTCGTCGGGCATCAACGACGGCGCGGCGGCGCTGCTGCTGTGTTCGGCCGATGTCGCGGCGAAGAACGGCTGGCAGCCGCTCGGGCGTGTGGTGACATCGGCCGTCGCCGGGGTCGATCCGGCGTACATGGGCCTGGGGCCGATTCCGGCGACGCAAAAGGCGCTCGCCCGCGCCGGTCTCTCGATCGGCGACATCGATCTCTACGAGATCAACGAAGCGTTCGCGTCACAGAGCATCGCGTGCATGCGCGACCTCAAGATGGACCCGGCCAAGACCAACGTCAACGGCGGCGCGATCGCGCTCGGTCATCCGCTGGGCTGCAGCGGCGCGCGGCTCGCCGGAACGGTGCTGCACGAACTGCGGCGGCGTCAGGGGCGCTATGCGCTCGCGACGATGTGCATCGGCGTCGGTCAAGGCATCGCAACGATTTTCGAGCGCATCTAGCGGAGCGATCCGCGGAAGAGAGTCAGCATGATTCGTGGTCTTGCCGTTCTCGCACTACTCGTCGCCGGGTTCGTGATGAGTTCGCCGCCGGCCGGGGCGCAATCGCTCATCGCCCTCAAGGTGGGAACGCTCCCGACCGACGGCTGCAGCGTGATCTTCTACGCGAACGAACTCGGCTATTTCCAGAAGAACGGACTCGACGTCGACATCGAGACGATGTCGAGCGGGCCGGCGATCGCGGCTGCCGTCGCGGGCGGCGCGCTCGATGTCGGCGTCGCCAACGTGGCGACCGTCGCGCAAGCACGGTTGCACGGGTTACCGCTGCGCTACATCGCACCGAGTTCGATGGCGGAGCCGTCAACGATGACCGATATCGTGCTGGTCGCCGCTGATTCGACGATTCGAACGGGTGCCGACCTCAACAACAAGACGATCGCGATCAACGGCCTCAAGGATCTCCAGCAGATCACGGCGATGGCGTGGGTCGACAAGCATGGCGGCGATTCGAAGACGCTGCACTTCCTCGAGCTCCCGATTCCGCAGATGGCCGCCGCCGTCGAAGCGCACCGCGCCGACGCCGCGCTCGATGTCGAGCCGTTCGTTTCCGGTGCGCGAGCGCAGGGTCAGGGCAAGGTCATCGGCGACGTGCTCGACGGCGTTGCGCCGCGGTTCATGGTGGTGGGCTGGTTTGCACTCGATCCGTGGATTACCGCCCACGCCGATGCGGCTGCGCGCTTTGCCACCGCATTGCGGCAGGCCGCCGCATGGGCTAACGCGCACCACGCCGAATCCGCCGCGATCCTCGTTCGCAATACGAAAATCCCGGCGTCGGCGATTGATACGATGGCCCGGGCGCAGTTCGGGCTCTCGCTCGATCCGGCGATGATCCGGCCCATCGTCGACGCGGCGGTCAAGTACGGTGTGCTCGACCGGCCCGTCGACGTCAACGACTTGATCTGGCATCAATAACCTTTTACCGGAGGTACCCGTGCACGTTCGTTCACTGATCTCGCTCGCGGCGGCAGCCGTGCTCCTCGTCGCGGCGCCCATGGCCGCTCGCGCGCAAGCACCGGAATCGCTGCAGATTCCGGTGATCATTTCGCTGACCGGGGGAGCGTCGTTCATCGGCAAGAGCGACCAGCAGTCGCTCCAGTTGATCGAGGCGATGGTCAACAAACACGGCGGGGTCAACCATCGTCCGATGCACTTCCAGTATCTGGATGACGGCTCGAATGCGCAGACGGCCGTTCAGCTCGCCAACCAAGTCATCGCGACGAAAACGCCGGTCATTCTGGGCCCGACCCTCACCCAACAGTGCAACGCGATCGCACCGCTCGTGCAGGCCAATGGACCGGCGAACTTCTGCTTGAGCCCCGGACTCAATCCGCCGGCCAACGGCTACATCTGGTCGTCGAGCGTGAGCCTCAAAGACGCGATCGCGGCCACGATTCGGTACTTCCGCGAACGCGGCTTGACGCGTCTTGCGATCCTTTCATCGACCGACGCCACCGGGCAAGAAGCGGATCGTGATTGGGAACTCGCACGCTCGGCGCCGGAAAACCGGGGCGTCCAGTTTGTAGCGAAGGAACACTTCAATCTCTCCGACGTGACCGTGAGCGCGCAGATGGCGCGCATCAAAGGGGCGAACCCGCAAGCGCTGCTCACCTGGACCGTCGGACCGGCCTTCGGTACGGAACTCCACGGCGTCGTCGATGCCGGACTCGACATCCCGATCTTCGGCAGCAACGGCGACATGGTCGCGGAACAGCTCAACGGTTACAAAGCGTTCATGCCCAAAGAACTGTTGTTCGCCGCGGTCCTGACGTTCGGGCAGTCGAGCCTCGGTGCCGGACCCGTGAAGGACGCGCAAAAGGTCTACTTCGATGCGTTCAAAGCAGCCGGCTTGACGCCGAACTTTCCCAACACGTTGGCGTGGGACCCGGCCATGATCCTGATCGATGCGTACCGCCACCTCGGTGACCACCCGACCGCTGCGCAGATCCGCGATTACATCAACGGCTTGCACGGCTTTGCGGGGATCAACGGCATCTACGATTTCCGCGCCGGCGATCAGCATGGGATCGGCGAGAACGGCGTCGTCATCGTGCGCTACAATCCGGGCAACGACACGTTCACGGCCGTCAGCAAACGCAGCGGCCACGTGAAGTGAACGCGCCCGCGCTCGCGGGCGGCGCGAGCTCTCCGGTTCGCACGGGTTGGGCCGTGGGCGGCGCACCGTACGTTGCGGTGCGCGGCGCCGGCGCCTATAGCTACGATGCTGCCGGCGAGCGAACGATCGACTACGTGATGGCGTACGGGCCGCTGCTCTTCGGGCACGGCCATCCCGCATTTTCAACCGGCCTCGATGCGCTCGCGGCACGGGGTGCCGTTACCGGCTCGACCCATCCGGATGAAGAGCTGCTGGCGGAACGGATTCGCGGCCACCTGCCTTCGATGGAGCGGTTGCGCTTCAGCACCACCGGCAGCGAAGCGGTGCAGAGCGCGGTCCGCGTAGCGCGCGCGTTCACCGGCCGCGATGCGATCCTGAAGTTTGCCGGCAATTACCACGGCCACTTCGACCTCGCGCTCCAGGATGCGGGCGCCTCGGCGCATACCGACGCACCGCAACGTTCGGGGATTCCGCGAGCCGTCACGCACGATCTCGCCGTGGCGCGCTACAACGACCTCGATGATGTCGACGCGCAGCTCGCGCGGTGCGGCGATCGCCTGGCGGCGATTTTGGTCGAGCCGGTGGTCGGCAACATGGGCCTGGTCGTCCCCGACGCCGGCTTTCTCGAAGGCTTGCAGGCACGGGCGCGGGCGCGCGGTGCGCTGCTGATCTTCGATGAGGTGATCACGTGGTTGCGGCTCGGTCTCGGCGGCGCGCAAGGGCGGAACGGCATCGTTCCCGATCTCACGACCATCGGGAAGATTCTCGGCGGCGGTTTTCCGATCGCCGCGTTTGGCGGTCGCGCGGACGTGATGGCGGTGCTGGCGCCCGAGGGGCCGTGCTTTACGGGCGGTACGCACGCCGGCAATCCGTTCGGCGCGGCGGTGGGGCTGCGCGTCCTCGACTGGCTCGAACAGCACCCGGATGCGTACGCGGCAATGGACCGCCGGGCCAAGCGCCTCGCCGCCGGCATACGCGCGGTGGTAGATGGCTGCGGCTGCGATTTCGCCGTCGTGCAGCTCGAGAGTATTGTCGACTTCAAGTTTCGCCGCGGCGGACCGAACCGCAACTACGACGACGCGCGGGCCGCGGATCGGACCGCGTACGCGGCGTACTATCACGCGATGCGCGAACGCGGCATCCTTTTGCCGCCCTCGCAAAACGAGGTCATGTTCCTCTGCACCGAACACAGCGACGCGGACATCGATGACACCATCACCGCGATCGGCGGGTCGTTCGGAGTCCTCCAATCACGCGGACTCCTGGAGGTCGCTCATGCCGCAGCCCTTACCTGAAGAGACCATCATTCGTAAACTCGCCGCGTTGCCGGGTTGGGTGCGCGACGGTGAGGAGATCGTGCGCACGTTCGATCGCGGCAATTTCAACGGTTCGATCGCGTTCGTCAACGCGATCGCCGCAGCCGCAAACGACGCGGACCATCACCCCGACATCGCGATCTCGTGGAACAGCGTGACCGTGCGGCTCTCCTCGCACGATGCGAAGGGCCTCACCGACCGCGATTTCGCCCTCGCCCAAACGATCGACGGTTTAGCCGGTTAGAAATCAGCGAACGAACCGCCCGGAGTCATCCCGAGCTTGTCGAGGGACAGCGAGAATCGTTGCGATCGCCGGGGCAACGCTTTACCAGGGGATCGTGCGCCCTTGATAATCGAGATACTGCAGGCCGGGCTTGCCGCGCTGCGCGTCGATCGTGCTCACGAGCTTCGGGATGCTCTCATCGATGGTCAGCATCGCCGCCGGACCTCCCATGTCGGTTTTCACCCAGCCGGGCGCCATGAGCAGAAGCGTTCGCCGATCGCCGGCATGGCGTGCCGCGAAGCTGCGCATGAGCGTATTCAAGGCGGCTTTGCTCGCGCGATAGACCTCGTAGCCGCCGTTGGTATTGTTGGCGACGCTGCCCTGGCTTGAGGACATGACGCCGATGGTGCCGTCCGGATGCACCAATTCGTAGAAGGCCTCGACGGTGCGCAATGGGCTCAACGCGTTGGTGACCATGACGCGGACGAATTCATCGGTTGAGACGTCCGCGATGGTTTCGCGGTCGTCGTTCTTGACACCGGCGTTCACGAACACGAGATCGAAGGTTCGGTCGTGTAGCCGCGTGCGTAAAGCCGCTACTTGCTCGGGAAAGTTGATGTCGACGACCTCGATTTTGAGCCGGGCGTCCCACCGCATGAGGAGATCGTGCAGCTTCGTGTGCGAATGGTCGCGCGCGGTTGCGACGACTCGCGCTCCGCGTTCGAGATACGTCTGGGCGATCGCCAGGCCCAGGCCGCGTGAGGCACCGATGATGAGGACGTCTTTGTTGGGTAATATTGCCGGGGTAGTTGTCATGTCAACGCTATCGTGTCACGCCGGGGTTGTCATGTCAACCTCGAGCGGCTAGAATTGCGGGGTGACACCTTCGAAACCCCTAACGACGCGCGAGCTCCGGCTCTGGCATGCCTGGGAGAGCTTTAGTGAAGCCGTGATTTCGCGCGTCGGACACGACGTTACCCAGGCAACCGGTCTTTCAGCGGCCGACTACGGTGTGCTCTCACGGCTGATCGATCTCGGCAACGGGCAGCTTCGCCAGCGCGAGTTGGCGGTGGCGATGGGCTGGGACAAGAGCCGCATCTCGCACCAGCTCACCCGCATGCAAGGGCGCAAGCTGCTGACCCGATCGAAGACGGCCGAGAACGGATCCCGGGTCGCGATCAGCCCGGCCGGCCGCAAGGCCGTCGATCGTGCTCGCCCGGTTCATGCGCTCGCCGTACGCCGTCACCTCATCGAACGGCTTACTTCGGAGCAGGCCGCAGCGATTCTCGGCCTGGCCGGCGCGGGCTGATACGCGGCGGATCAGTGCCAGGCCGATCCGGCTCGATGTTCGTATGCTGGGGCTATCGTGGCAAAACTTCCCGAGCACCAGGGCAAAGAACTCCTGCGGCAAGCGGGTATCGTCACTCCCGCAGGACACACCGTCGAGAGTGCGAGCGACGCCGCCGCTGCGGCTCGCACGATCGGCGGATCGGTCGTGTTGAAGGCGCAGATACTGGCCGGCAAACGCGGGCTCGCCGGCGGCGTCATCTTCGCGGACGATCCGTCCGAGGCGCAGACGAAAGCGGCGGCGTTGCTCGGGAGCACACTCTACGGACGCACCGTCGATACGCTGCTCGTCGAAGCGCGGTGCACGATCGAGCGCGAGCTCTACGTTGCGGTCGTCTCCGATACGGTTGCGCGTGCGCCGTTGATGATCGTGTCGACCAGCGGCGGCGTCGAGATCGAAGAAGCGGCGGCTGCCGGGGCGGGTGAGACCGTCAGCGGTGCCGTGGACATGCGGCGCGGCGCGCCGGTGTATTGGTGTCTCGATCTCGTGCGGACGTTGACCTTGCCGGAGCCGGTACTGGTCGCGTTGGCGCGCGTACTCTCGAAGCTCTATGACGTCTACACCGGCTACGATTGCACGTTGGCCGAGATCAATCCGTTGGCGCTCACGCCGGCCGGGCTCGTTGCGCTCGACGCCCGCATCGCCGTCGACGACGATGCCCTCTTCCGGCATCCCGAGCTGCATATCGAACGCAGCCAAGAAGTCGGTGACCGGCTGCCCACGGCGCTCGAGCTCGCGGCGGCCAAAATCGATGAGAACGATCATCGCGGCTCGGCGCATTTCGTGCAAATCGATCCGGATGGTTCGCTCGCGAAGGCGCAGGGCAAGGTGTCGATCGGGTTTGACGGGATCGGGACCGGCGTCAGCATGGCGGTGATGGACGAGCTGGTGCCGCTGGGTTTTCTGCCGATGAACTTCTGCGATACTTCCGGCAATCCGACCGCATCGAAGCTGTACCGGATCACTAAAGCGATTCTGGCGCAGCCGCTGATCGAAGGCTACGTCTTCGCATCGTGCCTGTCGAGTCAGCAACTCGACGTCACGGCCCGCGGCCTGATCAAGGCGTTCAAGGAAATCTTCGCGCCGCATGGCGGTGCGCCGACGATCCCGTGCGTCTTTTCGTTTCGCGGCGCCTGGGATGACGTCGCGATCGAGTTGTTCCGCGTGCACGGTCTCAGCGCGCATCCGTGGGTGCGCGTGTTGGGCCGGGATTCGACCGAGCGCGAGCTCGCCGAAGCCTTCAAAGACTTACACGCGCGCTGGCGCTCGGAGCGCGGAATGGCGGTCGCATGAACGCGCTGACGTGGAATGTCTTTTCCGGCGGCACCGTCACGATCGATCTCGACGTTTGCACCGGCTGCACGACGAAGGCATGCCTGAGCGCGTGCAACGTGCCCAATCTCGGCTCGGCGCTGACCCGGGGTGACGACGGTTTGCCGGCGCTTGCGATCTCGCCGGACCGGGCCGCTAAGGGCGGTTGCATCGAGTGTCTGGCCTGCGATTTGGCGTGTGCGGCCGACGGTCTCGGTGCACTTTCGTTCGTTTTGCCGACACCGGAAACCGATGCCTACCTCGACGCGCTGCGCACAGCCGGCGACGCGCCGGGAAGAGGCTGGTAACATGGCGATTCTGATCGATGAAAACACGCGCGTTTGCGTGCAGGGCATGACGGGCCGCGAAGGCCGGTTGCGTACGGGACTCATGGTCCAAGCCGGCACGGTCGTGTGCGCGGGCGTCACGCCGGGGCGGCGCGGCGAGTCGTTTCAGGGCATCCCGGTCTACGATACGGTGCGCGAAGCGTGCGAACATCATCCCGAGATCAACGCGAGCTTCATTCTCGTGCCGGCGGGACTGGCCAAGGAAGCAGCGTTCGAAGCGATCGATGCGGGGGTGAAAACGATCTTGTTCATGCCCGAACGCGTGCCGCAGCAAGACACGATGGCGGTGATCGCGTTTGCGCGCGAACGCGGCTGCCTCTTCATCGGGCCGAACAGTCCCGGCATCCTCAGTCCCGGAAAAGCGACGCTCGGCGGCCTCGGGGGCCGCATCGAGATGATGAATACGGCCTTCAAACCCGGACCGGTCGGCATCATCTCGCGCAGCGGCGGCAACACGATGACGATCGCGTACTACTTGACCAAGGCGGGCTACGGTACGAGCACGGCCGTGGGCGTCGGCGGCGACGGGTTCATAGGCACCACCTGGGCGACGCTGCTCGAGAAGTTCGAGGCCGATCCGCAAACGCAGGCCGTCGTGTGTTACGGCGAGATCGGCGGCAGCAACGAGGAAGGCGCTGCCGATTTGTTGCGCCGCGGCGGTTTCACCAAACCGCTGATCGCCTACATCGGCGGGCGCTACGCGCGTGAAGGCATGCGCTTCGGACACGCGGGAGCCGTGATCTCCGCGGGCCGCGGATCGGCCGAAGACAAGCGGGCTGATTTGCGCGACGCGGGCGCGATCGTCGTCGACCACTTCGACGACATCGCCACGGCCGTTGCCGCCGCGATCCCCGGGGCGGTATCGCATGCCGTCTGAGCGCATTACGATCAGCGAAGTCGGCGCTCGCGACGGAATCCAAACCGAAGCCGCATTCATTCCGACGGAGCGCAAGATCGAACTGATCGACGCCCTGACGGCGACGGGCTTGAAGCGGGTCGAAGCGGCGAGCTTCGTCCATCCGAAAGTCGTGCCGCAGATGAGCGACGCGGCCGAGGTGATGCGCGGGATTCAGCGCCGTCCGGGCACGCGCATCGGTGCGTTCGTTCCCAACTCCAAGGGTGCCGAAGCGGCGCTGGCCGCCGAGGTCGACGATCTCAAGGTCGGCAGCGCCGCGAGCGAGGCGTTCAACGAACTGAACGTGCGCATGCCCCTGGAGAAGAACCTCGCCGTCTTGCGCGACATCGCTTCGCTCGCGAAGGGCAGCGCGAGCCGGTTGGTGGGCGTGGTCGGGACGGCCTTCGGGTGTCCGTATTCTGGGCCCGTGGACGTCGAGCGCGTGGCGCGCATCGTCGAAGCGTACAGCGAACTCGGAATCGAGCTGACGTACCTTGCCGATACGACGGGCATGGCGAGCCCGCGTGAGATCCGGGCGGCACTCGAGATGCTGCGGCCGCGGTTTCCGGCGATGACGTTCGGTTTGCACCTGCACAATACGCGCGGACTGGGCATTGCCAACGCGCTAGCCGGCCTCGATCTCGGGGTGCGCGACTTTGAAAGCTCGATCGGCGGCCTCGGGGGTTGTCCGTTCGCACCGCGTGCGGTCGGGAATATCTCGACGGAGGACTTCGCGCACATGGCGGTTCAGATGGGATACTCCGTAGACGCGGACATCGACGCGCTGATCGCGTGCGCGAAGCTCGCCGAAGAAATCGTTGGACATTCCATATCGGGGATGGTGATGAAGGCCGGTAAAAGCACTGACCTCCATGCCGTACCTCGCGAAAACGCCGCAGCACCCCGTTAGGAGAACCCTATGCGTGCTCTTCGTCCAACCATCGTCGCGGTAATCGCCGCGTGTACGCTCAGCCTCTCGCTCGTGCCGGCGCGATTGCCGGGCGCCGATCTGCCGCTGATTCGCGTTGGTACGGCGCAAGCGGTCTCGCTCGCGTTTCTGCCGATCCAAGTCGGCGAAGCTGCCGGCATCTGGCAACGCGAAGGTCTCCAAGTCGAGTCGTCGGCGATGCGTGGCGACGGGCAAGTGCAGCAAGCCCTCACCGCGGGAAACATCGATATCGGCCTGGGATCCGGCCCCGGACTCGGCTTTCTCGCCAAGGGCGTGCCGGCGATCGGCATCGCCGAGCTTGCGGGCTCGCCGTACAACATGGCGTTGATGGTCCCGATGGACTCGCCGATCAAGAGCGCCGCCGATCTCAAAGGCAAGCGCATCGGCGTGACCACGGCCGGCTCGCTGACGGACTGGCTCGCTAAACAAATTGCCGTGAAAAATCAGTGGGGCCCGACGGGTATCGCGACCGTCGCTCTTGGTGACACGAAAGCCCAGACGGCTGCGCTGAAGACGGGCGAGATCGACGGCTTCATCGCCGCCACCGAACTCGGTTACGACATGCAAGAGCATCAGCAAGGACGCATTCTGATGAACTTCGGCGCGACGGTGCCGCATTTCATCACGCACGTCATCTTCGCGCGCAACGATTTCGTGGCCGCGCATCCCGACCAGGCGAAGAAGTTCCTCGACGGCTGGTTCCGTTCGGTTGCCTACATGAAGACCCACCGCGCTCAGACGATCAGCATCGCGGCGAAATACGAGGAAGTCAGCGAAGCATCGATGGGACAATCGTACGATGCGATCATGAACATGATGTCGAGCGACGGCGCCTGGGATAACGCGGCGCTACAAGTGCTCGCAACGTCGTTTGTCGACCTCGGCATTCTCGACAAGAAACCCGATCCCGAGACGCTGATCACGCGAAAGTTCGTACCGGTCCACATCTAAGGGAGCCAGGCCATTGCGCGCACCTCGGGGAGGCGGCGCGGGATGACCGACCACTGTTCTCCGCCGTCGGTGCTGCGGAAGTCCGTACTGCTCCAGACCGAGAGCCCGTTGGTCGCGACGTATAAAGTGGGCATGCCGCAGTCGTTCACCTTCGCGAAAAAGGAAGCATTTCGGGCAACGCTAACGCACTGCGGCCAGGGAGATCGCGAATGAAGACGCAGGGGCTCATTCAATCGAACGCGGTGCCGGCAAACGTGGTCGCACGGTGAGGGCCGTCGATTTTCCCATTTCCGACGCCGATCCGTACTCCACGGAGTCGATGACCGATCCCTATCCGCTGCACGCGGTGCTGCGGGAGCTGGGTCCCGTCGTACGCTTACGACAGTACGATTGCTGGGCGGTCGCGCGCTACGAAGACGTGAATGCGGTCCTGCTCGACTGGGAAACGTTCGGATCGGGTGCGGGCGTCGGCCTGGCGAATTTCCGGAACGAAAAACCCTGGCGCGTGCCGAGCATCATTCTCGAAGCGGATCCGCCGCTGCACACGCGCACGCACAAAATTCTGGCGCGCGTCATGACGCCTCAAGTCCTTCGCGATTTTCGTCCGGTCTTCGAGGCCGAAGCACGTTCGCTCGTCGACGCGTTGCTGGAACGTCGCGACGTGGACGGCATGGCGGACATCGCGCGCGCATTCCCGGAGAAGGTCTTCCCGGACGCGGTCGGATTGCCGAGCGAAGGCCGTGAGAACCTCGCCCCCTACGGCGACATGGTGTTCAACGCGGTCGGTCCGCGCAATGCGTTGGTCGAGCAGTCGATGGCGAGTGCAGGAACGGTCATCCCCTGGATCATGCAATCGTGTTCGCGTGGCGGCCTCACCGCCGACGGGCTAGGAGCGGAGGTGTATGCGGCGGTCGACGCGGGCGAGGTGACGGAAGAAGAAGCCGGCATGCTCGTGCGTTCGCTGCTCTCGGCCGGCCTGGATACCACGATCGCCGCGATTGGGAACGCGCTCGTAGCGTTCGCTCGCTTTCCCGAGCAGTGGGCGCTGCTCCGCGAAACGCCGGCGCTGGCCCGAGCGGCTTTCGATGAAGCGATGCGGCTGGAATCGCCGGTTCAGGCGTTTTTCCGCACGACCACGCGTGCCGCCGAGCTCGCGGGCGTGAGCCTGGAAGCGGGCGAAAAGGTGCTCGTCTTTTTTGCATCGGCGAATCGCGATCCGCGCCGGTGGGACGATCCGGATACTTTCGACATCCGGCGCAAGAGCGGCGGTCACGTCGCCTTCGGCCTCGGCATTCATCGTTGCGTCGGCGAGGCGCTCGCCGAACTCGAAGGCGAGATTCTGCTGACCGAACTCGCGCGCCGAGTGCGCTCGATCGCGCCGGCGGCCGAGCCCGTCATCCATCTCAACAACTCGCTGCGCAGCTTTGCCCGGATTCCGCTCCGCCTTACGGCGGCGTGAGTCACCTCGATCACCGAGAACGGAGTCTCCTGATGAAACGAATCGCCACCATCGCTGCGGCGCTGTTGCTGTTGGCAGCGAGCGGCGCCGATGCGCAGCAACTGCAAACCGTCCACGTCTCCGCCGCGCCGCTCGATACGATCGGGAACGTCTACTACGCGCAGGAGCTCGGTTATCTGAAGGATGCCGGCATCACCGTCGAGTTCATCCCGGGGCAGAATGCGGCGGCGGGCGTTGCGGCGCTGGCCGGCGGCTCGGCCGACGTAGCGGGCGGTGCGGTGAGCTCGCTGGCCCGGCACGCTCGCTCGGCAACGTCCTCGACGGCGTGGCGCCGCGCTTCATCGCCGTCGCCTACGCGGCGAGCGACGCGTGGCTGAAGGCGAATCCGCAATTGGCCACCCGCTTCGCTGCTGCGCTAGTGAAGGCCGCGGTGTGGGGCAATGCGCATCCGAAGGAGTCGGCCGACATCCTGATCCGCTATTCCAAGCTCGACCCCGGCGTTGCGCAGAACATGGCTCGCGCGGTGTATGCCACGACGCTCGACCCCGCCCTGATCCAGCCCGTCATCGACGCGTCGGTCAAGTACGGCGCGCTCCCGCATACGTTTCCGGCCGCCCAGTTCATCTGGAACGGCCGCTAACCGCTACCCCGCGCAGCGCTGAAAGTCGTCTGCTGCGTTGCGGTTGACGTGAAGCCCGAGCGTGACGCGCGTGCCCTCGCCGGGTACGCTGCGCACGCTGCACACGTCGGCACAGCGCTGCATGATCGGGAGGCCGCGCCCGCGTTCGGCGAACGCGTCCGGTAACGGCTTGGCAAGCGACCGATCGTTCACCGGAAAGCCGACGCCGCGGTCGCGCACGGCGGCGAACAGACGATCGTCGAGCAGCCAAGCGGTCACCTCGATCGGCTCTTGGGTGTGCGCATGTTCGATGGCGTTGGCGAGCGCTTCGCCAACCGCGGTCATGAAGTCGCCCACGTCGGCGTCCCGGATCCCGGCGGACTCGGCAAACGTCAGGAGTTCTTGGCGAACATACGTGCCAATGCGCGGGTCCGGGGGCACGGATAGGCGCAGTTGCGCCCCCCGCGCCCGCTGCCGCCGCTCGTTGTTCGTCATTATTGCACAGCTTCCGATTCCCACGCCCCGCCGTGGTGCGGCCTGAACGCGTCCATCCTCATCGTACCCTGTAAGAAGCCGCCCCTAACGGCGGGCACGGTCACGTTGCGCGCCGTAGAACTTCGGCATATGGCGACCTACAGTAAACCAACCGGCGATGAACTCACCGAACTCGCTACCGAGGCGGCGAACGCTCGCGCTCGTATCACGACCGAAAAAGGCGACATCGTCTTCACGTTCTATCCCGATGTCGCACCGCAACATTCGGCGGCGTTCATCAAGCTGGCGCGGGCCGGCTTTTACGACGGCCTCACGTTTCATCGCGTCGAGCCCGGGTTTGTGATCCAAGGGGGCGACCCCGACGGCAACGGCACGGGCGGACCGGGTTATCACCTCGATGCGGAGTTCAGCGACAACCCGCACATCACCGGAACCGTCGCGATGGCGCGCAGCTCGAACCCGAACTCGGCCGGCTCACAGTTCTACATCTGTCTCGGCGACGCGCCGTTTCTCAACAAGCAGTACACGGTCTTCGGCCACGTGGTCGAAGGGCAGTCGGTCGTCGATGCGATCCGCAAAGGCGATGTGATGACGACCGTAACAATCGAGGAAAAACCTAAGGGCTAACGCGTTGTGCGGCGCATCGCGTTGTCGATGCGCTCCGCGACCTCGGCGACTTCGCCGTAGGCTAAACCCGGGTAGTCCAGATCGCGCGTGAGCAGCACCAGGATATACGGCGCATCGCTCAGCGGATCGACGATCGCCGCGTCGCTGCGTACGTTGTCGAGTTCGCCCGTCTTGTTGGCGATCGGCACGTGCCGCTTGACGCCGGCGGGGATCATCTCGCGATACTCCTGGCCGAGCATCGTCTGAATCATCGCGCGGCACGATGCCGGCGAAGCGACGGTCGGGATACCTTCGTGTGCGCCGCGCTCGATCTCGTAGAGCAGGACGCCGATGTCTTGCGGTGTCGTTACATTGAGGTTGCGCCGTCCGGGCGGAACTTCGCCGGCAAAGTGGCGCGCCAGTAATGTCTTGGTCATCCCTGCGCTGCGGATCGTTTCGTTGATCGCGGTGAACCCGAAGTGGCTGATCAGGGCGTTGGACGCGATGTTGTCGCTGTACCTGATCATCGCGTTGACGAGCACGCCGATCGGCCAGCGTTCCCCCGAATGCGCGTCGCCGAGAATCGGTGCGCCTTCGGTGATGTCGCCGGGCAGGAGCGTGACATATTCCTCGGGCGATGCCGTCTTGCGTTCGTAGGCGCGATAGGCGGTCAGCATGATCGGCAGTTTGATGATCGAGGCCGCGGCGAAGACTTCGTTTGCCCGCACGGTGACGAGCGGCGGAGCGGAAGTGAGCGTGCGGCAATAGATGCCGATGATGCCCGGAAAGCGGTCGACCAAGTCGGCCACCGGAATCGTCTGGGCCCGAGCGAGTCGTGGCGCGGCGATTGCGGCCCCGCTGCCGGCGATGAATGCGCTGCGGTGCATCAGCGCAGCTGCCCGATGATGAAGTGGGCGGTGAATTCGCCGAGCGCGTGCAGACGCGGCTTCAACCACGCCGCCTGCGCGGGACACGTCAACTCGCCGTATTCGATCAGCATTTTCTGCGGTGCATCGACCTTATGGAAGCCGTAGTAGTGCTCTTCATTCGAACTGATGTTCTCGCCCGCGACATGGAAAGGGAAGAAGCCGCGATACGCTCGTTCCCACGCGGCCACAAACGTACGCGATGTCGTGGACGGAAAGCCGACCGACGTTCCGCTCGCGCACGGCGGATCGCTGCCGTCGAAGTGGATGAAGATCGCGATGCGCGCGGTGTCGTGCTGCGGGTAGTCGGCCGGCCGGCGGGCAACGCGAAGTCCGGCAGCCCGCAACGTCTTGGTGACCGCGTCGGCAACGATCGGCGTCCACACGATCTCGCGCCCGGCGGCGGAGCTTGCGCCGATGTTGCAGGCGTGCACGTGATTGGGCGCACACGAGGCGGGCCGGCCTTCATGACCGGCCTGCACGACGACGTCGACGTTCTCCGCGTGGGCCGTCGACGTGGCGGCAAGCCATGCGACGACGACTGCGACGAGAAAGCCCTTCATGCGCCTTTCTTCAACTTCCGGTGCCTTGATACCGGTCGAGGCCGATGCGCCAAAACGCGTACGCGATGCCGAGGCAAACGACGCCGACGACCGGTGTGAGCAAGCCAACCGCGGGGTTCAAATTCAGCCCATTCTCAGATTTGTGCAGCAGAAACGTCGCCGGAAAGTAGTTCATGAACGCAAACGGCAAGACGAAGGCCAGCGCCACGCGGACGCCGCGCTGATAGACCGAGATCGGATAGCGCGAGAAGTCCTGTTCGAGCGACATGATGACCCAGCGCAGCGAGTCGATGCGGATGAACCAGAACGAGATCGTCGCGATGACGAGGTTGATGCCGAAGTCGATGAGCGCGCCGCCGATCGCGACCAGCGGCACGTACGCGATGAAGAGCGCGTCGACGTGCACGCCGCTAAACGGCACCACCACCGCGAAATAGATGAACGAGAGGATCAGTTCGTCGGGCCAGATCTGCTGCGGAACCGTCATCGCCTGGAACAGCGTATCGAGCGGCCGCACGAGGAAACGATCGAAGCGCCCTTCGCGGATGAATTCGGGCACGTTCCCGACCGAGAAGAAGAACGTGTTGTGCACGGCGTGGCCGAGAAACCACAGACCGTACATGAACGCCGTCTGGCGAAAGTTCCAGCCGTTGATGGAGGGAAAGTTGCGCAGCGTAACCCACAGCGCGACGATCGCCGTCGCGTGATAGATCACGGTGAAGCCGCCCCACATCAGGAAGTTGGCGCGGTACTCGATCATGGTGAGCAGGTTGATGCGCCAGTACCGCGCGTACGTGGTCAAATAAGATCGGCGGTGCACCACGCTTTCCGGGTTGTCTGCGCCGGAAAGGCATACCTGGGGCCCGAAGGGCTCGCCGTGCCCACTCGCATCGGCGTTCGCGCGCCGTACCGGCTCGATCTCACCGCCAACGTCTTGCGCCGGCTCTCGACCAACGTCGTCGACCACTTCGACGGCACGACGTACCGGCGTCTGCTCGGCGACGCCCGGTCGCCGGCACTGCTGAGCGTCTCGCAAACCGGCCCGGCCGAGCTCAGCGCCGACGTCGAAACCTCCGGCACAGCCTACGACGCGCGGGTGCTGGTCGAACGCATGCTCGGCATCGACGTCGACCTCGAACCGTTCTACCGCGCGGCTGCCGGCATCAGCTGGCTCGCACCGCTCGTTATGGGCGCGCGCGGCGTGAAGCCGCCACGCTACCCGACGGTGTGGGAAGCGTGCGTCAACGCGATCGTGTATCAGCAGATCAGCATTCACGCGGCGGGCGCGATCCTGCGGCGCACGATCGAGCGTTTCGCTTCGCCGTTCCCGATCGGCGAAGCGCAGCTCTACGCCTTTCCCGGCCCGCAAATCCTCGTCGATGCGGATCCCGAGGAATTGCGTGCCCAAGGTCTGAGCATCAACAAGATCACGTCGTTGCGCGCGGTCGCCCGCGCGATTCTCGATGGTGCCATCGACGAAGCGGCGTTGATGCTGCTGCCGACCGCCGAACTGATGGCGTCGCTGGCCACGCATCGCGGGATCGGTCCGTGGACCGCGGCGGTGATCGCCTTGCGCGGCTTCGGCCGCCTCGATCTCTTTCCGATGAACGACTCCGGCGTTGCGCGCAGCGTAAAAGACCTCTCGGGCAGTACCCATGTCGACGTGGAGGCGTTGCTCGGCCGGCTCGGTCAACAGCGCGGGATGCTCTACTACCATTTGCTGCTCGGCCGGCTGGCCGCGCGCGGCGACGTGGAACTCGCCATAATCCCGGCGGTGTCCTAGGCGGCATGGTGAACGACCCGGTGCCGTGCACGCACCTCAACACGATCCGACCCGTGCACCCGAAGACGCACGGCTGCGAAGAGTGCCTCAAGATGGGCGATACGTGGGTGCACTTGCGCTTGTGCCTCGAGTGCGGTCATGTCGGCTGCTGCGATGATTCGAAGAACAAACATGCAGCCTCACACTTCCGCATCACCGAGCACCCGATCATCCGGTCGATTCAGCCGGGCGAAACCTGGAAGTGGTGCTACGTGGATAAAGTTGGCTGGGAGTAGCGTTTCCGGCCGATGCTAGCCCTTCGGCGAGCACCGGCCGCTCGCGCATGGCACCCGTAACGGGTACAAAGCGGCAGGCGGATTAATTGGCGGGCAGTAACCCACGGACGCATGGCCTTGCGCGTAATCATACTCTGGACGGCCGTCGCACTTCTTGGGGCGAACGCGCCGTCGAATTCAGCGGCGCCAGTAACCGCGACGCGGCCCATCACTGCGCCGTATGTAATCCCCACCAACGTGACCGTCACGACGGGCGCCATCACGGCGACGGGCACCGCTACGCCGGCGCCGCCAACCAGCATGACGGTCACCACCGGACCGATCACCGCAAGTGGCAACGCGACGCCGAAGCCACCGACGAGATAAACCTTCACGATTCCGGAGGCCCGCATGAAACGGTTCCTTTTCGCCAGCCTCATCGTAGTCGCGATGGCGCTCTTGCCAGCCACCGTATTCGCGAATACGACGTACACCTACACGATTCTCGTGACTATGAACTTGTCGAAGATCTTGCCCGATGCCAAGATCGAGGTCGGCTGCGCACTTTGGCCGTCGTACGAACTCTCGCAAACATCGGGCACGAACGCGTCGGCGCAAGCGTTCTTCACCCTCGACGGAAACGGCTCGTTTTCAGGTCAGGTTCCCGTCGTCGTTCAATCGCAGAACGTACCGCAGCACTATTACAAGTGCAACCTAATGTCCACCATTGCAGCGCTGCAGCCCCTAGTGTTCACGGTAGGATCCTTCTAAATCAGTTAATTGTTAGGCCTAGAACTCAAACGAGCCCCGTGGCACTTTTAAGGCCGCGCAACGAAGTTTCGGTTCCGGCCCGACAAACGGGCTCTAACGGAGTTTCGTGCGCATTTTTCTACTCGAAGAACAAGCACGCGACGAAACACTTCCGGATCACCGAGCATCCGATCATCCGGTCGCTCGAGCCCGGCGAGGACTGGAAGTGGTGTTTCGTTGATAAGGTAGGGTGGGAGTAGCCTTAGCGCCGCAGCGTGCTGTCGTTCTCGCGCTGGTCGGCGGTGTCGTGAACGCGTGGATGTTCCTCGTCGACGATCCGGATTGGCGCGCCTCGATGGCCTAGCTCTAGAAGGCGACTCGACTGACACGGACGTTCGCATTCGGTCGCTGGTCGTGCAGATCCAGGAAGAACTGCACGGCATCGGCGTCGAGGCTCACGCGCGCGCGCAACTGAGCACGCAGCTCTACGCCGGCTACGGCGCGGGCGGCACGCTCTCACGGCAAGTACCAACTGGCGATCTACCGTGGTACGCCGGCGTCGATCCGGACGACTCGGCGCAGTTTCTGTGCGCGAACCGTCCGCCCGGCGGCTACAACCAATCCTTCTACTGTTCAGCCGCGATGGATGCGGCCCAAACGAAGGCGCTCACCAGCTACGACATCGCAGCCCGCAAACCGGCCTACGCGACGATCGAATCGCTGCTGGTCCGCGATGCCCCGATCGATTTCTTGTGGTGGTTCCGGAACATCCAAGTCCTCAACCCCGACCTCCACGGCTTCAACCCCAACCCCGTCGTGGAGACCTGGGACACCGCACCTGGTCGATTTAGCCGCCTTGGACGACCACGCGCCGCAGCGCGCCGCGCCACACGAACGTGGCGAGGATGCCGAAGCCCGCGGTCCAGGCGAGTTGGGTTGCTAACGCGGCGGCGTACGCGCTCGGCGGAATCTTCCCGAGATAGATCAGCAGCGGCGTCGAGTAGACCGCGGCGAACGGCAGCGCCAGCACGATCTGCTGGAGAAATCCGGGGAAGAAGATCAGCGGCACGATCTGGCCGCCGAGCAGATCGCTGACCCAGCGGATGATGAGCTGAATGGCGAACGTCTCGAGCGTCCAGAACGCGATCGAGTTCATCAGGAAGTTCATCAAGAAGTTCACTACGTAGCCGAGCGCAAAACTCAGCGCGAAGGCGAGCAGAACGAACGGCGACGGTACGTCGATGTGCACGATGAAGAGCGCCAGCAGCAGCGAGGGCACGATCAGCAGCGCGTGCAGCAGCGTTTGCCCGAAGCCGTCGCTGAAGAAGTAGAGCGGCAGATTGATCGGTTTCATTAGGTCGGTCGCGATAGACCCTTCGCGCACGCGGTCGCGAATGATGCGCGTGCCGTCGATCTCGAGGACCAGCGACATCAGGAGCGCGATCGTGGTGTAGGTGATGATCGCGTGCAGCGGCACGCCCGCCGGGGCGACGTTCTGGGCGTAGAGCGCGACCCACACCATCTTCATCAGGTACAGCCGGGCGAGCAGCGAGCCGACGTTGGTGAAGACCTCCATCCGGTAGGTCGCTTCGCGCGCGAACGCCTTTTTCGCAAACTCGAGATACGGGGCGACGCGGAACTTCACGTGGCGGCCGGTTCTCCGTCGGGCTCGGTCACGTAGCCTTCGCGGTAGATGCGCCGGATGATCGACTCGAGTTCCGGTTCCTCGATCGAGATATCGCTGACCGCGTACTTTTCGGTGACGCGCCGGACGAGCGCCTCGGCCGACATCGTGCGCCGGTCGAAGCGGAAGCGCGCGATCGTCGGCGTCGTGAGCTCGGCCTCCGCGCCTTCGATCTCGACGTGTGTTTCCGGCGCGCAAAGCTCGACCACCAGCGTGCGGTGCGTGCCGTAGCCGTCGCGCAGCGTCTCGACTGCGCCATCGAAGATCAGCGTGCCGCGATCGATCAGAACGATGCGCCGGCACAGCCGCTCGACATCGGCCAAGTCGTGCGTGGTGAGGATGAAGGTGGTCCCGCGTTCGCGGTTGATGCCGGCGATGAAGTTGCGGATCGCTTCCTTGGCCACGACGTCGAGCCCGATGGTCGGTTCGTCGAGAAACACGACGCGCGGATCGTGCAGCATCGCGGCCGCAAAATCGCCGCGCATGCGTTGGCCCAGCGAAAGCTGGCGCACGGGTGTGTTGAGAAAATCGGCCATTTCCAGCAGCTCGGTGAAGTAGTCCATGTTCTCGCGGTAGCGCTGCGGTGAAACGTCGTAGATCGCGCGCAGCAATTCGAACGATTCCACCAGCGGCAGATCCCAGTACAGCTGCGAGCGCTGGCCGAACACGACGCCGATGTTGCGCGCGTTCTCGCTGCGCTTCTCGTACGGCACGATGCCGGCGACGCGCACCTCGCCGGACGTGGGGACGAGGATGCCGGTAAGCATCTTGATCGTGGTCGATTTGCCTGCGCCGTTCGGCCCGATGTAGCCGACCAACTCGCCCGCGTCGAGCGACATCGTCACGCCGGTGACCGCGACCTTGTCCACGTACTCGCGCGAGAAGAGCGTCTTGAGCGCGCCGCCGGCCCCCGGAGTCCGCTTGACGGAGCGGAAGACCTTCCGCAGCTCGCGCGTCTCGATGATCGGCATGAGATTGCGTTTCGACCCGGACCTGCCGGTCCATCCGCGGAAGCAGGGGCAAGTGATCATCACGGTATCGCGCGAGTATGGTGCGGCCGGGCGGGCCGTCATCCACGGCCTCGCCGAGCTGCTCGGATATCGCCTGCTCGACGAGGATCTGCCGGTCGTGGTGGCCGCGCGCTTGGGTACCTCGCCCGAAGCCGTCGAGGGCATCGAGTACCAGAAGACCGGCTTCGGTCGGCGCCTCCTGCGCTCGCTCAGCGTCGCGATGCCCGAATCGTTTCAGCCCGCCCCGGAGGTCGAAGACCTGGCCGCGATCACGCAGCGTGAGATCGAGCGCTTGATCCACGAAGCGGCCGACGCCGGCAACGCGATCGTCGTCGGCCGGCTCGGCAACGTCGTGCTGCGCGACCGCACCGACGTGCTGCGCGTATTTCTCACCGCGCCGCTGCAGTGGCGGATCGAACACATCACCGAATCGCTCGGCCTCACCCAGGCCGCGGCGCGGACCGAGATCGCGCGCGTCGACGGCGGCCGCCGCAACTACGCGCGCGAGCAGTACGATTTCGCGTGGGGCGATCCGCACCACTACGATTTGGTTTTGGATGTCGCGCGCTTCGGCGTCGACGGGGCGATCGCGCTGATCGACGCCGCGCGCGGCGCGATCGGATGACGGCTGCCGAAAAGGCCGCCGGTGCGGGCGAACGCCCCGTCCCCAATATCCAGGGAAGCCTGTTCGGCCCGTTCCGCTACCGGGACTTCTCGTTGCTCTGGAGCGGTCTGTTCGTCGGCAACATCGGGACCTGGATCCAGTTCACCGCGCTGGGCTACTACGTCGCGCGGCTCGCGCCGAACGCCGGCCTCGGATCGTTCTACATCGGCCTGCTCGGCGCGTCGCGGATGGTCCCGGTCCTCCTCGCCTCGCCCTATGCGGGTGTGCTGGCCGATCGCTACTCGCGCCGCCCGATCTTGCTCAGCACGAACATCATGACGATGATCCTGGCCGTGATCCTCGCCACGACGTTGTTGACGAACACCGCGTCGCTGCCGGTGATCTTGGCGATCAGCGCGCTGCAGGCCGCGACGCAATCGTTCGATGCTCCGGCGCGGCAGAGCTGGGTCTCGATTCTGGTGCCGCGCGAACTCGTGGGGAATGCGATCGGTCTGAACTCGTTCGCGTTCAACACGCCGGCGGTCGCGGGTCCGCCGCTGGCCGGCATCCTGATCTTCGCCGCCGGGATCGCCCCGTGCATGATCGTCAACGCGGTGGTGAAGTTCGCGGTCGTGCTGGCGCTGATCTTCATGCGCCCCTCGCCGCCGAGTTCCAAAGAGCGCACGCCGTTTTGGCCGGCCTTCGTCGAAAGCGTGCGCTTCATCTACGCCCACTCGGCGCTGCGCTGGATCTACCTGATGATGATCGTGACCGCGCTTTCGGTGCGCTCGTACACGTTTTTGCTGCCCGCCTACGCGGTGCACGTGTTGCATACCGACGCCCGCGGTTTGGGCGCGCTGATGGCCTCCTCGGGAATCGGCGCGGTCATCGGCGCTCTGATGATCGCGGCGTTCAACGTGCGCAAGCGCGCGGTGATCTGGTTCGTTTCGGGCTGCATCGCCTCGCTCGGCGTCGCGACGCTCGGCCTCACCGACAGCGTCGTGTGGTGCTCGCTCGTGCTCGGTTTTGTGGGCCTCGGCACGCAGAGCTTCATCGGGTCCTCGAACGTGCTGGTGCAGACGCTGGCTCCGGATAACATGCGGGGACGCGTGATCTCGGTGTACTCGATGATCGCGCTCGGGCTCGTGCCCGGCGGTGCGCTGGTGATCGGGACCATCGCGCGCTTCACCGATTTGCGGCTGGTCTTCATCGTGGCCGGTCTGCTCTGCACGATGGTGGGGGTGTGGACGTTCAGCGTCCACCCGAAGTTGCGCGCCAGTTGAGCGGGGGAGATCGGCGACGAGGTCTTCAGTCGTATGCAGTACGACATCGACCTCGCCGAATCGCGACTTCTGCTGGATTACGTGTAGAGCTTGCGGGAGCCGACGAAGTAGTAGTCGACGAGCCGGAAGCCGCCCCGCTCGAGCGAGAGGCGGGCGCGTTCGTCGAGCTGATGGACGCCGGCGCAAACCAGCCGGCCTTCGGTCGTGACGAGCCGGTCGGCCGCGGTCGCAGCGATGGCGGCGCCGTAGCCGTTGCCGCGGTGCGGCTGGTGGACCGCGATCCGGAGTTCCGACCAATTCTTGTCGATCACGTCGGTGATCGCGACGCCCACGGCCTCATGCCCGATTTCGGCGATGAGGATCTTGGGATCGTCCATGGCCGCGGCTTGTTCGCGGGCCAATTCGCCGAGCACCAGGGAGTCGCGCATCGACCCTTCGCGTAGGGTCACCTTGACCGGCAGCGGCGGTGCGTGGCGGAAAACAAAAGCGTAGCCGTCGACCGTGACGTCGAGTTCGAGCCCCTTCAGGGCCCCGCGAATGACGTCGTCGCCCCCGAAGAAACGGATCGCTCCGGCGTTCGTCTGCATGAACGCATCGGCCATCCGGCGCGGGGCTTTCTCGCCCTCGGTAACGTCGAAGCGCACCATCGTTTCGGGCGTATAAATGGTGCCGTCGGCCATCCAGGCGATGGCGACGGCGCGGCCGCCGTCGCGAATCGGCACGCCCCGCGCGCGTTTGCGAACGAGGCGGGCGTAGGCGAGTTCCGGGAATCCATCGAGATACATATATGAAAAAAAAGAGCGAGCCGGTATTAGCGACTCGCTCGTTACCTCCGTTGTCGTAGTTAGGCCGCGGCCGCTTTTTTACGGCGAGGAGCGGCTTTCTTCCGGCGAGCGGTCTTGCGGACGACCTTCTTGGCCCCCGCCTTCTTGCGCGACGTTTTCTTCTTGCGAGCGGTTTTCTTGGCGGCTTTCTTGCGCGTGGTCTTCTTGCGCGTGGTCTTCTTGCGAGCCGTCTTTTTTGCGCCCTTTTTCTTGGCGACTTTCTTACGGGGGGCTGCCTTCTTGCGTGAGGCCGACTTCTTCGTGGTCTTTTTAGCTGAAGTCGACTTCTTACGCGTGGCTTTCTTACGAACTGCCATCGTTTCGATAGTCCTCTCTCCAAACGCTTGCGCGAGTGGTGCTACCGACGGGGCCGTGCGGGCATCCGCCGGCTAG
>Ga0182030_10004061_pt1 | contig 31209 bp, 26 predicted proteins | sample 812S3MmetaG_FD_121299 | JGI IMG/M metagenome (GOLD analysis project Ga0182030, IMG submission 121299) | Permafrost microbial communities from Stordalen Mire, Sweden - 812S3M metaG (Illumina Assembly) | ecosystem: Environmental > Terrestrial > Soil > Wetlands > Permafrost | place: Sweden...
GCACGCCCGATGCTTTGCATTTTTTCACGCACGATTTGGCAAGCCTGGCGGCGGCAAGTCGGATTCTTTCAGGGAAACTACAGTTGGTATGAAAAGACAGCCGGTGCAAGTGAGTCTTGCCTTTGCGAGACTAGGAATAAATGAATTCAACAGCTTCGCGATCCTGGTGATTGTGTGCCTGGGCAAAAACGCGGCGCTGTTTCCCAACCTCCCGGTAACGCTCATCGCCCTCACGGCGCTGCAAAAGACCTATCAGGATGCCATGACGGCGGCGGCGGTGGGCGGCCCCCCGGACACCGAAGCGCAGGCGGAAGCCTATAACGACCTGCTCGTGGCGTTGCGCGTGATTGCGGCGTATATCCAATCGCTCAACCTCACCGCGGCGCAGGTGCTCCTCTCGGGCTATGACGTGGTGAATCATTCGCGCAGCCCGATCACGCTCATCGCGCCGTTGATCACGGGCCTGGACAATTCCATGACGACGCAACTGGGGGTTTATCTCCAGGCGGTGAACGGGGCCAAGGCGTATCATGTGCAATACACCGCAGACGGCGGGAAGACATGGGTGGATGCGGGCATCTGGCCGAACACCAAGGATATGAGCATCACGGGTCTCATCGCGGGCACGGTGTATGGCGTGCGCGTGCGGGGCGTGGGCGGTTCCACGCAATACGGCCCGTGGAGCGCCACCATGTCGCTGATGTGCACCTGATGGGACAGGTTGAGGGTTGAAAGTTGAGGGTTGAGGTCAAAAACTCCAGGCGGATGCCTTCGATTCACTCAACACTCAACCAACAACTCTCAACTCCCTTTGCGCTGGACTCATCCAGCACGCAAACCGGACGATGGGGCACAAGCCAAGCGTAAAACTGAAAGAACAATTGGACACCCCATCGCCCGGCCTCCATTTTTCAGCAGCCCGGGTAACGAGACCCGTTTCAATTTCGGATGAAGTTTTATCCGCAGATTTCGCGGATGACGCAGATGGGAAAAAAGAAATCTGTGCAATCAGCGGATTTCCCATTCCGCACTCTCCATTCCGAAATTCGCGGTTCGCAATTCTCACGGCTCTTTTCCGGTATTCAGTTTGGGCTGGGCGATTTTGGAGTGCGACGACAGAGCGGGAGCGGCGACGGCGCTTTCGGGCGGATGAGAAACAAACTGGATGCGAATGATTTCCGCGCGTGCCTGTGCGTCATGGCCAAACGCCTGCGCGACGTTTGCGCGTTGCCGGAAAGCGAATGCTCTGGCGCGCCGGACGCGGCTTCGTCGTCCGCGACCTGCCGTGGACGGTGGAGAAGCTGCGTGCCGGGATGGTTTCGTCCCAAAGGGACAACCGGAAATTAGCCAGACACACCGTGTCTGGTGCATCGCAAAATGAAATCGTGTCCTGAAGGGACATCGGAATCCGCCGGACATTTTCCACCGTCCCGCCGGGACGAATGATTTTCTCATTCATCATTCCAGCCACTTCGTAGCTGGCTAATTTCCATCGTCGCTCCGCGACATTCCACACGAAGCCGGAGCATCGTCCGTGTCCCCTTGAAAACTCTCGCGTGGGATGGGCATTGATATTTCGCCCGCGCCGGACGCGGCTTCGTCGTCCGCCCTTGATTGGTAGGAGACGAGGTGACGAGTCTCATTTTAATTCCCGCTGCGGGTTTTTAATTAGAGCCTCCTCACGTCGGCTCCTACGTCAGCGTTAGCGCCGTCGGCGCGGCATCATTGTAGAACCACAACCCAATTAAAATTCAAGCCCCGTCGGGGCGGCATAGTCTTTGACAATAGCCCAGAGCTTTAGCTCTGGGATTCATCGCGCGCAAACATCAAAGTCCCGTCAGGGACGAAAGGTCCTTGCGGACGGCCACCACGTTCTCTGCCGTCCCTCGCGGGACTTTTCCATTTAATTGACGCCGGACCCAGCCATGAATGGCTGGGCTATTGTCGTTGTGTCGCTTCCGTCTTCACTGCGTTACGACGCCCGCCCTGCCAAAATAATGAGCCTCCTTACGCCGACTGCTACGATAAGAGTTTTGGGAAAAATTCCTTTGCGGTCTTGCAGGTTGCCGCGCTCAATTCTTCCAGCGAACAATTCTTCACCTTCGCGACGGTTTCGGAAATCTCTTTCACGTAGGCGGGTTCGCAGCGTTTGCCGCGATACGGCACGGGCGCGAGGTACGGGCAATCGGTTTCCAGCATGAACTGGCCAAGCGATGCGGCCGCCACGGCGTCCCGGACGTTTTGCGCGTTCTTGAACGTGACGATGCCGGTGAAGCTGACGAGCGAGCCGATGGCGAATACCTGCCGCAGGCGCTCGACCGATTCACCGAAGCAATGGAACACGCCGCGCAGCCGGCCCATGAACGGCTTCATCTCCGCGATGGTGTCGTCGAAGGCGGTGCGCTGGTGGATGACGCAGTTCAGTCCCAGTTCGGCGGCGATTTCCATTTGTTGCCGGAAAATCGCGGCCTGCTTTTGTTTGTAACGTTCGTCGTCGGCAACGGCGATTGGAGCGCGCGGAGTGCCCCTCACCCCGTCCCTCTCCCCATCCGCTGGGGAGAGGGTGGCGGAGCCGGGTGAGGGGCCGTAGCCCGGCGTTCCGCTGGGCAGGCGGTGATAATCCAGTCCGGTTTCAGCGATGGCGACGACTTTTGGATGTTTCGCGAGCGCGCGCAGCGGTTCGCGGATGTCGTCCGGCGCTTCATGGGCGTTGGAGGGATGCCAGCCGACGGCGGCAAAAACGCCGTCAAAACGTTCGGCCAGCTTGACGGCGCGCGCGCTGCTTTCGAGGTCGGTTCCGATGGAAATGATTTTGGCGATGCCGGCGGCCCGGGCGCGTTCAATCACCTCCGTCAAATCCGGAGCATATTCTGGATAGTCGAGATGCGCGTGCGTGTCGTAGAAAGTTGCCATGGGGGGCTAATGTTTGTCGGGAGCATCGAATTTGACAAACTTTTCCTGGAGCGCGGCCATTTTGTCCCCGATGGCGGGCTTGCCGGGATAGTCGGGCGATTCCTTGAGCAGTTGTTTATATTCGGCGAGGGCCTCGATGTCGCGGTCTGCGGCCACCAGTTTTTCTCCGAGCGTGAGGTGGAGCCGGATGCGCTGCTCCGGCGAGGGGTTGCGGGCCAGGGCGAGCTGGTAGGTTTCGATGGCCGAGGAGGGTTTGCCCTGCGCTTCATAAAGGTCGGCGAGTTTTTCCGTGAGCACGGCGCTGTTGGTGGTGGCCGGGATGTTTTCCAGGAAAGCGGCGAGCTGGGCCAGCGGCGCCCCGCGCACCCGGTCCAAATCCACGATGCGCAGATAAGACCATTCGATGAGCGGGTTGTGGCTGCGAACGAGTTCCGCATGCATCGCCGCCGGTTCCCGGCCAAACGGCCGGTACAGCGGGTCGCCGACGACGGTGGTCTGCCAGGAGAGGACGGGTTGCGCGGCCCAGGCGGCTTCGCCAAACGTGAATCCGGCGCCCATCCAGCGCGCCAGAAAAGCGGGGACGTTGGGCGTGCAGGCGAGATAAGGTTCGGTGACACAGCCCATGGTGCAGGTTGCGCCCTTGGCGAGCAGCGGCCCGACCCAGTTTTCACCGGTGCTGCGGATCGTGGCCGCGCTGAACGAGTGCAGGTGGTAGGCGAACGCGCCGGGCATGAATTCCACCTTGGGCAGGGTGAACGGGCCGGAAACATTGCCGTCATACCAGCCGCAGTAAATGGCGATCTGGCTCATGGGAAAATCGGCGGCGAACGTGGCGGGCTTGTCGTCCACGGTGGTTTCAAAACCCAGTTCGCGACAAAGCTCCGCCGCGCCGAGAATCCAGGCGTCACCCGGATAATAGGTGTCGGTTTTGTCCAGGCCGCGGGCATCAAAATAGGCGCGTCCCCACAGGCCGTCGCGTTCCGCCAGCAGCGCCCGGTCGGTCAACCCGCGGGCGATGTTCGAACCCGGCCCGTCGAGCCGCGCGACCAGCAGGATGCCGTTGGTCGGATTGAGCAGCGCGGTGTTGGTGACGCCATAAACCCAATTGATCAGCGGTCCGAAAAGCGAAACGTCCATTCGCACGAGCGGCAGCCAGGCGAGTTCGGAATCCACCGCGGCTTCGTTGCGATGCCACTCCGGCCGCATGTTATCGCTGGCAGGCTCCTGCAGATTCGGATCGGAGGCGATTTTCAGGGGAACGCCGTAACACAGAACCGCGTATCGGATTCTGGAAGAAACGACCCGGTGTTCGACGTGCTCCGGCCGGCCGTTGGTGGCCGGAATGGTGATGGCTCCGAACTGCCAGAGCTTGTCGGTCTCCAGTTTGCGCGCGAGCGGCAATTGCAATGAATCGCGGAATTCGGCGCGCGACATCTCCTCGTTGGTCGTCAGCGTGAAACCGTAAATCTGGCGCGCGGGCACCTGGCGCAGTTCGGCGTAATGATCCGCAACGGCTTTGGATTCCGGCACGTTGAGGTTGTAAACCACAACGACTTCATCGCCGCCCGCGCGGGCAATCAGCGGCGCGGCGGACAGCAACGTCAGAACCAGACGTGTTCCAAAACCATTCATGACTGGGAATTTGACCTCACGCCGGGCATCCGGTTCATTTTCATTTGCCAAAGAGTGCTTCGTGCATTTCGGGCATCGGTTGGCCGGCTTTTTTGTCCCAATAACGAAAATTTGCGCTCCAGTCCCAGATCGCCCAGCCCAGATCCTGCTGCTCCGCCGCCCGCCGGAATGCCGAGTAAAAACGGGCGCGGGATGCCGGGTCAACCTTGACGTAGCACCCGAATTCACCGACGTGAACCGGATAACCGTAATAATCCGACCAAGCATGAAGGAATTTTAATTTGTCATCGAATGCCATGGGGCTGCACGGATTCCGGTCCGGCGGCAGGGTGTTGTAGGCCTGAATCCATTGCAAAACGTATGGCTTCAATTCCAGCTTCGGGTCGGCCTTGAGCGGCTGTGCGGGCGGACCGGGAAACTGGATGCCGGTTTGTTGTGTGTCCGGTCCAGTCCAAGCCGTGCCCTGATGGGTGAAAAGAAAAGGGTCATAGCAATGGACGGAAACAATTACGTTGTTGTCGGGTGGCAGCACGAGGTTTTTCAACTCATCAATGCCGCCCCAGTTGCCAGGCTCGACAAAAATCGTCCGGCCGGGATTGCTCCGGCGGATCTCCGCGATGGCCCGGGCATAAATCGGATTCATCATGGCGGTCTTCGCGTTGATGTGCGGTTCATTGTCGAGTTCGAACGCGAGCCGGTTCGTGAAGTCCCGATAATGCGCCGCGATCTGGCGCCACAACGCGAGAAATTTGTCCGTCTGCCCGGCCGGGTTCTGGTCCAGCTCGTTAAAATGGTGAATATTGATGATCACGGCCAGTCCCGCGTTCAGCGCGTTGGTGACGGCAAAATCGACCCGGGCGAAAACGTCCGGTTCCAGCTTGAAATCCGGCGCGGGGCCCGCGTAATGATGCCAGCCCACCGGGATTCGCACGTGATCAAACCCTTCGCGCTTCATCTGGAAAAACTCGTCACTTGAAACCGTCACGCCCCAACGGTGGATTGGCCAGCTTTCAAGATAGTCGCCCAGATTGACACCATGCCTGAACCACCTGGCCGCGAGTTGTGCGGGGGTGTCGTGGGCGGTCAGCGGCTTCATTTCCGGTGGATTTGGCGGCTTGAAATTGTTATCGCCCACCACCGGTGCCGCACCAAGCCGGCCGCATACAACCACCGTAACGGCCAGGATGGTCCAAAGAGTTTTCATGTCGGCCAATTCCCTTTCGCGATTATTTGCTGGTTATTCTGAGTCCATCCCACGCGAACATCACCCCGGCCGGCAATTCCGCCTGTGCCTTGTCATGGTCGTAATCATGTGTCAGATGCGTGAAATAGGTCTGCGCGGCGCTGATGCGCCGGGCCGCTGTCAGCGCTTCGTCGAGGCACATATGGGTCGGGTGCGGGGTGTAGCGCAGCGCGTCGAGCACTGCGACCTCCACGTCCTGCACCTGTCTGACCGCGTCGGCGGGGATTTCCTTGCAGTCGCTCAGGTACGCCAGCCGCTTGATTCCATTTTGAACGAAAAGGTAGCCGTTGGTCATCATCCGTCCATGCGGCAGAGGCAGGGGAATGATTTTCAGATCACCCAGCGTGAACGGCCCGGTGACGACATGCGGTTCAGGCCGGAAGTATCCTTTGTGAATCGGACGCCCGTCGAAGGCATAAATAAACACCCGTTTCAACGCCTCCATCGTTTCCCCGTTCGCGTAAACCGGCAGCGCGCCGTCCCGCAAATCGCAAAAACGCCGGCAATCGTCCAGGCCCATGATGTGATCGGCATGAGCGTGGGTGAAAACCACCGCGTCGAGCCACCGGATGTTTTCGCGCAACATCTGGATCCGGAATTCCGGCGTCGTATCCACGGCGATTTTGACCTGGTCCGTCGCGATATAAATCGAGGGCCGGGTGCGGTGGTTTTTGGGATTGGCCAGGAATTCCGGTGGATATTCCTTGCCTATCAGGGGCACGCCCTGCGACGTGCCGGACCCGAGAAACGTGAATGAAAACGACATGGCGAAATTTTCTTTTGCCGAAGGCGCCCGCCGCCTTCACATTGGCGGTGCTAATGTAACCATGTTGACGACGCTACGCATCAAAAACCTCGCGCTCGTGCCGGACCTGACGCTGGAACTCCAGCCCGGCTGCAATGTCATCACCGGGGAGACCGGCGCCGGCAAGTCCATCATCATCGGCGCGCTCAGCCTGGTCCTGGGCGAACGCGCCGACCGTGCGCTCATCCGCAGCGGCAGCGACAGTTGTTCCGTCGAGACCGTGTTTGACGTGCGCAAACTCAAGGCGCCGCTGAAAAATTTTCTGGAGGAAAACGGCCTTGAACCGTGTGAGGAAAACCAACTCGTCCTTAAACGCACGTTCACGTCCGCCGGAACCAACCGCCAGTTCGTCAACGGCTCGGCCACCACGCTTAATGTTCTGGCGATGATTGGTGAATGGCTTGTGGATATGCACGGCCCGCACGATCACCAGTCGCTGTTGTATCCAGCAAAGCAGCTAGCCATTCTTGATGCTTTCGGCGGTCTGGAAAAGGAACGGGCGGCGTTCGGCGAACTGGTTGGCCGCCGCACGGTTTTGGAGAACGAAAAATCCGCGCTCATTGTGGATGAAAAAACCTACGCGCAGCAATTGGACTTGCTGCGTTTTCAGGTGAACGAAATTTCCGTCGCCCGGCTGCAGCCTGGCGAAGATGAAGGGGTCGAGGAAAAATTTAAACGCGCAAGCAATGCGGCAAAGCTGCTCCAGCTCAGTCAGGCCGCGTTGGAGCTGCTGGGCGAAAACGAAAATTCGCTGCTCAACCAGGCCGGTGCGGTGGGCCGCACATTGCAGGAATTGCAGCGCGTGGACGCCGGGGCCGGTGGACTGGTCGGGTTGCACGGGCAGGCGGCGTCCGCCCTGCGCGAATTGCAGTCGGAACTGTCACGTTACGCGGAAAAGACTGATGTTGATCCGGCACAGCTGCAATTGCTCGAAGAACGGCTGGACCTGCTCCACTCGCTCAAGCGGAAATACGGTGCGACGCTGGTTGAGGTCATCGCTTTTGGCGAAGATGCGAAACGGAAGCTCGAGACCCTGGAACAACGTGACGGCGAGCTGGCGCGGCTGAATGTGGAACTGGAGAAGGTGGAAACGGAGATGCTGTGCCAGGGCCGGGATCTTTCCGCCAAACGGCGCAAGGTGATTCCGCAACTGGTGAAGGCCGCGGGCAAACAGCTCGACGATTTGGGTTTCAAACAATGCCGGTTTGATATTCTTATTGAGAGTGAGCCGAAAATTTTAAATATCAAACCCCTCACCCGTCCTGCGGACACCCTCTCCCCGCCTGGCGGGGAGAGGGACGGGGCGAGGGGCCGTTTGTTTTCACCGACAGGTTTTGACGAAATCGAGTTTCAATTCGCCCCCAATCCGGGCGAACCCGCCAAGCCGTTGCGGGCCATCGCCTCGTCCGGCGAAATGGCGCGCGTGATGCTCGCGCTCAAAACCGTGCTGGCGGCGGAGGACCAGATTCCGGTGCTGATCTTCGACGAAGTGGACGCCAATATCGGCGGCGAGACGGCCAATGTCGTGGGCCAAAAGATGAAGCAGATTGCCGCCAAACGGCAGGTGCTGTGCATCACCCATTTGCCGCAGGTCGCCGCCCCGGCTGATGCGCATTATGTCGTGACCAAGCAGATCAAGGATGGCCGCACGATTTCGGAAATCACCTTGCTCGACAAGAAATCCCGCGTCACGGAACTGGCCCGCATGTTGGGCGGCCAAAGCGAAGCCGCCCGGAAACATGCGGAAGCTTTGCTGAAGTAGCGGTTCGGCTTTTAGCCGCCGGCCTTGGCGCGCAGCTCTTCCACCTGCTTCTCCAGTTCGCGCAGGCGATGAATCATGTCCGGCAATTGCTGCACCGCGATGATTTGACGCTTGGCCTGCTTGTCCGGCGCGGCCGGGTAACCGAGCACCACACCCTTGTCCGGAATATCGCGCATCACCCCGGACTTCGCTCCGACTACCGACTGCGTGCCCAGCTTCAAATGTCCCGCAATGCCCGACTGCGAGGCGATCACACAATAATCGCCCAGTTGGGTGCTGCCGGCAAAACCCACCTGGCCCATGATGAGGCAGTGCCGGCCCATGACCACGTTGTGCGCGACGTGTACGAGGTTGTCAATCTTGGTGCCCTGGCCGATGACGGTGGAACCCAGCGCGGCGCGGTCAATCGCCGAGTTGGCCCCGATTTCCACGTCGTCGTGGATGATCACATTGCCGACCTGCAGCACTTTGCGGTGGCGGCCCTCGTCAAAAACATAACCGTAACCGTCCGAACCGATGACCGTGCCGGCATGAATGCTGACCCGATGACCGATCTGGGTCTTTGGATAGATCACGACATTGGGGAACAGGCAGGCGTCGTCGCCAATCTGGCAGTCGCGGCCGATGTGATTGCCGCCCATGAGCACGGAACGCGCGCCGAGCCGCACCCGCGCGCCGATCACGCAGTTCGGTCCGATGTGCGCGGTGGGATCAACTTGCGCCGACGCATCAATATTCGCGCTCGGGTGAATGCCGGTCGGTCGTTCATCCGGCGGAAAAAAAAGCGGCAACACCCGGGCCATGGCCACCCGCGCATCCCGGACGCGGATGAGGGTTTTTTTCGCCGGCGTGAACGCCTGCGACACGAGGATGGCCGCGGCCTGGCTTTGCTCGGCGGCGGCGAAGTGGGTTTCCTTTTCGGCAAACGTCAGGTCGCCGGTCCGGGCGCTATCGGCGGGCGCGAAGCCGGTGAGCTGGACGGAACCGTCGCCGAGGACTTCGCCTTGGAGTTGTTCCGCAATTTGAGCAGCAGTAAATGGCATGGATGTCAGTTTGTTCGTTAATCTAACAATCCGCGGAGATTATCCCGCCGTGAACTGGTGGCAAGTTGTAAAACGGGCTGTGGCGTCGAAGCTGTGCCCTGACTCGTTCGAGCCGCAAGCTCGACGTTACAACCTGCGTCGTCGTGTGGATCTTTTTGCCGCCAGCAGGATGCCCGTGACTCCGACGCACGACCAGCCAAACCAATCGCCATGTTGATTGTAAAATGTCGCCGCCCGCTTTTTGCCGGGTGACAACAATGGCACCTCGATCGTTGTCACGCCGGCGCCGTAAACACTGCCGGTTTGGTCCCTGAAAATTTCCCGCAAGCGGCCGTGCGGATCCACCCAGCACGTCAGGCCGTTGTTGCAGGAACGCACCAGCGGCACGCCGTTTTCCACTGCCCGGAAAATCGCGGCGGCGGCCTGTTGCCATTGTTCCGCGCCTTCGCCAAACCAGCCGTCGTTGGTCAGGTTCACCAGGAAATCCGTGTCGTCCTGCGCATAATCGCGCGCCACCTGGGGAAACATGTCCTCATAACAGATGAGCACGGCGGTTTTCACCTTTTGACGGGGCGAAACACCTGTCGGGCTGTCCGGGGAAACATTGTTGATCTCCACCAGCGGTTCGCGGGGACGCCCGTTCCACCTATCCATCACAAACGGCACCGCATTCGTGCCGGCCGCAAAACTGCCGGTGATGGGCGTGAACCATTTGATGAACGGCAGCCAGCGAACCAGCGGAATATATTCGCCGAAGATCACCAGTTTCTGTTTGTGATAGACCGCCGCGCAATGGCCGTCCGGGTCGAACAAAAACGCCGCGTTGAAAACCTCAAAATCGTCCTTGTCCTTTGGATTGGCCCGCCAGACGGCGTCTTCGGCGTTGAAAATCAGCCAGACCTGGCGGGTGCGGACGAGGTTGGTGATGCCGGTATAGACGGCCTCGTTGAATTCCGGCACTGCCGATTCCGGCCAGATCAGCAAATCGGTCATGAACGTGCCCCTCGCCCCGGCCCTCTCTCCGCCGGACGGGGAGAGGGTGTCCGCCGGACGGGTGAGGGGTTCGTTTGCTTGTTGCGCCGCAGTCATCGCCCGGCTGGACATTTCCACCAATTGCTGAAACCGCCTGTCGTCCGCCTTGGCATCCCAGATCAATGTCTGGGGAACACTGGGTTGGACGAGCGTGATCCGGAGCGTCGGGGCCGAAGCATCCGGTTCCTTCAATCGCGCAAATCCAACCGCGAACAACACGGCGACCACGGTCAGCGGCAGGAAGATTTCCGCCTGCCATGTGAACCGCGCGGCCGGCCGCCGAAAAATCATGCGTCCGGCGGAAAACAGCGACAACGAAAACCACACGACCAGGAAGGAAACGCCGTACACGCCCGTAACCGAGGCGATTTGGATGAGCGGTATCAGTTGGTACTGCGAGACGCCCAGCGGATTCCACGGAAACCCTCCCAAAAACCGGGCGCGGATCATTTCCAGCGCCACCCAGACAGCCGCGCCCGAGAGCGACCAGACCGTGCGTTGCAGCCATGATTCGCACTCCGCATTTCGCGCTCCGCCCTCCGCAACGAGCCAGACCCAGATCGCCGGATACAACGCGATGAATGCGCTCAATGAAAACCAGCCAAGGATTGGAAAACCCGCCACCGGAATCAGCAGCAGCCAGCTCAGCGACGAGAGAAAATGTACCAACCCGCCCACGTACCCCACGCGGAACGCATCGCCGCCGGATTTGCCGTATGCCGCGGCCATGAGCAGGGCGGGGGCAATCCAGGCACAACCGGCAATGCTCATTTTCGGCAATGCCGCGGTCAACAACAACCCCGCACCGATGGCCAGGAGATAACCGCTGCGCACCAGAAGCTCGTCGAGAAACCGTTTCTGCGTGGCCATCGGGGAATAACCCTGCGTGAATACCGTCCCCACCTTCGCGCATTCCCTGGCTTCTCTCAAAATGGCCGGGCTGGTATTCACCACGATGGCCTCGCGCGCGCCGCGCCACACGGCCAGGTCGGCGGCTGAATTGCCCGCGTAATCAAAACCGCGTTCGCCGAATTTTTCAACCAGCACCTTCAGCTTGTTGGCGCTGCGCAGATTGGTTTTGCCGTCGCTGCCCAACACCTCGTCAAACAACCCGGTGTGATTGGCGACGGGCAGGGCCATGGCGCGGTCGGACGCGGTGACGAGAAATAATTTTCGTCCGGACTTTTTCTGCTCCCGCAAAAACGCGATGAACGGTTCGTGGTAGGGCAGGGCGGCGGGATCAATCGTGACGCGCCGGGCGAGCTGCTGTTTCAGCCGGGCACGGCCGCGCGTCCACCAGAACAGCACGGGCAGCAGCCAGAATGGATTCCGCCGCAGCAACCGCGCCAGCGATTCCCACAGCAGATCGGTTCTGATGAGCGTGCCATCCAGGTCCACGCAAAGTGGGACCTGGCTTTCGCGCGGTGTGGCAGGCGGTGGCATGCGGTGGTTTCCTGAATCCACCGCGAAATTAGAGCAAGGCGATGAACCTGACAAGCCTGTCCGGTTCAAACCACTTCAGGTCTTCTGCTTTGCCGGAGTTGGCAGGCAGGTTTTCAAATAGTCGCTCAATTGCATCATGCCCAGCGGCAGCAGTTCGTACCAGATCCGGAACTCAAAAATGATCCCAAACATCAACTGACCGACGAAGAAGGCCGCCGCCGTGAGTTTGATTTGTTTTCTTGCCGGCAGAAAAAACATCACGAACAACATGCCGCAGTTGCTGAAAAACGGGCTGTTCAAATGGAAGCTGAACAATGCCTTCATGTTATCCAGAAAGAGCTTGAACGAATTTCCAATGAAGGAAAAAAAACTGGTGGATTCGGCAAACGGCAGGAAAATGGTCTGCACGTTCCCGCAAGCCATCAGCAGCTTGCGACTGATAACAAAAGCCAGGATCAGGCCCACAAAACCGCCGATTCGTTTGCGCCAGGACCAGGGACCGAGTAATACCAGCAAGGCACACGTTGCCCCGGTTTCCTTGATCAACGAGGCGGCGAAGGCAACGGCTATCAGCGGATAATATTCTTTGGAAATCAGGATCGCCCAGGTGAACAGCGCCAGGCTTGGCATGTCCCAGGGATAACACCAACTGCCGGCGGGGATGTTGAAATTGTACATCAGGCCGGAAAATGTACCCAGCATGATCAGGACGGCGTCCGGTCGGTAACGAATCAGCAGTCCGAACAACAGCGCCAGCCAGCCCGCCTGGTAGGTGCCGAACGCGATGGACAGCAGATTGAAATTATAGCCATTCCAGGTGTACACACCGGTGCCGTGGTTTTTAATGGTCAAATCAACCATGCAGTTCCACAGCGCCCCGGTGAGCAATCTTGGACCCATGCGTGCCGCGAACACCGGGAACTCATTTTCGTAGTCCTCCTTTGTCTGAACCGGATATTTGCTGATGTGGGTGAATAAATACGCATTGGTGCTGTTGTTGTCGTAATACCTGGGTGCCATCACGACGGGCAGCATGAAAAAGAAGAAACTGACGCACAGCGAAATTGCCACGAACGACTCCAACGCCAACTGTTTGAGCGGTTTTTTCATAATGGATCAATCATTCGATTTTCTCAAAATTAATCAGCATACCAGTATCGGCCGCCCAACCCGGCAATCGCCACACTTTCCCCAAAAGCGACGTTTGAAATTCCATGATTCGCAATTTGAACAACGTTGTTGCCAGGACTCCACGTCGCCTTTCCAAGATTCGGGCGCGACGAAATGCGTTTGGGCCGCTCATTTGTTTTTCTTAGAGAAGACAACTTAAACACCTTGAGTTCGTGTAGTCAAACAGCCTTTTCTCAAAAGCGCTTTTTGCCTTCTTGCCGAGCGGCCGCTTGAGCAGCAGCTGCGGTGCGGCATGGCTTTGATCAGCCGTTGAGCGCGCGTTCCAGCAGTTTCTTTTCACGTTCGCCGTAATTCAGCTTCAACGCCTCGGCGCGGGCGGCGGCGGTCATTTTCTGCCAGGATTTTTGCAGGGCATTGATGGTTTTGTCTTCGGCGGTTTTTTCAGCCAGGCCGGCCAGTTGGAATTCAAGAAAAACGAGGCAAAGTGCATCTTCGAGCACGCGGATCTCGGAATCGGCGGGGAAGTTCTTCTTGAGGTTCAAATCCTGCACACGGCGGATCACCGTTTCCGGGTAGCCGGTTTCGCGCAGGATGTCGCCGGATTTTTGCGCGTGGAATTTTTTGAGGTCAGCGCGCCATTGCAGATATCCGGTGCGGGTCATCGGATAAGATGAGCGCGGGATTTCCCAGCGGCAGAGGTGTTGGCAGCGCGCGGCCAGGCGAAGTTCCTCGGAGGCGTCCGGACAAAGCTGCAACACCCATTTCGTGAGCCGCCGGGCATAAAGCCATTCGCGGGGCCGGGAAAGGTTGCCGTCCAGCTCGTGGTTCGGATCGCGCGAGTTTTCATCGTCGAAACGGCGCAGCGCGGATTCGAAACGCAGGGAATCGTCGGGCTGGAAGGAGCCGGTCACGCGCGGAATTATTACAGAAGCGGGTCCCGACGCAATGTGGATTTGCAGTCGGACCAACCGTGATTTTGGAGGAGGCCAAGGACCAATCCGCAATGAGGTCACAATTACCGCAGCAAGCCGGGGTTTTCCTTCAGCCAGCGTTCGGCCATCCGGTAATCAGGACAAACCTGTTCCACTTCCCCCCAGAATGCGGAGGAATGGTTCATCTGCCGCAAATGCATCAGTTCATGCAGGCAGATGTAATCGCAAACGAAGGCGGGGGTCTGGATAAGCCGCCAGTTAAGGGAAATTGTGCCTCGCCGCGAACAGGATCCCCAGCGCGATTTTTGATTGCGTACCGTGATCCGCCGCACGGTTAATCCGTGCCGGGCGGCCAGTTCCAGCAGGCGGCCCGGCAATTCCCGAGCGGCCAGTTGGCGTAACCAGCCTTCGATGGCGGGGCGCAAATCGGTGGCCGCAATCGGCACCAAGATCGTTTCACTGCCGATGCGGGCGGTTTCAGGTTCGCCGTTGGGACCGGGTTCGATGCGAACCAATTCGCCGCGCAGGAGGATTTCCGTTCCAATCGTCCAAGCTGCCGGTCTTCGGGGTTGGGCTTGAATTCGCTTAAGTTCTCGTTCCAGCCAGGTCGCATGGCGTTCGACAAATTGTTGCGCCATCGCCGCCGAGCCTCCGCGGGGAATGGTAACACGGGCGGTGCCATCGGGCCGCAGCCGGAGCAGATATCGGCGTGCCCGCGGGTTGCGCACCATCAAGAGCGGCAACGGTTGAGCGTTCGTCGGCAAGTGAACGACCGGCAAAACTGGCGGCGCTTCTGGCCTTAAAAAACGTTTAAACAGCACTGGTGTGGCAAACCGCGGATTATTTTAATGCGCCCAGCCCGCCATGTCCCTCCGGACTTTGACCGGCTGCAATTTTCAATTGTTGGCGTCCGACTGGTGGGAGTCAACTCATTCGTGGCAGTGGGCATGACCGTCGCAACGGAACCGGCGAGGTTTTTGTCAGCCTGAGAAAAAAACAACAGCGCGTTTGATGGTTCGATAAAAAGTGTTGCGAGGATTACGCGGGTTTTCAACAAGTTTCCCCAAATTGCCCCGGGCGGCACAAGCTCTGCTAAAGGACGCGCAGGTTGGTGGTTATGGCATTGTGTTGATTGTTTTGGGTGGGGAACCTGGCAGCACGAAGTTTTTGATTGTGGGGATTGGGATTCGCGTGCTGCCAGGTTTTTTAAATGGAAATTGAATTTGTTCGAGGAGGAACACGAACACGACGCACGCGCCGGACCGGGTTTGCCTGCAAACTGCACTGTGATTTGAAGCGACGAAGGAGGTGGCAGTCGGTTGCAGCCGGACTTGGTCAGGGCGCGTGTGGTGTTTTCAGATTTTCCGCCGGGATTTCTTCTCGTCGTGACAGCTTTCGTCCGGTGGTTTAGCCTTCGTCCATGCACCAAACGACGTTGACGCTTGGCCACTCGCCAGATCCCGATGACGCCTTCATGTTTTACGCTTTGGCGAAGGATTTGATTCCGGCGCAGGGTTTCCGGTTTGAACATATCTTACAGGATATCCAGACGCTCAATGAGCGCGCCACGCGCGGTGAACTCGACATCACCGCCGTCAGCATTCACGCCTATGCCCACGTCAGCGACAAATACGCGCTGCTGCCCAGCGGCGCGAGCATGGGTGACGGCTATGGTCCGATGCTCGTGGCCAAACAAAAGTTTTCCCGCGAGGAAATCGCGAAGAAAAAAATCGCCGTGCCGGGCACGATGACGAGCGCCTTTCTGGCGCTGCAACTCTGGCTCGGCAAGAGCGCCAAGGAGATTAATCATGTCGTCGTACCCTTCGACCGAATTTTTAAAGCTGTCCGTTCCGGTGCGGCGGACGTGGGCCTGATAATCCACGAAGGCCAGTTGACGTATCAAAATGAGGGCCTGGTGGTTTGTGAAGACCTCGGCGTCTGGTGGGGCCGGCAAAACGACGGTCTGCCGCTGCCACTCGGTGGTAATGTCATCAACAAGAAGTTCGATCCGGTGATGCGCCGGAAAATTTCCGACATTCTTACCGCGAGCATTCAATTCAGCCTCGATCATCGCCCCGAGGCGGTGCAGCACGCGCTGCAATATGCGCGCGACATGGGGCGGGAACTGGCTGACAAATTTGTCGGCATGTATGTCAACCACTGGACCCTTGATTACGGCGACAAGGGCCGGGAGTCCATCCGCCGTTTCCTGGGCCACGCGTTTGAACGCGGCCTGATTCCGCACCGGCAGGAACTGGAATTTGTGGTTTGATGGATGGAGCCTGATGATTTTGCCCCGGCAACAAAACCTCGCGAGTCTGGGAAACACGTTCACCCGGGCGCTGTTCCATCCCGTTTGTGTTTGCCTGTTGTTGGTGGCAATGACCGTGACAGTTTACTGGCCGGTCATGCGTTGCGGTTTTGTCAATTATGACGATCCGGATTACTTTTTTTCCAATCCTCACATCCTAGCCGGCGTGTCGCCATCGAACGTCAGGTGGGCTTTTACCACCGGTTATTCCGCCAACTGGCATCCGCTGACATGGCTTTCATTGATGCTGGACGCGGAGATTTTTGGCAAAGGGCCGGCCGGGCCGCACCTCACGAATCTGCTGCTTCATTTGGCCAATACGGTTCTGCTGTTCCTGTTGTTGCGTCAATTGTCCGGAACGGTCCTGCGGAGCGCGTTCGTTGCGGCCCTGTTTGCCTTGCATCCGATGCATGTGGAATCCGTGGCGTGGATTTCGGAGCGCAAGGATGTCTTGAGCACATTTTTCGCCCTGTGGTCATTGTGGTTTTACGGACGTTACGCGCAAAAGCGATCGAGAACTGGCAGTCGGGAATCGAACGTAAACACGGAATCGTTGGCCCGCGACCCGCGACCCGCGACCCGCGACTATTCATTGGCGTTCTTGTTTTTTGCGCTGAGTCTGATGAGCAAACCGATGCTGGTGACGCTGCCGTTTGTCATGTTGCTGCTGGATTACTGGCCGCTCGGACGAATTTCGAATTTAAGATTTCGGATTTCAGAACCGATGGCAGGCAGTCAAATGAACACGTTCAACCGGCTGGTTTTGGAAAAGCTGCCGTTCTTCGGGCTGAGCGCTATTTCGTGCGTGGTCACGTTTCTGGTGCAACAGAAGGCCGGCGCGGTTGGCGCACTCGCGAGGTTTTCAGTCTCCGCGCGGATCGGGAATGCCTTTGTTTCCTACGCCCGGTATTTGGAGAAAACATTTTGGCCGGTTTCGCTTGCCACTCCCTATCCCTATGTCGAGCACTGGCCCGGGTTGTGCGTGATGTCTGCAGTGGTGTTGTTCGTTGGCTTGGGCGTCACGGCTTTATGGCTGGGACCAAAATTTCCGTTCGGCGTCATGGGCTGGTTCTGGTTCGTAGGGATTTTGGTTCCGGTGATTGGCCTGGTGCAGGTAGGCGGCCAATCCATGTCCGACCGGTATGGCTATGTGCCCTTGATCGGAGTTTTCATTATTTTTGCTTGGACTGGTGCGGAATTATGGTCGCGACGATGCGTGCCAAAACCTTTCCTGGCTGGGGCCGGAGTGTTGATGCTGGTTGCCAGCGCTTGGCTGGCGCGAATGCAGACGGGCTACTGGCAGGACTCTGAAAAACTCTTTCGACATGCGCTGGCTGTGACGGAGAACAACTACACCGCCTGTGTCGATCTTGGCACGTGTTTGTCGGCCAAAGGAGACGTCCAGGGCGCGGTGGTTTGCTATTATCAGGCTTGGCGGATGAATCCGTCGGACCCCAGTGTTCTCTATGATTTGGGGAATGGTTTTGCCAAGCTGGACATGTGGGACGAGGCTATTGCCAATTACCGTCGGGCCTTGGAAATCACCCCGAACGCGGCGGACATTCTGGACAATCTGGGATTTGCCCTGGGTGCGAAAAAGGATTATGCGGCAGCCATCGTGGACTTTGAAGCGGCGCTAAAAATTGATCCCGGTTCCGCCGCCGCGCACAACAATTTCGCCACGGTTCTGTTCATCGAACACCGGTTTGCTGAAGCTGAGCAACATTATCGTGAAGCCCTCCGCCTCTCGCCCGACAACCCTCAACTTGATGCCAATCTTGGGGATGTGTTGGTCCGGTTGGGCCGGCCCGCCGAGGCCGTGAAGTGTTATCAGGACGCCTTGCAGCTTAATCCGGGCGATCTCCAGGTTCAGGGAAAGCTGCGGGCGCTCGGCATCCCGACTTCAAATTGAGACGTGGACGGCGCCATCGCTCCCAAGCACGGCGACCAGATTGAAGGCATCCGGCCGCAGGCAGAACGCCACGTCATCGCGCAGTTCAGGAATCGCCAGCAGACGCTGCGCATTTTCCGAACGACCGACCGCTTCCGCCAGATTTGACTTTGCATTCCAGTAAACGCCAAGGGCGATTTTGGTTGAATCCGAATTGGCCTTCACTCCGGCATCAACCAACAACAATTCCGCCAGCGCTCCCGCTGCCAACACATCCTCGAGCGAGGTGTTTTCGCGCGTCCCGGCGCACACCAGCAGGATTTGCGCGGGCTGAAGCCGGCGGAGGAATTGTGCGGTGGCCGTGAGATTCAGAAACGAGGCGGCCAGAACCGTCTGCGCCCCCGCGCCGGCGCGCAACGCGCGGGTGCCGTTCGTCGTTGTCGAAACAATTATTTTGTCGCGGACCTTATCCGGCATGTATTCGCGAGGGGAATTGCCGAAATCAAAATCAATGCCGCCGGTCTGGCTGCCGCAAATTTTTATGCCATCGCGCTCACCGCCGAGCAGGACGTCGGGCTGGCTCTTACGGATGGCCACCGCCTCGGAAATTTCGCTGACGGGAATGATGGCCTGGGCGCCATTGTGCAGCGCGGTTACGAACGTGCTGGTGGCACGCAGCACGTCAAACACGACGCAGGCGGTTTCACGCAAGTCGCGTTTTGCGAGCGCCGGCAGTTCTGCCGGTGACAAAATGGCCTCAATTTTCATTTTTCGTGGTGCCAAGCTATTTCATTTTCGTCCGCATGTAATGAAAAAGATACTGCTGGGCGTAACCGGCGTGCGGGCCGAAATGCGTTGTGGCAAAATGACGCAGCCGCTTGTCGCCGACCCGCCGGCGCGGAAAATAAAGCTGTTGCAGCGCGCGTTCAATCCAGACATCCACCGGAAATGCGCCGTCAAAGCCATAGGCAAACAACAACACGCAATCGGCGATTTTGCCGCCGACACCGCGCAACTTCATCAATTCCTCGCGAGCTTCGGCCAGCGGCAAATGGCGCAGTTTTTCCAAGTTGAATTTGCCATCGGCAATTTGCCGGGCGGCGGCAAGCAGATGCGGTGCGCGAAACCCCATTTTACAGGCGCGCAAATCGGTTTCGGAAATACGGGCGATTGTGTCCGGCGACGGAAACGCGAATATTAGAGTTCGGCTTGTGGCCGAATCGAATCGAGCCGCAGGCTCGACGCTACAAGGATTGATTGGCTCGCCGAACCGTTCGCAGAGCAGGGCAACAATCTGCCGGATTTGAACAATTTGTTTGGTCGAGGACAAAATAAACGACGCGAGGCATTCCCACGGGTCCTGCCGCAACAGGCGCAATCCGCGGCAGGCGGCGACGGCATCACGCATCGGTGCGTCGTCGGGAAAAGTTTTGAGCACGGCGTCCAATTCCGCCCGGGTTTGCAAATAGTCGTGCAACCATTGCCAATCGGCGGATGGCTGGGCGGTTTCGGCGCGGATGCCATCGCGCGTTTGAGTCAGGCGCACCCAGTGTTTTCCGATGACGCCGACCCACGAACAGGGGAGTGTAGGCGAATCGACTGCGTGATCTCGAAACTTGCGGGCGGGCCGTCCGTGCTTTAGATTTTCTATCTGCCAGCGAAAGGCCTGGCCGGAATCCAGCGTCGCGGCCAGATCATAATCGCGCACGCGCAGAAGAATTTCCGTTGCGGCCATTATTCAGCGGATTAGGTTTTTCCGATTTTCAAATCCGGCACGAGCGACGGCAGCTTTACGTGCCAGTGTGGAAACCATCTTTGCCCGCAAAATTGCCACGCAGATTCGATGGCGATGGCCGCGGCCGCCGCGTAGCCCGCGCCGAGTATGGCGCCGGCCAGCACATCGCTGGGATAATGCACGCCGTTATAGACCCGCGAAAACGAAATCGCGAGCGCCAGCGGCAGCATGAGCCGGAGGCTTTTCCGGTAGAAAAGAAACAACACCATCGTGGCGGCGAAACAATTGGCTGCGTGCGACGACGGCATGCTGTTACGGCTGCCCTGGTTGGCCGCCATTTCCACGCCGTATTCATTGATCCGTGGTGGAATATAACCTTTGCCGACCGTGCCAAAGACCCGTGCCTCGGGCAGCGTAACAAACGGGCGCGGACGGGCGACCGCATGTTTGAGCGGGTTGCAAATCAATTCATCATTGGTCGCCATGACGAGGATGGTCAGGAGCACGCACAAGCGCGCGCGCCGGTTGCCGAAGCCGAGCAGGGCGATCCCGGCCAAAACCGCCAGCACGATGCACCCCGTCTTCATCCCGTTGCTGCCGCTCAAAATTGGCATCAGCCAGTCGAAGAACGGATTGGCCAGCGACCGGTTGACGAAGAGAAACAGATGGGTGTCGAGTGTTTGCAGCCAATGCATTGCCGGCAGTGTAGCGGGAAACCAACGGTTGAAAACTCAATTGCGTTTCCAGTTTTGCCTGGCCGGCATGGCACCGGTTGCCGCTGTGGCTTTCAAGTCACGCTCCATGCAACCTGGAGGCGGCGGTCCGTTCAACCAACGAAAACCATCCTGCCGGTTGTGGAACTGCTGTGTGGTTTCGCCGTTTGAGGATTCAAAATCGTGGCTCAGCGCCAACCAGCGCTGATCCACATGCGATTATGGCCGTGATAACCCCAATGTCCTCCGACCCACACGGCACCCGGATGCGGACGAGGCGCCCAGCGACCGCCAGCCCAAACCCAGCGGCCACGCCATTCCCAACCGCCGCCAATCCACACAAATGTGGGATCCGGCGCGACCGGAACAACTTCAACTTGCGGCGGCGGCGGTGCCGGATCGGAGACAACGACCGCTTGCGGTGGTGGACCCGGCGGCGGTTGCTGGACATAGACGGGGCGGTCACGATAGACCACACAACCTGCCAGCAGCGGCACGGCGACGGTAGCCAAAATGGTTTTGATCAAAATTGAATGTTTCATATTCGAGAAGTTAGACGATACACCGGCAAAATTGTTACAACATTTAAGTCATTGAACAACCCAGCGCTGCGCAACATCAAATTAACCAAGAATCAACATGTCCCGCTGATTGAGTTATTAGTTGCTTGGTAGCTTTGCAGTTCAATGAGCGGTGGTTGGTTGATCGCGCGGAGCAGCGAAGCTGGAAAATGATTCCAGCATGGCCATGATTGCCGGGTTACGTTAGGCTCGGTGCCATGCCCGTTCTTTTTTACCGGCTGCCGCGAAATGTCATCACCATCTTCAGCGGCTGCAATCTTGGCTGGCAAGCGCTGGCTATTGCCCTGACGATTGCCCTCGTCATGTCCGGCGGCGACTGGGCGTATTATGTTTGGACCCGCGACGAATTGTATCTGCGGCTGGCCCGTCCGGCCATCCTGCTCGGCACCGTTTTGCCGGTCTTTGGAACTTTGACGCTCCTGGTGGTTGGTGAGGTGGGAAAAAATCGTTGCGTCATCAACACCGCCTGGGCCTTGGGACAGGCGGCCCTGCTTGGCTACCTAATTTCCTGCGGCTACAAGGCGTTCACCGGACGCCTTCCGCCGCCCCATGGCTGGGGCTTCAGAACGCTGACGCTGACCCAGGTTCCGCTGGTGGACACGAGCCACGGTTTCCAATTTGGTTTTCTCAAGGGCGGCGTTTTTTGGGGCTGGCCGTCATCGCACACCACGGTTGCTTTTGCGATGATGTTCTGCCTGATTGCGCTCCATCCCAAAAACAAGCTGCTGGTTTTCGGCGCATTGTTTTATGCGTTCTATGTCGGCCTGAGTGTCTCGGTGACCATTCATTGGTGCTCCGAATTTGTGGCCGGAGCCATCATCGGCAGCGTGATCGGAACGGTGGTTGGCCGAAGTTTCAAAGCCAGACCGGATGGGGCGGTGCCCACCGGAAATTGAAACGGTTCACCAGCCAGCGACATCGCTTTTTTGCGTGAATCTCCGACGACGCGGCATCGGATGGTTGCGAAAGCCAATGGCACGCTGCTTAATAAACAATGATCGAGCGCACCGGGAAGCCCTTCAATTTCTCGCGGCCATTCAGGAACTTCAACTCAATAAGGAAGACGGCTTCGAGAATGTTCGCGCCGAGTTTTTTCACGAGCGCGGCGGCGGCGGCGGAAGTGCCGCCGGTGGCGAGAAGATCGTCAATCAGCAGCACACGCGCCCCCGGCTTGAGCGCGTCCACGTGCATGGCGACGGTTGCCGAGCCGTATTCGAGCGCGTAAGCCTGTTCGATGGTCCGGTGGGGCAGCTTGTCTTTTTTGCGGACTGGCACGAAACCGGCCCGCAATTTCACAGCGGCGGCGGCGGCAAAAATGAATCCGCGCGCGTCAATGCCCACCACCGCGTCCACCGAGCCGGGCTGAAATTGTTCCGTGAGCAGATCAATTGCGCTGGCAAACAGCCGGGCGTCGGCCAGCACCGGCGTGATGTCTTTGAACTGGATGCCCGGCTTGGGAAAATCCGGGACGTTGCGGATGGCCTGTTCGATTTCCCTGGGCGTGGCAGTGGCTGGGGGCATGGCGTCAATTTTCCCGGTTCTTGGAGGTTTCAAGTTTTTCGATCATTTTGCGGAGCTTGCGCAGGGCAAGATTCTGAATCTGCCGGACGCGCTCACGCGTGACCCCGAATTTCCGGCCGACTTCTTCCAGGGTTTTTTCCGTGCCGCCTTCGAGGCCGAAGCGGTAGCGCAAAATCGTGGCTTCGCGCTGGTCCAGGTGCTTGACCATGTCCTGCAACATGTCGGTGACCGTCTTGTCTTCCAGATTATCGTAGGGCGAGGTGGCATTTTCGTCCTCGACCACGTCGGAAAAATTGTTCGAATCATCATCGCCGATGGGCGCATCAAGCGATGCCGGCCGGATCGAGGCCAGCCGCATCTGCCGGACGCGCAGGGGGGTCACATCAAGTTCATCGGCCAATTCCTCGTCGGTCGGCTCGCGGCCGAACTCCTCCTGGAGCCGCATCGAGATGCGGCGCATCTTCGAGATTTTATCCACCAAGTGTACCGGCAGGCGGATGGTCTTGGACTGGTTCGCGAGCGCGCGTTTGATGGATTGTTTGATCCACCAGGAACCGTAGGTGGAAAGCTTGCCGCCCTTTTTTGGATCAAAGCGTTCGACGGCCTTCATCAGGCCGATGTTGCCTTCGCTGATCAAATCCAGCAGCGGCAGACCGATGCCTTCGTAATCGCGCGCAATTTTCACGACGAGCCGCAAATTGGCCTTGATCATCAATTCGCGCGCCTTTTTGTCGCCCTTTTTGATGCGCGCGGCAAGCTGGATTTCCTCCTGCGGTGTGAGCAGCTTTACCAGGCCGATTTCGCGCAGGTAAAGTTTGATGGCCGTGTCACCGTCGTAGGCCATGCTTTCCCGCCGGATGAACCGGGTCGTGTCGCCTTCAGTGACCGGCGGTGGCGCATCCGGCGCGACCGGCACGGGCGCGGGTTGCTTTGGACGGCGGGCGGCCACCGAGACTCGGAGGGTGCGCCGTTTGGGTCTGGCTGTTGTGGACTTCTTTTTCTTGGCCGCCATAAACGCAGGAAACGTTACGGGCTAAACGCCAGCCTGCAAGAAAATTAGAGGAACCAGCCCGATTATTTTTGTAGGGCGTTGTCCGACTATCTCCGGCTGTCGCGCGCCAGGGTGATGTAATACAGCAACGTCATCATGCTGCTGACCAGCGCCGCCACGTAAGTGAGCGCCGCCGCGTCCAAAACCTTGCTGACACCCGCGCGTTCCTGCTCATGTACGAGGCCCAGCCGGAACAATTGTTCCTTGGCGCGGCGGCTGGCGTCATATTCCACCGGCAGCGTCACGAGTTGAAACAGGGTCATCACCGCGAAAATCACAATGATGATGGGGAGAACCACTTTCAACAGGCCGAGAAACATCCCGAGAAAGAAAATGCCCATGTACGCCATGTTTGCGAACTGGGTGACCGGCACCAGTGCCATCCGCACATTGAACAGTCCGTAGGCGGCCTGATGCTGGAGCGCATGACCAGCTTCATGCGCGGCCACACCCACCGCGGCCACCGTCCGGCCCTGAAAATTATCCGATGACAAAAACAGCGCGCGCTTCGTCGGGTCATAATGGTCACTGAGGCGTCCGGGAATTTCCTCCACCGGCACGTTGTTGAGGCCGGCCCGGTCCAGGATTTCGCGCGCAGCCTCCGCACCGGTCATGCCGGACTCGACAGGTACCTGGCTGTATTTGCCATAGGCGTGGGAAAGCTTGATCTGAGCCCAGATGCCGATGAGCAATCCGGGGATCATGAACAACCAATAACGCGGATCGAACAAGTTAAACATAATTCAATTAGTTGACAGCGTGTTTGCCAGCTTCATTCGATCAAGCTGGCCGCGTGCCAGATCAACTTCCTTGAATTTACTAGTCTTTGCGTTGGATGAAAGAATTTTTTGCGCCAGCGTGACCCAGTTGCGCCAGGCAAACTGGCACAGACCAAATTCTCAGCACTTCCCCAACTTTGACTTACAGCCCGTGAAACGAAATGCCTATTTTGTTCCCGTGTCGCTGCCAGCCGGCGGGGTTGCTGGCTGGGCCGCCGTCTTCTTGGCTGCCGCCTCGGCCTTCTGTTCTGCGCCGAAGTCCTTGTAGGATTGCTTCACGTCGTAGCCTTGGGCAGTGAGATAGGTTTCAATCTGGTCCTTGTACTTCTTGAAGAAGGCCGAGATTTCCACCATCGAGCCGGCGTTGATGGCTTCTTCCCGCGCGGCCTTGAGTTTTTTCAGGATGAAAGCCTTCTGTTCATCGGTCAGGCCGTGAAAAATTTCCCCATACGCGCGAAAGGTGATTTCAACCTTCTTGATGGTGATCGCGTCCTCCACGGTTTCAATCTGCGCCGGGGCGAGCACCGTGGACAGTTGGCCGATGAGCGCTTCATGCCGCGGCTTGAACGTGGCATACACGGTTTCAATTTGCGACATGGCGTTGTCAATGTTCGTCTGGTTCCGGGTGTTCCGGGCCTTGCCGTATTGAACCCACAGTTCCTTGAGCTGCGCGTCATTTTGAGCGTGCCACGCCTTCCAATCGGAGAAATAGGCCACCATGATGTCGTGAACCTTGTCCGCCTTGTCCGCGTCATCGAGCATCAGGGCATTCATGATCGGCTTGGTGTGTTTTTCGTAGGTGGCCTGGTCTCTTTCGTTGGAACCCGGCGTCACCGCTTGGGCGGCCAGAGGTGCGGTGGGACTGGAAGTTGGCTGGGCGTTGGCAATATTTCCCAGGCAGAGCAGGGCGACGGGAAGTAACAATGTGTAATATGTTTTTTTCATCCGGTAATCTTTGTTTGAACAGGTTGTTCTTGTAAGGACGGTGTCCAGCGCGTTTAGGTTTCGGACAAAAGAAACCAGTTCTTTTTAGTCACGGGCCGGACGTGACATCTTTTGCCAATGAAAAGGCTTCGATTCCAAACCAAAGTTTCTTCGTCCTAAATTTCCAGGACTTTTTCGAACCGGGTCAGGTTGCGCGCGCCGTTGCCGGTGACAAGCGCAACATCTTCCAGCCGCACGCCGCCGATGGCCGGATAATAAAGCCCCGGTTCGACGGTCACGACATGACCGGGCCGCAACATTTCCGTGGAATTTGTTCCCAGGCGCGGCGCTTCGTGGATTTCCAGGCCCAGCCCGTGGCCCGTGCCATGAAAGAATCCTTCCATGCGTCCATTATGCCGTCCGGTTTTGTAACCTTGCTGGACAAAGAATTTCTGCACGGCATTGTGGACGTCCCCCGTCGGTGTTTTTGCCCGGACTTTTTCCATCGCGATTTTTTGTCCGCTCAAAACCGTGTCGTAAAGCCGGCGGACCGCCTCATTGGCGCGCCCACGCACGACAGTGCGGGTGATGTCGCCGAAGTAGCCGGTCTTCTGCGAGCGCGGAAAAATATCAATGATGATCGGCTCGTTCGCCCGCAACCGTCCGTGGCCGCGTTCGTGCGGGTCGCAGGCCTGGACGCCGCCGGCCACGATGGTATTGGCCGCCAGACCGCAGGCCTGCAGGATCGCGCAGTCAATCACGGCGCGCAACCGTTCGGAAGTCAGCGGCAGGCCGCGATAGAGCAACTGGCGGTTGCGTCCGATTTTGGAAAGCCGCAGCGCCTGCATGCCCTCGGCCATGCCGACCTCGGCCATCACCAGCGCGGCGGATATTTTCCGGACTTCATCGGCGGACTTGATTTCGCGTTTCGGGAAAAAACCGGCCCGCGGCTTCAATTTGATCCCAAGCTTTTTCAAATCCCTGGCCAAGCCGAATGGAAAATTGTCCGGCACGCTGGCCCGGCGGATCTTTTGCTCGCGCAAAATCTGGCGGATGACATGGGCGTGGCGGGGTGACTTCACACCGTCGCGCCGGAGTTTTTGCTGATACGCGCTCAACGATGCCACGCGGCAGTGCGGCGCCTCCCGGCGGGCGCGGTCAATTTCCAGGTCGCTCAACACGATGAGCGGGCGGCCGCCGGTGCGCAGATAAATGAAGGGGTCGGGCACAAACGTGCCGACGGCATAGAGCATGTTTGCGTCGCGTTCGCTGTCCGCGACCATCAGCAAAGTCTCGCTCATTTTGAATTTTATTGTTCCCGCCCTCGCAAACGAAAAACGGGGGCGGGGAGGGTTGGTTACGTTCCGAAAAGCCGGTCACCGGCGTCGCCCAGACCGGGCAGGATAAAACCTTTCCGGTTCAACTGGCGGTCAATGGCGGCGGTAAAAATTGGCAGTCGCGGATAATCCCGGCGCACCCGGCGGATGCCTTCGGGCGCGGCGACGAGGTTTACGAATCGCATGTGTTTTGCGCCCTGCTCGGCGAGCAGGTTGAGCGCGGCCACGGCGCTGCCGCCGGTCGCCAGCATGGGATCAATCAAAATGACTTCAAACCGGCTCAGATTTTTCGGCAGGCTCTTGTGGTAAAACTGTGCGCGCAACGTGGTTTCCTCGCGTTTAAGCCCGATGAAACCGACCCGGGCGTTCGGAATCAACTGCAAAATCGAATCGAGCATGCCGAGGCCGGCGCGGAGCACGGGCACAAGGACGACCTCGCGTTCGAGCCGGAAACCGCGCGCGGGTTCCAGTGGCGTTTGCACCGAGGTGCGCCGGACGGCAAACGAGCGCGTCGCCTCGTAAAGCATGAGCGCGGCGATTTCTCCCAGCACCCGCCGGAACTCCTGCGGCTGCGTCGCCTTGTCGCGCAACCGGGTGAGGTTGTGTTGCACCAGCGGGTGCGCGATGACGGTGACGCCTTTCACGTCAGTCCACAAAGGTGGGCGAGAGAAAGTACAGATAGCCCGCCTGCAATTTGGGCAGCTCCACGCCGAGGTCCAGCTTGATGTCGTGGGCCGAGCCGCTCTGCCCGAACATCGAGAGAAAATCCGAGATGTCGTAACGCTCGCGGTATTCAATCAGGTTGGCGTCCTCATTACCGATGCCGGAAAGGTGTTTTGTCTGTTTCACGGCGTCGTTGAAATCGCCGAGTTGGTCAACAAAACCGTGGTCCAACGCCTGCTGGCCGGAAAGCACGCGGCCATCCGCCAGACTTTCCCAGTCATCCTGAAGCGCCTTGCCATCGCTGCCGTTTTTCGCGTGCGCCTGTTGGCGGCCATCGCGCACCACGCTCTTGAATTTCGCATAGGTCTCGTCAATCAACGCCTGCACCATCGCGTGTTCCCCCGGCGGAATGTCGTTCGTGCTGCGGTCGGGGCTTAACATGTCCTTGTACAGGCCGCTCTTGTAGGTCATCGGCGCGATGCCGACCTTGTCCATCAATTCGCGGTAGTTGTAACCGTGCATGATGACCCCGATGCTGCCGGTCAGGGTCAGTTCGTTCGCGACGATCCAGCGGCACGGCACGGAAACATAGTAGCCGCCCGACGCCGCCAGGCTGCCCATGGAACAAACCACGGGCTTTTTCGATTCCGTCTGGAATTTCGTAATTTCCTTGTTGATCTCGTCCGAGGCCATCACTTCGCCGCCGGGTGAGTCCACCTTCAAAATCACGGCCTTGACGCGCTTGTCGTCCTTGGCGCGGTCGAGCTGGGCTTGAATCACATCCACCATGTCGTTGCCCGCCTGGTCGGGGGTGTGGTCGGTGATGATGCCGTCCACGGTGATGACGGCAATTTTATTGTGCGAATCGTTGTCCTCCAGAATGCACTCGTCCAGCTTCGGTCCGACTTCGCGGGCCGTGCCGCTTTTGAAGCCGCGATTAAACCCGCCGCCAATCGCGTGCGACAGGGACTGGGCAAAATTTCCAAGCAGGCTGAACGCCAGCAGCACGATCAATATGATGGAGGCAATCATCCAGCCCCAACTCCGGCGCGGCTTGGCGGACGGCGGCGCCGTGATGACGGGTGGCGGTGTCAACGGCGGCGGCGGCACGGCGTTCGGCGGCAACGGTGGTGTTTCCATATCCATATTGCCGCCAAATTAGCGCACAATGGGCGGGGGAGCAAGGTGGATTGGCAAACCCATTTACGAATGGCAATTTGCGATAAACGCGTCATCTGCATTCACTGCCTGCCGCGTAAATCGTCAATCGTGAATCAAAAATACCTTACCAATATTGATGCACCAGTGGCCGGATCTGCGCGTCGTAAATCGCGCGGATTTTCTTCATGCGCTCGGCGGACAATGGCGGCAGATCGGCGGCGGCGAGATTTTCCTCCACCTGCGCCGGGCGTTTGGCGCCGGGAATCGCGCAGGTCACGGCGGGAAACATCAGGATCCAGCGCAGGGCCAGTTGCGCCATCGTTGTCCCGGCGGGCGAGATTTGGCCCAGCGCCTTCACCGCGCGCAAACCGGTTTCATAATCCACGCCGGAAAAGGTTTCGCCCCGGTCGAACGCCTCGCCGTGACGGTTGAAGGCGCGGTGATCGTCCTTGGCAAAGGTGCTGGACCGGCTCAGCTTGCCGGTCAGCATCCCGGAGGCCAGCGGCACGCGCGCCAGGATGCCCACCTTGCGGCGCTGCGCTTCCGGGAAAAACAATTCCGCCGGCCGCTGCCGGAAGATGTTGAAAATGATCTGAATCGTCTGAACATTTGGAAATTCAATCGCCTTCAACGCTTCCTCCACCTTTTCCACGCTCACGCCGTAATGGCGGAGTTTGCCGGCCTTCGCGAGGTCGTCGAGAATGCCAAACACCTCCGGCAGATAAAAAACCGGCGTGGGCGGGCAATGCAGTTGCAGCAGATCAATCGCGTCCGTGTTCAGGTTTTTCAGGCTGCGCTCGACGAAGGCCGTGAGGTTCTTGCGGTTGTAGCCTTCCGTGATGTGCGGATCGAGCCGGCGGCCCGCCTTGGTGGCGATGTAAAACTTCTCCTTCCGCTCCTGGCGCAGTTTGGCCAGCAGCCGTTCGCTGCGTCCGTCGCCGTAAACATCCGCGGTGTCGAAGAAATTCACACCGCCGTCGAGCGCCCGGTGCAGGGCCGCGAGCGATTCCTTGTCCTCCACGTCGCCCCAGGCGCCGCCGATGGCCCAGGCGCCAAAACTGATTTCCGAAACCTTCCAGCCCGTGCGGCCCAAAGCGCGATATTTCATGCGGGCAGATTAATCAAAAAATCTATTTTTGGCCACAGATGAAACACAGATGATTGCGCCGGACAAAATGGATGAGCAGTAGCACAGTCAAATGCGCGTCAGCCTTGCGTTTTGTTCCGGCGCGGCCCATTCTTTTTGCTTTCACATCATTTACGCGCATGAAATTTACCTTCGTTCTTCCGGTTGGAGTCGCCATGTTGATTTTGCAGGGGTGCAGCACCCCGCCCAGGTGGAATGACCGGCAGGCTTACGAAACCCGGATTGGCGGCGGCGACCGGATGCTGGACGTGCTGCAAGCCCTGGACACGGGCGGGGCGGAGCAGATGAGAAGGACGGCATTGCAGGAGGCAAATCGAATGCTGGTGGATTTGCCGGCGGTTGCCGCCAACGCTTATCTGACCGCGGCGGACACGGCCAGGGGAACCGCCTTCGCCCGGGACCTCTTGAATTATGAACTGGCCCACAAGGACGAATTGGCCGGGTCGGGCGCTGATGTCGGCTTGATCTGGCTGAAGCGGATATTGACGGAACCTGAAGACGTCCGCCGGTTGACCGAGTTGGAGGGATATCTGGCCGGAGCCGGCGGCAAGCCGCCGACGAACAAACTTAAAATGGACGCAGCCCAGGCACCCCGGACGAATCAGAGTGACGCGGAGATCAGCCGGAAGATAGTTGGAACCTGGATTGTGGATGTTGATTTGCTGGCCTACTCAGCAAAGGGCACCGAGACGTTCGCCCCGGATGGCAGTTACGTGGCGAAAGCCACGGTGATTCAAAATGGCCGGTCACGCGATGAAGCATTTGCAGGCAAATGGCAGGTCAAAGATGGATTCCTGATCGCCACCAACTTCATGCACGACCAGGTGGTTCAGGTGGATGCCAACCAATTGGTTTGCCTGTCCGGGACCAATTCAACCCGCCACACATACCTTCGCAGCAAATGACATCTTCTGCCCGCCCAACCGGGGCAAGGCCGCGCCCTGGTTCATCAAGCATCCGCAGATTTCGCTGATGGCACGGATGGCTTTCCCCGCCTCTGCGTCATCCGCGTCATCTGCGGAGGAGCAGGCAACAGCCGCTGCCCATACCAGTTGCGATTGATTTTATGAAATTTGTTTGTTATTTTGCAGTTCAACGTCCCGCTCGGCGGCTGTGCCTGAGCTTTGGTCGTTCGGCATCATTCACACGCTATGACAAAAGACCACAAGAAGGCGTTGATCATCCTAGCTGCGATTATTGCTGGTATCTCCATCCACCACATTTACGACCATTTTAGCCGTATGCGTTCAGCGACAGCATCCAACTCTTTGTTGAGTGATTTACGACAGACTAACACAGATAGCAGCTTGACTGTAAGCACGAACACCACACAACCAAAGATGCCATGATGTTTAGTTTCACAATTGAAGTGCGACAAAAGAGTTAGTAGTAGGCTTCGTTTGGGGTCCGGAAGCCTAGTCGGAGTCTTGGGCGGTTGTTTAACTGTTCGGCAATGCGA
>Ga0182030_10004062_pt1 | contig 31203 bp, 40 predicted proteins | sample 812S3MmetaG_FD_121299 | JGI IMG/M metagenome (GOLD analysis project Ga0182030, IMG submission 121299) | Permafrost microbial communities from Stordalen Mire, Sweden - 812S3M metaG (Illumina Assembly) | ecosystem: Environmental > Terrestrial > Soil > Wetlands > Permafrost | place: Sweden...
ACTTTTTCTTGCATGCTATTGTTTGGAGATATGTGTACCAAATGCCTTGGCTTTTCCAGGATTTGCAATTCGTGCATATCGGGTCAGTATATAATAACAAAGTTCTTGCTTGCGGAAGACAGTGGATTATCTCCCTCACATTCTTAACCTTTAAATACCCAACAGCCATGACACAGATATCACACAAATATAGCCATTCAATCTATCACCCAAATGAATCCCTTTGAACCCTGCGTGCATAAAGTTTGAAAGCCACGTGGAATCCCTGCCTTCCCGCGTCCACTAACGTCATGAAATAATTAAGTTAACTGGTGGCTTGAAGAATCTCTAGAACTCTTGCACAACTCTATCACAATTCACAATGCCTCTTCCGCGGAGTCTACGAGCAAGCAATAGCTCTATCATAGCTCTACGGCGAGCATCAGCCCTTCAGCTAGGCCCTAAGACATGTAAGAGGCATAAATCGGGTCCTTACGGTTACACACAAGCCAAGGCTCTTGTTTACTCCAAATATGGGGAGCCTTCTAATGTCCTTTCGTAAGATGCCCGAATGTACAAACAAGATAATAGCTAACAGAGCTATAGCCTTCACACACACTCCATATCCCCTTCCCTCCCTTCAGGTACAATCCTTCTTCGCACCCTCGCAACCCCCATCAACCCCGCAGACATAAACCAAATCCAAGGCGTTTACCCCAGCAAACCACCCTTTACCTCCCTCCTCGGAACTTCACAACCTAGTGCTGTAGGAGGTAATGAAGGATGTTTCGAGGTTGCGTCCGCGGGCTCGGGCGTTAGCTCAGTCACTAAAGGCGATTGGATAATTATGAAGAATACTGGATTTGGGACATGGCGCACACATGCTTTGGCAGAAGAATCTCACGTGCTGAAAGTTAACAAGGAGGGCTTAACACCTATACAAGTTGGCACTGTATCAGTCAATCCTTGTACGGCGTATCGAATGCTTAAGGATTTCGAGGAGTTGAGAGAAGGAGAATGGTTCATTCAAAATGGAGCCAATAGCGGGGTAGGGAGAGCAGCTATACAATTGGCGAAACAGTGGAATATTAAGTCAATTAATGTTATTAGAGATAGGCCGGATGCGGCAGCGACAGAGAAGATGAAGGACGAGTTATTGGAGCTTGGAGCTACGAAGGTAGTCACGGAAAGCGAGCTTCTGGAAAGAGGGTTTTCCGAACAAGTGAAAGAGTGGACAAATGGTGGAAGGGAGAAGGTAAAAGTCGGACTGAATTGCGTGGGTGGGAAGCCAACAGAAGCACTGGTGAAGTGTCTATCACAGTCTGGACATCTCGTCACATATGGCGGCATGTCAAAACAACCCGTGAGGTTACCCACTGCAGCGCTGATATTCAAGGATATCAAATTTAGTGGGTTCTGGGTCAGCAGGTGGAGTGATGCACATGCGAATGAGAAAAAGAAGACGGTGGATGAGATCTTGGAGATGATGAGATTGGGTATGTTTAAGGACATACCCGTGCAGGAGTTGACGTGGGACTGGGGAACCGAGGCGGATACGCTAAAGGAAGCTGTGCAAGGGACGCTTGGAGGGTTCAGGGCTGGAAAGGGTGTGTTTGTGTATGGAGATACATGAGGTGGCCTATATCAAATATAACTCAAGAGTTTCAAGTACAGATATTCGCCATGCTCCACCAAAGTCCTCGTTAGAATCTGCGAGCTCTCTTATTTTCCCTGGTTCTCAAAAATGGCAAGATGCCAAAGTAGGAGTTTCCAGCATATACGTAGGTTCCCTCTCAAAATTATCGCGCTCGCTTCCCCCTTCTCGCCAAAAAAAAGTCATACGCGTATATCTTCAAATAAGCATACTTATTCCAAAAAAAAGTCAACAAACAGAGCCGAGTAGCCTAATGGTACAAAGCTCTCCGACCGCCCCACGGTCGCTAAATATATGGAAGGGCGCCCAGTTGACGATAAGGGCCAACCTAGGAGGAAGCTGTAATATGGGACAAAATCACAGACCCCCCTTGGTCTCTAAATACAGGGCATTGAGCGTAGCGAAGCGTTCCGCGGTCTTGGAGGAGGGCGTGATTTGGGGCCGAGGTGGACGAATTACGACAAAGGATTAGGCAATCGACACCGAGCTGAACCTTTTGCCATTTTGGTTTGGGATATTGAACTTCATCTGAGCTAGGCATGAGCGAGACATTGTGGAAGATGTTTACCTTCGACAGGAACAATGACATCTGGGTGCCAGCCCTTCTTACAACATTTTTGTCCTCCAAAAGGCAAGTGCCTGATATTTTACTCGTAGGCGCAAAAGCACGTTGATCTCCAGTGAAACTTGCACAATCATGGAACTCCAACCCAGCACGTCATTCCAACCAATCTCACAGCAACAAGCCAAAGTCTTGGCTCTAAACCGCCGCTCCTACGATCTTCAATCGCAAATTAGGGTTTCCGCTGTTTTTGCTTATGTTCCGGTTTTCGAAAAAGCAAAAAAAGGGTTCGTCACTGCATGCGGCTGATGTGGCGCCGCCACCACCTCTGCTTTCGGGAGCTTCACTTTGAAAAGGCGTACAATGATCGAATTGGCCAATATAATAGCGACATTTGCCATCGTGAGTCTGGATTTCGTGATTTGAATATCCAAATTTATTCTAAATCATGAACGTGTTGAACACGGTCTAGCATTCATATATCGGTGACTTCTCCTTATGTAGCTTTTCGTAACACTCACTCACTCTCGTTGACCAAGCTATCTTTGAAGATGGTGTCCCTTTCTTTTCTTGCGTTGCTTTCTGTAGCGGCTTTGGCTGCTGCGCAGACCGGCTCATCGAAATCCTCCACAGCACTATCTACATCTTCAAAGCCTTTGAACTCCACCACATCATCCACGTCTTCGAAGCCTGTGACCCCTACGGCACCGTTTTCAAACTCTACGGCTCCGTTGACTACATCTTCCAAACCAACCAGTAGCTCTCCGAGCTCGGGGCTTCCTGTCACTAGCTCTTCGTCGAAGCCGGCCATCACATCTTCGACCTCAAATACATCTAAACCACCCACCACCTCGTCAGGATCTTCATCCACCAAGCCTCCCACCTCATCCAACACATCAGCCTCTACCTCGAAACCAGCAACCACCACACCACCTCCCGTCATCCCCGTACCCGCGATCATAGTCCCAGCTCCGGGCACCACAACAGTCGGCAAAGCCGTCTCAGGCTCCTCTTCATCCTCAAGCTTATCCGCAAAACCCACCACAGCCTTTACTTCTAGAGTATCAACAACTACAACAACCAAACCAGCATCTAGCCTTTCATCTGGCTCCGCCTCTTCATCTTCAACCACGACAACATCCGCCAAACTCACCTCTTCATCATCAATATTGAGTTCCTCAAGCTCCTTAATCTCTACAACTGCAGTTGTGAAACCAAGTATTTCCGCCCTCACAGCAGGTGTTGGGAGATTAAGTTGTAGAGATGTGAAGATGTGGGGTGTGTTTGGGACATTCGTTGCTGCTATTGGGGGATTTGGGGGTTTGATGATTTGAAGACTCTTTTCTTCGTCTGTCTGGGAGTCGGGGCATTTAATGTAATGAATAATAAATGAAGAGCAATTCAATGGTAGCATGAGAGCAATTCACTTCTTGATGGGAGGGGATCGATGTAATGTTAATGTGTCTTATCACTGCCTGTAAAGAAAACCCAACGCCATGCAACCATGCACCCTAGTAGTCCTGCCCAAGAAAGAAAATGCAATCAGCCGTGCCGTTGAGCAGCATCCCTAAATGCCTCTTCTTGTATCGCCAGCAGTTCCTCTGTAGAGAGGCCGCTTTGTTCCAATTTGTTTGCTTTCTTCTCTCGTCCCTGGTCCATATCATTAGCCAGTGCCGTTCCTATGTACTCCAGATATTCGGCGCGAGGGGAGGAAAGGGGATAAATAATGGAAAAAGACATACCTTTAACTGCTCCTTATGCTCACTCGCCACTTCGTTGATATCATGCACATACTCCCCAAATCCCAACTGTTCCAAAGCCTTGGTAATATGTTCACACGCGATAGTCTTCTTGCTCTCTTTCTCCGAGATCTCGTTCGCTTCGCTGGAAATGAGGGTTATGAATTCGACACAGCATTCGATGAGGAGGTCGCGGGCGTCTTTGCCGAAGGAGAGACCGGATGAGGGGGGTAGGATCTCCGTCACGATTTTTTGGACGGTTGCTACAAAAAAAAAGTGTTAGTGGAGGGTTTCCGGGAATTATGATTGTTATTACAAGCAGGTAAAGAATAGGTCCGAGTAGAGTTTCTTCGGGGACACAAATAATCGTAAACCACGAGCATTTGACTGTTCATCATGGTGACAAGTTTTTGGTAACCTTGCTCCAATCGAGTACCGGTTTTGGTTTGTCGACAGGCTTGGACAGGGAAGGGAAAAGTTCTGTTGATTTGGGATCGGGCGGATCTTCCGAACCAGGGGTATTATAGATATCGGCGAGCCAGGCAAGTACGTCCTTGTCTCCACAGTTGCGAGTGCGTAGGCTTGCTTTCGTAGGACTCGCTGAAACGCACCGCACGTGGCGAACGTTGAGATTGATAGGATTGATATAAGCTTCGTATCCGCTGAAGCTTCGTGGGGCGTTACGGTTTGATGCTGGTGCGCGTGGTGGTGCGCGTGGCGAAAAGTATTTGTTCACAGTATATGGATTTCTTGCCGTCCTGTTTTGAAATCTATATGGATTTGGCGCCCTTGCAAGGGTGTTTGAACTAAATGGATTCGTTGCCGTTCCGTTGTGAGCAGGATATGAATTCGATGCTGGTGCCGGGGTACCTGGAACGAAATCTGATGCTTCTGCCGAGAGTTTCGAGTATTTAACGCTATTGTCGCTGAAAATCCAGCGCGCACCATGGGGACCGGGTTCGCACTCCTCACACTCGGGGAAAGGGGGGCCATCGTTCCAATAATCTTTGTAATTCTTGAGACGGCATTGGTGGGAGGGCGCCATTTATGCCATTGGACATAAAAATAGTGTTGTGATGAAGAAAGAAAGTGAAGTTACCTTTGGGAAGAGATAGATCATCATTTCCTGGAGGAAGGAGCGTTAGCTTGTATTTCTAAAGAGGATTATGAGATAGAGTTGAATTTTAAGGGAGTAGCAACCAGGTGTCATCTGCTGGAGACAAACTTGGTACATGTTTTGAGATATTGGAAGCAAGCGCAATGATGAACACATGTGACTTAAGTCTTGAAAACACCCAATCTCAAGCGCTGATGGTGACATCGACGAGAGCCTTTGACGTCCCAGTATGTTTAAAAGATATCTTGTCCATTTTCCTTCCGGTGATCTGGTTAACAAAGAAAGAACGAGATCTCGACTCGAGATATGATCTCCTGGACTACCAGTTGAGATATAAAGTGTGCGACCATCCATACAATCCAGAAACGAGAAGTGCAATAAAAAATCGTGTACTCACCACTAAATTCTCGGTCTGACATGATGACTGTTTTTGATGAGATCAGAAGATAGTTTGAGAATGTTGGATTTCGTCGCTCGAATTCAAGTCGAGAAATGGAGTCGAAATGAGTACTATATTGATTTCTGATATTTTGTATCTCATCGGTCGCGACTGCTTTTTTCGAGGGGCGAGGCGCGTCTATTTATGTAGCAGCCTCGTTTGGATGTACATCACTAGCTTCTAAAAGTAATACACGTGACCGTGTACCATTTCCAATGGAAGTCTCTGCCCCAAGAGGTATCCGCTTCTTATAGCTGTTAAGATATATTTATAGTTGGATTATTTTGCGACGATATATTTGAAATGTCTTCATCGCAACATTTAAATATCTAGAAAACTCAAGGTAGTCTCATGCAACAAACCCTCTAAGGCCAACAAGATCTTTCTTGCGGTAATAAGTCTCCTTATGAATCTTCCCAGAGAACGAGGCGGCTCTCTCTAAAAATTGTTTAGATCCTGAGTGTTGGTAAGAAAGTGAAAATATTGGAGGCATGATCACAGGGGTCTTTGACACTCTGAACATCATTGGTTTACTTTTCGGCAGAAGCTGGAGAGCATTTCAATCCCCTAGAAATACCATTACGCGAAATTGCCAGAATATATCACCATCATATCAAATGATGCCATCAGACGTCAGGGCCAACACCTTGATGTCTTGAAGTCTCGTAGTATTGATACAGATGCTAAGCATAGGTTTTCGCTTCTATGCAATATCATACATGCCCCAAACCCTCGTACATAATATACACATCAGGCAACCTTCGTAGGAATCTTGACTTGCGCTCTACTCCTGTCCATCAACGGCACACCATAACGCCATCCCACACCCTTAGGACCTCTCCCGGTCTTCCCAGCAGAATCAACACTTATATTCTCAAATCTAAATTCCCATCTGGGACCATCCACAACCTTGATCTGGGCTTGTTTGCGAGCCTGTTTTTCTAACCTTTCTTGTCTCTTCTTCTCTGCTTCTTCATCCCGTTCTTGTTGCCTGGCTTTGATCTCTTCCTGAGAGAAGCCGGCTCTGTAATCTTTGTGCTGTAATGCTAACTCAGGATGGGGGACTCGATCGTCGGCTGGAAGTAATTTCTCGTCAAACACTTTTGCTGCGTCTGCACGAGTGAAAACTCTTGATTCGGAGGTTGGGTGGAAGATTTGTGGTCCAGTCGCGGAATGAATAGGGAGATCATTGATAGACTCGTGGGGTTTTATTTTTCTCTTGTCGGGTTCGTAGGGGGTTTTTGGTAGCATGCTCATCACTGCCTCAGCGTAGGGTTTTGCGAGTGGTTTTCCCTTGAGCATCATTAGCAAGTATCATTTTAATGCATTAAAGTAAAAAAGTAATGAAGGGACTTTCAGAGAGGCTCGCATGCTAAATTTTGTAACCATGTAGTTGTCTTAAAGACTAATCGATTTTTGTTTATAATCATCATAGAGTCAGATTCAAGAAAATGAGATAATGAACTTACTATTCGTTTCCACTCCTTCTCAATCTCCATCAGCCGTACCACAGCTCCTACTCTATTCATCTCAACTCCAAGGGCCGAACTAACATCCCTGACCGACTCGCCCGCTCTCATTATCCTCTCCCAGATCTTCTCTCGTAATTCTTCACTCAGCACAGCCTGGCTCACAAACACGTTATTAAGGGGAAATGGCCGTAAATCTCTTATTGTTTCCGGTGGCAGCTGTTCATCTAGTTTTGGGTCGACCACACCATCACGATCTTCTGCATTCGGTTCCTTCTTTTTGGCTGCATCTTTTGCATGCAGTTGTGCCTCAACTACTCTCTTCAACCGCCCGTCGGAGGTATATGCTGTCAAATAGTTGGTGGAACCAGGTAATGGATTCTTAAAATGTTCTCCTTGAGTTTGAAGCCATCGGAATAGTTGTCGTCGAGCTCTCGTGACTCGTTGATCTTGTCGCGAGGTTGATGTGAATTTCCGCGACTGTGCGGTTCTAGATAGTCGTTTCGCAGAGGATGAGGTAGATGACAGGATGGAGGAGCAACGTAGAGGAGGTGGCATGATTGAGCAATCTCAATTCGAGGAGGGCACAGAGAATGTCGAGACTCAAAGGGATGAGCTTCGAAAAACCTAAAGAAAATTTAGCGAGTGAAGTTTAGAATCACGTGAAATTCTCCCCTGAATATCTGGACGACTCTTTTCAGGGGAGCAGGCTTTCAAAAGAGGGGAAACGCTAAAAATTTTACATCTAACGCTGAGAGAATTGATGCATCAATTAACTTGTAGTCATTTTCTTAAGATGTCCGTAATCATCTATCGATGGCTATGAAGTATTCATAGCCTCCTACTGGGTATCTAATCTACATGTCTGGACTATCTATAAGCTTTGCTGCGGCTTCTGGTGTATGGCAGGCTTCTCGACAATCAAATTTGACCGAACTTTCTCAACCTCTTCCTTCGTGAGCCCACATTTCTCAATCATGTAATTCTCAGCACCTCCAAACTCCTCCTTAATTATCTTTAAAGTCGCCAGCATACTTTCAGCCCTAGATACAAATTAGTTGAGTCAATTGCATCGAAAAAGGACACGTACTTGGCGCCAATCAAACTTAAAGCCTCTGCCATTTTGCCTTTGAATGCCGGATTCTCCATCAGATGAAAAATGACACCCTGCTTCCATTCTGCGGGCATACCAACTTCAGTCAATGAATACTCGTAGGCAACCACTTCATCATCGACGCCACAAAGTGACAAAATCAATGCACAGAGAACGCCTGTACGGTCTTTCCCTGCTGTACAATGAACAATCAAGGGGTTTGAGGGCTCATTGGCGAGGTGCAGGAGAATAGTTCGGTAGGAAGGTGGGGCAGCCTTCAGAATGGCAGTGTATGCTCGAGTGAAACCCTTTATGATGTTATGGTAATATTTCAAGCTAGACACTGGTCAACTAACCTCGATACCACTCGCATAATCTTTGTATCTAATTGCAAGCTTTTCAGGGCTGTAATCCACATCTGCAAAAACAGGTGCAAAAACTCTTTGACAACCCTCCCACTCTGTCACTCCACCTCTCCCAGCGGCGGCAGCCCGCTCAATTTCAGTATTCGACCGAAGATCATAAATATGGGTAATTCCAAGACTTTGCATAGTAATGATACCATCTTTCGTCACTGCTGATGGTTCACCGCATCGATAAATGACTTCTCGGCGGATAGAGTGATGTTTTGAAGCAGAGATGGGGTAGCCACCGAGGTCACGGAAATTTGGAATTCCAGCCACAGTTATGAAAGGGGGAGAAGGTACAGTAGGAACTGAATATTGTGAAGATGCACTCATCTTGAGTGATATATAAACTTCAAGTAATTTGCGAAGCTGAAAGGAATGATACCTAGTCATCGGTATTGAATCAACAAGGGGACCTCGGCTAGCGGAGCTGACAAGGAAAAAGGCAACCTCACCTTTTCATCTTCGACCTACAGTCTTCATCAACACGTATCAAAAATTGTTGCCACGATTGGTAAAGCTTGCTGAACATCGAAGAATCTGAAAATACCACCCATAAACTCCCGAGAGCACAAAGTTTCTGGCTCATGAGCGGGGTTTCGCAAACGCCACCTGACCCCGACAAAAAAGGAAATATGCCCCTCATTGAGGAACAACCAGTTGAGGATCAGGAAGACACTTTGAAGAGAGCGGAGCGGATACGTGTGAAAAATCGTCGAAAGTTGTACCTTGACCGGCATCCATCATATTTCACCTCTCCTGACCTAGAGCTCGCAGGTGCATATACTGTTTAAGTATCAGAAAGGTAAACTAACGTGAACCAGATCCATTACTGTATGATCGTTGTGTCAGGAGATTTCAGTCAGCAGCGGAACGAGAAGCTGATGGTCGGTCAAAGGGATATTCTGGGGTTTTAGAAGCGGATCTTTATCGGTCGGAGGCGAAAATCGCAGCACTGAAAGGTCAAAATACAGATGGCGAGCCAGCGCAGTCATCTTCGGAGCCGTCATTGCCTTTTGTTAGCTATTCTAGGGGTCAGGGTGGTGAAGTTTTACCAGAAGATCCTGACGAAGTTCCGAGGAGCAAGGAGGAGGGATTTGAGAGGTGGAAGTTTGAGATGACTATCAAATTCTTGAAGGGAGAAGATCTGGATTTTAATTATAAAGAGATTGACGAGAGCGATGAATGGGATGTCATCGAGAGCAAAGAAAAAGAAGATCAGTGGTTTGAGGATGAGGAGCCAGAATGGGTGGGAGATGAGGAAGGCGCAACTATTGGTGGAGAAACTGGAATTCAAGATTTTTGAAGATAGGCAGTCTCAGCTGGGTGGCCAATCTAGCTCCAGGAGGAAAATATGTTAGAACCAAGACTGGCGTTATCTTCACAAGAAAGAGGTAAGTCTACTTGTAGTGAGGACACTTTCTGAGCACACTGCTAACAACTCTGGATTCTAAGAAGCACAGACTGCGCTAGGAGAAGTCAGATCTGTTTCGCCATGACTTGTCACAGACTCCAGAAGGTCTAGGAGGAGAGAGATATATATATAGCCACCGTTTCCACCTTGAAGTGCTATAATGAATGAGAGAATGATCCTCGGGTTTCAATGGCCCAAGCCCAACGAAGCAGTCTTTCGACACCACCGAACTTGCTCGTAGCAGCTCTTTGGCTTCAGTATAACCACAACACAATCTCTTAATACGTTTAGCCCAAACTACCAAGTAGTAGATCAACTTCTCTCGAATCACTCACTGTTTGGCATGTGACCACAAAATGAGGGGCATGTCACGTTACCTTGCAGCCTAACGACAAGGCTGAAATCGCTATCAGTCATCTCCTTTGTCCAAACTCTTTATAGTTTAAGACACCTTTTCGCACCGCACACCCTCCCCCTCTGATCGTACCTAAAACCCTTCACAACGCCGTTGAAGCAGGTCCCTCGAGACAACAGATATTGTAACTCGAGTAAAACAAAATCCGAAACGACCCCGCATCATCACAATGAACTTCATCCACAGCACCCTCGATAAAGTCCGCGAGTGGGCACCCATCTCACACACGTCAACCTTTCGCGAAAACGGCCAGATCACACCCGAAGAGTTTGTAGCTGCGGGCGATTACCTCGTCTTCCGGTTCCCTACCTGGTCCTGGGCAGATGCCTCACCGACTAGCAAGCGTGCCAGCTACCTCCCTGCTGGAAAGCAATTTCTTGTCACTCGCGGCGTGCCATGTCATCGGAGACTTGACGATAACTTCGCGGGCGATGCTGGGCATGATGAGACTATAGTGGGCGATGGAGAGGACTTTAGAGGCGCAGGCGGGCACTCCCCGGGCGATGATGAGGATGGCTGGTTGAGAACAGGAGGCTTAGCTGCCAGTCAAGAAGCACGGGCGAGAGATGTGCGAACGGTTGATGAGAGTGGGAACATGGGAGAGCGAGAAGATTACGAGGATGAGATTCCGGATATGGAGGATGAAGAAGATGATGTGCAAGCAATCATTAGAGATCCGACAAGCGACTCGTATGTTTGATACTCTATTGCTTGAGGTCAGGCTAACAATATTACCAGATCGCGGCGCACCTATACTATCTATATTGCCTATACCCCTTACTATCGAACACCTCGCCTCTATCTTTCTGGCTATCTTTCCAGCTCCCAACCACTACCACCCCACCTTATGATGGAGGATATCGTTGGTGACTATAAAGATAAGACAGTCACCTTAGAAGACTTCCCATACTTCAGCAACAACATTAAAATGGCCTCTATCCACCCTTGCAAGCATGCGAGTGTAATGAAGATTCTACTAGATCGTGCAGATGCTGCACTTAAGATCCGAAGAGAGAAGCAGAAGCAGGGCAAGTCTGTACCTGGTGCAAAAGATGTTGGCATGGAAGGGCTAGTCGATGATTTTGGAAAGACAGGATTTGAAGATAAAAAAGCTATTGTGGAGGGAATGAAAGCTGGGGGAAATGGTAACGATGAATGGGAGGTATTACAACATGATACCGACGTTTCAGGTCAAGATGAAGAAGTTGCTATTCGGGTTGATCAATACCTAGTCGTTTTCTTGAAGGTGAGTTCTCTCTTCTCTTCGTTCTTGTCTTATCTGCTAACAATTCTAGTTCATGGCAAGTGTTACGCCGGGTATCGAGCATGACTTTACTATGGGAGTTTGAGTAATTGGTTATTTTGACATGGTTAGATTGGTATATTTCTATGTTAAGAGGGAGGGCATTCTGGAAAGTTGGCGTTACGGATAGGATACGATGGGCCTCAGTCAATACCATGGAATGTCATCCTGAGACTATATCCTCAGCAGTACCTGCATATTTCAGAATTCAGTGCTCTCATATCAGTGGCTGAGAAATGAGAGATGTAGGGTATCCGGAAAGGAGGAAAGCGTCGAGTCTACTCAAACATTCCATTTTTCTACTCATCGTGACCCCCAAGTACTTTCCTAGGTTCCTTACACCGTAGGAATTAAAAAGATCCGATTTTCTCAGGCGCTTGTGAGACATTTGATTTGGAGATAAGGTCCTCAAATTCTAGTCTTTGACAATCTTGTATTAGGAGCTTCTAGGTAATATACAATCAATAGAAAAAGAGGAGGGATCCAAATCAGAACTATATCTTGAAATTTAATAAATTGCCAGGTATAATATCTTATTCCTACGGCATTTGGAGTCTCGGATTCAATCAAGGGATTATCTTAAGGTAAGTCCCCGTCAATGCCGCCTCTAAACCTAAAATAGTCTAGCTTGCGTCAACCAAATGTCAAAGTGCAGCGAAGCTTCGAAAATCATTCCCAACGCCGGTTGAATTCGCGAAGAAATATCCTCCCTCATCTTTCCCTCCCTTCTCTTTTCTCTTTCAGCTGCGGCCACAAACAAAGATGTCACGACTCTTGCGCCCAGCTTCTCGATTCGTATCTTCCGCTACGGCTCGCCCTATAGCATCTCGAAGTGCTTTTCAATCATTTCCCCGAGTTCCGGCCATTATTCAGAGCAGAGGATATGCGAAGGAGAGCGGAATAAAAGAATACACAGTTCGAGATGCTTTGAACGAAGCTCTTGCGGAGGAATTGGAATTAAACCCAAAAGTTTTTGTTCTCGGTGAAGAGGTTGCTCAATACAATGGTGCATACAAAGTCACCAAGGGATTACTAGATCGATTCGGAGACAAGAGGGTAATTGATAGTCCAATTACTGAATCTGGATTCTGTGGTTTGACGGTCGGTGCAGCATTGGCTGGCTTACATCCTGTCGTAAGTTCCAATTCTCGGGATTCAATGGCAAATCTAAAAATGATCACAGTGCGAGTTCATGACTTTCAACTTCGCCATGCAAGCAATTGATCAAATTGTCAACTCAGCAGCAAAGACCCATTACATGTCCGGCGGCATTCAACCTTGTAACATCACATTCCGAGGTCCCAATGGTTTCGCCTCAGGTGTCGCAGCACAACATTCTCAAGATTATTCAGCTTGGTACGGAAGCATACCGGGTCTCAAGGTCGTTACTCCATGGAGTGCGGAGGATGCTAAGGGGTTATTGAAAGCTGCTATCCGCGATCCCAACCCAGTCTGTGTCCTCGAGAACGAATTGCTCTACGGTCAAACTTTCCATATGAGCGAAGCTGCACAAAAAGACGATTTCGTTCTTCCCTTCGGCAAAGCAAAGATTGAGCGTGCTGGAAAGGATCTCACAATTGTTACTCTCTCCCGATGTGTCGGACAATCACTCGTCGCAGCCGAAGCCCTCTCAAAGAAATATGGCGTAGAATGCGAAGTCATCAACCTCCGCTCCATCAAGCCATTGGACGTCGAATCAATCGTCAAATCAGTAAAGAAGACCCACCGTCTTCTCTGCGTCGAGTCTGGATTCCCAGCGTTCGGTGTCGGTGCTGAGATCCTTGCTCTCACTATGGAATATGCATTCGATTACCTTGATGCTCCAGCTCAAAGAATTACGGGTGCGGAAGTGCCAACACCATATGCGAAGGGATTGGAGGAGATGTCTTTCCCGAACGAGTCTTTAATTGAGAACTATGCGGCGAAAATGCTAAGGCTATAGATGTTGAGGGTGGATAGATCTGGGCGGATTTGTAATTCTACAGCGGCTTCATGTGATATAGTCAATTGATACCTATGATGCCCCCCATTTCTCTCCTTGCCTGGAATCTCTCCCTGGTCTACGGCGATTTCGCTTTAATGCCAGCTCCGATTACTTTACTCGGTGATCGGTGACCGAGAGTGGCCTTTTATGTTCTAAATTCAGGGACAAAGCGACAGTGGCTGATTTAGGCTAAAGTTGCTGAAATAGAATTAACAGCCAAAAAGCATCTTAACTTCGGACCATCGTTTGAATAGTAATAGTTGTTAGTTCCAGAACTTGTAATTTTGGATAAAATAGTCTATTGTCCTAGGGTAGGATTCTTTGAAGCTTTTTCGAACATCGCCCTCTGCTAAAATTTGAAAGCGTAGAATAGGAGAGAATCCCAGAGACAAGCTGTGGGAAGGGATATTTGAATGATTCTAGTCAATGATTTCAATGTGAGATTGTAGACCCAAAGAGTAAAAAAAGGTGCTTGGTAATTTATCATCCATATTCTCGCCTTCTTCATCTGGGCTCTCTGACTCTAGGCTCTTTGCGGCCTCAAGGTCGAGATATGTAGTGATGGAGGATATTTAATTGTTCTCCCTCCTGATCTGTAATGGGATCATACAAGAACGTGCCTTGTGAAGCCTCGCGGAAGCCCCCGCTGGAGCAAAAACCTGGGGAAAGGGAACACCCGCATCCTCGTAACTGCCCGGACAGAGCTACACTCATCTCCTGGTCTTGAGTATACTCTTGTGACCTCGTTTCTCTGTATTGCAGACCAAGCTGATGCTTGAATGGCCGTGACATCCCAAGCAAATCGTCCACCTGTCCTCAATCCGTTGGATACCTAGGGTCATACATCTCATACCCCTCATCCTCAGTATCACTCTCTCCATTCGCCTCCTCCAACATCTTCGCCGGTGCTGTAACCTTCTTAACCCCCTCCTCAGGTTTCTCCTCCACCACAGCGGGTTCCCCATCCGCCGGCGCAAATGCACTCTTAAACCCAGCTTTCTTGAATCCCGCCTTCTTGAACCCTCCACCTCCCCCACTGCTCCCTGTATCCCCTCCAAGTTTTATAGATATCAGTCCAGACTGCGAATTGGCTTTAGCTTCTGCTTTCCGCGCTTTAGAGGAGGCCATAGGATCGCGTGTTAATTGGCGCATGTCTTTGAGCCGCTGTTTGTGGGAGTGATCGTAGGAGGAGAGGTGGGCTTCATATTCGTTCATACGGGCGTAGCCTTTGCTGCATAGTTCACCTGGAGAATGTTAGGGTTGAGGAGATGGTGGGGTGGTGGGACTGACAGTAGAAGGATTTGACTGCTTCTCGAGCACTCTCTGTTTTGGGTGCTGGATTTGTAAAACCGCGCTATATATGTGTTAGAATTGCCTGCAACTGCTTTCAATAGTCTTACAGGAGGCATTTTGATAGTAGTATTCTTGCAATCAGTTTGTAATAAACGTGAGTTGTGTGGTGAGGATAATAAGATGTGGTCAGAGCTCGAACGCCTCAAAGCTTAATGTCTTTTCAACCGGACAATCTGCATCACGTTGTCAGATATCAGCGATCACTGAAGATCATGGAACGTCAAAATCCTGCTGCGTCTGCCTCACAGGAGACTCTATTATCTCTAGAGGTCATGGACCCAATTCCTGTCCCAGACTCTCGTCACGCTTCCATATCAACCCCAAAGCCCGATCCACCAGCTCCCCCTCCCAATTCGTCGACTTTCAGTTCTCTAGGCCTCAGCGGAAGTGGCCATAGTTCCGTATGGTACCGTAAGTTTAAAACCTCAAGCTTACCTGCTATTTCTAACTGGAATTCTACAGTAACCCGTCTCCAACGCTACTCCACCTACGTCTTCAGCATCTACACCACATTCCACATAACCAACACCTCCATAATCCCCCTAATAACCCGCTCCGTCCCAGCCTCAGAACCATACCTTCTCCTCACCCGACCCTACTACCAATCCTTTCCCCTCGAGCCCCTCCTCATAACTCTCCCAATCACAACACACATCCTCGCCGGACTCGCCCTCCGCATCCACAGGCGCAACGCAAATCTAGCACGATATGGAGCCTCCAACCTCTCTGTTTCCCAACGATTAGTGAAGAGATTGAAGGTATGGCCGGAAATGTCATGGTCTAGTCTGTCTGGCTACATCCTTGCGCCACTTGTGCTAGGGCATGCGGTGATTAATCGGACTTTACCTTGGGTATATGAGGGCGGCAGTTCAGGGGTAGGGTTAGGATTTGTGAGTCATGGGTTTGCGAAACATCCTGTTGTGGCTTGGGGAGGGTATGCAGCATTGGTTGGGATTGGGGTAGGGCATTTCGTGTGGGGAGCTGCGAGGTGGAATGGTTGGATACCGGTGGGGAATGATAAGAAGGCAAAGAGGAGATGGTGGGTCATTAATGGGATTTGGGTTGCGGTTGCGGGGCTGTGGATGGCGGGAGGTCTTGGGGTTGTGGGGAGGGGAGGGAAGGCGGATGGATGGGTGGGGAGAGGCTATGATGAGTTGTATTCAAAGATACCATTAGTGAAATTATAGGGATGGAAGGATTGGATTTGGTATGTCGATGATGCATAGCGATGGAGTTTGATTGACTCGCATATTATAGAAAGATAGTTTATAAGAGAAGACATAGAAACAGACGAAATGGACATATTGAGTTCGATGTGCAGCAAAAGTCAGCCCTACTTCATTGTCTCGTAGTTTATGGCACATTGAGAGGACTGCGATATGCGAAAACCTTCGCTCCGACATCCATTTCCTAGTTCCATTGCCTCAAATTTTATTGTACTGTACATTGAGATGACTGCCCAGTCGACAGTTCACAATAGTTCTTTCCCAGCAATTACGGGTCAGTGCCCAGTGCGAAGCATTCCTTTGTTCTTCTATGTGTTTGATTCCAAAGCACTGCTTCAATATTATTGTTTCCTTTACTTTTTTCATGTCCACCTTTACTTTCATGCCCTGCCTCTTTGCTTGAAACAGCATTGGAATCGAATAGGAACAAAGACGAGTTTAAGTCCGCGTGGTTTTTGGATCTGCAACATGCTATTTAGTATCTGTTGTCTGTAATGGAATAAGGTCTAAGCCTGGATCGATTCTCCGAGAGAAACTTTAATCACTCAACTTCCTCTCCATTTCGACCTAGAAATGCTAAAAACATGCATATATTACACACAATCTATTAAATAACTCATTACCCAGGCCAGCTGTGCATAAATCTATTTTCATGATTTCAGGCTCCAAAAAGAGGTGGTTTGAGGCTGTTTGAGGGTAATTTTGCTATTGAGCCTGTGCGAGCGCTGGAGCCAGCGATATATACATCGCTTGTTCCCATTTGCAATTTTCTCATTTCCTTTCTTCCTTCCATATCTATTTCATCCCATAAGACTCAAAACCGTTGAACACAATGAAGAAACATTTGCCTCGTCGAGAGATGCTGCGTCACCTGGTTGGCATCACAAGGTGTAAGCCGACAAGGGGCATAGTCATTCAAGCTGGGGTATCCACCCTCAATTCGGTGGCGGAGTAGCTGAAATCCCATTGCGATTTCGCTTTGTCTACTGGTCTGTTTGTTTCTTCTGGATCTCACGCATTCAATATAGGCGCAAGTGCGGCATTAGGTGTTCATCCCATTTTTTTACCCCTAGCGGTTCTTCCGACAATTTCCTCCTTGCAGATTGTTGTGCAGTCATCAGGTCTCAAGGATTTTTCTGCAATACGAGGATGCAACTCTTGGTCGATGCCAACAGCAATTTGCAGTGGTATCGCTGTCATTTCATCCCTAATTTTATTCCAAGAGAGTCGAGAGGAGTTGCAGATTCTGGACTTGGATCTAGCACATGCGAAAGAGACTACATGATCAAGTCTTTTAAGATTGAAACCCAGCCTCAAGTTGCGGCTCGTACTCTACATTTAGATATAGATGTTTACCCGTATTGCTTACTCGGATGTTCTAGTGCACAGCGCAATATCGGAATTCTGCAACATCCATGCTCCCACGTTTTTCAAGGATTCTCGGATAACCCGTTTTGAATTCCAGTGCTTGGAAAAGTGCAGACGGATCGGGTACAGACGCATCCTTGTCCCACATCGGTGTTTTCCGTATTCAATGCCGTTGGACAAATAAATTGACGCACATATTGAACATTAATAGAATGGCAGCACTATTTATAGGAGTGTAGGACACGGAATCGGGCTCTTACCTGGACAGTGAGGTCACAACCAGGAAATCCGCATTGACATTTGTTGAAGTTGTTCACCCAAGAGGCACTGAATTTATTAGCTAAGTGGCTTGAATGCTTTTCAAGAACAGCTTCAGCCCTCGGACCATCTGAATCAACCCTAATAAGGCTTGGAGTCGGGTCGCTCAGGCTGCACGTCAGTGCAGACAAACCTAGCATGTTTACCAAACTACGTTCCCTAATGGAATATATTGCCCTGAGCTATCGGCAGGAATAGGAGTAATTCCGACTGGATGTTCTCCATGTCAGAATTGCCAAGCAACAGGGAATACTTAAGTAGTACCATCTTTCTCCAGCTGTAGAAGACTTTGGGGGGCTTAGCTTTGCCCTTTAGCTTTTGATACATGGTCCTAATAACGGTGACTCTTTCTTTCTGAGATCTCGTATTTAATAGGCAGCTACTTGTCAACCAACAGCTAGTATTCCCTCGGGACTTTTCTTTTCCTGCCCTGTCCCGTTCCCTGCTCCACGAACCTCCTATTACGTACGTGGTTAGCCATTTCGAAATTTTAAGGCCTATGCAGCAAGGCTGCAAACAAACAATCTCGATAACCTCGTATCTACTTGCAATTGTCTGAATCTCACCTCATCGATTACTTGCTACCCCTCATTTTCAACTGTTAACTATGATAATTCACTCGACTGAGTATTCGGGCCGCAGGCTCTAAAGTGTCGCCAAAGTGCTCGCTCATTAATTTCGAGTATAAATCTTTGCTATCCCCAACCTCAAAATTAAACCAACTTGCATTGTCTACAATTAACTTTCATCTCAAACACGACTACACTATGCTGCTCAATAAAGTGTCTCTCACAAGCATATTCGTGGCATTAGCCACGATTCTTAATGCCGTTCAGGCCCATTATCCTATCAGTGGTATGCACCCCCGGTCTGGCTGGACACCAGGTCAACCTTCGTGCTTACAAAATTTCAGGTGTCCAATCTGGTATCGATCGTCAGACGGGCTATAGGCCACCAAGAAGAGATATTTTAGATCTCCAAAATGATCTCCCTCAATTGTAAGTATCATTTGGTGTGGCTACCGATCAGAGGCTGATTTGGGACAGCTCCCTTTACATCCAGGCGTTGACCAAGTTGATGCAAGTTAACGAGTCCACCTTAACTTCTTACTTCCAAATTGGTGGTAAGTACATTATTATAATCACAGAAGTCATATTGAAGTGCACGCAGGAATCCATGGAAGACCTTTCATTGCTTGGGATGGGGTCAATCCTGCTACCCCTGGTGCTGGTGATAGCGCAACTGGTTACTGCACGCATGGCAACACTCTCTTCCCCACATGGCATCGCCCCTACCTGGCTCTTTTTGAAGTAAGACTTCTTTCCAGATCAGCTGGATTTGACTGACATTTCACAGCAAGTCTTGGTTGGATTTGCTCAAGATATCGCCAAGTCATATCACTCACAAGAATACGAGAACGCTGCGAACTTACTCCGAATTCCATATTGGGATTGGGCGGCGATTCCTCAACTATTCCCGGATGTAATGACTTGGGAAAGCATTCAGATTAATACCCCGACCGGTATAAAAAACATCACTAATCCACTGTACTCATACAAATTCCTGAATCACCCGGAGCCTCTGGAGTGGTTTCCAACAAGTGAAGGGGGATTTGATGCTTTTTTAGCAGAACAACCTGAGACAGTTCGATATGCAAATTCTAACAACCAATCTCAAGATGCTGATATAAATCCTAACTTTGTCGAGGAGGGGCCAGCCCTCACGTCTGCAGTGGTAAGATCCAAATCAACAATCACATTCCACGAAATATATTAATTTCGAGTTATAGTGGCACACATTTGCAAGTACATTAGATTACAATACCATGTCTACTCAAGCAATTTCAGGATATGACTTTGAAAGTCCTCACGGATCAGTTCATGTATATGTGGGTGGAACTGGGCATATGACAGAAGTTCCCTGGGCAGGCTTTGATCCAGCTTTGTAAGTTCTTCTCCCATCTTTAGAACTCCTTCTAAATAGTCACAGCTGGCTTCATCACGCAAACGTAGATCGCCTCATCGCAATGTGGCAAGCCATTTATCCAGACGCCTGGTTGCAACCCTCGACCTCCGGGAGCGATACATGGACAATCGTGACCGGACAACAAATAGATGACTCAACACCTTTAACTCCTTTTACCACCAGCGATGGCAAAACACCTTATACCTCAGTTTCTGCTCGCTACACTAAATACTTCGGCTACTCGTATCCCGATGTCGAAGACTGGATCGGAACACCCGATGAACTCTCTGCCAACGTCACCGCTCGCGTCAATCAGCTCTACAACCCTAATGGTGCTCTCACTCCCAAACGATCTATGCGCATCCGCGATAAATCTATCGTTGCTCGCAGCACCACACGAGCATGGTCCGTAGCTCTCAATGTCCCTATCGGAGCAGTCGGCGAGCCATTCTCAGTACAAGTCGCAGTCGGAGATGTGAGCGTGGGAAGATTGACTATTCTTTCTGCGCCTTCGCAAGCACAGATTGATGCTGGTACTAAGAGATTTGGGACGCTTACGTTAACGAATGGGTTGGCGGGAGTAGATACTGAGGATGTGGATGCCGTGGTTGCATATCTGAAGGGTAGCTTAAAGTGGAATGTTGTTAAGACCGTGAGTTTTCTGTCCTGAAGTCTCCTGATTACTGCTGACTGGCGGAATTAGTCCGATGGGAGTATTGTTCCCAATGACCAGGTTAATGGGTTGAATGTCGTGGTTCAGGATCAAATTGTTACTCCTGCGCCCGATATTACGAAGTTTCCTACCTTTGGGAATGCAACTTTACATCCGGAGGTCACGGCGTAGATGGCTAAAGAGGCACTTAATTTCTCTTTCATCAATTTCTTTACTTAAGGGAAGGGTACAGTGGCGTTCGAAATCGGCTTCAGGTTCCACACTCATTGATTTTATATTTGCGCCACATTCTAAGCACACTACTAGTAGTATCAATACAGCTAGCTCTTTTCCCAATCAGGCCTTTTTCTTGAGCACGCCCCAAATCCTAGGCAAGCAAGTATACGGATCGTTGGCCACCTCAATGTCACCGGGGTTCTCCCACTCCCCAGCCGCAAGGATATCCGCCTTGATATTCCGATTCAGACAACACCCGACGAATGCGCTCCAAGCAGGATTCAAACAAACTATTCTCATATTAGCCCCTCTACACAGCCTCCAAAGTACACCTTTAATGTGAGAACTAATACGTACTTTGCGCCATGGCCGTAACAGTATCCTTATTCTTCTCATGCTCCCAAAATACAAAGCTACCCCCGGGCTTTAACAACTTCCACACCTCCCTCATCGCACTCTTCACATCCCCCACCGCGCACAACACCTGAATACTCAGCACAGTATCCATACTCCCCTCTGTGATCCCCTCCCTTCTCAAAATCTCGCTTTCTTCAACACCACATGCTAAAAACCTGTACTTGTCCTGGAGATCAAGTTTCTTAACCTTTGCGGCAATGGCTTCTCCATAATGGGGGTTGGGGTCAATGGCGTATATGAACTTTACGAGGGATGGGTCGTAGCGCTGGATTTGGTTGCCTGGTCCGGGGCCGAGTTCGAGGATTTTGCCGTGAGCGGAGCGGACAAGGGAAGGGACACAGGTGGTGTTTTCAAAGGCGATAAAGCCGTTAGCTGCCCACGAAATTTAGTATGTTGGGGGTTGGGTTGAGGACAGGGAAGTCACAAGTTATGATGAGGAGTTTTGCTACGGCGGCGTCTCGAATTCGTTGGGGATGTGTAAGTGCGGCGAGGCCGTCTTTGCGAAGGGCTTCTTTGAAAGCGCCGTAGTGCACTATTTTGGGGGATTGGTATGTTGGTATAAGTGAGGATGAGGAGGGAGAATTACATTTGACGGATAACCAGATGAGCTGCAATGGTCTGAAGATGCCACTGAGGCGGCTGTTACCGGCCATTTGTTTTATTTAATATAATTTGTGTCACGCAGAGATCTGAGCGAGCATTGATTGTGTGTGTGGTGGGAAAGGAGTCGAGCTCTTGTTGAATGGTGTGTATGGTCTAAATAAGAAAGGAAGATGAAATGAGCTTGGGGCTCGATGTTCTGACATAGAACGAGCTCCCCTGCAGTGCGCTAAGTGCTCGGAGATCCATTCCACCCATCATCCCACTTCTGAGTGACAACCTGTAAGCATAAAGACGATAAATATAGTAAGGCAGTGTTCTTATAGGTTTTATAAGTAGAGGGTCTGACCTCCTGAGATAACCGATACTCGGGCGATATTGAGTGAATCCTCAGGCAAAGTTCATGAAGCTAAGCGAATATAGGGATTGGACATAAATCATTGAGTGCGGACCTGAAGCCGATTTCGAACACCACTGTACTCCTATCGAGCATAGTAAAATTCAATTAAGAAAAAGTTATTAAAACTATGTTACGAAGTACCCTTCCCAAAATTCCGAAGCAAATCAAAAAATATCAAGTGAAGCGCACAACGCCATCCTTGATTCCCAGAACACCTCAATTTGAACTACCTCATCAAGCCGCATCTCTATTCAGCCAATACAAATCCACCTCTCCAAATCTGAACGGATCCTCGGTTTCCTTCACCAACTCATTCTTCTTAAACGTCCCCTCATACCCTTGATAATCCACCACATGGATTTTATTCCTATTTGCTCCAAACCTCAACACGAGCTCCCCCCTCACGAAATCGACCCACGAATTCGCCTCATCTTTAGACATACTAGCCTTCACCCGATAGAACGGTAAATGTTGGAGATCAGACGGTCTAGGATCAGGCGCTCTCCCAAACTGAGCCTCCCATGCGACACACTGTGCGTGTCTATCTCTCTTGTTCCCGCCAAGCGGGATACCACGCAGGACGCAAGCACCGTTGATAGCTGCTGCTGAGTCCGTTCTTTTGACAGTGAGTTCAGGTACGTTGGCTGGTCGCTCGACGACCTCTCCCGGTGGCTGGGTCGTAGGGAGACGATTGGGGAGGCCCCAGGGACGGACCAGGGGCTGGAGACGACGACGTGCGAGTTGAGCGTCTATGCCATCGATATTGCGGGTCGAGATTGGGTCTCTCTCGCCCGCTCTTTTAATATCAAGGGCGAATTGGAGGCGAGGCGAGGTAATGTCATCATCATCGGATTCGTCGTTTTCGTCTACAACTAATCTGCTTGGGACGGTCTTGGTTGTGTTTTTGATGACGCGGTTCATTCGGAAAGCTTTGTCATTGTATCCTGCGGGTTGATTTCCGTAGAAAACTTTGCGCCGGTTCATTATACCGCGACCCGCCCTGGATGGGGCCGAATAGACGCTTGGCCTTTTAGGTGGCATTTTGGATGGTGATGAATTTTGAGGCTATGAGGTCTGAGGATGAGCGTGAGTTGAAGCGGATAAGCAAGATATGTATTAATTAGGACAAGACGAAAACAAAGAAACACTTTCTCGTTGTCGAGGACACGAATATTGTCTTTGACGATTTGGGGTGGAGGCGCTTTCAAAGAATGTAGTTTCCTAGATGCTAACCATGTCCGGCGCAGCCGTTTTTAACTTGACTTCACATTGAAAGCTCGAAGAAGGCAATAAAGAAATATATGTCTATGTGAGACTGTGACCGATGGGACTCAATGGAGCCTTTGATCGAGGAGACTCGGTTGTGCTCAGACCTAAAGGCCCCCCAATTTTTGAATGAGGCTTCTATGCTTGGAATGTAGATAAGATTTCTTCTATATCGCATGCCTAACGCCATCGCACCCAGCCTTCAGATAAATCAACGCTCAAATACGATCATAAAATGATGTTTTCAGCTCAAAGGCCCCTTGGTTTTCTTTTGCAGCGCAATCATACTTCCCAATTCATCCAACAACTCCACAGTCTCCGCCGGACTAGCAATCCAAGCCGTAGTTCCCACGACTCGGGCCTTGAAGTCATTGCTCCCTGCACTGAGAAACTGATCTCCAACGTGCAAAGTTCTATCTCCTCGGATACTTCCTCCCTCTTTCTCATCGACGCCACTGACTGAATTACCAAAGTACTTTTGGCAAACGCAGACACCCCAACTCTTGTCCCCAATATCAACGAAGACATCATTGCCGCCATTAAAAGCGCAGAATGGGAGAATTCGAGCTACGTCACTCATTTCAAGCTTCTTTTGGACTACTAGAACGGTCTCTTCTAATGATTCTCGGGGAAATTGGTAGCCGGCAATAGCTGGAATGATTCCGACCGCCCTTTCTTTACGTAGAATCGTTGCAGGGAGTGAGAGATTGGCGACACATTCGCGAAGAGACGCTTCTGCGAGATCTAGAAGCTCGGTGATCGTTGGTTGAGTCCACGTTGACATACTGGGTAAGATCCAATTTCGTCGTGGAAGATGAGCCAGTAGAAATGGTGATTCAGGGTCGTACGTGAAAAGAAAATTTGACTCGCCACCTATGGATGTTCAGTAGAGCCATTATCGGGTTGCCAGTATTAAATTACCCATGATAACAATATTTCTTTTTTGATCCGGCGTAAGTAACGTTGACGCTTTGATAGCCTCGAGAAGGCCATGCAGACGACCGTAGTATTTCTCCGCTTCTGTGTAGCCGGCTGCTGTCACGATCCCGACTTTCGTATCATGGCTCATAAGATCTGTCCTAGCATGAGCAGAATTCCACACCTAATTACCTGAACTCACATATTAATCTATGTATGACTGGATTTGAAGGCTCTAAGCTCTGTCCGTCATCGTAGCTGGTCCAATTAGCTCCATCCCAGCATCGCCGTATATGTGCTTACAGTGTAACATCACCATCAAAAGTTGCGAGTTCCACTGGACCCGCAGATACGAGACCCATTACTTGGGCCGTATTCAGGATGAGCCGGATATCGTTGAAGGATGGAGGGACAAAACGTCTCGATGAGATGAAACGTTTCTTGTCCTGATATCTGAATGCATCTGCAAGAGGAAGACGAGTAAAGAATGTCCCGATACTAGGGACCAGTAGCTTAAGTTTCGACTGGCCATGAAGACCAACCTTTTGATGAGCGACTGAGAAGTTAGAAATGAATATTGAGAGGAAGATGATGTCCTTACTATGGTCATCGATCATCCTTTCGACATCTTGCATGATCTCCGCATACCGACGATGTGCTTCCTCCGCCATTTGGCCAACTGTGCCCGTTGCCTCAAACACTCCGGTTGGTTGTGAGTGAATCACGAACGGTACCGCCAATAATCCTTTGATCCATTCTGACCAGAGGTCAGCAATCAACCCAAGCAGTGGTGTACACTCGTGACAAAGTTCCCGCCTGGGACATGTTTAAAGGAGGGGACTCGGAACTCTTGCATCAAGCTGACATAAATATGAGGCCAATACCTATAAACTGATCTCTTCGATGAGTCTTGAGGGCATCTAGGAGCCATTAGTACAAGCTCGAAGGGTACCGGCGGTGAGACTTACATTCGACACGATACCTCGTCGTCATTTTGATGGTCGCTCTTTAGCTTCTGAAAGGAAATCTAATTGAGATGGAATGCCGCTTCACTAATTGAGGTAAAAGTTCCGAACCTGTCCCGATTTCTTTTCGGAAAGGACCACGCCGGCGACGGCGAAGCAGTTTTGATTCTGCGCCGCCAAGATCCGTGTCTCACTTCACTGCCGATCGATCACGGGCTTTTCCCACTAGAAAAAATACATATGGATATATATATATATCTCTCTCATCCGTTCTCTCCTTTCACCTGGGCATGATGAAGATTTTTTCTTCTACATAAATGTTGAATCCTCTGCTCTAATTGTTTTGTTATCAATTTGGTTGCGCACAACGAGAGAAAATCATACTCAACTTTACCCGAATGAGCATGTCTCCTTGGCCGTTGGCAATTATTCTTTCAACCAGTCCAATCAGTTGCCTAAGCATATTTCAGATCATCATGCACGGGGATTGGAGAGTCAGGAGAGATCTTTCTATATGATCTCTCCTCTACAAGCACAATTTCAAATGTGGTTTGTAAAGGCCTTGGGAGTGAAAAGAAGTATGTGGTACTCTTGTTGGAGCATGAAGTTTGTTGTTCTCGAAGTCAAGACGAGACCCTCCTAATTCCCAAATGTCTTGGGATATACTTCGGGAGGAATATTTTGGTGCAGTTGCGGCCATGGTTCTTTCTTTCTCTGACGAAGTCGTCGCTTCCCAACCGGAATCTTTTCTGTTATTTTCAGGCCATGCAATTTCGACGGTTGCTTCTCTTTTTCTAATAAGCTAATTAATGCCAAGTTCTTGAAATTAGGACTTTCATTGGGTTCTCAACCCTGGGATGGGCGTCAGCTATTGGCCCAGAAGGGCATGTGATAACTTTGGAGTACTCTCCTAATATGCATCAATAGCAAAAGAGTCTCTCTACAAGTATGGTGCTAAGAATGCGGAAGTCATTTTAGGAGATGCTCAGGAGTCGTGAGTGATGTCTCGATCTTTCAGTAAATAAGCTGGAGGATCTTGAGCAACTCACGCTTCCCAAAACAAAAGGAAGACGAGTCATGATTTCCCTAACGTTTCTAGTCCCCATGCTCTGGAGAATGAGCATAATTGCATAGGTCGACGCTAACCAGCACCAAAGGATCAAACACCTAATCACCACCCTCTCCAAGCCATATGACCTAATATTTATCGACGCCGACAAGATCAATTACCCCAACTACCTGCACCTAATTCTGTCCCTCCCCCAACCAAACTCCCTAAGCACCCGTCTCCTCCGCCCCGGAGGTACAATTCTCGGCGACAACGTTCTCAGACGCGGTCTGATTGCTGATTCCTCACCTTCCGATCCTTGGTCTACGGCTGTACCACAGAAGGGGGAGAGAATCTAGCAGCCAGAGGATTCCAAAGCGCTAGATGAGTTTAATAAGGAGCTGGTGGGGAATGAGAGGTTGGATACGGTGCTGATGCCGATGTTTAATGGGTTGGGGATGGGGAGGCTGTTGGATTAATGGGGCGCTGGGGAAGTTGGATAGAATTTAGACTTGAATAGATGTTATGAACGAATAAGGGTCTGGAGTGTGACGGGTGGGAAGGGGGGGGAATTTTGGACTTTGAAATTCGGGAAGAGTCTGATCTTGAACGATTTAGAATTGCGTTCAATTTAGAGTAACCTACCAAGTATATAAGATTCTTAACAGTTAAAAAAAGAATTCTTAACACTCAATCTATACAAAGCATCATACTTCCTTCAATATGAACAACGCCAAAACTTTCGAGATGCTTATTAGCACGCCTTCCCTCATATTCTATCTAACGCAAATAGAAGAAAAAGCATCAAGACAAGGTTTCTCGATAGAAAAATATGTGGTAATTAAAATAGGAGCAGAGTTCCAGACGAAGACTGAATTTAATTGGCACATTCGCAGTTCTAACAGAGGAAGGGAAATACCCAGGACGCTTTTGGGAGCCGGAGAGAGTAACGTCGATTGCGACGCTCGAAATACCAGGTAAACATAAAGTTTCTACCGCAGGATCTTGAGTCGAGAATCAAGAGATTGGAAGAAGCAGAGACAGCACGGAAAAAGGTAGCAACGGGTTGAGAAACACAAGACCGAGTACTCTAAGATACATCATAAATAATCCGGGGCACTAACTAGCGGTGATCCATGAATGTGAAGGACGAAGGAATGGAGAAAAAGCATGGTCTTAATAACTTTAGCCATGGTATTATACCTCCAACGGAATACACTCCCATAGGGTTTTTCACGGGGTATATTGGCAAGACATAGCACATAGCAGTTGATAATGAGATATCATGCAAGAAAATTCATAAGCTAGATACAACAGCGCACCTCCATGCTTTTCGTTTTCCATGCAACCTCCTATAGTTTACAACAAAAGCCCATGCTTCGCACCTACCCTTAAAGAGAGTCAATAACATAGCAGAAACAATGTTGTGAAATGAAAGGAAAATAAATCATATGCAAATCGTTCACCGTGTATTGCTGATTTTTGGTTGGTGGTCCAGACGATGACCGAGGAGACAGCCTCGCATCTCATGAGACAGTCAGCAAAAGGAAGAAGTAAGTATGACGCCAAACACCGACGCTCTCGAAAGCAAGATTGGTATAAAGTAGTTGATTTTGTACAGTGATGAATGAAGTCGATGTTATAGAGCTGGGAGAGGGAACCGAGAAGGCGTTTCTAGGTGGATGGCTGTCGTGCATTTCCAGGATAGGTCTAGATCTAGGCAGACTTGTTGCGGCTGCTACGTCTAGAGGCAGTACCCCTAGAGGCAGTACCCCTAACCCAATTGTCAGTAAATTAGTCCTATTAAAGAGATAGAATCACTTACCGCTTCTTGTCCTTCTTCGTTTGGGAGTCTTCGGTCTCTGCCTTGAGAGCATCACCTCCGGGAGCAATCTTAGAGTCCTTCGCAGCGTCATCCTCGATAATACTGCCGAAAGATCCAGCAAGAGCTGCTGCGCTTTGAGCATCTTCTTCGATATCATTGGGAATGGCAAGCGGAACGTCTCCAATTGATGTGACACCTTCCATTGGCTCACCCTTAACGGCGGGCTCAGACGGTGCTTCTTTGAGACCATGCATAGAGTTTTTGACGCCGTTTGTAGTTGCTTCTTCGACATCTTCCTTCTTGACTGTTTTCTTGCTACGACCTTTTTTCACAGGAGCTTTCTTAACTTCAGCAGTCTCATCTTCGTCGATTGGCTCCTCCTTCACAACCTTCTTGCCTCGAGCTTTCTTGGCAGGTGCCTTGGGTTTGGCCTCAGATGCTTCATCCTCATCAGTAGCTTCCTCCTTGACCTTCTTGCCACGATTAGCACGCTTTGCAACAGGAATATCACCCGGAGCATCAAGAACGTCCTCGTCATCAGCGTCCTTTTCCTTCTTAACTGCTTTCTTAGCGCGGGACTTTTTGGCGGGTATAACCTCTTCCTCTTCCTCGTCATCTTCCTGCTTGACAGTTTTCTTGGCCTTGGAGACTCTCTTCTTCTTAGCTGGCTTTTTCTCCTCTTCGTCATCAGCAGAATCAGGTTTGACACGCTTCTTCCCGACTGGCTTCTTTTGGCCGGCGCCCTCGAGCTCACCCTTGATGGCATCAACTTGGGCTTCCAATTTCTTTGCAGAGCCGCTGCCTTGCTTTAGGGCATCTCTCTCAGCCTCTGCGGCTACCAATTTCTCTTTGAGTTCGTTAATTTCATGCTCTCTGTTTTTCTTCTCTTCTCGCATTCTCTTCTTGCTCTCGGCCGTACGCATACCACTTTCGCCAAGTTTGTTCATCTCAGGGTCCTAATCCGGGTAAGTACATTGCGCAGTACAGGCTCAAAGGAAACATACGCCATTCCAGTCATCGGGATCAATGAAGCCTTGAGTAATGACGCGTCGAACTTTCTCTTGGAGATCAGGATGCTTATCAAGACTATTTTTCTCATCGCCCTCGTACCCATCAAGAAAGTCCCATCGGTAGACACCAGGGTGATTCGGGTCCTCCAGGTTATTGCGTATGTTTTGAATTTGCCTGCCCGTGACGCATCCCCTAAAATAGTTAGTTTCAACTACATTGTCCTGTGGGAAGAAGGTAACGTGTACCAGTGTCTCCATGTCCAGCTTCCACGCTCGTCATATTCTACCCACACACCCAGCCTGAGCTCATCTTTGTCGATCTTGATACCAGCTGCCTTGCATTCTGTTGCCTGACATCCAGCACGGGCACTGAGCGCAGTTTCTATGAAGTATCAGCAATGGCATGATCATCGATTCTCAATAAATATCACGTGTTTGGGTGAAGGAAGGAAACAGAATGAAGGGAAAGATTAGAGGTGGCACTTACCAACACGATAAGACATAACGAGATAGATTCACAGAGATTTGCCTGACTAGGCTGTCTGATTTCTGGCTGTAGCTGTTCTCTTCGACGAAGATTGTAGAAACTCTTTCACTTCGCAGTTTGTTGCGCCACTTTTGTAAAGTAGAACTTTGATGGTTTTCTGATTCTCAGAAGAGTAGAAGATGGTCTGTCTGATTGTACGCACTTGTGCGGTTACTAAACCAACAGGATTGAAAACCAAAGAGTTGGAGGGATGGATGGATGAATGTTCGAGAAAGTATTGATGGAAGTTGTCTGGAAAGAAAGTCGCAGCCTCGCGCTAGCACGCGCTAGGCGTGTTTCCCAAATATGGCTTACTAGGTACCTTAGGTAGGTAGGTAGGTAGGTAGGTAGTAGAGGACTTCCAGCGTCCTTAGGCTGTTTTGCACAAACATTTAGGTCTGCCGATCACTAAATAAAGTCCACTGGAAGCTTGATATTCAGTGCATGATTACTGGTAATTCAGCACTGAATTTCAACTCATCATCCCCTCTGAACATGTTAAGTACTTCTCATTTTATGATACCTTACTCATTATTTGGCCTGCAAAATAAAGCTATCTGGGTATCCTTGTGTTTGTTGTTGCAAAAAGTCTTCAGCAACATATGATTGGAATTTATTGCTAAATGCACAAATTTATCTCTAACTTACCACTATTATATGACAATTTGGAACACATTCAAAATCTAGGGGGACGCTAAGTTTTCCTGCAGAGTTACAATTGCTATATTTTGATTGACACATGAGCCCTAAGTAAATCAAAACCTACTCCTTTCCGGCATCCTCAACCACTTCCCTCATTTGCCTAATAACCTCTCCCTCGCCATCGCCCCAACCCTCTTTTTGATTCCCACCAATCCTCTCCACCCATTCATATTTACCCTCTCCCTTCGATGTCTGTTCCCTTCCTTGCGAAATCCCGTTTTCCCCAACCCATTCCCATCGGGTTCTACACTTCAAAATCCCCTCCCTACCGTTTCTGCCCTCTGATCTCCGAACCGCGAATACTAACTGCTTTGTCTTTCCCAAGGCCCCGAATCTTTTCCGTAGAATATGTGGTTGAATTGTGGGCCGCCATCCTGCTTCCAAACCATCAAGGGTTTGGTTAGTATTACCAGCAGATTCAAAGCAGGAAGCCAAAGCACAGCTGGTAGCAAACAGTAGATAATCTTCTACTTTTCTCCATCCCTCTAAATTAGCCGGGGGTCTGCAACTCTGCACTAATGGACAATCATCTGGCTTTAAAGACAGGGAATGGATAGTTTCTGCTACTGGAAACATCATTGACCGTGAAGTTAGGACGATTTGAATTTTGGGTGTGATTTTGAAGGTTGTTACGCTTTCAGGACGATCGATTAGGGAGGCGATTGTGGCTTCAGTGGGTGAGAGGAGGGGGTTTGGGGTGTAGGATGAGGGCGCTACCGAGTACGAAGGGGTAAGGCCTGCTGATTTGAGGAGGGTGCACAGTGGCGAAAGGAGCGCGTGAATGAGGGAGAGTGTGGCCTGATGAGAGAGACGGCTTAAGAGTGGCCGAAGA
>Ga0182030_10004064_pt1 | contig 31192 bp, 36 predicted proteins | sample 812S3MmetaG_FD_121299 | JGI IMG/M metagenome (GOLD analysis project Ga0182030, IMG submission 121299) | Permafrost microbial communities from Stordalen Mire, Sweden - 812S3M metaG (Illumina Assembly) | ecosystem: Environmental > Terrestrial > Soil > Wetlands > Permafrost | place: Sweden...
GAAGAAGGTTCTACGACGACAGTCGAAAAGCTGAAAACTATGAAACCTTACATAATCGGACTAGCCGCAGTGGGACGACGAGTCCGTAACAAATATTTTGAATTAGTAATAAAAAGAACTACTATATCTTATTCTACACAAGTCTAAATAATATATAACAATATATAATAATCAATTCTATTTACTGTATTATGTACTTTTGTTTTTTATACAAATCTAGTATAAAAGTCTGATTGATTCTTACAAATAAAAAATAAAATACCTAATTAAATTATAAATACATTTTAATGTATACTTGTAATTTTGTAAAAATTAAGTATAGTCTTGTATATAAAAAAGACTAGAGATAAGTGTAATGAATATTTGATGATTAAACAAAATATAGATCTTGATAAAAGAATATAAGTTCAAATTTTAAAAAATCATTTTGCTTAAATAGGTTTGGATAATTTTTTAAACTGACTCTAATATTATTGTTAAATAGGGTTTTTAGTATATCAAAAATGGTATTAAGAATTAATTAAGTAGTTTCTCAGTAATATGTTAATCTGTTCTACTTGTTCAAAGACCTTTACACAGCCACAAAAGTGAGCAGTCGCTCCTTTGATTCTGGACCAAGTAGGATCATTTTATTCTGAATAACTAAACGTTCTAGTTTCTCCACTTTTTAATACAAGAATTGACACTGGTGATCCAAATTCTGAAATCTATCGGGATTCATTTACGTCTTTTAACTCAACAACACTTGTCTCAACCCCATCTATTAGGTACAAAAATAGAAGCATTGAAAAGTTATCAAATGGTTTAGGGGATTAAATCAGAGCAAGAAGGATTGAATGAATAGAGAATGGTATTTAGCGTCCACCCAAGCTGGCCAGCAGGCGGGAAGGAGTGAGCCCGACTGATATAAAGAAAAGATTTATCGAACGAGGACGATCAGTCGAAGACTTCTCAAGGAACACAAGAATCCTCGAGATCATCAGAGGAGCATACATCTTCTGATGAGGGTTTGATTCGTCTCTATGACAAGTATGAGATGCTAAAAAGAATAGAAACCTGGCCCAGAAAGAGGCGTACTGACCACCCGCAACCCCGTTCCTTTTCCGACTTCTCATCTAGAATCACAGTAATTGACGAATTTACCCAGTAAAGGGCCAAATAAAAGTTTCCGGTAGCTCTAAGGCCCCTATAACGAAACAATAACCAAGGGACAGAAACATATTCTAGAATGTAACACCTAGTAGTACTTCGTGCACACCTATCCTCAATACTGTTGTGGTTCATCATAAAATTGCTCCATCCGAGAATACAGCCCTCACGTTAACGCAACCATTAACTTGACAAGTAAACTGCTAAAATACATATTTGTCGTGCGGTGATTGCGTTCAGATTATACTAATTCGATAAATATTATGTTTGTCCATCTGTTGCATTCTGTCAGCCGTTCGACTTGAGGAAAAGTTCGAGTTGCGGAGAAAGTTGGGTTGATTAGATTTTGTTGCCATTATAGTCTATGTTCCAGGTTTTCAAGGCACTCCTGTGTTCGAGGGTTTCCTATGACAGCTGGTTGCCACTGGAATCGGAGATTATTAACGTTGTGCTAGAAAGCACCCCATTGGAACGTTACATGAATACGAGGTATAATTGAGTGTCAATTTTAGGTTACTGGGGATTCAAGGGGAAACCCCAGTCGGTTCCTTGCGTTAATCTTCAATCAGGATTCTCTGAGTGTATGTCTGTTTTGGGGCATATCCGATGCTTCATCCTTGGATGATAGTTCCGGGGTTTAACTTAGTGATCCAATGGCTGAAAATTTAGCGACAATATGCTTACCTATAATGCGGCCATTTTCTAGCGACAAAGTCCACAATGAACGGATGATATAGACCTTAAAATGCCCCTAGGTTTAAGTTTGGTATCCAAGCTATAAAACTTTTAATGTGGTATCAAATAATTTCTGCAAATGACTATGCAGCGGGAGCATTTAATACCCTTGGCATCTTATGTTGATCACTCGGAGGTGGGAAAGGCACATGTTAGCTGCGCCACTTCCCTTTGGGCGGCTGATGAATCGTACCTAGTAGAAGAGATCCGGAAATAAGACCTATATGTTTCCTAAGATCGGAAGAGGGGGCTCTGACTCTACCCTAAGAGGAAGTTGACACCCTAAAAGGAAGCTAGATCCACCAACCCCAGAGCCGAAGCGGTAGGATTCAGGTGCCGTGGTCAGGATCGGTAATCGCTGAATGCTTCTGGTCCACTAAATAAAGCCACCCAAACACGTTCTTCTCAGCGTATCTCCGGCAGATGCACGACATTAGGATTTAGGAACGGTTCAGGAATGGTGCGCCGAGCATGTACAACCCTAAGAAAGCCATGATGTGGTCTATAATATGGGGATTTCCCCTCTTTTTCGTAAAGAGCACATCGACGAGCCGCCTTTACGACAGCTTCTAGAAGCAATGGCTCCCCTTTCAGTCTACTTTGCTGCCGCAATTTTCGCTGCCCAAGCTTATTGCCACCCTGCGCATGGATATGATCGACGTCAAGCCACCCTTCCTTCGTTCGTCAATACATATGGTAAGCTATCCTACAATATTTTGAGGACATTTTAATTGCAGCACGTTTTGGATCGGTTTAATCAATCTTTTATGTACTAACATCCCGATTTAGCACCTATCGTGTATCTCTATTCACAGGAGACATATATGCCGTCAGATATAGGAGCACAAGTGGCAAACACAAAACCAGAAATTGATTACACTGTGGTTTCAGGAGCGCCAAGCCCACTCACGCTAAACAATCTTGATTCTCTCAACTCCCTCGGCGGGACTTCGATTTATTTGACTTCTATTGAAGATACTACCACCAGCCCTCAACCCGAATGGCTTCATGGTGTCACCCCTGACTCCACTGGTAAAACCAATGGTGCAGTGAGCTGTTCTATTATTGTAAATGACTATGGAAATGGAACTGTTGATGCATTTTATATGTATTTCTATGCGTAAGCATTGCTCTTGATCTCAGAAAGTCATTTCCAAAGGCTAACAAATACCGAAAGCTATAATTGGGGCGGCAAAGTGCTTGGTCTTAACTTCGACGATCACGTCGGTGATTGGTAGTCCTCTCCCCTGTTTATGTCTCCCCTTACTCACAAATCCAGGGAACACACCATGACCCGCTTTTCCAACGGTGAACCCCAAACGATCTGGTTCTCCCAGCATGGTAGCGGCGAAGCAATCGACTACTCCGCCCTCCCCAAATACAACAACGGCCTCCGCCCCATCGTCTACAGCGCTAACGGCTCCCACGCCAACTATGCCACCTCCGGGACCCACGACCACACGATCCCCGGTCTCGACCTCCCCTTCGGTATCGCTCTCGTAGACTACACCGACAACGGTTATCTCTGGGACCCCACCCTCAACGCCTATTACGCAAGCGTCAGCTTCTCAAGTCTTGGTGCCACGCCGCAATTCGCAGCGTACGATACCACGACGCCGGTCAATTGGCTGAATTACGTGGGGCAGTGGGGAGATGAACAGTATCCGAGCAGTGTAAAGGGCCAGTATGATATTTTTGGTCAGTATAGGTATAGTGGAGGCCCGACGGGACCGGAGGATAAGGATCTGAATAGGGGGGATGGGACATGTCCTAGTGGTGATCCAGTACCGTGCGTGATTTTGACGACTGTGCTTCCTGGTGAGAAAAGGTGATGGCTGGGAATTGGGGTTGGGGGTTTTAACTAATGAATTCCTTTCGATTCAATGTCAAATCGGTTTTTCTCTCTGGCTTTTAGCGCAATTCCTTCTCTCTCATCTTGGGTGAATACCCGCTGCAGAGGTTCAAGTAGTCCCCAGAGGGTCAAGTGAACTCCAGCCTCCGCATATCTTCGATTGTTGCTAGGCGTTCTCCATCTCGGTTTAGCTTCCTCTGACTTCCTCCGCACCACCACTATAAAGGAAGCGGGTACGTGATCACTTCTGAGATTCGTCAGAGTGGATTGGTAAATCTCAAGGAGGCCACGTGATTATCCCCAAAGGATGGGAGCTAGTACTGCAGCTGTCTATAATTACTTTAGCAGTCAAGGAACTTATCGACAGTTTAAATAACAGTTTGGAGTGCAGGTAGTAGGCTTTTGAATTCACCAACTTGGATTTTCATCCTCTTGCTAACAATTGCGATTGTGATTGAAATTTCGCCTTTTGGGAGGCTTCAAGCCACAAGGAATGGCGTCCAATCTGGATTGCCGCATTCAGCAGCTGATAGTGCCAAAGACATTTCTTTTTTCGCCATAATGTCACTGCGCTAGTTTGTTTGGTCATTTCATGTGCTATTAGAAGACACTCCAGAAGACAGCCAGGTTGCAATATTACCTATATAGCTGGCCTCCCAGCTGAGACCCTGTTGCTTGCACTCGCTCGGCTCGTGATCTCGACACTGACGACACATGCTTGAAGAATCGTCGCCTGGCAATGTCATCAACTTCGTTACTACACCAAGGAACTCCTCCAGCTGGTGCTCTGACTACAATCTTAACTCTCCCGTGTGGATCAACCATTGTGGCCGCCGGCCGTTTCTTGCCATCTACGTGTTTACCGCCAGATTGGGACAATTATTGGTCAACCACGCCGGGTACTGTCACCGTAGGTTACTATTCGCCTGCTATCTGCCCTAGTGGCTGGACAGTTTGCGCTTCACGATATAGAAGTGTCCAGGGTCCAAGTGTTGAGCCGACAGAGACGGCCGTTCAATGTGCTCCGATGTACGCCATCTCGACTCAATATGTGTTGAAGGTCTATGAGACTCATTTGAAAGCAGCGGTTTTATCTGCGGCCCAAGCGAAACGCTGGGAGAAGGGTATGAAGCATATGCTACAGGCACAGATGGCTACCCATGCTGGAATCCAATGCTTCAGATTCGCTGGGCGTCGTCAGACATTTCCAGTCTCGAAACCCACCCTATGTGTCCAGGCCTCAAACCTAGGGCTGGAGAGTGTCTAGTTGAATTCGAAGGAGCTGCTTTTTCTACTTCAGCTTTACTCACGGGGTTGACATTGAATATCATGACCTCGCCTAGTATATCAACGCAGTCTACTTCGAACATCTTGCCGACTTAAACCACTCATCCTGCTAGTTTGAGCCCATCAGTTCTACTAAGTACATTTACCAGCACACGTCTAGGCCCAGCAGCTATTGTTGGTATTGTACTTGGCATGGTTATTTTAACCCTCGGCTTGACTGTGTTGATGCTCATCAAGCGTTATCGCGCTAAACAGCTTGAGCGAAACCGGAACGATGTCCAGGTTTGGTTTAATAGCAAGGCGGAGCTCAGCGGGGGAAATAAAGCCACAGCATTACCGCCCGAACTAGCGGCGGAGTGGCAATCAAGACCATTATCAGAGCTGGATGCCGCCGGGGTAAGGACATAAAAGGTATGATAAAAACTCAAGCACTGGGATGGAAGGGCAGAGACATTTTGATAGATCACATGAGTGAATCCTTTAGAATCGTAATGCTAGTGATCCTACTGTCTACCTACCAGCAGAGCACAGCGCTATCTACTACTAACTAAGTTTGGGGCTTATAATAACCCGTGTATTACACAGGATTCATTTATAAAACCAACACAAACCTTCAGAAATGAATTGAAATGGCGCTAGCTTACCCTTGAGTTAGAAAAGCTTAGAACATAACTATCACTTTTAATAATTATAGAAGCCGAAAGAAGACAGATGAAAATGAGCAAAGCATGATTTTGTCATCAAGCCTCTCCTAATTTTCGATGAGTAACTCTAAAAATCATATGCTACTTGCACGTCAAGAGGCAAGCTCCGTCCCAACCCTTCTAGGTATACTTGTTGTCTCCAGCAAATCGGTCTAGCTGCCAGTCACATACAGGAGGTGCGCTTGATTGCAGCTCCAAAATTGTTGCAAAGTATCCCAAACTGTTTATCAAATCGTTCTGTTCACCCATACGTTTTTCACAACCCCATCTTTAACTAATGCGGGAATTTGCTTGAGGGGCTTCGGTTCTTTTGGTGGATCCACCCCAAACCCGGGAATCTCATTTTTAGATGTACCAAGGATAGGTCGCCCCTTACGCACAATGAACTGATACTTCCCAAATTCTGTGAGAACATATTAGGGGGATTTGGTTCTAAGTCTCGCTGTTTCATCCAACAGCTCTGAAAAATTAGACGTCAGCGATAATATCCAAATATCCAGTAGGTTAATCTATTCGGAAAGTGACTAAAAATGCGATTCCAATAAAGAGAATAGGGTATTCGTACTGCTGCGCTGTATAAACACTCCAATAAGGTTCCCTATCCTTCCCTGGAACCTTACTTTTCCTACCCCGCAATCTCACGTGACCCCTCACCTCCAACATCGACGCGACGCATCAACCCTGCTTATCGAAGACTTCTTTCTGCAAGATATACGATCAAATTCCCACTTGGAAAGAAATCAAACATTGACGGCTCGATTTTGCACAGTTTAAAGGACAACCGCTCGGGAATACTTCAGATCGCCAATTTCGTCAGACTCGGCATAAGTGCAACGAACCCAGCGCTCCGATCAGCTCTAGCTGAACTCCACGACAACTACGAGACCTCTAGGCCTTATATATCCGCCCTCCGACATGGATTATGACGGCGATATTGTCATGAGCGACTTTCCTCTCGATCCTGAAGTCCCACAACTTCCAACTGCATCTTCCCTCGGAGACTTTACCCTTACCTTTGGCAAGTTTAAAGGCAAAACGCTCCGTGAGGTCCCAAAATGGTATCTGCAATGGCTCCCCAATATAACGGATCCCTCACCAACCTTCACAGCTGCCCTCGCATATGCTCTGGCAGCATCCAGTTTCACGGAGATGGAGATAGATTGGAACCCGCCTTCTATCTCCGCTGCACCCGACAAATTCCATCAGTGGCGGAAGCTGAAAGAAGGGAACCGGAGGAGCGGAGACACGGCCTTATGGATCAGTAACAGTGACGCGATGAAATATTTCAGCTTAAGCGACGAGATACTCAGAGTTATGAAAGTGATGAAAGTGGAAGAGTTACCAAACGATGAATCTTCTCAGACGAACGCACCTAGCTATAGAGCTTTTCAAATGAAAGCTACTAATGTTGCAAGGTACGCGCTGTACCACATTTGGGACTTGGCACAAGTGTATATGACGAAGGGGGAGGTAGATTTTGCGTTGAGGACATACGTGAACGAAAGACTCCGAGGAATTGTGCAGGGTTCACCGAGAAAAACAGAGGGATCCAGATTTTATTGAGTGCTATATAGGTTGGAAAACGTCGATTATGTATTGACCAGTCGTTACTACGCTAAATTAGGAGCCAACGGGATGACGAAAGAGGAGGAGTGGTTCTATCTCGCTAAGAAATCCACCCCACTTCGCGTCAATCTATATCTTGCCTCAGCACATAAAGAGAATGAAGTCCACCACTTCTATAGTGAAAATACTGATATCTTCTTGACCATACAATCGTCGTTGATATTGTTAAATATCAGGATGTCGTGTTACTCTCCACTTGTAACCTCAACAGCTTAGATGTTGGTACCAATACTCTGAGAGCATTGGATGAGACGCAAATATTTGATGCAATGCCAGAACACAGCATCTGCACTCTGTCCGCTGATATATGTAGCCTCAAGATTCAGGAGGTCCTAGATTTTTTGTGAGAGAAGCCGAGGAAGTTGAGATTGCATCAACATTCCAATAGAAACAACAATTGGGTTAAGTTTATACGTGATTCTAGGTAGTAGGCGGGTCTCAATATCTTTCAGTCAATTGATCTATCTGAAGGGCTTTTACCACGGCCTGTGGCATAAGCTCGCTCCAGTCCCGATTTAAATGTCAAAGGGCTAGTGCGTGGAAAATTGAAAATCCTTCTATTGCCAGATGAATGCATCACTTGTGAGAGAGACCCCTCAGGAATACGTATATCGAAATCTAGAGGTTGAATATAATAAACGTGGTCCGCTTCTATCAACTGTCCAAGTATGAAAAAGATGGCGGGTATGATAAAATGGTTCCGGTTGGCTGGACTCCATCTACCCTAGCAGTCAAGGGTTGTTCATTTCCCGGGATTGAGATGGAGGATCTGAGATTGAGAAATTTTTTTTCTGTAGTAGAATTTAATTATTATTACGTTCCAATCTTCTAAGAAATTAACTTACTATGGGGTTTGAAGTGGTATCAAAGGAATACGCCACCCTTTTCGAACCAAGGAGTTTGCGTTCTCTTACTCTTACCATTTGATTCGCCATGGACGGCTTACTTCTCGTAGAAAGTATTTCAAAGAATTGTACAGAGGATCGCTACAACCTGCGCTAGGTGAGGATAAGGATATATTATCAAATCCTCGCGTCATATGGGCCTACCGCGAGTTGATTCGTAACCTTAATTAGGCTTTTAATTGCGAGATTTCGAAACGAGATATTCTTCCCCCCGAGGGTGAATAAGAAGGAACATATTTTCACAAAAGAAACGCTGAAGAAAGTGGCGCATAGCTTGGCGGTGGGTCAAAGGAGTAGAGGAGTGAGGTACGGGATCTGTGCCAAGGGGGTAACCGAAAGCCATAAAGAAATTCAGCCTTATCAATGCTCCACCAAAGGTTTTCACAAAAGAGAAGACACGTTTCAACCACCCTTATGAAATATTTCGCCCCGTCTTAAGTACTCAGCTTTCTTGGTTGGCCATATGACGATGAGTGCACTCGAGATGAAAACAGCTGGTGAAATAAATGGAGGTTTTAAGCATACAATCGCAAAGTAAATTCTGTACTACTTCAACCCAGCGAATTTAATAACCGCTGTTGCGAACTCTCTGCTGGGGAAGGCGCTGTTCCCATTGGTATACTTTCATGCCGACTTTCCGTATCACTAGTCTCGTCCCATGCAGTATCGATACTCTTCTTAGCCGGCCACGTCACAACAAGAGCATTTCCATCCTCCTCAAGCCTCACATGCAAGTCCTGAAAGTTCGCCATGTCCGACGGATTTTCAACCTCATCTCCTCTCACATCAACATCTCTTAGATCCGCAGATAGCTTCTTGTCGATAGCAGCCCCTTTCTGTGCATTGGCACTCGCTACTATCAAAGAACTTATATTATTGTAGTCGAACTTCCTGAGCTGCTCCCATCCTCGAGTTCTTATAGCCTCGGCAATGAAGACCAGTACTAGGAGGAAGTTCAGGGCTGTTATCGCGTAAATGTACTTTTCTTCGCCAATTGCTAATGCAGTAATGGTAGCATTGACCGGGGTGGAATAGTTTCCGTCGGGGCTGATCATAAGTTGTGCGCCAGAGAAACTTATTAGCATATCGTCGATCATGGACTCGAACGCTTGCTCGACTCCTAAGAGATTACTCGCTGTGTCGTTTGGGAAGTTTGCAAGACTGTTCGAGTTGATGTAAACGTTCTTGACGCTGCTAAAGAATGCTGCATGCTAATTAGTATACTTCATTCATGTTGAAATGCTAACCTATTCTAGAATAGCCACGAAAGGCGGTGGAGAGGGAAAGAGTTTTGCGTACCATCACCGACCACAGAGGTATATAGGGACGTGTTGATTAAGGAAAGAAGCATTATTTGAATCAGCGATCGCTGGGCTATCCTTCCCATTCCAGAACCCAAAGCCGCTGTTGTCGGATCTACCAGTAGTTCATCGGCCTCGCCGATATCATCCACCTGTATGAGGAGATCGGTTGTATTGACATTTACTTGAAAGGTCCTTGGTGTGAAGGTAACTTCGCATTGCGTCTGATTCATGAAATTGTATTTTGGATATGTGTCAAGTATAGAACCATATGATGCAATTCCGAGCATGTTTTTTCCGTTACCAGAGACCGCGCCAAGTGCCATCAGCGGTGATTCGGTCACAAATCCGATCAGAGCATACGTGGGTATACCAACTGGGAAAGGCACATCTAATTTGTTAGGTCCAGGCCAGGATGCGGAATAACCTTTCAGGTCGCTATTTGGCATATTGACTATAGCCCAGTAGTCGATTGGTACGTAAAAATATCGGGTATCATTCAAGGGAGCAATGTAGAACGCAGAAGTGGTATTGATAGTACAAGAAACTTTGCTTCTGTAGCCGGCTTCATAATAGGTATACGCCACCATGCTTGCATTTGAAATGTTCTGGACGTCTCCTGTCAGGCCGACAGAACTTCCCACTCCGAAAGATCGTCCCGAGAACGAAAATCTGGTATTGTCGTACTTGGAATGAGCGCTCGCTGAGGATGCTGCAGTATCCATTATGCGACCACCGAATGGATAGACCGGGAAATAGGAGAAGTCTCCAAAATTGGTTGAGTTCGTGCTACTGGAGCCTATCTGTTCAAAGGACGAGTCTGTACGATTCCAATACAGCCCCTGTTCGTCCGGGGTATACTTTGGAACCAAGATACTAGATGGTACTTTTGTAGTAGTCAGTATAGGAGTGATGGCACCAGCCCATAATGCTGCTGGCGCAACGATAATTGCTAGCAAAGTTAGCAGACTGATGAGATCCGATTTATGTGATTACCAACCCCCAAATGCAAGCAAACCAAAGCAAAACAGCCACGGCAAGCTAAAATCAAAGAAGCGTTTGGCGCAGAGTCCATTCCACCAGCTCAAGAAGCTCAGAGGCACTGGTTTCTGGGACGACAAAAGCAGCCTCGTTCGAAAATTGATAAGAGTGGTTAGGGTAAAGACATGAAGCGCCCCGAAGATGCCTGACAAGACCTGGACAACAATTTGGATCGATGCTCGATTTTGTACAACCAGAAAATAAAAGCCATCGCCACTGGTCCATTTCGAATGTGTACCTACAACCAGTAGAGCAGCGAGAACCGATGTGAACAGAAGGCAGGGGACTACAAGATATTTTTTAAGAGGCGACTCGTAGACGGAATGTATTATATCGTTCATGGCGATGTTATCGCTGTGAAGATTGCAGATTTGTGTTGTCTGCAGCCTTGCAAGAGATTGATGTGAAAATGACAAGAAATATCTGGGAATTTGGTTCAATCTAAGCATAAGCTCCCCCATGCATATCGGAGGCGTAGCAAGGTGTATACTAGGGCCTCCTGTACCATGTTCATAATGCCGCTTTAACAAAAGAACAGAACCTGTACCGCTGAATAATTTGACTCTTTTAGAGGTAAAAGAATCGCGATTGAATCCAATCAGATGAACTTCTGAAATGATCTCGTATTGCCCTCGATAAAATGTACAAAAGGGGAAAAGATGAATGCTCGGTCCCAGATGCAACGCATAACGATTCAGCCCGATTGTGAATCGAAGTGGCTAGTACAGCCCCCAAATTTTCCGAGAGTGTGGTTTTGCGGCTGCCACAATGCCTGCACAGGACGCTCAAACAGTACTGATACAGGCTTACCTCTACCCCCACTAAAGCGGCACCATGTGATGTCCTGTCACGACGCTGACGATAGCAGTGTGGCGGCGAAAGACTCGAAAGTTGTCGATCTTCACCGATGCAGACTGTACTTGGGCGGGTCAGCGATACTACACCGTGGAAGTCATGATAGTTCTGGACATTTCTTCTGAGGACGAGAAGCGCCAAGACTGGCCCCCAATCATCGCAACTGAAAAGGCCAAGGCCAACCCTGCTCCTGATCTGGTCTTCGAAGGACTTTATAAGGCCAAGCAGACATTGAGCACTGACGTGTTTTCGCAGAACCAGGCACCAGTTTGACAAGCGACGAGTATTGAGCCCCCAATAGTCTCATTCCAAGATAGGTGGTCTGTTGCCCCTGTACTATGAACTCATTGGTCGGGATTCCGACTGGTAAGATCTGATAGGTTGTTGCAATCGCAAGCATTGAGGTACCTGAAATGCATCGGGAGAGGGATGCAATCTAAATCAACAGCAGAGAGAACGTTGTGGGGGCATGGATGTTGACAATTTGTCGCAAAGGTCTTGTACCCTATGAACAAATCTTGCGCTCATAACTTGCAAGTACGGGAAGTAAAAAGTAACCAGAGGCATGGATTGAAGTGGATGTCAATGATAGAATGAGATTCAGTGTTAGGCTCCAAGCTGAGGAAAGTGTTGGTGTCGATGTAGATAGATTTCAGAACCCGTTAGAAGAAAGTTCTTTCACGAGACTCATCTTGATCGTAAAGCTAGATTAGAGGGTTGAAAGCTTTCGAGTTCCAGGCATATAAAAATATAAGGCATCAAGCAAAGATAGGTCCATGAAAGACTGCTTCAAAGCAGCATAGAAATACAACCCCCCGACCCACCTCAACTATCTCACATCGCCACCTTGATTGAATCAGCTGCCTTTTCGGCAACTGCATACAATGCAGTTTTCAAATGTCTACAAACTTGGAACGGTGAGACGCTCGCATCTACCATTCTCCCTTTGCTAGTTACATAGACCTTCACGTTCTTATCTACCTGCCCATCAATCTCTTTCAGAATTATAGCAGCATTCTGTCCTTATTAGGGGGGGTTTCTTGGTACTTTCTAATTCCCTTATAGGGATGTTAACAAAGATATTCCTGTCATTTTGGTGGGTGGGTAGCAATGGGTTGGTTATAGTTGTAGCCTTTCTATTAACCATTTAGAACAGCTAGTTCCATTGATATTGAAGTGTTCTGTAGCAGACCATACAACACAGTATCTCATTACCCCAAAGAATAAGAGTCTACTTACCCATCCTTCTCCCGCCCACGGACTCCGTTCCCTCAACGCTTTCCCCTTCCATGCTAGAATAAAAGGAATAGACACCAATAAACGTGACAGAAACCCTACCAATGAATTTCCCTGTTCATAACCTAGTTTCTCATGTATTTGGTTAGCGAAAAGCCGGAAACCGTTGCCAGTACAATAGAACAACAAGAGTAATTCTGAATTATAACTTTTAATATTAGATTGCAAAAATTGAAGGGAAGAGTCGAAGATGCAAACATAAGACAATCGAAGAGGCAGGTAAGGCTACGAGGTTGCCAGCTGATATGGAGGCTTATACTGAGGCAGTGATAGGTGTGACTGATGTTGCTGCTTGAATGTGTAGGTTTGAAACAGAGAACGAGGGGAAGTACTTTGGAACTACGTGAAGGCTTCTTAAATTTATAAAGTTAAAGTAAAAAATCGGGTCTTGATAAATTTCGTGTTACTTGGAAGCCTTCTGTTTGTTTCAGTATATATTGTATAGCGGAGAGATGAAGATTTTAAGGAGATTTGGAAGGTATTTTAAGACATCCCGATTGTGCAAATTTGATGTACGAAATAAAGACTGGCGGACTTTAAGCTGTTTAAAGATATTCTGTAAACTTCTGATTGCATAAGTAGAGATAAGATAATGATGAGATAAAATAATAAAAAGATAAGATAACAAAGAGATAAGATAATAAAGAGTTGAATAATAAGGATTCGGGTACGGTGAAACCTTGAACAGCATTTACCCTTTCTAGATTGTAAAACTAAGAAGAGTTAAAGAATTTCTTTGAGGATATTTTGTAACCTTCTAATTGTGTAGAATAGAACTCCACAACGGATAATGAAATGTCAGAAGAGAAAATATAGACTACTCCATGGTATAGCACTTCCTGACACATTCAAAGTCTTCATACAAAAGCGTTTTAGGATCACGTAGGACTTGCATTATTTCATAAAAAGCTTTCATTATTCATTATAGAAAGCGCAGCAATGGGTATCTCTAGCTAAATTACAGACCAGGATCATTCACTTTTTACCAGCAGCCTTCTTTGCTTCAGCGCGAGCCTTGCCCTTAAGACGACCGCCAGCCTTGGGAACATTGCCAGATTGTTGAACAGGAGCTGGAGCAGTGGCAGGAAGGCCAACAATCTCGCGCGCAACCTCAGTATAGGTCATCTCACCCTCTGGTAAGCCCATAGCACGGCCTTTAGCAGCGTCTTGCTTCTTGCGGTGCTCAGCGACCCTCTCGGCAAGCTCCTCAGCATAGTATCCGATACCATGAAGAACAACCTCTCTACCCGCGGCGCGTTCGACCGGACCCTTCAAGATAGCTTGAACGTCGTGGATCATGGCGGTCATGTTTCGCTCGCCCTCCAAGTAAGCGGCATCGAGTACCTTGAGGGGATCGTTGTCAACGGCGTAGCCTTGGATCATGGCCCACTGACGACCCCAGTACACAAGGCATCGCTTCTCCATAGTAGTGGTCCATGGGCACCACATCAAAGCGTTCAAGAGATCACGGATAGGGTAATCCTCAAAAACTTTATGTTGGAAGATACCATTACCGTAACCACGAACCCAGACCTTCCAACCAGGGATATTCTCGTAAACTTGGAGGTAAATAGAGTAGTGGGTGACGGCACGAAGACCCTTGTAGAGCTTGATGGCATCTTCGGTGATCTTGTGAGGTGGGACAGGGAACATCTTCTCAGTATTGATAGGGGCTGGTCGACGTGTTAGCTGAGATACTGTGGGAATGGGGCGGCATCAAGGAGAGAATAGAAATACATACCTTTGATATCATCTCGGGTGATGAAACCAAAGGGGGCGTTAGCATGTTCAAGACCCATAATCTCTCGAGGAATTCCGCCGTGCTTTTCGTGGTCGCGAATCATGTTGATGGTGTTGAGGTCGAGCTTAAGGTTGGACATCTCAATACCGACAGAAGAAACATCAGCGTCAAGCTTGGCTTTGCCCTTTCCCTTCAAGTCCTTGCCGGTAGAAGAGAGAGATGGGTCGTTCTCGGTGGTGGCTTTGCCTTTGCCTTTAGCATCAGCAGAGGTAGCGGCAGCAGACATAATGAGGTCGATAACGGGACTTTCTGAAGGAGCTATGAGGGCGATAGTATGACGCTTTTGTACCGGATGGCATCCAAGAGGGTTTGGTTGCGCTTCAGCTTTGACTTGGTCAGTCACGCGTACATGGTGGAAAACGCCAGAACTTACAGAACGGAGATTCACCTTTCTTAAGGCGGGTTCCAATGGAATCAGCACCTAAGAGACTGGTTAGCGGTGAATATCGCTTTTTGAGAGAAGAACTTGCGATAAAGAAACTGAGAAGGAGGATTGGCAGACTCAGAATGATGAATGACAGATTGACGACGTGAGATGGTATCTTGAAAAATGTTAGATCGAAACTTGGATTGTGGATTAGAGCACTCACCTCGGCGAACAGCAGCGGCAGTAGAGCCCTCTGGGACTTGACGAGAGTCAGATCGAAGATCGAAGATCGAGGGTAGATACTTACGAGAAAGGATCGTGTCGACCTCTTCTGGATGTTTCTCGAGATACGCAGTGTAGCTGTCGAGGTTGGTTGAGTTGCGGTTACGCTTAACAGTTGAGCGTCCTTGTTACTGTCAATAAAGAAGCTCGCAGTAGATAGAAACTAGATAGAACTTACGCTTCAAATCGCGTTCAGCTGCCTCATCCGTAGTGGGGGACGCCATCGTGAGGGGCTAGTAAGCGGAGCATCAGTGGCCAATCGCTTGCGGAAAGGAGAAATACTAAGTAAGTAAAGGGGTCAGAACATACCGGGGATATTTGTTGTGGTGTCAAGAGAAGTGCTGACCACGTTGGTCTTGGAAGATATTGTTGAGAAGAAGAAGAAGAAGGCTTTGAGAGAAAATTCCGCGACAAAAGGGTTTGGAAACTGAAGCGAACAGTCCGTGAAAATCGAGAGCTTTCATTGGTTCTTTTGGAAAGCAAGAGTGCCTCTTGAGACCGCACCGGAAGCGTGAGAATCACCCGCCACCACTCTATGCGATGGAGATGCACCGGGTGTGAAGGGAGGTTAATGGATTTGGAAGGGAAGCATTCTGGGAACCACATTAGGTGTTGATGTATGTTAGTAAGGGAGTGATAGTCCTTGGACTTTGATCCTACCACCCGCCTATATGCTTGTCATCCCAGAAGCATCTGCTCAGGAAAGACAAATATATCGAGAAGTTGTAAGAAGTGTGAGGACATGGCTTGTAGTAGTTTTGAGACGGCTGTTGGGGACAACTCATAAATATAAATCATGGCGGCAGGAGGGAAGGTACAACACTTCATCAACAGCGCAGCTGTTTCTTGATTCGACCTAAGCCTGTAGGGGCTAGATCGCAAATGACTGGATATAATACAGGGAGCGTGTCATGCTTCCTGGGCAAAACGAAGCGATCCGATTGGTTCGAAATTAATTCCAACCCCAACAATCTCAACAGCAACGCTGTTCTGCTTTCATGATATGTCAGAGGGTCTTTTGTCTATGGTATTTCCAGAAGAAAAGACCCTGGTGTAAATATTAACTAGACAGCACCAGTGTGAATTGATCATCAGCATTGTTTTACTGCAGAGGTGGATGCATCAACGGGGGCTCAGGGGGTTGAACAGAACAACGACATCACTTGAGTAATTCTTGCTGGATTCTCGACCTAACTGCACCCGAGTACATTTGAAGGACATTATTCCATTGATTATATTTTGATCCATTTGAATTATCATCAGAGCATTGAAACAATCTCTCAGCAAAGCTTTTCAGGGGCTTGTTGTTTTCCTAGTTACGTGACATGCAACTGAGTACCAATGCCTCTAGGTTGCTGCAATCTAGGAAATAAAACCGATGCTACAAATGGATGTTAAAAGCTGATCATGCTTCTCTGGATGTGAGGGCGGCTTTGAGGTAGACATCGATAACCACCACCACAGCTCTCATGAAGCAGGCCCGTAAGGATGTGCTTTCACAAGGGAGTTCAGACTGCACAGTGACCCTTTCATAAACCTATCAGAACGCAAATATTGTCATCCAAGAAGCTTCCCAGTGTTGTGATTGAAAGTCACTTTCTGGTCATGGCATGTCGTCAAAAAATGGTTGAAAAGGGGGGAGAAGTGGTCCGAGCACCTAGTGCCGAGCTACCGCCAGAACCTACATCTTGACATTGCACAACAGCTGACAAACATAGTTATGTGAAATAACATCGGATTTAAGCATCGGTGACATAACTCGCGTTTTGCTTGCAGAGATATTGGAGGGCGTGGTTAATCAGTCCAAAGTCACGAAGAAAGCGGCTGGTCACAGGAAGCTGGCCCACAAATGAAAGAACCTAGAGCTATGTTAGAGAAAAAAGGGAATACAATATTAGTTAAAGATTAGTATCTTTTATTTGACGAAGTAGGTGTGAAGATCTGACACAGTTCAACAACGAAAAGCTGTGTGGAGGATAATTGAAATAGATGAGAATAAGCTCCTCTTCAAATCAACAATATATTCTCCCAAATTCCAGGTTCTCTCCTAAACAATTTGATCACATCTATGTTGTACTAAAAGCATAAAGAACTCTCAAGGGCCGCGGATAAAGGGTCAACCCCCGTGCATTATTCTACGAAACCACTGATCCTATCCTTCCCTCGCTTCTCTATTGAGAATTTGACACCAAAAAAAAAAACCTAGAGCCGATCTAAACTCTGTAAGGAATCCAGCGTGGGATTCATTTGGTACTCGTCAGGAGTGGCAATCTCATATCCCCTTCTTGCCTGCGTTGCGCATTGAGAATACGAGCCAACATTCACAGTAAGAGCCGATCCTAAAGCAGCAACCGACACACACCCAATCTCACCCAGCATCGAAGCGCATGCAAATCGATACGAAGCCATATACAAGAACGAAATCACACTCTACCGAGCTACGTTACGAAGAGACGTACAAAGGAAGAGAAGCAATCCGGAATACAATAACTGAGTTTGAAGAGCTAATAGGGGATGGCATGGCTTGGGTCAGGGTACGAGTAGTCGATTATTTATGCTGTGATGAAAGCGCTTCTAGCTTCCACTCTCTACAAAGAAGAAGTCAGTCGACAAGATACTTGCTGGATAATGGATTGGACGGGAGAGGGTATACTACGGAGAATAGGCTGAAGAAATCTCTATATTGAAATGGGATATGCACAACCGACTGACTGGGGATATAATGGTCCTGTGGGGAGCACGTTGTTTCGTTCGGGTAGATCATGGTGGTTTTGACTTTTTAATTGGGTTTTCTTATGGCCCTCCACAGCTACACATCCTGGCAATGGTGGCGAGTACTGCTATATTGGAAATGACTTGCAGCAACGCTATTTGCGGATTTTGACAGCATAAAATGCATATTGAGAGGGCAATTCAAGTCCTTACACTCTGGAGAGAGCAGAATACGGGGATTCTAATTTGCGTCAATGTGTTTAGCCTTCAGTGTACCCATACCCAGACGCACCCTCTACCCCTGTCTCCCTACCTATGCAATCCCCTGTCCCGCAATACCCCCTTCGCCAACTCGCAGGATCTGATCTCTGACCCAACAAACAAATCGAACAGCAACCTCCGCGCTGATATTATATTCCCAAAATCAACCCATAATTATCAAATATACCCGACGTGCTATACCCATCAGCACTTATCCAAATCCCATCCCATCCCTCAAACCCCAGGCATAGTCATCGGATCCTAGTGCAAAGCCTTCAAGAATAACTACCATCGCCGCATCCCCTTCTTCCCTTCCTTTCCAATTCCGACTTTCCCTAAAAATATTCTCACTCCCCGTTTCTGGGACCATCCAATCATCCCTTCCTCGCACGCACACACACACACACACCCTCCTTCCCCCCTGCCCCAAAGATCAGCAATCCCACACTCAACATTCAAATCCTTATCTCAGCACACGATCAAGCCCACCTCCCGACACCTCCTGCGAACCATAACACTCAACACTCAACACTCAATATGAAACATCAGTGTAAAACCCTCAAGATCTTAACTCTTATAAAGATATCTTACAATCAGCGCCGTCCTCTCCTCCCATCTCCATCTCCATCTCCATCTCCATCTCCATCTCCATCTCCACCCCCCAACTCAATTCCAATCCCAGTCCCAATCCCAAGCCCAAACCCCTTTCCATTCCTATTCCCATCCACCCAGCACATCCCCTCGTCTCGTCTTGCCGGCCACGAGGAGTTAGTTAGGTTTGACAGGGGCACGAGATAACATATTTATACAAGATACAAGTAGGGACATGGTGATGGCGATGTATATCTATCCGGATCTAGTGTATTTTCATTCAAGTTAAAGGTAGGTAAGATACTGACTGATACTTCAGAAATATAGATAGAGAGACGGAGAGGGAGGGTATGGGATAGGATGGTATGGGATAGAGCTGGATGTGGGTTGGAGTAGGAGAAGTTTATGGGGGGAAGGAAGGATTGTAGGGTTTTTTTTGTTTTTTTTTCTGGGATACCTTGGCGAAACGGAATTGATTGATACTTATGTTGCCCTGCCGTTTTATATGACTGTTTGTGAATGTTCAAGGTTTGGATGAGGTGGTGAGTAGAGGGGAAGAAGCTGAGTGGTTAGACTTGATAGAGGCGACATTTTGGTTGGAGGTAGAATGGAGAAGTGGTAGAGGGAGTTAATTAGGTGGGTTTGGGGTAGGGAAGGGGAGGGGTTTCTTGGAGAGGGAACGGTGGGGGCGATCGGACGAATGTGGTTGAGAAATGGTTGCGTGGGAAGGAGAGTTGGACTGTGAATCGGATAATGGTTCCAAGGATAAGATTGAAATCCATTATAGATGGTCATTAAGAGAGTATGTTACAATCTGGTATTAATCATTAGGTAGGTATATCATGGTATCATAAGTGTACATTATTTCCCCTCACCGCAAACACGCCCTTCAGCCACCTCATTACGACACACTCTTGAATGTTTAAAATGTCCCAGTAGCATTATTTCCATACCCATTCATCCCACTAGCATACGGAGTATGTGTAGTCGTAGTCGTCGTATAACCCATCTGATGTCCACCAGTCGCTACCGGTGCGCCAGTATTCCCATACTTAGTATACGCCGGCTCTGTCCCCACAGCTGTCGCATCCGTTGCATAAGAATCCCTCACCGCGTTAGGCGTGGTATGCATAGGCAAGGCATCCGGTTTCTCGCCCAAAGCCTCGTTATCAAGGTTACGGTTCTTGTTTCGGCGCTGCCAGAACTTGCGCTTCGGGCTGCCCGCAGTGTAGCCGTTGTTGGGGGAGGGACCGAAAGCTTTCTCGCGTTTGTGGTGTCGGATTAGAGCGTATTCGACGAAGATGGAGAGGAAGAAGAATACACTAGATATCATTAGCCTATACCTAAATGAAATTAGAGAGAGGGGGGGACCTACGCTCCAACAATCGCAACCGCGAAACACGCAGTGTTCAATCTGCACACGGTGTGCAGAGATGGGAGACGAGTGAATCCACCATTTCCAGTAGGGACTGAATTATCAACCAACGTGTTCCCGTCACCCAATGGCGTTCTCACGAAGCCAGAGCATGAGTTATCACCATGGCGTGTAGCATACGCGAGATAGATAAATGCGCCTGTGAACGCGAGATCGAGAAGCATGCCGAGCAAAGAGAAGAATGCGATGCCGCCCAAGCAGCACACCAACAAGAGTGCGAAGATAGTGTACAAGACACCGGCACCGGAAATGCCTTCGACGGCTCGAATGTAGGTGTCGATGTGTAAACCATGGTTATGGAGCACAGCGAGGAAGTAGGAGAAGATACCGAGGATGATGGCCGCGCAGCAGAATTCAATGATGCGGAGGAACCAGGAGACGCCCTTTAGAGCGAGACCGCCGCCGAATGCCATTTTTGATTACGGATACGGGTGACGAGTGAGTGATGTTGAGAAAAGGTTTGTGGTGGTAAAGGACGTCGGATGATCCGGGGGAATATATGTGAAGTTGCCAAGTATATATGCATGGGGCGATCACTCAGCGACGAGCATACATCATGGTTTGTTGACACGCAACCCTGATTTTTAGGTTATTTCCATTGGTTTAGTGCATGGATGGTCCTTGGTTCGAAGCGGTTGTTGAGCTGAGCGATGGAGGTTCGCCAGGGAGATCGTGGAGAGAGAGCCGGGAATGACGAGGGCCAGGAGAATTTCTATGCCGCTTTCATCTTGGGGGATCATTTTGGAGAGATTTGATTCGCGCGGAGAGATTTAGAGTGGGAAGCAAATCGCAATTTGCTGAAGAGGCCGATGATGATGTTGATGTCATTTGGCAGGGATTGGATGGAAGATCGAGGTTGTGGCTGAGTCTGAATCCAAGCGAATCAGCCACCCGCACGTGCCGATAGTATATTTTCCAAGGCTCTTTTCAGGTTCCATTGGAGATACTGGCGAGATCTTGGGGATGGGTTGGGAGGGAAATTAGATTATTTCCAAATCTTGGAAAGAAGAGATGGCTTCGGTACTAGGGAAGTTGGGCATGATATGCAGGCAGTTGAAGGAGTATGGAGAGAACTTGGAGCGAAACTCTTCTTGATCTGCACGCAGAAGCAGATAGCACATTAGGTGCGGAACATAAGGCGAAAAAAATAATTAATTAACAGCGCGCTGGAGCACAGATTACCTAAAAAGAAAAAAAAAAGAGGCCTCAACCATCTCACCTTACCCTCGCCCACAAAAACCACCCCAGTACCCCAAAACACCAAAAAGAAAATTATATTTCATCAACAGTAAGGTAATGATTGACTTATGGTCAATATGGGGGTCGAACCTGAAGATAAATTAGTATCGATGTATTATACTGATTGGTGGGGGGTGTGAGACGAACCCATGACCTTGGCGTTAACAATGTTTGTATTAGCACCACGCTCTAACCAACTGAGCTAATCGACCGTGTTTGTCATGTTTGTTTCGTCAAAATCTCTTAATGCATTATATACGAGTATTGACAGACTGCAGCGCGAACTGGGCGGTGTGTGGGTCTCAAGGGTAACATGCTGCTGCATGTGACTCAGGGGGGTGGGGGGTTCATGCGAGCAGAGTTTTTACCTGCTAACGGAGGGATAGCGAGAACTGGCATGAAGTTGTTGGATCTAAAATAAGCTACGGAGTATGTAGGTTCGAATCCTCCGGACATGGCTCGTCTGGAATGATTTTATATTTTCTCAATCCTACCTTACATATTCATACATGTGGGTATTTCTAAACTACAAAATTGACTGTCTTCCCCCTTTTAACCACAACTACCTTCTTCGCCTTGCGTACATCGGATCTCCCTACCAATCTCGTTATTCCTTCATCCGTCTTATAGATTTCCTTAACAACCCACTTCTCTAAATCATTCCCTGTCATATTCTCCGGTGGGGACGGGATCTCAACCGCAAACTTTAGTTTGCCATTAATTTGCACGGCGCACTTCTGCCCACTGCCGGCGCTCAACATTTCTAGGGTTCCATCCAGTGTCGGAAAGGGGAATGTGAAAATTGATGGAATTTTTGAACCCAATATGATACCGAGGCTAGTTTTAGGTAGAATTACCTTGCCTATCCCTGATTGGGACACAGAGACAGCGCCGACCCAATCTTTGGAGAACGGGTCGTGGAAGAATCGCCGGAGAAACCAACTCGTTGGAGTGATGTTGAGGAGATTTACTGTGTGCGGATGAAGAGCGGCCCAGCATTCTTCGGAAAATGCGGGGGTGATGGGTGCCATCATTTGCACCAGTGATTTCAGCGCATGGAACGTTATGTCTCGCGATGTTCTGACAGATGATGATAATCCGCCCGGCATATCGATTTTATAGTTGCTGTGTTCACTAATGGCGTTGGTCAGAGCCATGAGGTCGGATACCACTGTGTTGAGTGAATATGTGGTAGAGAAGGATTCGGTGACATTTGCTATGGTTTTTTGTACCAGGCTCCACAACTTTGTTGACTCATCATAAGCTTTGATTTCTGCATCTAGCCAAAGCCGAGTAACATCCTTCGCCCCGTGTGGGGTGGGAAATTGTGGAAGAACTGTCTTTCCATTTTTCCAATCATGGATTCTCTCAGACTTCGCAAGAAATTCCTCCTTTGCTGAAGAGAAATTGAGCTCTCTCCCACGGGTCTGGAGAGCAAGATCCAAGATGCGATGCAGCCAACGAGTGACCCCGGAGATTTTCCCCTCATCCCATTCCAGAACCTCACTGACTGGTGCTTGGAACAACATATGAGCTCTTGTGGCGTCGGCGCCGTGAACCTCTATGCATGTGACAGGGTTTACACCGTTATATTTCGATTTGGACATTTTCTCAAAGCTAATATCTGGGGGTTGTCCAGTAGAAACCATAAGAGGCCGTTTCGGATCGCTCAGATCTACCTCATCCGGCTTTAAGAATCGCTTACTGACAGGGTCTGAATATGTCTTTCCATGTACCATCCCTTGGGTCAATACCTTTTTGAATGGTTCTCCGTGGTTTTCAGAGTCCCAGAGTCCTTCTCTCGTAAGAAACTTGGAAATAAATCGAGCGTAGAGTAGGTGCAATATTGCATGTTCTACTCCCCCAATATACACATCGACAGGTAGATATTTGTCGGCCAAATCTTTCGAAAAGAGCAAACCTTGGTTCTTTGGATCGATGAATCTCATGAAATACCAACTAGAATCCACAAAAGTATCCATAGTATCGGTATCTCGTTTGGCGGGAGAGCCACATTCCGGACAAGGGGTATTGATCCAATCATGAGCGTGGTCCAGAGGGTTTCCAGTTTTACCTTTCATCCAATTGTGACTTACAGCTGGGAGTTCAACTGGCAATTGATCCTCAGGTACGGGAACAGCTCCGCAAGAATCACAGTGTACGATTGGGATCGGTGTCCCCCAGTACCTTTGTCGACTGACAAGCCAATCCCGAAGCCGCCAAGTTTCAGCAGCAGATCCAGTCCCGTTGGATTGGAGAACTTGAATGATTTTCTGCGTCGCTTGGGCTGTGCTCAGACCAGAATAAGGCCCGTTGGATGATGTGAGAATTCCAGGATGAACAAAAGGCTGATTGTCCGCAGGTGCCTTGGATTTACCAACTGGTGCGACAACAGTTTTGACTCGATCTTCCTTGCGATTGTACTTCCAAAAGGCATGGTCTCGAACATCATGACCAGGTACCCCCATGACTGCGCCATCGCCGTAATCTCCAAGGACATATGGTGCAACATATATGGGAAGAGGGGCCTTAACTGTGCCCGGCACGTCCCCTTCAGAAGAAATCGGATTCAAGGCTTGGATGTTCTGTAACAGATAGCCAACCTTTGAATCTGGTGGAAGATCTGGCATCTTATCCAAGAAGGTTTGCAACTCCCCATCACTTCGTGCCAGTTCTTTCACGATAGGATGCGTGGAGGAGAGGGCGACATACTGGACTCCAAAGAGAGTGTCCGGTCTGGTTGTGAACACTTCAATGTCTGAATGCTCCCCTTCAGCACCTATTACAGGAAATTTTATCCGCGCTCCGGTTGACTTTCCAAGCCAATTTCTCTGCATGGATAATACCCTCTCGGGCCAAGACCCATCTTTCGCCAAGAAGTCAAGGTCATCTAGAAGCTCCTGTCGGAACTCTGATATTTCAAAGAACCACTGCTTCAACAATCTCTTCTCCACCAGTGCCCCAGACCTCCAAGAGAGGCCCTCCGCACTCACTTGTTCGTTTGCTAACACGGTCTTGTCCTTGGGATCCCAATTGACTAGAGATTCCGCTTGGTATGCTAAGCCGCGTTTATGAAGTCGGAGGAAGAGTTGTTGAGTATGCTTGTAGAACGAGGGCTCGCAAGTCGCAAATTGCTAACTAGTCAGCCACAATGTAGGGATACAAAGAGGACGCACTCACCCTGTTCCAATCCCAATGACCATTCATAGAGTTCAGTTGTTCCTGCATCCGCATGATATTCGATTTTGTCCATGTTGCAGGATCAATACCTCGCTCAATTGCAGCGTTCTCTGCTGGTAATCCAAAAGCATCCCAGCCAATGGGATGTATAACCTTATAGCCCTGCATTCTTCGAAAGCGTGCCAGAACATCTGATATCGTGTAGACTCGAAGGTGGCCCAAATGGAGATCTCCAGACGGGTATGGGAACATGGGCAGAATGTACATTTTCTTTTCATCTTCATGGAACCCAGCTTGTGAGCTCTCTGGCAGGAGTGGCTTGGTCATGGACCATAGTGCATCTGCTAATTTCTTTGTGAATCTGTCTCCTTCTCCCAGCTTTTTCAAGCCCCTTTCCACTTCTTTTACCTTATTTGTCAACTCCCATTCTTTTTCCTCCAACTCATCTATTAATCGCCTCGACTGCTGCCATTTAGCTTGCCATTTTCTATCAATCTGAGGTAGATCAATAGGCCCGCGCTTCTTGGGAGCACCAAGCCCAAAAAGACTTCTTCTTAGAATTAGACCGGCAGGTCGACTCCATATGCGACGACATCTGCCGGATAATATCATTGCATCGAAGTTGGAGGAACAATCATGCTCCACGATAATTGTCGATGTTGAGTGTTCAATCAATTTGTGAGCTCTAAATACGGGTACTGCCAAGGCGGTGAGAACGCCAAGACTCCCCTTATCTCACGAAGACAGAACACCGCAAAACATCGTCACTTGCTGTTCGTGTAAATTTCCTTCGAATACATACTTAATTCTCTTCCGCGTTCTACACTTGCGTATTGTTCTCACGATATGACGAAGACCATGGTCGAAGTGCCTCAATAATTCCCAACAAAGACGTAGCTCATGTGGAGCTGAAGTCACAGCAGAATGCCACCATATTCCAATCTTCAACCACATGCGCGAGATTCCCTAGAATTAGCAAGCTTAGCTTCGAGCTCTCCTGGCCTGCGAACATCTACATCCTCGACCTCATCACGCTCTGGCATATCGTCCTCCCGCAAACTCTCATTAGAAGAAGATGATCCCCTGGACGAACGAAACCCTGCGGCACGGCCAACGGGACACAATCGAACTTTTTCTATGACTTCAGCTTTCGATTTTGGTTCAAATTTATACCCTCTATCTGCGTCCAATGGAAATGGCTATGCGCCCATTGGAACCACCCCTATAACTCCCTCGGGTGTACAATCTGGGTTAGGGGGCGGAAGTCTGGAGAAACATAAAACGTTGACATACTTGAACGGGCTGTCATTAATAGTGGGGTTGATCATTGGTTCTGGCATATTTTCGTCACCAAGTCAAGTCAATGCGAATGCGGGATCTCCTGGAGCGTCGTTGATAGTATGGACAATTGCTGGAATACTAGCCTGGACTGGGGCGTCAAGTTATGCTGAACTAGGAGGCGCTATACCTTTGAACGGAGGAGCGCAAGTTTATCTGTCAAAGATATTTGGGGAGATATGGGGGTTTCTCTTCACATGGTGTGCGGTGATGGTACTGAAGCCAGGCTCAACAGCAATCATATCGATCATCATGGGCGAATACTTGGTACGTGCAGCCATTGGAGCAGAGGCAGAGAACGTTAGTGCTTGGATCAACAAGAGCGTGGCGTTGTTTGGATTGTTTGCCGTGACGTTACTGAATTGCATATCTACAAAGTTGGGGACTAGAATGGGGGATATGTTTATGTTTTTCAAATTTGTTGCATTGCTTGGAGTTACGGTTATAGGCATTGTGGTAGCGATTACCGGTTTCTCTACATCTGGTGAAGCGAATCAGGATTGGAAAACTAATGGATGGTTAGAGGGAACTAGCACAAGTGCAAGTTCTTGGGCGGTTGCGCTGTATGCTGGGCTGTGGGCATTCGATGGATGGGACAATGTGGGTTATAACTCCTCATCTGTGAATTTTTGCTGATTGCCGAAGACCAATTATGTTGTTGGGGAGTTCCGTAATCCGACTCGCGATTTACCACGAGTGATACATACTGCGATGCCTCTAGTCATCCTTTCTTATATCTTGGCAAATGTTGCATATTTCTTTGTTTTGCCACTTGCCGCCATCAACAGCTCTAACACAGTGGCTGTCATGTTCGGAAACAAGGTCTTCGGGCCTATTGGATCTCTGATTCTAGCTCTGATTGTCAGCGCTAGTTGTTTTGGAGCTCTTAACGCAACGACCTTCACCAGCGGACGTTTGGTATATGTTGCAGGAAAAGAAGGATACCTCCCTGCGATATTTGGGAAAATTGGAGTAGGGAATGGTGCCGAACCTTCACACACTCAGCTCCGAACCAGAAACTGGGCCTCGAAAAGGATTGCGCGCCTATTTGGAGATGAAGATACCGGTCTCTTCTTCACACCAGTTAATGCGATGGTTCTCAATGCCGCGCTGACCGCATGCTATGTATTTGTTGGCGAGTTCGGGACTCTTGTCACCTTCTACGGCGTTGCAGGATATACCTTCTATTTCCTGACCGTTCTAGGCCTCATAATCCTCCGAGTCAAAGAGCCGAATCTAGAGCGACCTTACAAAACTTGGATTACGACTCCCATCATTTTCTGCTGCGTTAGCCTATTTTTGTTAAGCAGAGCGGTCTTCGCTCAGCCGCTACAAACAGTTATCGTGATTGCCTTTGTTGTGGCAGGCGTTCCAGTATATTACTGGCGGATACGTGGGAGGGACAAGGTTTTAAAGAGGGAACGAAGTGGGAGCGGGAGCAGAGTCGGATGGAAGTTTTGGCAGAGATTCCGGAGTTGAATATCCAATTAATGAAAGCGTTGAACTCCCCCTCCTCTTGTTATTTCCCAAAGCGGTGAAACCCCAGCGCCTTCTGGTGTAAAGATACGTTTCTGTGCGAGCGGGCTTTATTTGCGCTTTGACTGGGGCGTTTAATTGGTTGGGTGGGTGGGTCTTCAACGAAGTATTGAGCGCCACAACTCCCCCAATATTTGGTGGTCGTGCGGCTGAAAATTGGTGACAGAAAAAGCAACATTCTCATTTCCACTGCCGGCATTTAAGCTTTGCGCCCCCCATTACTATTAAAACAAGCGTACGATGTCTTCCCCTCAGATCTACACTGGTCCGTGGATCAATCGTTCTCACGGTCTACTGCGGGGAGCCACCATAACATTGACAACACGGGATGCTGCATTTCTTCTTGCTTTTCTAGCTGTGATCGTCACAGCTGCAGGTCAATCTTTTTGGATGATTGCTAGCTATGCTGTGCATCAAACTCGTTCAAAGCCTGGTGAGTGATTTTGAATGCACCACAAGTGTGAAACATTGGCCTGACACGAAAATGTAGGTCCGCACGATGCGCTCTTTTACCAGCAGCAAGCGGTCTTGAAGAATTCTAATAGTCCTTTTGCAGCAGTCTGGAGCTTCTTGAAAATATCCTTCTCCTGGAGGAAACATACTAGGTCGAAATGGTGGCGAGTATGGCAATCTCGAACGTTCTTCTTCATCGTCCTAGGTCTCACAATCGGCGCTGTATTTAGCGTGGCAAGTATCTTTTCATCCCGAGTCACAAGTTCTGCTGGCAGTCAAGTTCTCATCAGCAGTCCGAACTGTGGATTTTGGAGCTTCCCCAATTTTACTACAACTGATGAGACCTCGTTGTACAACTACGACTTGAAGACCTTGAATGAAAGTATTGCAATACAATCCTACGCCAACGATTGCTATCGCACCGATAACTCCAACAAGCCTCAATGCCATACCTATCCTGTTCCGGAGATTTCTTGGAACACTACAAACAATGTCTCTTGCCCTTTCGACCCAAAGACATGTGCTTTGTCGCCCACAATGGCAGTACAGCTAGACACTGGGCCGCTGGATTCCAATAACATCTTTGGGTTGAACGCGGTGGAGTCAGAAAGAGTCACTATCCGCAAGATAGCGACGTGCGCACCGTTACACCTTCTACCATATGGGACGTTAGTCAACACGACCGTTGGTGGGAGATGGCTCGACACATTCCTTGTCGTCGATATCGGAGATCCAGGGATACCTGGGCAAAACTTTACTTACGAATACAACACTCATGCCGCATGGTCAGGTTTTGGATACAACCTCGAGTACGTACGATCCATCTCCGTCATCCCTTCCACTAACATTACCCAGCGCAATCGGCACCGGATCTGGATGGACGCCTATTTCCGACTTCGCTCGCGCAGACGCCGATATCTCAATATTCTTTTTCGAAGCTAATTCAGTGGACTACACCTACTCGAATAATGACCCTCTCTTCAGTGCAACCACCCCCGTCCCCGGCTTAAACCGCACCTACTGGCCCGATATACTTCTCACATCTCTCGGCTGCATCGACCAGTACCAAGTCTGCAATACCTCTCTACCTCTATCTACAGGCTGCACACTCCCGACCTCGCTCTCCCTCTTGATAAAGGACGAGCTCAACATAGGTCTCAACGTCTACCAGTCCGCGACCGTCGAAACACTCGTTATGAGCATGGAAACAAGTAGTATGGTTTATGCAGTTTATGGACGTGGTTCCCAAGCATTGAAAGCCACGAGCACAGTTTTCGACCTCCTACAAGTAGCACAATTGCCTAATAATCAATGGGTCAATGAAATAGAGGGCTGGTTTGCATTCTCACTTGCATCCGTCCAACAAGCATTGTCCGAAAAAGCTTCAGGTCCTACAGGCGTTACAGAGCTTGGAGGTTACATCATACATCCGAGTAATGCAGAAGAGAAAGCTTTGTGTGAACGCCAAATGATACAGAATGTAAGCGGATATCAGAATTTTTCTACGCTAGGGATAGGTATTATTTTGATTATTGGATTGGTGATTATTGTGATGGGATTCGCGATTGATGGGGTTGTGGGATGGTGGCAGGAGAGGCTTTTGGGCAAACGTTATAAAAAGTTGGCTTGGGCTAGTGATGGGTATTTGCAGATGTTGAGGTTAGCGTATGAGGGGGCCGGGTATGCTGGGTGGGAGAATTGTGATGCGGAGGTGCCGGTTGGGAAAGAGAAGGAGAAGGTAATGCGGCTAGGTGGGTTGGATGATGGGGATAAGGAACATCCGAGTTTAGTTAAGGCGTCAGAGGAGGTGGAGGAAGTGGATGGTGATTCGATGCAGAAGCTTGCGGGAGCTCCGCTTTTGGATGAAGAGGGAGAGCCTGCAGAGGAGGTTTAATTTTGAGAGACATACGTATCATTACTATGAATATAAATCAAACTATTTCTACAAACTTTTCGGCGGCTGCGTAATCTTTGTCAAATGATCCCCATTCAATGTCTTAAACACCTTGCCCAACCTGGTATAGAATTAGCAAGTTAAATCTTCGTTTTCTTTGGTGAGAGCTCTGGATTTAGAGCTGATCTGGGAGCTGAGATACGAGGACAAAGAGACATGATCACTCTGCATGCTTTTGAGACAGGTCCGTCCTCCAGATCTCCTATACACTAAAAGAAGAAAAAGAAGAAAAAGAAGAAAAAGAAAGAAAGAAAAGGGGGGGTAAAACGAACCCTTCATGACTATAATCCTTTTCATTCCACCTACAGAGCATCAGCACTCACCCTCTATTATTAAAACCCACCGGTCACCTCTTCCCTCCCCCATTCACCAACCCAGAAAAGCAAATAAATCAAAACTCACATATCCTTATGATACCCCACCTTTTCCACTCCACCACCCTCCTTCACAAGCGCCAAACTCACTAAACTATCCACCTTCCTCCCCACCGGCATGAGCTTAGGCCTATACTCCTGCCGTAACTTGAACACTATCTCCTTTTCATCATTCTTCACCACCTCTATTGTTAAGGTCTCTGATTTCGCCATTATTTTCGGGATACCTGGTTCTCGTTAACTATTTATACTTCAAAGTGTTACATCTCTCTACCTAAGCTCGCAGTCTCTCTCCTACTCGTTGCCATATTGGAAGTATATCAAAATTCCAAGGGAGCGAGATTCACAGAAAGGATTCATTGGGGATAATAGGGTTGCAGAGAGGGAAGAGGCATAGGGGCACTCACCATACCACTGTCCCGCAATCTTATACCTGGTATCACAATAACTCCACGGATCATCATAGATTGCCTCCTGGGCATAAACCTGCATATCTTCCTCACTCGCACTGCCTGAGTACAATCTAGTAATCGAATCCACAATCCTTTTTCTCTCAGCATTGAGTTTTAAAGATTGGGAAGGATTGGGTGTGTAATTAATTTTGGAGGTGTTTTTGGGTTGAGAGGAAAGGTTGGCTTGGGAGTAAGGTGGTTGTGGGGGTAGGGAAGGAGAGGGGAACGATGTTAGGGTGTGTGGATCGGGATGAGGTTCGTGGGACGGGGCGGTTGACATTTCGAGGTTTCTAGAGGGGATGAGAGACTGCATTTGCCCGCTTTGGAAGTGAGTATGGAGCAAGAAGTTCAATCACTTCGTCTTGAGAATATAGATAGGAACTTGTGACTCGTGATGTCATTGAAAAAGGTAGGACATGAGTTGGACTTCCAACATCATGGACCTGGGAACTTGGGCCTTAATGGC
>Ga0182030_10004065_pt1 | contig 31187 bp, 16 predicted proteins | sample 812S3MmetaG_FD_121299 | JGI IMG/M metagenome (GOLD analysis project Ga0182030, IMG submission 121299) | Permafrost microbial communities from Stordalen Mire, Sweden - 812S3M metaG (Illumina Assembly) | ecosystem: Environmental > Terrestrial > Soil > Wetlands > Permafrost | place: Sweden...
AGAAAAATCAAAAGACGGAAGAAGGAATAAGAATTTTCAGAGAATCTTTCGAAGAAAATCCACCGGAATAAGATCCATTCTCAACCGCCGGTTTTGAATCCATTCGGTTTCGCCGCTGGCACACCGCTCCGGCTTCATCGAGGACAATCAATTGCTGTTTGGATAACATGGTTTTTGACTGCAATAAACTTTGCAGCGTCTCGGCCTCAAAACCTTCCTTCCGCAAAACATCCGTTGCCGCCGCCGTCGGCGCGCAGAACAGCGGTTCAACGCGAGCTTCTTTGCAGGCAGCGACCAGCTCGCGCAACGCCGTAGTTTTGCCCGTGCCCGCCAGTCCGCGCAGGCCCGTAATGCGGTCACTGGTGCGAAGGATATGCAAAATCGCCCGCCGTTGATCTTCACCAAGCCAGTCGGCAGGTTGATAATTCGCGCGCAACGGGGCGACCGTGTCACATCCAGCGTTGACCGTCTGAATCAAAGCCAGTTCCGTAGCCAAAATCTGCCGCGTGGAAAAACCGCGTTCCGTTTTCACCAATTCCTGCGATTGTTTCATCGCTGTTTTTAATTTGGGCAAATCCACTTCGCCCGGACGCCGTGCGAGCGCGACCGCCATCAACTCATGCTCCGGCACGACGGACTTGCGCTCAAAAACATGAGCGACGGCATGAGCCAATATTTTAGGTTCGTCATTCGATTCTGATAAGATTCGCCCAATCCGTGCGTTCGCGGAAATTCTGCGGAGCGATTTTTGTTCATCCGGCGACAACTGCGCCAGTTGGCGTTCGCGCACTTCACTGGTTGAAATCCCTTTAAGCTTCTTCGCGCGGCTCTGATGCACTGCGTGGGCAATTTCATTGTTGGAAAGTTTCCGACCCAGCTTCTGTTCCATCTCCTTAATCGCTGCGTCACGTTGCTGTGCGCGTTTGGAAAACAGTTTCAGAACATCCGGGCTGACGCCCTCGATTTCAAAGCCGTGCTTGGCCGGTTGAATCAGATAACCGATTTCGTAAATACGTTTGGCCAGTTCATTCCGATAAACGGCCGTCGCGAAACGAATCGCCTCATACATCGCTCCGGCTTGCAGCGCCTTCCAGGATTGTTCGCGTTCATCAAACGTGGCGTTGAAAACCGTGAAGTGCGTATGCAACTGCGGGTCGAGTTCGCGGGAACTGTCATGCACAAACGCGGCGGCGACCAGATTGCCGGTTGTGCGATCACGCTGGTTGCCCTGTTTCCGCACGCGCGTGGCGGCGAAAATTTCTAATTCGCGGAACGCCACCTTCGCCGCGTCTTCATGCGCTTCGACCAATCGCCTGTCATCCAGTGTCACCGCCAGCACCGAAACGGATTTGGGCGGCGAGCAGGTGAAGTCGAAAAACACCCGCCGATCATCCTTCGCGTTCTGTCGCAAAGTCAGTTGTTCTCCAGTTTGAGGATGCTGATTTTCACAGAGCGCATAAAATTGTTCGCGCGTGACTTGCCCGCTCAAACCCAACCGTTCCGCGCCCGCGCCGATCCACTGGCCGGGCCGGATTTCACCGGCGGCGTAGTAATCGTTCTGCGCCAGATGCTCGTCGAAATACTCCTTGGCATCGGTCAGATTTTTATGTGCAACGGCAGTGAACATACGGCGCCACTTTATCAGTTTCCGAAAAGGCTTTGTGCCACTTTGGAACAATCGTTAATTTCATTTTTCGTTTTGTCATTTTACCCGGCGAGGAATTGTCAAAGGTGACGTTGGGACACAAAATTCGTTCCTCACCTCTGCCGTGCCATTGTTCGGCTGAATCAAAAATGAACTTGGTTTCATTCATGTGGTAATTTTATCGGACGCTCCGCGCCCTTTTGCGCAATCTTTACACAATCGTCTGGCCTCTTTCTGTTCTATTTACCGTTTGCCATTTTATCGGAATTGCCCGCGTCGTGGTGTATCACATACCCAACACGCACGCGTCATTCTGCCGGGAATAGCCGCCATCCAGGTTCAAGCGTTGAACAAAATGATTCATGGCGCATTTTCCCACAGAATGAAGTCGTGCCAGTGCGATTCCCGCACAGGTTGAATCTCCGCTTCCGCCATGCTGAATGTAATGGTTTTTTCATGGCGGCACTTTTGCAGGTTATCGAAGCCATTCTGCTCGTTTTCCGAACAAAATGAATTCCGTCTTTTCATTACTACCTGTTTGAACGCCGAGCGAAATCGCTTATGAAAGATTTGATCCTGCGTGGCATTAAGTAAATTAACTCAACGTATTGAGTAAATTGTATGATGCGCCAGACACGCCATAACCGGCTGCTGAACCGGCTTATGGAAAACCGCCGCTTTTTGCGGGTGCTGATCGGTTCACGTCAGCACATTGCGGCGAATAAACACCTCATTCGCCGCACATAATGCGGTGATTTCAGCAGATTTTCACCGTATGTTAATTGTTACAGACAGCGTCAAAAACATCGTGGGACCGCAAATTCGGAAATGGAGATATGCTCGTGGTTGGTCGCAGGCGAGGCTGGCGGTTAAACTTCAACTGAACGGACTGGACATAAGCCGGGAGGTGCTCGCCCAGATGGAATGCCAAATTCACTGCATCAGGGACAAACACATTTTCCATCTTGCCCGCGTCTTGGAAGTGAAAACGTCCGATTTTTTCGTTGGTTTTGAAAAATGAAAAGTTGTTATGAAAGCATAACAACCATCCTCACGCAAAATGGTAAAACACAGCCAAACAATATGAATGCCAACGAACCAAACACAACCGAACCGTCACCGCAAACAGAACGGATCGCCTATTCGATCCCCGAAGCCGCCGATATGCTCGGCTTGGATTATTTCAGCGTCTATCGGCTCGTCCAACGGGGGAAATTGAAAGCGTGCCGGGTGCTGCGCGGGAAGTTTCTCATCTCGCGCACGGAACTGTTTCGGCTGTTAAACACGGAATAGAGAAAACCACCGCACGCAAACTTGCTTCCTACCCCTGATTGCGGTATGAGTTGGTCTGTGAAAACGTTGGATTTCAATGAAGTGAAACGGCAGGAAGCGCAAAGCCGGATGTCGGCTGCGCGCAAGGCTCGTCGCAGTCCGAAGGCGGCAGCGGCACTTCAGCGGCGTGCTTCACTCGTGGGCAACGGCGCGAAATGGCGCATCACCAATTTCAAGCAGGTCGCCCGCGCCATGTCCCAATGGGCGTAACCGTGGGCTTTTCCCTCCAGCAATTTTCGGAAGTCTTCAAAATACGCGACGCAGCGGGACAACCTTATCTTCTCATCGGCGGTCAGGCGGTCAATTATTGGGCCGAACGCTATCTTGCAGTTGAGCCACAGCTAAAATCATTGCAGCCGTTCACCAGCGAGGACATTGATTTCAAAGGCGGTTCTGCCGACGTTCAGCGCATTGCCCGGCAACTGGAACTGTCTCCGGGTTATCCGCCCAAGGTGCAAATGACCGCGCTGGCAGGAGTCATCCCTTTTCAAATCGGCGGTTTGAAATCCAACATTGAAATTGTCCGGCGAATTCCAGGTGTTTCGGGTTCGGTGGACGCACTGGCAATTCAAGCGGAGTGGAATGGAAAAATCATCCGCGTCCTTGATCCCATTTCACTGCTGGCCTGCAAACTGGAATTGGTTGCCAGTGTGCCACAGGAAAAGCGACACGACGTGGCACATCTGAAAATTCTGCTACCCTGTGTCCGCGCATTTCTGGAGGAATTCCTGCAACAAGTCGAACGCGGCGAGATTCCGGCAAGACACTGGCTGGGTGCGGCCAATCAAGTGCTGAAATTGACGACTGACAAGCGCGCAAAAAAAATCGCCAGCAAGCATCAGATCAACTGGCCGGAAATTCTTCCGTTGAACGCCATCGCCAAAAGCCAGCACGAGAAGATCAAGCGGTTTCGGGAGCAGCAGTTGGAACAGGGCTACAAAAAATCAAAGGACATTTAATGTCCGGCGCTTTGACTGTCCGGCTTTCCTGCTGACAGCGGAGGAAACCGGACAGACAAATCGCCTCTCAATTGAACCTAGACGGCAGCGCAGTCAACGTCCGTTTCCAAAATCCCGCGACTCCACATTTGTTCCGTCCGCTCCGATTTCAGAAACGGACGTTCACTGCGATAATCATCGCCCAATTTGACACGTTCAATCGAATATAAATGGCGGCGGTTTTCTGAAATTGAAAACCGGAACATTTTGGATAGACACCATCCCCTTAATGAAATCAAGGTTGGCGTTTCAGTTGGCAGCATGGCTGGCATTTAGCGAAGCACGGCACGAAGCAGCCAAGTTAGCATTGGATTAGCAAATCAGGAAGCAGTCCGCGTCGCAGACACGAAGCAGCCGGTTGGCAAGTCGCGCAGCATCTGGCGTTGTGTCCGGCGAAGCAGACGGGCAACTGCCGCGCAGTGTCCGAGCAGTTGCCAGGAAACATCTCACGCAACAACGATGAATGTCCGCGCAATGGCTGGCGCAACGGTTGGTAAATGTCCGGGCAATAACCGGTGAAGTCCGCGAAGCAAATCACGAAGCAGTCGGGTTGGCATCCGGTTAGCAAGTCGCGAAGCAATTGACGCAACAGTCCGCGCAACAGGCATGAAATATCCACGCAACTTCCAACGCAACACGCACGCAACACGCACGCAACACGCACGCAACAAACCGTGCAACAGCCACGAAACAGTCCGCGCAACAAACGCGCACAGTCCGGGGACAATCCATGTCCAGGGATGCAGACCGGGCATGGGCATGAAATGGACACGGACTTTCCACGTTCTCGGACAATCCAAAATCACGTTCAGTCTATGTCCCTGTCCTCTGATTTTCCGCGTCCGCCGACCGTCCGCAAAATGTCCAATTCCATTTGCCTCCTGACTTTTTCCAATTCAAACTTTCCGTAATGCAGCCGAAGCCGAAACCGGAATCTCTGGACGACCTACTCGTCAACGCCGAGCATTACGCGAATTTTTCTATGCGCAACATGGGACGGATGCCGCCGACCCTATTCCTGATCGGCGCGAATGGCTCGTGCATGAATCTTCCGATAATCTTCCGATGCGCTGCCGGAATCTACCGATGACTAAACGACCGATAATCGTCCGACGAATCCAGAAAATCGTCCGATTAACTAGACCGATGGTGCCGCTCTCCGAACCGCTGACCGAAGCGTGCCGGTGGCTAACACAGTTGCATGAAATGTTAGGATGAAACGAAGTTTGTTTTTATCACAAATACTGCATACTTTTTGTGACAATAATTATAGAATTGGAATGCGCGGAATTGTTCTACATCCATTATCACCATGCCACCATTCGGCAAAACTTCTTTCTTGCTGGTTAGCCAGAAACACGGATGCTTCCGTCTTCAGCTATCGGAAAAGATGGGTTCCAGGCAATCTCCCACAGAAAACCATCGGGATCGGAAAAATATCCTGAATATCCACCCCAAAATGCGTTTTGAGCAGGCTTTGGTAAATTTGCGCCCGCCGCTTTAGCTTCAGCGAGGACAGAGTCAACTTCCTCACGACTCCGAGCGTTATATGCGAGTGACACTCCGCCGAAGCCTTGGCCATCGGCAGAAATCCGGGCATCCTTCACAAGATTCGCTCGCGGGAACAGGGCGATGGCTATGCCGCCCACTTGGAAATATACAATGTCCTTCGTGTCCGGTATGGATGGCCGCCATCCGAGACGTTCGTAGAACTTTCGGCTGCGGTCGAGGTCTGCCACACCCAGAGTAATTATGCTGACTCGCTGCTCCATTGCTGTTCTTCAATTTGTGAATGAAATCTGTTTGATGGTAGTGCAATGAAAGATTTCAGTCAAATTGGGGTAACTCCAGCAGAATAATCCACCCTGAAGGGGTGGCGGAAATTTTATCTCGCAGCCGCAAGGTTCGGACGCAGATTCCAAACAAATCCGATTGATTCAAGTTGTCGCTGGCGGTCTGGCCTCATCTTGCGGCGATAGTAATGAGTGCGCTGGCTATTAACCCATTTTCCAAGCCGCTTTTGTTCGAGCGATGTATGTCCGTGGGATTTTTGCGGGACGTTGCAGTGACCGTGAATTTTTTTGAACTCAACGAGCGCCGCAAACATTTTTTCCCAAGCCATTGGCTCAATGATTACCCAAATAAATCCAAGTTCATCCAAACGCTTGGCGCGTTCTGCCATAATCGGCCGGTTATATCTTTTCGCAGCCCGTTGGTTTCTCACCCATGTTCCGAGTTCGCGGTATTTGCCTGAACGTTGAGGCACATTTGTGTGATTATGCTCTTTCTTGAACTCCACTAACTGCCGATAGTATTTCTCCCAATGAGTATTGTTTGGATCCCAATCAAAACCCAACTTGTCGAGTCGGTGCGTGCGTTCGGCGGCGAGCTGCCCCCTGTTGTAGGCCATCCTTTGTTCTGAAACCCAATCGGCGAGTTTGGGGTTTTCTTTGAAGCGTTGAGGCACAAGGCAATTTCCGTGTGCTTCTCTGTATTTTTGCAGCGCGACGAACATTGCATCCCACGCTTGTGCAACCGTCAGCATATTGCCGCGTTGATTGAGCAATGGCAGCGTGCCTCGTCGCTCAAGAATCCATTCAAAGCCAATTGCATCCAAAGCAGCGATGCGTTCAGCTTTTAGTTCTCCATGCTTCTTGAATCGCCGCTGCGTCGCAACCCAGTTGGCAAGTTTGGGATTACCTGACCATTGCCCCGGAACTCGGCAATGACCATGCTCATTTTTGAATGAGCGGAGATATTCGAGCATTTTTCTCCAGCCCTCGTCATCGGATGAAACTCCGCCATGCTGCGGAGACCAGTCAAAACCGATTTCATCGAGCCGCGTAATCTGTGTTGAGTCTAGTTTTCCCTTTCGACGATCTCGGCGTTGAGTTGTCACCCACCAACCAAGTTTTCTATTTGTGACAAATTTTTGCGGAACATTTGCATGACCATTTTCCAAACGAAATTGTTTGAGCATTGCAAACATTTCTTCCCACGCTTGTCCCGAAGGTCGCCCGCCAGACCAGCTAACTCGCCATGAAAATCCGAGCGCATCAAGTGCGGCAATGCGTTCGGCGGAAAGTTTCCCCGTCGCCTTGCGCGCTCTTTGAACTGCAACCCAGCTTGCCAGTTTTGGATTCTTTGACCATTTCGTCGGAACACGACAATGCCCGTGGTCTGTATGAAATTGACGGAGTGTGACAAACATTTCTTGCCACTGGTTTGAATGAGGCGACCACTCAAAACCAATGCTGTTAAGTTTGTGTCCGCGCTCCGGGTCGAGTTCGCCACGTTTTTTGAATTGCCGCTGTGTGAGCGTCCATCGCCGGAGTTCCGTGCTCATTACAGCATCACGCGGTTTGCCGTTGTGCATCGGGCGAAGATGTTCCGCGAGTTTTGCAAACATGGAATCCCAATCGCCGTCATGCACGCTCCAAGCGAAACTGATTTCATCCATCCGCCGAAATTGATCAGGTGTCAGACGATTCTGTCGTTTGGCAATGCGTTGGTGAGCAACCCAGCGCGCCAGTTCGGGGTTCGCCTGCCAATCAATCGGCACGTTGCAATGCCCATGCAATTTGAAAAACTCCACCAGTTCGGGAAACATTTCGTCCCAAGGCCGAAACGATTCCTTAATTTTGGCTTGGACTGGTTTTAGTTCGAGGACAGATTTATGTTTGTTGACCTGCCAAATGAATCCGATGTCATCCAATGCGCGAATTCGTGTGTCGCTTAACTTGCCGAGTTTTTTAGCCCGCCGTTGCCATATCACCCAACGGTTGAGCTTGCGCGTCTCGTCATCAACCACCGTCACCGCTAGAACACCGTTTGCCGCCGCGTATTCTTTGTAACGAGCAAAAATTTCAAACCAAATTTTGTCAGTGTCCAGCGCCGCTGGCTTCCATGGAAACTCCATTTCGTCCAACTGTCTTTTTAATTCTTCCGAAATCGTTCCGTCTTTGAACTGCTTTCTCTGCTCCGTCATCCACTGCGCCAAGCCAGGATATTTTCCACCGTTCCGCGAAACCGCAAGATGTCCATGTTCGGCTTTGTGGGCGAGCAATGCTTCAATTCTTTTTGCCAGTGGAATCCCTGACTGTAAAATTGTAGGTGCTTTCCAAACAAAGCCGATTGAGTTTAGACGGGTTTCAAATTCCTTATTCAGTTTACCTTGGTTGCCTTTATATCGTTGAGCCGACACCCATCTGCCGAGCAATGGGTTCTCCTTCCATTTGACTGGCACAAGCGTGTGGCCAAACCGTTCCTTGTAAGCGCACAACTCTGCGAATCGTTCATCCCAAGTCACCACGCCACCCGTCCACTCGAATCCAATTTTCTCAAGCAACGCAATCCTCTCGCTAGACACCTTGTTGCGACCGTAATCAACACGCTGGGAACTGACCCACCGTGCAAGTTTTTTGTTTTCTTTCCAATTCAGAGGGACGAAGCAATTGCCAAAACGATTTCGATAATCCAAAAGAGCGAGATAATATGTCCGCCATGTGCTCGCGTGCGGCGACCATTTGAATCCAATCCGGTCAAGAAGCGCGATTTTTTCTTCCTCCAACAGCCCATCTTTTTGTAACACGCGCTGATTAACGACCCACGTTGCAAGTTTCTGATTTTCCGGCCAACGTGCGGGCATGTCACGATTCCCATGCTTCTGCTGATAGGCCAAGAGTTGTCCGTAACGCTCAAACCATCCTTCGCCGATTGCGTCAAGACACGCGGCGGTGATTGATTGTTTCAAACTATCCAGCGAAATCTCCGGGCCAATCATTTCCACGCGTTCACGAAAACGACTTTCATCAAAGCCGCCTGTCTGTCCGCGTTGGATTCGCATATCGTCTATGATTTGCGACAATAAATCATCCTGTTCTTTCAATGCTTGAAGGACTTTCCAAATTTCGTCGAAGTTGCTTCGCAAAACCGCTTGCTCAACCGTTTCGCCGCGCGTCTTCTCCACATAGAGCGGCACAAGCACATAACCGAATTGCTTGCCCGGCGAACGGCGCATCGCGCGACCAGTCGCTTGAACGATGTCAACCATGCTCCGGCGGGGTGCTAGAAACGCCACCATGTCAACCGCTGGCACGTCAACTCCTTCAGTTAAACATCTGGCGTTGGAAAGAATTGCGTGCGGCGCAGACTTGAACACACGCATGACGCGTTCGCGATAGGCGGTAGGCATCGCGCCTTCGATATGCTCGCAATGAAATCCCTGCAAATGATTGGAGATGCCTGCCGCTCCATCAGATGTAAAAGATTTTGCGGCATCCACTCTTGAGTGAAACGTGAAAACTTTCGAGACGTTGTATTTCTCAATGGCAGATTTTAGGGCGATTTGATTGGCAACCTGACGCGCTTTGATTTCTTCGCCTTTAACCAAAACGATTCCGCGCCGGAGCAATTCATCATTTACCATGTCAGACGTGACTTCGGAAATGATGACTTTGTAATCAGAAATGATTCCTCGCTTCGCAGCCTCGCTGAATGGCAGACGATAAACAATAGGGCCGTAAATCTGCGGCTTGTCCATTGAGAAAACAAGTTGCGCGCCGCCATCTTTGTTTTTGGCGAGTGGATTGTAATGGCGTGGCGTGGCGGTGAGGAACAGGCGTTTGCGGATGGAAAGATTTTTGTCGTCGAGTGCAAAGGCAAAGTTGCGGCCTTCGCGTCCAGCGGTTTTGTGCGCTTCATCGAACACGGCAAAATCAAATGCCTCGCCCGGTTTCATCGCCGCGCCTACCACGGACGCGGATTGGTAGGTTGAGAAAATTATTTTCACGCCGGCAAAAGACGCGTCCAGAAAACTCCGCACGCTTGCGGGGTCAGTGGTAACTTGAAAATCGAGGTCGGATTGTTGCGTGACGAGTGGATCAATTCCTTCCTTCACAGTCAGGTCGGAGCAGACGCAAAGCCAAGGCCAAGGTGGAAGATTGGATTCGCGCACCCATTCATGCAAGGTCTGGCGCAGTAACGCAAGCGATGGCAATAAAACTAAAATGCGCTTCGCTTCCAATCGTTCTGCTATCCAAAGTGCAACGAGTGTTTTACCCGTGCCACAAGCCATGATTGCGGAAACGCGGTCGTGTGTTTGTAACGCGGGAAGCAGTGCGTCCAGTGCTTCGGCCTGATGTTTATGGTCTTTATCCGGTGATTTTTTCGGGGCAATGAAAGCGGCATCGGCCAGCCATGCTTCCATCGCGCGGAAGTCACCAGCTTCCAAACGATCCAAGTCCGAGCCACGGATGCAGAAGAATCCTCGGCGATTTTTAAGGTCGTCAGGAAATTCGTCGCAGTTAGTGAACACCACCCGGTTATGAATGTGCGAATTGTCGGTCGAACCAAAGAACGTGGAGAGTTCGCGCCACGTCAGCGGCGGGCGTCCAGTGCGGAACTTGATTTGATACGCGTTGAACTGGCCGAGCAGAGTTTGTAACACACCATCCACTCCCCGGTCTTGTTGAGTCAGGCCAAGATTTTTGAGGATGTCGAGCGGGACAGAATCGTGCGGCCAGATTTGCGCGGCGTCGTATTTCCGTTGCGTGGCGAGATAGGCTTCGGCAAAAACTTCAAACGCAGCACCGCGAGATTGTTCGTCGGGCAGCGCGACGATCTTTTGTTCCAACTCGGCAAAGCTGGTCAGGCCAGAGAACAATTGTCGCTGGACGAAGAAGGTCGCTTTCGGATGGCGAGCCGTTGCCATGCGAAAAGAGTATCAATTCATTCTACGAAGAAAAGCCTCCGCCACCCCTTCAGGGTGGAAATACTTCTTTGACAATTTCCCAAGGTAACTCCTCAAACAAACGCCGGGCTTGCAATCACGTTAGAGAAACTCAAACTTGTGGAGGAAACCAATGCCATCAATCGCCAAACTTTTGCAGAATCTGACTCCCGATCCGTGGCGGGAAAAGGAGGGGTTTAGCCAGGACATCGAATTCTGCAACCGGCAAATTCTGGACGACTCGAAAACGGACGAGGAAATCTCCATTTCGTTGCGTGAATGGCTGGCCGACAATCAGCCGTGTCTTTTTGGCAGAATGGCGTCCGGCCCGTTGGATTTAGTGAGCTTTTGCATCTTGCGGGAGCATGACCTCGAAAAGAGCGACATGCACATTCGCGACAAGATTCAGCGTTTCCGGCTCTTATGGAAACAAGAAGCCATTCGGGGCTTGCGGAGCGGATTCATTATTCTGGCCGTATCGCGGCGTATTGTTGAAGCCGAGCCAAATGAGGCGATGAAAGAACTCGCCATGCGATTGTGTTTCCTTTATCTCCGCGAGGAAATCGAAGAAGATGAAATCTACATGGACAGGCTGACTTTGGCGACACCGCCGACGGTGGAAAATCCCGACGAAGATTCATATTACGAATGGCGTGTGGGGGTGAATGTTTTTGCCAGTGCCGGGGACAAGCGATGGTGGCACGATCACCGGATTCCCGGCGGAATCGCTTTCTCGATGAATTCCGCTGGCCACATGGCAAGAAATGGCTCGCTCCGCCGTCTTGCCGAGCCGGACGCGAAAACGCCGCTCAAACCGTTGAAAGGAAAACTTGGCATTGACTCGCTCGGCACGGCGTTAAAATTCGCCATGCTGACGATTACCAACGCACAGGATGCGCCCGGCGGCAAGGCGACGTGCCTGCGCAAGCTCGACCAGAAAACCTATGATGCGCTGACGCCCAAATGCCCGTTCGCCCATGCAGTCCCGCCGAAACTGCAACAGATGAACTACAAAAATTATGACGGATGGTATCACACGGATGTTACCGTGCCGTCCGACTATTTTCACCCCAACGTGGACCGACCGGCAGGCGTGAAGAAAAAAGATTTGGACTTCACTTACTTGTTCAATGACAGCATTGACAATCCGGACTTCGAGACGACCGGATTGGGAGGGCAAATTCGATGAGCGCGCAAAAAACTCCTCTGGGCGGACAGCCAATCTCCCGCAAAGAAGCATTCAAGGGCTTGGGCGACCCGAAGACGTGGAAGAAATTCTCGGACACGGTCTATGCGGAATTCAGGGCGAAGCCGAAAATAAAACGAGTTGCAGGTTCGCTAGTCACCGCCACAATCGAAAAGGTGAAAAAAGTTTTCTCACTTGGAACTGAACCTGGTTTGCAATTGCCTGAAATCGGCCGCGTAATACGATACCAGTCAAACTTTAGGGTGAAGAAAAAGCAGAGAACAAGTTCAAAACAACAAGCCAAAACATTTGTGACCGCACCGCCGGGCGTAAAACTCGTGCGAACACTGCGGGGTCATACGGGTTACATAAATTGCATCGCATGGTCACCGGATGGACGGATGCTGGCAGTGCCATCGGAGGACAAGACGATTCGGTTATGGGATGCCAAGACAGGCAAGTGTCTAAACACGCTGGAGGGACACACTGCCGGTGTGTGGAGAGTCGCCTTTAACCCGACTGACTCAACTATGGCCAGCGGAAGTGAGGATAATATGGTTAAACTGTGGAATACTCAAACGGGCAAATGTCTGCACACATTAAAAAGTCACAAGGGCAGAGTTCTCAGCGTTACCTTTGATCGAAAAGGTCTCACTTTGGTCAGCGGGAGTGGTGACCACACCATCAAACTTTGGGACGTGGCGAGTGGTCAGTTGCTGCGCACCCTTAAAGGACACAAAAGCAATGTCTTTAGTGTCAGCTATGATCCGTCAGGTCACATTTTGGCCAGCGGAAGTGAGGATGCCACAATCAAGTTGTGGGATGCCAAGACGGGCAAGTGTCTGCACACCTTGAAAGCGCATGAGGGTGCTATTCGCAGCATCGCCTTTAATTTGTCTGGCCGCACTCTGGCTAGTGGGGGTGATAACAATACAATCAAACTTTGGGACGTAGCCAGCAGGCGCATACTGCGTAGGCTGGAAGGACATGAAGACTTTGTGGATTGTTTAGATTTTTCGCCGTTTGTCGGCCTGTTTGGATCCAAATCTAATGACGGCACCGTTCGATTGTGGCGCGCCGACATATTCAAACCTGTCGCGGTAATTTCGGAACCCAAAAGTCGCTCGTGCTGGATGCCCGGCCTAGCGTTCCATCCGCACTTGCACTTGCTCGCCACGGTCGGTTCGGATTCCAGAAAGACGCATGAATTAGACGACCGTGTCGTGCATATCTGGAAGTTGAATCTTCCTGTGCTGGTTCCGGCGTTGCAGAGGCAGTCACTCGCTCGCCGGGCGAAAACCAAGCTCAATTGACCTGGCGAAAGCATAAAGATGTGCGATGAATGGCCAGTCTGTGAATTTGCCCTTTGTTCATTAAACACCAACTGGTCATAGAGAAAGCGTTGCAAAATGCGTTCAATAAAGGCGAATCACCGGAAAGAAATGAGCTGGAACTGCGGCTTTTTGCTTGAATCAGGCGGATATTGCACCAATTTCTTTCCCGGATTTCCACATAACGAAATATATTGACGGCGGGGTGGGATTCTGGGAAAACAAGTCGTGTTCATTGTGGCGGGAAGCAAAGCAAAATCCAAACAGCGGTTGTGCGAAAAGATTTTATGATCTCTTACGCCAGTCCCAAATTTGCCAAAAAAGTTGCGAAGGTCTTCGGCGTAAAAATTGCCTCTCCGGTGAAGATTTCGATGCGGCGCAATCAGGATGTCCCTCAATTTCTTAAAAAATTCGATGCAATCCAGAAACGCACTGCGCAAAGCGCATTGCAGTTGGATTAACTGCCGTCAGGAGAGGCTTCAATAAGGTATGAAGGCGGCAGCGTTAGCAACCAGCACCAAGCCGCCAATCTTCAAGCAACTCAAAGCTCCTTTTTCAAATTTCGATTACGTCGAAGCCAATTTTGACGGAGAAGCAGCGATCAGGCGTCTTTTTTCCCAAGCCAGAAGTCACGGATCAAAAACATTCGTCGTTGAGGAGATTAAAGCCGAAGGCGTCGTGCTTTCGGAGAACTTGGAAATCTCAAATAAATATCCCGACTACAGGATGACGAAGTTGAAACGCGTTTCCTTCTGGAAACAGTCGGTCACGTCGGCCAATCAAATCGGAAATTTATCTTCCACCCAATTGATCGGTTATTTCATTGCCAAAAAAGATTCGGTGCCGTCTATTAAGAAAAATGAATGGCACGTTTTTGAGGCGGTTTTTCGGAAATACCAACACGACCACAATTGCGTGGCGCGACAAGTCCGCTATCCGGTTAACATCACAGGCCATGATTTCACAATCAAGGGCGTCATTTACTGTCAACAAAACAAGTTGAACAAAGCCTGTGCACAGGTAGCCTTGAGAAGTCTCTGTTCACTGCACCATCCACTTGGTGAAATCACCTACGAGAAAATCAACAAGGCGGCTGCAACTATTCCGGGACGATACAATCCAAAGGATGGCTTGTCAGTCCAAAGAATTAGAGCCGTGTTACGAACCTTTGGCCTTGGCTTCAGCGACATTGATTATTCAGAAGAAAAGGATGTCGTCAGAAACGAATTCCCTTACCAAAAACTGATTTATTCCGGCATCGAGTCAGGTGCAGGTGCGTTACTCGGCTTTCAAATGGCAACTCGGAAGACCCGAAAAGCTAAACATCACTCTATCCCGTTTTTCGGACACACATTCAACATGGATACATGGGTTGCGAACGCGACTTCGTCGTATTTTAAGGTCGGGAAAAAGACAAAGTATCTGCCGAGTGAAACGTGGTTGAGCAGCTTTATCGGCCACGATGACAATTTTGGATCGAACTTCTGTGTGCCGCGACTGTTCCTCGAACCAATGCAAGTCACATATGCCTTGGCCATCCTGCCACCCGGCGTCGAATACGATGGGGTGCGGGCAGAAACGATTGCCACGGATTATCTTTATTCCCTCAAAAAGGACAAAAATCTTGCCAACTCAACAAGCACTTGGGTGAAGCGTTTTTATGATTCCTCGGAGGAACAGGAAGTCATTCTCCGGGCAATCGCAATCTCCAAAAAGGACTACATTGACCATTTGCTCGAAATGAAAGATTGGCATGGTCGCCGTTTTCCGCGTTCCATTCGCAATCTCTCCGAGCTGTTGAGCGATCATTTGTGGATGGTGGAAATTTCTCTGCCCGAACTTTTCCCGATCAATAAGCGCAAGCTGGGAGAAATCGTTCTCGATGCGACGACGAAGCCTAGCCACAAGCGCGACTACGAAACATTCCGATTCGCGCGATTTCCCAGCCATCTTTTTTTTATTTCAGGCGTGGAGAAAAATGGTGACCCCAAGTTTTTACATATGCCGAGCAAAATCAAGTCGCACACCAAATTGTATCTGAAGCACGACGTTGTGCAAATGAACGAGAATGCAAGAAATAGGCGGTAAAATTCAGGCATTTTGCTGGCGTGTTAATGAATCCACATTGCGCACCGTTAATTTAGTGATCCGGCACGTTCAAAAAGTCATTCCCATCTGACGATTCTGCAAAAATTTCGGACGATCATTTCATTACAGATTTTAGCGCACAATTAGTCCCACAATCTTTGCCGACGGCATAGTGCTATTCGCAGTTGTGAAACCGGAGCGTGCCTCGCGCTTCAATTATATGGCTCGCTCGCGCCGTCAAGGTCGAACGCTCCACCCCGCGTCTCCACCTTGACTGCGCTCGCTTCGCCAAAAGGGAGTGCGCTTAGGAAACACGCTCGGAGTCTGCATGTCTGGTTTAAGAGGATTATTTACAAGATGTGACCGATAGGCATTGCCTGTTTTATGCTCTGCCAGTCGAGATCGAAGCGGGCGAGGTATTTGCGAAGGCGGTCGGCATCGTTAGCAGTTTTGCGATTCTCCCGCGTGGCCGCAAATAGTTTGCGTCCGGCGTCAGAAAGCGTGGCGGATTCACCACAAATGCGAATAACGAAAGCCAGTTGCGCTTGGTCAAACAGGTCGAGCTTTTCTCTAGCCTTGTCATTCAGAACAGTCGCTAGAATGGCATCATGATCATCGTCGCCCATCGGCGTTGACCAGCCAGTTTTTAGGCGTTCAATTTCATCAATCAACACTTTTGAAGTTATGCGTCCACCTGATGATAGTGTGGCCATGCGAGTAATGCAGGCGTTCAAATCGCGAAAATTGGCAGACCATTTGGCTGTTGGTGATTGAGCAAATTTCAGGAAATCCTCGCGCACCTCTTTGCTCAAAGTGACACGCTGGCTGCTCTTGCGTGCATATTGTTCCAATTCGTAATCAAGATTTGGTTCAATGTCCTCAGGGCGTTGGCGCAAGCCGGGCAAATTAAACGTCCACAGATTTGTCCGCGCCAGCAGGTCTTCACGAAAGCGACCCTCACGGACAGCAAGCAACAGGTCGCGATTCGTGCCGGCAATCAACTGGAAATTACTGCTGACTTCGCGGTCGCCGCCGAATGGCAGAAAACATTTTTCCTCCAATGCCCGGAGCAACATCGCCTGTTCGTCCAGTCCAAGTTCACCGATTTCATCGAGGAAGAGCAGACCTCCATCCGCCGCCCGCAGCAAGCCGAGGCGGTCTTTGAGCGCGCCCGTAAATGCACCTTTGACGTGACCAAAGAGCGCCGACATGGCGGCGTCACCGCGCAAGGTGGCACAGTTCACTTCGACGAATGGGCCGGTGATTTGATGCCGGGATTTTTTGAGTTCGTAGATGCGCCGGGCTAGTTGTGATTTTCCTGCACCAGTTGGGCCAGTCAGGAGTATCGGTTCTTTCGCATGAATAGCGACGTGCTCAATTTGTTCGATGAGCTGGTTGAAGTGTTGATTGCGAGTGGCGATGCCAGACTTGAGAAACGTCCGCGCCTCTTTCTGTTCCGTTCCGAAGCGCGAAGCCAGCCGGTCGTATTTTGAGAGATCAAGGTCAATGATGGCAAACTTGCCAACAGGGCCGCGCCGTTTGTTGTCCTCTGGAGAAGTTTGCACCAATCGCGCGGGGAAGTGCCGCGACTCCGTGAGCAGAAAAAGACAAATCTGCTGCACATGCGAGCCGGTGGTGATGTGGACGAGATATTCCTCCTCGTCCGGCTTAAACTCATAGCTACGAACGAAGTCATGCAGCGCGGCATAGACCTCCTCAAAATCCCACGGGTCGCGCAACGATTGCGTGGTGCCTTTTACTTCGGTTGACGGAGACACGCGCGGAATGTCGGCCATAACGACATTGGCCAGATCCTTGAACTTGGGATCGTAAATCAATTCAAACCGGTCAATTGGCAGGTCGGTGTGTTTGCAGATAGACAGAGTGGGACGCCACTTGTTCCAGCGTTCCTGATGAAACCCGGAATCCAGCACACTGCCCAACAACCCGATGACCACCCGTTTCTTTGTATTCATAGCTTATATTATTTGCATTTAGCTTATCAGCTAGTATTGCCACAAATCAAATTAAATGAACAAAGCTCTTATATTTGAATTTTTAGCCCATTTCCATTGGGCTTTATAGGTGTGATGATGGCCAGTAAAACGCTTGGCACGGCGACTGCAATAGGTGTTGGCAGAATATAACGAAAGAAAAAATATGGCTAACAAAACTCTGTTCCAATCCTTGCGCGGTGCGCTCCTGCCGCAGACCGATGCGGTGAATGACCACAATGCTCCGGCTTATGCGTTTTTGCCGAAACACGCGCTCGCCCAATACGCGGCCACGGGCTGCCTGAACTCGACTTTCTACGCCTCGGCGGATGACCAACTTCAGAAAGTGCTGGCGTTGACCAAGGAGGTGGACGCCGCGTTCATCGCCAAGACGGCCGTTTATGCCCGCCAGAAGGGATTCATGAAGGACGTTCCGGCGGTGCTCTGTGCGGCACTCTCGGTGAAAGATTCGCAATTGCTGCGTGCCGTGTTCGACCGCGTGATTGATGACGGCAAGATGTTGCGGAACTTTGTTCAGGTGTTGCGCTCCGGCGTCGTGGGCCGTAAGTCGCTCGGCACGGTGCCGAAGAAACTGGCGCAGCGCTGGCTTGAGTCCCGCACGGATGAGCAGTTGTTCCGTGCGTCGGTTGGGAACGCCCCGTCGTTGGCTGACCTCATCAAGATGGTTCACCCGAAGCCGGGTGTGCCGAGCCGCGAAGCGCTCTACGGCTATTTGCTTGAACGCAAGCACAACGCGGAAGCGTTGCCCGAAATCGTGAAACAGTTTGAAGCGTTCAAGGCTGGCAAGCGCGATGTGGTGCCAGACGTGCCGTTTCAAATGCTGACCGCTTTGGAACTCGGCAAAGTGGAGTGGAAGGCCATCGCCAAAAATGCCCCGTGGCAGATGACGCGGATGAATTTGAACACCTTTGCCCGTCACGGCGTGTTTGATGACGAGACGATGGTGAAGCTGATCGCGAACCGGCTCGCCAGCACTGAGGCCGTGAAACGCGCCCGCGTGTTTCCGTATCAATTGCTGGCCGCTTTTAAGGCGGCGGGCGGCGATGTGCCGAGCTTGATTCGCGATGCGCTTCAGGATGCGATGGAAGTCGCGACCGAAAATGTGCCGCGCATTGACGGCAAGGTATATGTCTTGCCGGACGTGTCCGGTTCGATGAGTTCGCCGGTGACTGGTCACCGCGCGGGTGCGACCACGACCGTGCGTTGCATTGACGTGGCCGCCCTCGTGTCCGCCTCGATTTTGCGCCAGAATCCGCAGGCCGAAGTTGTGCCGTTTTCAACGGATGTGGTGAATGTCCGGTTGAACAATCGCGATAGCGTGATGAGCAATGCCGAGAAGCTGGCTGCGGTCGGCGGTGGTGGAACGAATTGCAGCGCGCCGTTGGCTTGGTTGAACAAAAAACAGGCCAAAGGTGATCTGGTGGTGTTCGTTTCCGACAACGAGTCCTGGGTGGATGCCAAGGGTGGACGCGGCACGGAGACGCTCCGGCAGTGGACGGTGTTCAAGCGTTTCAACCCGCAGGCGCGGCTGGTGTGCATTGACATCCAGCCCAACGCGACCACGCAGGCCGCCGAGCGCGAAGACGTGCTGAACATTGGCGGATTTTCCGACCAGGTGTTCGAGGTCATCGCGGCGTTTGCCGAGGGCCGGCTCGGTGCGGATCACTGGGTGGGTGTGATTGATAAAGTCGCGTTGTGAACCAACGCCGGAGAAATTGCCCGGCCACGTCAATTCGGACGTGGCCGGGTGGGTTGGAAATAATTTTGCGGGCCGAATGCCGCTTGGGACTACATCCAAACTGTAAAGTCTCGGCAAATGTTTGTCGGCCCGCTGTGTCAGACAATTGATCTTTGGAAAAATTTGAAGCGGCGGGAATGCCCGCAGGACTACATGGTAGAGCGCCCGGCCCAAAGCCGGGAGGCCCGGGTTCGTTTCCCGGTTCCGCGCAAGCGGAATAGCTCAGAAAATTGTCTTGCAACCGATTGTCGCGCCGCTTCCAGAATGATTTTGAATGGCGAATGCAGATGGGAATACATTGGCAACCAGCGGATTCGAATTCCGCCCGACCAGCCGCAAGGCCGGTTGAGAATTCTCACCAATCCTTGTCGCCATTCTGAAAATTTCGCGACGAATGCCGGAGTAACTACATATTAAGCCGTTGGTCGCCGGTTCGAGTCCGGCCCTCGACCTGAAAAGGTCGGGGTAGCTCAGTGGTTAGAGCAGCGGAAAATGTTTCTCCAAACCTTGTCGTCGCGTTTTTAGTCGGTGAAAGCAGCAAAATGATTTCGGCGCGAATGCCGTTGGAACTACATCGGTCGCGGGTTCGACTCCCGTCGGTCTCACTGAATGAGGCCGTAGCTCAGTGGTAGAGCGATTGTTTCGGCAAAAACTTGTCGCGCCGTTTATTTAGGAAAACAATTAGAAAAATATGAACACAGAAATAAAAACGTCGGTGATCCAGCCCACAGGCGAAGCGACCGGCTTCATTCCTGCACCGGATAATAAAGGCAAGCCGATCACGGTCATCGGCACGGCGGCCATCCGCGAGACGTTTGATGCGAAGTGCATCGAGCAGGCGCTCAATTCGCGCGGTGCGCCGGGCGTGACCGACCTCGTGCTTAATCCCGACGCTCATTGCGGCTACGGCGCACCAGTTGGTTGCGTGCTGGTTTCGCCGACGCACGTTTATCCCGGCCCGGTCGGTGTGGACATCAAATGCTCCATGAGCTTGCTCCAACTCGACCTGCCGGTGGATGCCGTGGCTGACAAAGCTGTCCGCCGTGCGCTCATCAACGCCATCGTCGAACGAACCCCGACCGGTGCGGGCAAAGGCCAGCGCAACGTGAAAAAATCTCGCGCCGTGAATGGCGAGCTTGGTCGCCGCGTCGCGATTGAAGGCGCGTCCGAAGGTGTGTGCCGTGAACTCGGCATCCCGCCGGAGTGGGCGCTTCACTGCGAAGACGCATTTCATCTCGGACACAACAACCAGCGCGATGATCTCGCGGCCCGTCTCGATTTGCTCATCAGCACTGGCAAATTTCCGAAGTTTGAAGACAAAATCCGTCAGCTTGGTTCCTACGGCGGCGGCAATCATTTTGGTGAATGTGAGGCCGTGCAAATCGCGGACAACGACCGTGCTCGCCGCGCTGCCGAGGTCTTTGGCCTGCGTGATAATTGCGTCGCGTTTCTGTCGCACTGCGGTTCGCGCGGTTTTGGTTACGCGCTGGCGAATGACCAGTTTCGCACGTTGCAAAATAAATTTGCCGCGTGGAGCATTCCCTTGCCCGGCAATGATCGCGAACTCGTTTACGCGCCGCTCGGCACGCAAGAGGCGGATGATTACATTGACGACATGTCGCTCGGCGCAAACTTTGCGACCGTGAACCATATGCTCATCAATGCGCTCGTGCTCGAAGCATTTCAAGAAATCATTCCTGGCACGCGTGGCTCGCTTGTTTATTTCATAAGCCACAACATTGCGCGTCGCGAGATCGTGAACAATCAGGAAGCCTGGGTGCATCGCAAAGGCGCAACGCGCGCTTATCCGGCGATTCACTTCGCGCTCAAAGACACGCCGTTCTACGAAACTGGCCATCCGATTTTGCTGCCCGGCAATCCGACCGCTGGTTCATGCGTCATGGTTGCCGACGCGGGCGCAGATAAAAGTTGTTACAGCGTGAACCACGGCGCGGGTCGGGCGAAAGGCCGCAAAGCTGCCATCCGCGAACTGGATCAGAAGACCATTGATGATGAATTCGTCGCGCACGACATTTTGACGAACTGCCGCACCTACCCGAAGGACGAAGCCCCGGCGGCTTACAAAGATTTCAACGAAGTGTTGAATTCCGTGCGCCTCGCCGGTCTCGCCAGCGAGGTCGCGCGCCTGCGCGCCCGCTTCGTCATCAAGGATTCAGATGACAGCTTGAAGGGCGCGGCGTAATCGATACAACTGCATGAGAGGATTGCATGGCTCACAAATTATTGGCACTGTCGCAGAACGACCTGAAAAATTGGATGTCTCATCACCCAAACATATTTTCGCCAGCACGCAAGGCTCTTCACCTTCAAGCTTGCTCGGAGGACAAACGAGAAGGGTCGGAGTCAACATGAATTTGTCTGACTACAATAATTCATGGAAGACATTTCTCGAATCGGAAAAGTGTCCGCCTGTTCTGGGTCTCGCTCCGTTGTCTGATGCAGAAGCAGATGGGATTCGCACTTTGGTTCATGCACAACTACCCACTGAATCGGGACAACGTTTCAACAGGCTGCTCTCATTACTCAAACATTACCCGGCTGTAATGACGGTCTGGTTGGCGCGCGTGGCTGGTCAGGCTTATGATGGCAATTTTTGGGAGAATTTTGAACGACTCGTTGGGGTAAAAATTCAAATCACAGCTCGCTCCGAGTTTGTTAAGACATTTCGCCAATGTTGCTTTCTCGTTGGAATCACCACGCTCGATCCACCCCAAATGGGAGTTTTCATTCATATGGAAAGGCTTTTATTTCAGGCCGGGCTGCCGCTTTGCCATGTGGAACACTTCGCCAATTCCATGCGCTGGGTGGAGCGCCAGTTTTCACTGCCAGACCCAAATTTGGCTGATGCCGGACAAGACTTGCGAGCCTTGATGATTCAGAGTCCCAACTTGACCAATGTTCCGATTCTGCGAAGAGCATTGACCGGCCCAGCCGGACCGCTCATTTGCGAAGCCGCCCTTCGAGTTGCGCTTGATGCCGAGCCTTTGGAAATCAATCCGACGATTGCTCAGGCAGTTCAAGGAGCGTTTGAGGATGTCGGACAAGGGATGGCAGAGCGTCCTCGTGCTCCATTCCTTCGTCTAGCTGCGGATTTCTGCTCTCTCGAAGTCGTTTGTCCAAAGCAACCAGCTTCTCTCGTCGGTGCGACAGGACTCATTTGGATTGTTGGTGGAATGCCGCAACGGGTAGGCGTGAATGACGAAACGGTTTTCCCTGTCTCAAGCCAAGGGCATTTCACAGTAGAACTCCGTGGTCTTGCTGGCGGGCACAACTTGAGGCGCGAGTTCGATTTACGTTGGTCGGAATTGAATCAGCCTTTTTTGGCCTTCGATTCTGCGTCTCGGTGTTGGCATCGAGTTGAGGAAGGCGAAGTCATCGCAATGCGCAGCGGCCAGTATTGGGTTCTACACTCGGTCGAGTCGCAATTCGATGCGGCGGCGAGGCGGTGGGACTGGCCTGATGGACAATCATCGCTGTCGGAAATCATGCTGCGCCCAGGTCGCGAACTCCGGCTTGCGGCGAATGAAAAGAACTTCGTTTTCAAGGCGGCCCAAGTTCCCTTCTTCACACCGAATGGCAAAACCGTCTGCACTGACGAATTGGAACGCCTTCACTATGGCTGGAGCAATCTGCCCGAGGTCTGGTGTCCGGTTGAAGATGATGCGGGCACTTCTGCCGACTGGAAACTGCATATCCATTATGGCGACCAAGAGCGCGTAATTCCTTTGACCAATGGTGAACGTAGCGGAAACATGATGCGCTACCAACCTAATGGCGGCGAGGTTCTCAAGTCGCTGACGCCTGGGCTTCATTTTGTTCAACTTTCCGTTTCCAGAGGCAGTCGCCGCCCACAGTGCAAAGAGACGTTCAAGCTGTGGGCGGGGTTGCGCGAATACCGTGAGGGCGTGGGTTTCGACTGTGATTGGGGGCCATTTAACATTCGGTGGGCGGATTGTTTGGGCCTTCAGTTGAATGGCATGACACTGAAACATTCTAACGACAATCGCCGGCAACACGTTTTGGCCTTTGAAGTTGGTGAAGAAATCGTAACGTTCCGATTTTCACGCAGCGGCACTTTCCTTGAATCGTTCGAAAAGCGCGCCGGCCACGCCATCCACCCCGAGGCTTGTCGTCTCGGAGACAGCTTTAGTGCCTCGATTCAATCGACACGCTTTCTGCGTATCTGGCATATCCCGGCGGATGACTACATGATTCTGGTGAACGGAATTACAGTTCAAGAGGTCAGTCGCGCGAGTGGACGATTTTTTTGTGACATTAGCCTTGCCGATCTTTCGACGCGCTTTCTCACCGGAGGTGAAATCACGGTTAGTCTGCACGGCAATTCAATCACAGTGGCGAAGTTCACGAAGCCGCTAGTGCCACGTTTCGCTGACACGCAGTCGGATGAGAATTATGAAAGCCTCGTTTTTAAGTTCGCCGAAGCCGTTTCGTGGGTTCGTCCAAAAATCCGAGAACTTGTTAGTGGCAGGGTTATCGAATTCGAGGGACAGCGCTTTTCATCATCAGGCCATTGCGCCTTCATGAGTGAAGGATTGCCCAAGCTTGAATGTGCAAATGTCTCAGCGAACATCAATGCGGCGGGCGAGTTGTATCGTGTGTCTCTGGATGTGCCAAAGGACGGCTGGCCGGAGGGCAGCATTTGGCTCATGGAGTTGGAAATCCGCCACGATGAGAGCAGTGCCTGGCAACTTCTCAGCGACAAACTCGGCGGAGGATTTCCTTTGGTTCTCGTATTTCCTCCAACGACAGCTCCTGTTGGTCTTCGGGCGATGGCTTATTGGTGGGCTTTCGGGCAGGGCTTGGCTGGAAGTTTGATTCCAAACGCTCTTCCCCTGACCAACGACATTGAAACTGCCTTGTGCGAATTGTTAAGTGAAGTGTCAACGCTTCTGAGTCGTGGGTTTAATGAACGTGTGTGGCAGCGTTTGAAAGGTCTCGAAAGACTTTTCTTTGAGCTTGGACGCATAACAGCGAAGCGTCTTGATTATTCGGAAGTTATTTGTCGCGATTTACTCCAAGCCGTTGCCAAGGAATCAATCTCAAATCCAGCGCGCTCGTTGTTCGTCAACATTCCAGAACTGTTGACACAAACAGGCGCGGCATACGCTTGTATGCCCGGCACGGACGGATTACGAGACGGCTTGCGGTGGTGTGCCAGAGTGCGAAGCCAGCCGCGAATAGCCGATGCTTTTCTGGATGTCATTCAGCAAGTATTTGGTAATCCCGCCGCGATACCCCCAGGAATTTTTGGCATACTCCAGAATTTTGATAATTTCGCACAAGTCATGCAAACAGCAGGAGGACAGTCGGGCGCGCAAGATTTCTCACGTTTTAATTTTCACCGCTATCGCACTCAAATTATAGGCGCGATTAAAGACGAACACACTGAATCTGGTTCATTTGAGCCATTACCTTTAGACCGCCTCTGCCGTGGCCATGCTATTCATGCCTTAACTATGCTTCGGCAACGTCGGCAATCGGAAGATGGACATAACGGCAATGTGGCAAATGCAATTTTCGCGACGGCTTTAGATTTACGGAACTCATTGCACGCGCGACTCAGCATCCATGCGTCATTCATTCCTGAACAGGCTTGGAATGCTCCTTGGTTGGACGTTGATTTAGCGAGCGACGCTCTGGCCTCCAATTTGAACTGCTACGCATCAATGGCCGCTCTTGCTGCACGCGCTTCGGCTGCTGGGTGGATGCGATATTCCGAGTTCCTTGGCTGGCAGACCGCACAATTCGGACTCGACACTTCAATGAAGGCGACAACAACATTAGTTGCTATGTCACCTGAGTTGTTTGGCTTTTACTTGTTTCTTTGGGAACTCCTCATACGCACAGAACCACATGATTGAACAAAACCCTATCGCCTTGGGCCGGACTCTGGAAGGAACTATCCGGCGTTATATGCAAGCATCGTTGCCGGTGAGTCTCAAGTATCCGCGTCTCCGCGAGCAGATCACGCTCGCGCTCGGTGAGAAAGACAGGCTGGTAAAAGGCCCGTTCGTCGAGGCCTTAAGTGACTTTGTAAAAACCGTGTCACTCAAAGAATTGGCAACGGGCAATTCAGCCTTATTACACAAAGATTTTGCAACCTTGCCCGCAAATGAATACGAACGCTCATTGCATCAGCACCAAGCCAGTGCGTTGCAAGCCATCATTGGTGAACAGCAGAATGTAGTCGTTACAACGGGCACGGGCAGCGGCAAAACCGAGTGTTTCTTGTATCCAATCCTTGATTCACTTCTCAAAGAGCCTGACCTGAGCCAGCCCGGCGTTCGTGCGCTGCTCATCTATCCGCTTAACGCTCTCGCCAACGATCAACTCTACAAACGTATCGTGCCGCTGTTCGCGGACAAGTTCCGAAACAAAGGCATCAAGGTTGGGCGTTACACCGGTTTGACTCGCCGAAGCGGCAATCGGCAAAACGCCGAGTCGGAGGTTCTTGCTTCCGATTCATTTTTCAGAGATCAGCCGCCGCATGGTCTCGGTTGGCAATCAGTGCCGGAAAATTGGTTGCTCACCCGTGATGAAATGTTGGCTCAACCGCCACACATTCTCATCACCAACTACGCCATGCTGGAACATCTGCTTCTCTTTCCGAAGAACGCGGCCTTGTTCCGCCGCAGTGCGCTCCGGTTTCTTGTGCTCGACGAGGTTCACACTTATTCGGGAGCGCAAGCGACGGAAGTCGCATTTCTACTGCGGAAGCTTCGTCGGCGTCTAAATCTCTCGCCGGAGTCCGTTCGCTGCATTGGCACCAGTGCGAGTTTTGCTTCGGGAGAAAAGGTTGATGCGGACGTTTTGAAATTTGCTTCTGACCTTTTCGGCGCACCTTTTACTAAAGTGATTCGCGGAAAACGGCAGGAGCATCGCTTGCTTCGAGATACAGCACCGAAGGCTTTCAAGCTGCAAGCGGCGACTTGGATCAAACTTGGGCATCTGGTCGCCCAAATCCAAGATGATGATGCACAAGCCGTGGAACGATGGAATCAAGGCGTAGCTGAGCAAGGGCTTTCTGATGGTCAGCAACAACAATTATTGATACCCGTGGGCAAAGACCTCGGTGAAGGACTTGCGCTGAAATTCAGTTCGTCGAGCGATCTTCGGAGTGCCTCATCCCGTTTGTCGGCAGGTCAAACTCTGCGTTTCAGCGACCTCGCCAAAAACTTGTTCGGTGACGTCGAGGAATCGGAAGCTGCCTTGGCAGGATTGGTTTCAATTGGCATTCGGGCGCGTATGTTGCCTCATGAATTCTCTCTCATGCCAGCGCGCTATCATTTTTTCACCAACGGCATTGATAACGTCGTTTTGCGACTCAGTGCAGAGAAACCGGACGGATTTTCCGAAGCGCGGATTGGGAGTGTATTCGAGGAAAACGGCAACAAGCTTTATCGCCTGCTGACTTGTCGCAAATGCGGACAGCCTTATGTGGAGGGCTTCGTGGCGGGAGAAACATTGCTTTCGCGCAAACCGGAAACGGGTAAGGCTGAACGCCAAGTTTTCTTACTAGGAGAGAGTGTGGATGCCGTAGAAGACGAAGATGATGGCACTGACACGGATGCGCCCGCTGCCGAATCTCCGTGGGAAATCAACCCCGACTCCGGCCAAATCAGCCCAGCGACCGGCCCGACAGTTCGCTTGGTTCGTGTGCCGATCAAGCCGGATGATGACGGAAACCGCTACGTTCGAAAATGCCTTTGCTGCGGCGGCACCGCGGGCACGGACGCGGAGATTGTAACGGGTTTTCATCCCGGTGACTTCATGCTTTCCGCTGTTGTGACCGACACTCTTTATCAAAACCTCCTTCCCCGCCCAACGCGTGATCCATCTCCGGGAGACGGACGTCGGCTGCTTGTTTTTTCAGACAACCGACAGGACGCTGGACAATTTGCCCATTCTTTACAGCGCACGAGCCAAGAAATTCTGCTTCGTTGGGCGATTATGCGTGTTTTTCAGGACGAAGGTGGGCTGCAAAACATCCAAACGCTAAGAGACAACCTTGCGCCTCGTTTGAACGCGAACTCATTCTTTAATGAAGCTGGGGATGTCTATGAGCCGGGTATAAGTTTTGATGCGTTTCTTTGCGGCAAAGTCACCGCCGAGTTCTGTCTGCCGACCGGACGCCGCAATTCACTGGAGGCATTGGGCTTGGTGCGTGTCGGTTACGATTCTGCTAAACTGCAACAGGCCATCCAGCTATTCTCACCAGTTTTGCCCGTAGAAATGAACTCCCAGGCTGGGGCGATTTTAGAAGTATTGCTAGAGACTGTCCGGCGGGCACGCTGCATTTCGCCACCACCGAATGTGAGTCTCGGCAGTGCGCATATTTGGGGCGAAGATTTCATTTTCACCAATCTGAAGTTTCAGTTGCAAGGGACAGCGCCAAATGTCCGCTATGGCTGGCTGGCTCACGTTCATGATGGTGGAGGTGTTCGGCACAACCGCCGAAGTTATTTTCTGGCCGAGCAGTTGAAGTTGAACGAGTGGGATTCGATTCTCCGAAAAGCGTTCGAGGTTTTGCAAACCAGCACACTGATTGTGCCGGCACAAGGGGGCGGGTTTGTTGTGGATGTTCGCCGACTTGTTTTTACCGATGGCCGAAAAGCAAAACTATATCGCTGCAAGTCGTGTCGCTGGCGGCAATTTCCAAGTGCGTCGAACAAATGCGCGGCTTTCCGCTGTCATGGAGAACTGGAAATCATTCCTGACGAAGACCGTCGCAAGGAGGAGCAGCAGGGCCATTACTTCCGCCTCTACCTTGGCGTGGATGGAGATTATGCGGGGAAAGTTGTGCGAGAACACACCGCCGCGATCAATAATCGCATCCGTGAAGAATTGGAGCGCCAATTCAAAGCCGGGAAAGTGACGGTATTGAGTTGCTCAACGACAATGGAGCTTGGCGTGGACATCGGCGAATTAGAGGCCGTAGTTTGTCGTAACGTTCCTCCGGGAATTCAGAACTACCAGCAACGCACCGGACGCGCAGGACGACGTGCTCAAGCTGCGCCTGTATCTGTCACCGTTGCCCAGAACCGCAATTACGATCAGACGGAATATCGCCACGCAGACAAATATCTCGCACAACAACCAAGGACTCCTTTTGTTCATCTCGCTAATGAGCGACTTTTTAGACGGCATCAATTCTCCGTGCTATTGGGCGAACTTTTGCGTCATCGCGGCATTAACGACCCCGAAAGCGGATCGCCGTCACTCGATGCGTTCTTCGGTAATAATTTCACCTCGGAAGACGAGGCCGCGTTCTGCGTGGATGCGGAAGCACATTTACGAACTGAAGAAGGTAGTCGAAAAGTGCAGGAAGCACTCGACCTTGCAACGGGATTATCCCCTTCGCTCGCCTGCACCAGCAGCGAGTTGGTGACTGAATTCATGAGCCATCTCAGCGAGTGTGCGAAGTGGTATGGGGAACGCTGGAGGTATTATCACGACAAGTTTATGGCGACGGCGGGCGTAGTGGCTCAAGCCAAAGAGAACCGGTTTTGGGCTTATCAGCTTGAGAAGTGGCAGGGACAGCTTGTTATCAATCAATTTCCACGACTCGGATTTCTTCCCACTTACAGTTTCCCGGTCAACAGCGTGCAATTGGAAGTGCTTACTGAAGATCGTCCAGGTCACACGAATCCTTGGGACAAAGACATTCAACTCGTCCGTGACGCCCGGCTCGGCATCAGCGAATACGCGCCCGGCTCGCAGGTCATCGCAAATGGCCGCGTCTGGGAGTCTTACGGCATCGGACAATATCCGAAACACTTCATGCCGACGCGGCATTATCGTGAGTGTCCGCAGTGCCGACATGTTCAAATCGAAATGGCTCGCGAGGATTTTGATGCCGCTTGTCCGGTTTGCAGTCATCCGATACTCCCGACACAAATCCGCTCCTTTATCGAGCCGAAAAGCTTTGTTACATCAAGTGCCGAACCCAACGGCAAAGACCCCGGCTTGACTCGCTTGCGACCACCGCCCACACAGGAAGCACGGCTCTTGAGTGCCGCGCCCGACACGGCGTTTGCAGTTTCACCCGCAAATGTCTCAAGCACAAGTTGGGCTTGGCAGGACGCGAAGCAGGGACGGATGTTTGTGGTCAACAAAGGACGCAGTTTTGGCTTTCTCCGTTGCTTATGTGGCTTTGCTGAAATGCTTCGCGACCCGGTCGTCCATGTCGCACAGATTCAAACCGGTGGTCATCGCTCACCCTATAATCAACCTTGCACGTTGAATTCCTGGCATAGAGAAGACCTTGCTCACGAATTTCATACGGATGTTCTCCAAATCCGCATTGATCAGGCGATCCCTCTCCCCGCCAACCTGCGCCCTGAAGAAATTGACGGCTGGCGTGAAGGCTTTGTCCGCACATTGGTAGAGGCCGTTCGTTTAGGTGCGGTAAATCTGCTGGGCATAGATCAGCGTGAACTCTGCGGCACAGCTCGCAGTCGTATTTTTGGCTATCCCGAAGTGGTGCTCTACGACAGCGTGGCTGGCGGCGCGGGTTATTGCCAAATGCTGACTGCACGTTTTGCAATGCGTGACTTGTTGAATAACGCTTTGGAAGTGTTGCGCTGTAAAGCCGGGTGCAGCCACTCTTGCCGCACATGTCTGCAAGGTTACGAAAACCAGCTTTATTGGGATAAGCTTAATCGAAAGCCGGTGCTCGCTTGGCTGGAACGGCTGTTGAACATCAATCAACCGGAGAACCCATTCGACAGATTCAACGCCGCTCCCCTAAACGTCACAAATGGATCGGCCATCCTTCAGGCAGAACTTGAAAGCGCAAATCATCTGCTCGTTGTCGCGCCACGCCTTTTCAATTTGCAGAAGGATGCAATAGACGAAAATCATTTCGGAACCCCAGAGACTGTTACGTTTGTGAAGAAACTGGTGAGTTGGATGACCGCTGGAAATACGCTGGAAATTGCGCTGCCCGAACCCCCGTTGATTCACGCCGATTTCCCCAATAGTATTTGGATCGCTGAACGGCTGAAGACCTGTATGGAGGACGGTTCATTAAAGCTCTGCCGACTGCCTGCGAGTTTTGATCCGAGACAGTGGCCGCGCGCCGTTGTCAACCTGGACAAGAATGGAAGCCGGGCATTCTTCAGCACCAGTCTGGTCACAGATGGCTTCCTGGATTTGCCACTCCCCACACCGCTCTGGAAAGGTCCGGCACCCGACCCGGCGGCATTGCAAGCCATGCGGGCAGGATGGGTCGCTATTGACGCGAAAGCGCTTCGCATACCCAAGGACACGACCCTTCTGGAATATTCAGCCGGGCAGAGTCGTGACCACGTTCGAGACTTTTCGTTCTGCAAAAGCAAAAGCTACGCTATCGTCCGCATCGAAGACCCATTCATTTTGAAAACGGAGTGGAACTACAAACAACTGAAGCGTTTTCTCGAAATAATTTTTCCACTTTTGGCGGCATGTCCCGCGAAGGTCGAATTGCGAACGCGGGTCAGTGAAGAACCAAACCAAAAGCTGATGATTCAAGACCTAGAGAAATGGCTTAAGGGTAAAGGGGTGTCCTTTTCCTATCAACTTGTTCCGGTTTTTGGCCTTGGCAAAAAGGATTTTCATGACCGGAGACTTGTGTTCCAGCCGGAACAATCGAATACAAAAAAGCGGATCACAGTCCTGATGACCGGAGGCATTGACCGCTATCTCGACTCAAAATTCGAGTGCAGTATTGTGATTCAAACTTGAGCGCCAGCTTTACAGCCTGCGCTGTCTCTTAAATAGAATCATAAATTTTTTGGAGACAATTGGAGACAAATTTTGTTCGTTTTTCTTCGCATAGATGACTCCGGCCAAAAATTTTAGGAGCGAAAAAACGCTAATCTTTATGCGGTTAAAACTGCGTTTTTGCGAAATTTTACGAAACACTTTTCGTGGTTTCAATTCCCGCCGCCTCCACCATCTTGAACATTGTGCCGAAACATCGTGCGGATTCCGACGCTGTCGGACACCTGTTCTAATTCCTGTCGGACAGCATTCCAATCCTGTCGGACAGTAATTGGAGCGAAGCGACGCGCTGGATGAGTGATAAAGAGGTGTCCGACAG
>Ga0182030_10004067_pt1 | contig 31181 bp, 33 predicted proteins | sample 812S3MmetaG_FD_121299 | JGI IMG/M metagenome (GOLD analysis project Ga0182030, IMG submission 121299) | Permafrost microbial communities from Stordalen Mire, Sweden - 812S3M metaG (Illumina Assembly) | ecosystem: Environmental > Terrestrial > Soil > Wetlands > Permafrost | place: Sweden...
GACGCCGGACCCGACCACGGTCAGGCAGACGCCGTTGCAGGCGATCGAGGCGCCGTCGGCGATCCCGGCGCGGGCGTAGCCGCAGGCGATGCGCAGCCGGTGCAGCTGGCCCAGCGCCGTCGGCGTCAGGGCGACGATCTCGCCGATGTCGGTGACTATGCCGGTGAACATGAGGGTCCGTTCCGCTGGATTTGGATGCTGCGATTCGCGCCGAGAGGTTGCTGCATCTCTTTCTTACCCTCCCCCGCAAAGGGCAGGGTAAGGCTCGTCGCCGTTCAGACCCGCTCCGACTTCGACGGGAGAGGTGCGACGGCATTCGCGGCGAGCTTCGATCGGAATCATCAAATGCGCTCGTAAATCGTCAGGGTATCGCGCTGCAGGGTTTCGCTAGCACGAACGGCGAAGGCCGGCGACTGGGTGACCGCGGTCAGCGGCAATGCGTCCAGCGCGTTGATGCCGCCGGCGCCGATCGGATCGGGGCCGCGCAGCAGCCAGGCTTCATCGACCAGACCGGCTTCGACAAAGGAGCACGCCACCCGCGCGCCGCCTTCCACCAGGAGGCGGGTGATGCCCTTGCCGGCCAGCGCCTGCAGCACGGCGTTGAGGTCGAGCCCCGGCGGCGGCGAGGTCGTGACAGGCACCCGCATCACCTGCGCGCCGGCGGCGCCGAGCTTCATCGCCGCGGGCGCTTCCGCAAGGTCCGAGGTCATCACCCATAGCGGCGTTTCGCGCGCCGAATGCACCAGCCGGCTGGTGCCGGGAAGGCGCAGGCTGCGGTCCAGCACCACCCGCACCGGCGAGCGCGCCGCCATGCCCGGCAGCCGGCAGGTCAGATTGGGATCGTCGCTGCGCACGGTACCGATCCCGACCAGGATGGCGTCGCATTGCGCGCGCAACAGATGCACCCGCGCCCGCGCGGCTTCGCCCGTGATCGCCACCGGCGCGCCGCCGGCGGCACCGATCCTGTCGTCGGCGGATACCGCCAGCTTGAGGATGACATGGGGACGCTTGTCGCGGATGCGCCGGAAATGCCCGGCATGATCGTGCGCCGCCTCATCGGCGCCGAGGCCGATATCGACCGTGATGCCGGCGGCGCGAAGTTTCGCGTGGCCCTGGCCGGCCACTTCCGGATTGGGATCCTCGATCGCCGACACCACGCGGGCGATGCCGGCGGCAATGATGGCATCGGCGCAGGGCGGCGATTTGCCGACATGCGAGCACGGCTCCAGCGTCACATAGAGCGTGGCGCCGGCGGCCGCTGCGCCTGCGCGTCGCAGCGCCTCCGGCTCGGCGTGCGGCCGGCCGCCAACCTGGGTCCAGCCGCGGCCGACAATGACGCCGTCCTTGACCACGACCGCGCCGACGGCCGGATTGGGCCAGGTACGGCCCTGCCCGCGCCTGCCCAGCGTCAGCGCCAGCTGCATGAAGCGCAGGTCTGATGCTTTCGACATCCTGGCTTGCTGGGCGAAGCGGTCTTCCAGAATGCGGAAGATCATTTGCGCAACGTGGCCAGCCGCGCGTCGTCGTCGCCGGAGAGCTCGCCGAGCACGGCCTCAAAATCCTTGGCCTCGCGAAAATTGCGATAGACCGAGGCGAAGCGGACATAGGCGACGTCGTCGAGCTCGCGCAGATGCTCCATTACGATCTCGCCGATCGCCTCCGACGAAATCTCCGCCTCGCCGCCGCTTTCGAGTTCGCGCACGATCTTCGACACCATGGTCTCGACCCGCTCCGGATCGACCGGCCGCTTGCGCAAGGAGATCTGCAGCGAGCGCACCAGTTTGTCGCGGTCGAACGGCACCCTGCGGCCGTTGCGCTTGATGACCGTGAGTTCGCGCAGTTGCACCCGCTCGAAGGTGGTGAAGCGGAAACTGCAGGTCAGGCAGATCCGCCGCCGCCGGATCACCGAGGAATCCTCGGTCGGGCGCGAGTCCTTCACCTGCGTATCGAGACTGTTGCAGCTGGGACATCGCATTCAAATGGACCTTACTGATAGATCGGGAAGCGGTCGGTGAGCGCCTTGACCCGTTCCTTGATCGCCGCTTCCACCAGCGGCGCCTTGCCGTCTTTGGATTGCGCGATCGCATTGAGCACTTCGGCGATCATGCCGCCGACCTGCTGGAATTCGGCAACGCCGAAGCCGCGCGTGGTCGCCGCCGGCGTGCCCAGCCGCAGCCCCGAGGTGACGAACGGCGTCTCGGGGTCGAACGGAATGCCGTTCTTGTTGCAGGTGATCGCCGCGCGCACCAGCGCCTTTTCCGAGACGTTGCCCTTGAGGCCTTTTGGCCGCAGGTCCACCAGCATCAGATGGTTGTCGGTGCCTCCGGACACGATGTCGAAGCCGTGGGCGCGCAGGCTCTCGGCCAGCGCTTTGGCGTTCTCGACCACGTTCCTGGCGTAGATCTTGAATTCCGGACGCAGCGCCTCGGCAAAGGCCACCGCCTTGGCGGCGATCACATGCATCAGCGGGCCGCCCTGCAGCCCCGGAAAGATCGCCGAATTGAACTTCTTGGTCAGCGCCTCGTCGTTCCACAGCATCAAGCCGCCGCGCGGGCCGCGCAGCGACTTGTGCGTCGTCGTCGTCGTGACATGGGCATGGGGCACCGGCGAGGCATGCACGCCGCCGGCGACCAGGCCGGCGAAATGCGCCATGTCGACCAGGAAATAGGCGCCGACGCTGTCGGCGATCTCGCGAAACCGCTTGAAGTCCCAGGCTCGCGAATAGGCCGATCCGCCGGCGATGATCAGTTTCGGCCGCACCTGCTCGGCCTGCCTTGCCACCGCATCCATATCGATGACCTGATCCTCGCGCCGCACGGTGTAATGCGCGGCATTGAACCACTTGCCGGACATGTTGACGGGTGAGCCATGGGTCAGATGCCCGCCGGCGGCCAGATCGAGGCCCATGAAGGTATCGCCGGGCTGCAGCAGCGCCAAAAACACCGCCTGGTTCATCTGGCTGCCGGAATTCGGCTGCACATTGGCAAAGCTGGCGCCGAACAGCTTCTTGGCGCGGTCGATCGCCAGCGTTTCCACCACGTCGACCCATTCGCAGCCGCCGTAATAGCGATTGCCCGGATAGCCCTCGGCATATTTGTTGGTCAGCACCGAGCCCTGCGCCTCCAGCACCGCGCGGCTGACGATGTTTTCCGACGCGATCAGCTCGATCTCATGGCGCTGCCGGCCGAGTTCACCGGCGATCGCGGCTGAAATCTCCGGATCGGCCCCGGCAAGGCCGGCCGTGAAGAACGAGTCGGGCGCGGAACCGGTGGTGGCGGCGGATTGGGCGCTGGCAGGAGAGCTCATGGACGAAATACCTCCACCGCCGCAGCCGGTTAGGGGCATTGCGGTCGGTCACGTGTGGCGGTCGAAGCGGCGTGAGCGAATTAGCACATCGGCCGGAAATGGCCAAGCGCTTGCGGTCCCAGCCCGTTATTTATGCAAGATATGGTGGCTCGCCAAGGGCTGAGGTTTTCGGGCGGCGCGTGCGGCGCGAAAAACGGCCCCCGCCCCACCCTTGCCCCAGCCCTTAGGGCTGGGGTGGGGGAACTTGTTCGGCAACGAGGCGCCCGACGCCGGCTGGCGGCGGCCTCAGCCGACCCCGTCACGATTGTAGATATCGTCGCGGAACTGGACCACGCCGTCCGGCGTCGCCCAGGCGGTCACATAGACCCAGTACAGCGGCAGCGGTTTTGCCACCTTGGCGTCCTTGCGCTCGCCTGACTTGATGACCTCGTCGATTTCGGCCCGCGACCAGCCCGGGCTCTCGTCCAGGATCCAGTACACCAGCTCGCGGACGTTCTGCACCCGCATGCAGCCCGAGGACGCAAAGCGGAAATCCTCGCCGAACAGGTTCTTTGACGGCGTGTCGTGCATGTAGACGCCGTACTGGCTCGGGAAGTTGATCCGGATCGAGCCCAGCGAATTGAAATCGCCGGCATCCTGCTTGAATTTGTAGTTCACCGCCTCGGCCGAATACCAGTCGATCTGCGACGGCGGCGCCTCGTTGTTCCGGGCGTCGAAGATGCGGATATGATTTTTGGTGAGATAGTCCGGCTCGGCCTGCATCTTCGGAATCAGGTCCTTGCGGATGATCGACACCGGCACCGTCCAGAACGGGTTGAAGTTGATCTGCACAATCTTGCTCTGGATATCCGGCGACGGCCGGTCCGGCTTGCCGGCCACCGCGGTGTGGCGCGTCACTGCGACGCCATTCTCGATCGCCTCGATCTGCGTCGCCGGAATATTGGCGACCACGATGCGGTTGCCGAGATTGCCGGTCAGGCCCTTCAGCCTGACGGCATTGGTCCGCAGCTGCGCCAGCCTTGTCGGCGCCGGGACGTTGAGCGCGCGCAGCGTGGCATCGCGCACCACGCCGTCGGCATGCAGCCCGTGGCGGACCTGGAAGCGGCGCACCGCGGCATCGACATAGGAATCGAACACCTGCGGGTCGCCGGAATTGAGTTCGAGGTCACCCACGATGGCGAGCCGAGCCCGCAAGGCCGGCACCGAAGGGCTTTTGCCGCCGACCTGCAGCCGCTCGGCGGCGCTCACTTCCGGCCAGCCGCCCTTGGCGACGATGGCCTCATATTGCGCGATCGAGGCCTGGGTGGTTTCCGCGGTCGAGGGCGACAATGTCGGCAGCGACTTTTTCGGCAGCCGGACATCGCGCAAGGCGTTGTCGAAGCCGCTGCCGAGACCGGAATCCTGGTTTTCCCGCATCAATTCGTCGAGCGTCTGGGCGGGGGTCTGGTCCTCGGCCGCGCCCGCCCGGCGCGCCAGCGCGCTCACGGCGAGCGTGGCGCCTGCGGCAGCCAGCAGATTGCGGCGCGTGAGCGAATGGTTCATCCAGCTGTCCAACGCGATCCCAGGTGTAGAGCTTAGCAAACCGCCGGCTTGCCGATAAGTCCGCAAATGCCCGGCTTCGCAGGCACGTGAAGCCTATCTGGCGAAGCGATAGGCCCCGCCCTTCTCGACGCTGCGCTGGAACGCCGGCCGGGCGTGCATGCGCGCCAGCCAGGCCGCCAGGCTGGGGTACGGCCCGAGCTTGTCGAACACCTTGGCCATCTCCGCGACGAAGCTCATCTGGATATCGGCGCCCGACAGCGAGCTGCCGACAAAGAATTCGCGGCCCTTCAGCGCGCCGTCGATGTAGCCGAGATGGTTGGCCATCTCATCGTCGATGCGCGGATGCAGCGGCGCGCCCGCCTCCTTCAGCCGGCCAACATAGAGGTTGAGCATCAGCGGCAGCATCGCCGAGCCTTCCGAATAATGCAGCCATTCATTGTAGGCCTCGTAGTCGGCGGTGCCGGGCGGCGGCATCATTTCACCCTTGCCATGGCGGCGGATGATGTAGTCGACGATGGCGCCGGATTCGGCGATCCTGATCTCGCCGTCGGTGATGACGGGCGACTTGCCGAGCGGATGCACCGCGGTCAGTTCCGGCGGCGCCAGCCGCGTGGTGGCATCGCGCTGGTAGCGCTTGATGTCATAGGGCGTGCCCAATTCCTCCAGCAGCCACAGGATCCGCTGCGAGCGCGAGTCGTTGAGATGATGCAAAGTGAGCATGGGATTTCCTCGGGGCTCGGCGCGTTCGCGCTTGATTGACCGGAGGAGGTTTATCAGAGGGGTTTGCGGGCGTCAGCAACGCATGCGAACTGTCATCGCCTGGCTTGCAGCCAACTTGAGGCAGGCAGCTTGCCTGCCGGGCGACCCGGTATTCCGGAGCGCGAGCGATAAACGAGAAGCCGCGGCATCATGGATACCCGCCTTGCGCGGGTATCGCGGCCGTGGCTGGATCTACAGTCCCGTGAATCCGGCCTTGACTGGATCGGTCGAGCCGTCGAGCTCGCGCAGATAGGTCAGCCCGCACACGGTCAGGCGGTGTGGGTCCTTTTCGCCGGCCTCGAACAGTTTGCGGATGTAGTCCGTCACCCTGGCGCGGGCCTCGTCGCTGGCAGCCGCGGAGCGGTTCACCAGCAGCGCGTAGGTTTGCATGATGCGGTCGATGGCGCTTTCCATGGCATCCTCCCGGCTGGCGTTCACGCGAAGATCAGGGCCTGGGCCAAAGCTTGGAATTTCGAAATCGCCTTGTTGGCAAGCCTGATCTTATTGTATTCGCCGCGGTGAAACATTTCGACGATGATTTCGAGCAGCGCCTCATTGGTGGCGAGGCTGTCGGCGATCGCCCCGGCCTTGCGAAGATAGTTCGAGGCGATGGCATAGGCATCGCCGACCACCTCGACATTCATCACCTGCAATCCGCGCTCGACCAGCATGACCTCACGTCCTCCGCTATGCCGGGATAAAGCCCCGGCGAGGGAACAAGTTCCATTGCCGGGGGACTATTTTTGCAGTGCCGCAAAACAAAACGCATCGGTCCGGAAACCCGGAACGATGCGCTGGGGAAGTTTCGCTCAATCAAGAGGCTGCCGGTCTTTTGACCACGCCGGCTTGGCCGTTGACTGCAGTAAAAAAACGCTCAGAGCCGATACAGGATCTGGTCGGTCCAGAACCGCTCGAGCCGATGCAGCGACTTGTTCAGGGTCGCGAATTCCTCGTTCGAGATGCCGCCGACCTGCTCCACGGTCTTGACGTGCTTCTGATACAGCGCGTCGACGATGCGGCGGATTTCCTGGCCCTGCGCGGTCAGCCGGATGCGGACCGAGCGGCGGTCGACCCGCGAGCGCTGATGATCGAGGAAGCCGAGTTCGACCAGCTTCTTCAGATTATAGGAGACGTTGGAGCCGAGGTAATAGCCGCGCGTGCGCAGCTCGCCCGCGGTCAATTCCTTGTCGCCGATGTTATAGAGCAGCAGCGCCTGCACCGAATTGATGTCGGCGCGGCCGCGGCGATCGAATTCATCCTTGATGACGTCGAGCAGGCGGCGATGCAGCCGCTCAACCAGCGTCAACGCTTCGAGATAGAGCGGCTGCACCGGAGCCTGGCCGGGTGCGCGCTCGGCGGCTTCCGCCGCCGTTGCAACGGCTTTCATCATGACACTTCCCCTGCTGTCGTTTTTATCGACTTATTCGACGAAACTTGTGTCCCGCCTGATAGCTTCAACTTAAGGGGGCGGTTTGAAGATCCGCTTAAATAAGACAATAAAGAGATCATGAATTTAAGACAGTGAATCGCGGATTAAGCCCATGGACAAAGGACTTTTCGCAACGTTTCATTGACGGCTGGAAGCGTCCGTTCACGCTTCGTCTGCGCGTGCTGTCGCATAAGGGAACAGCATCGTTCAAATTCGAAACGTCCGCGTAACAGGTATGACCGCGGCGTTAGGGTGACTGAAAAGTTACCGCAAAAAATGCCGAAAATTTTATGCGACGGCGGCCGATTTTCTCAACGGCCGCGCGCGTTGGGTCGAGGCAAGCGCTGCTATGGCGGCCGTTCGCGCGCCGCCATCCATGCCAGCGCCAGATAGGCCGCCAGCATCGCGGCTTCCACGCCCACGACCACCAGGCTGCCGCCATAGATTGCCGGGAACATCAGCTCGATCACCGCCATCGACACCACGGTGGTCAGCCACACCACCGCGCCCCATGGCGTCGCCAGCCACAGGCCGACGGCGGCGACCAGTTCGATCACCGCGAAATACACCGTCGCAGTCTGCCACGCCATCGCCTGGTTCTCGAAGGCGTCATCCTCGCCACCGACAAAGCCGGTGACCTGCGCCCAATGATAGAGGCCCTTGGCCACCGAGACGACCGCCATGATGCGCAGGAAAAGCACCAGCCGCCGGGTCCAGACATTCTCGTCGGATTCGATTCGTTCCGACGAAATCGCCGCCACCGACATGGCATTGTCCCGCGACTGCTCGCGCGATGGGGTTTCAGACATCGGAGGTGCGGTTCATGGCCGAAAAATAGGTCTTCATCCCTGCACTCATGGCCCCTCGGCGCGGCAAAATCAATCGGTCTTGCGGCAGGTCAAGGCCGCGGTGACGGAAGCCCGCCAAGGTGCTAGACTCGTCATGGGTCAGATCCATTGTACCGCCGCAGGAGAACAGTCAGATGGCGATCAAATTCGGGCGTCCGATCGAAATGCGCGACGCGCCGCCGCGGCGCGCCACAACGGCAGCCGCCCCCGCGCTCGATCTGATCGCTCGGCCGCGCCGCAATCGCAAGGCGGAATGGGCCCGGCGAATGGTGCGGGAAAACGTTCTCACCACCGACGACCTGATCTGGCCGCTGTTCGTGATCGACGGCCACAACAGCCGCGCCGCGATCGCCTCGATGCCCGGCGTCGAGCGGCTCAGCGTCGACCAGGCGGTGCGCGATGCCGAGCGTGCGATGAAGCTGAAGATTCCCTGCATCGCACTGTTTCCCTACACCGAGCCCGGCCTGCGCGACGAGCACGGCTCCGAGGCGGTCAATCCGGCAAACCTGGTGTGCCAGACGGTACGCGCGATCAAGCAGGAGTTTCCCGACCTCGGGGTGCTCTGCGACGTCGCGCTCGATCCCTTCACCAGCCACGGCCATGACGGCTTGATCGAGGACGGCAGGATCCTCAACGACGAGACCGTCGCGGTGCTGGTTCGCCAGGCGCTGGTGCAGGCCGAAGCCGGCTGCGACATCATCGCGCCTTCCGACATGATGGACGGCCGCGTCGCCGCGATCCGCGAAGCTTTGGACGCTGCGGGTTTTCTCGACGTGCAGATCATGGCCTATGCGGCGAAATATGCCTCCGCCTTCTACGGTCCGTTCCGCGACGCCATCGGCTCGGCCAAGACACTGACCGGCGACAAGCGCACCTACCAGATGGACAGCGCCAATTCCGACGAGGCGTTGCGCGAGGTCGAACTCGACATCGCCGAAGGCGCCGACATGGTGATGGTGAAGCCGGGGATGCCCTATCTCGACGTGGTGCGGCGGGTCAAGGACACCTTCGCGATGCCGACCTTCGTCTATCAGGTGTCCGGCGAATACGCGATGATCGCCGCCGCCGCCGGCCATGGCTGGATCGACGGCGAGCGGGCGATGATGGAAAGCCTGCTCGGTTTCAAGCGCGCCGGCGCCGACGGCATCCTCACCTATTTTGCGCCGCAGGCGGCGGAGAAGCTGAGGATGGAAGCGACTTCGTAGCTGGGGTAACGGGCCGGCGAAGGAGTTCCACTTGCGGCCGGGGAGAGTCATTCCCATGTGCTGCCAGTGACGGCACAGTCGAAAGGACTGATCATGTCTTACGGTGGTTCGGGCAATTTGGGCAGCGGCTGGCGCAACGACAGCGGGCCGAATTTGCAGCCGCACGCGTTCGATCCCTGGAGCCAGCCGGAATTGTTTCGCGGCGTGCTGACACGGCGGGTGTTCGCGTTCCTGATCGATCTCGTGGTGCTGTCGGTCCCGGTGATCCTGGGCTACCTGTTCATCGCCGTGTTCGGCCTGATCACGCTCGGGCTGGGCTGGGCGCTGTTCTGGCTGGCCTGGCCGGCCACCGTGATCTGGGCCGTGGTCTATTACGGTGCCTCACTGGGCGGACCGCATTCGGCTACCGTCGGCATGCGCGTGATGGATCTGGAATTGCGCACCTGGTATGGCGCGCCGGGCTATTTCGTGCTCGGCGCCATGCACGCCATCCTGTTCTGGGTGTCGGTCTCGTTCCTGACGCCGCTGGTGCTGCTGGTCGGGCTGTTCAACGGCCGCCGGCGGCTGTTGCACGATATCGTGCTGGGAACCGTGGTCATCAACAGTTCGGTCCGGATCCACATGGCCCAGCCGGCGCGCACCTTCTGACCGGGGCCGACGATTTGTGCCGTGTTGCAAACCACCGGGCCGGCTTCGACCAAACCGTTTGCCGTCTTTTAGCAAACCGATTGACCGCCAGCCTTCCCGGCGCGATGCTTGGATCTTGCTGCTTCGGAGGCTGACGACATCCCGTGACCCAGCACTCGCGTGACACCCCGCAATTCTACCTGACCGCGCCCTCGCCCTGCCCCTATCTGCCGGGCCGTCATGAACGCAAGGTGTTCACGCATCTGGTCGGCGACAAGGCCGGCGATCTCAACGACTTGCTGACCCATGGCGGCTTCCGGCGCAGCCAGTCGATCGCCTATCGGCCGGCCTGCGACCAGTGCCGCGCCTGCGTTTCGGTTCGGGTCATCGCCAACGAGTTCCGGCCGTCGCGCAATCTGAGAAAGATTCTGGCCCGCAACGCCGACATCACCGGCGAGCAGCGCAGCGCGGTGCCGACCTCGGAGCAATATTCGGTATTCCGCGCCTATCTCGACCAGCGCCATCGCCATGGCGGCATGGCCGACATGACGGTACTCGATTACGCAATGATGGTGGAGGACAGCCATGTCGAGACCCGCATCATCGAATATCGCCGCCGCGGCATCGACACCGGCATCACCGGCCGCGGCGCCGAACTGGTTGCGGTGGCACTGACCGACGTGCTGAGCGACGGGCTGTCGATGGTGTATTCGTTCTTCGAACCCTCGGAAGAAAGCCGCTCGCTCGGCACCTTCATGATTCTCGACCACCTCGCGCGGGCGCGGCGGCAGGGATTGCCTTACGTCTATCTCGGCTACTGGATCGAAGGCTCGAAGAAGATGGACTACAAGGGCCGCTTCCTGCCGCAGCAGCGCCTCGCGCCGAGCGGCTGGCTGCGTATCGACGCATCCGGTGAAGTGCCGTCCGAACCGCAGGATTAGGGGGCGAATGGCGAGTAGAAAAGGGCGAATGGCGAGTAGCGAATAGAAGATCCTTTCTTGCTTCTTCCCTATCCGCTACTGGCTATTCGCCTCTTCACCGCTACCCGCTCACATAGTCCCACACCAGCTTCGCGTTCAGCGCGATGATGACGGCCGCGGTCAGTGCGGCCAGCGCCGTCAGCCAGCGCGGCGCCACGAACGCGCCCATCTTGGCCCGGCTGGCGGTGAACATCACCAGCGGCACCACGGCGAACGGCAGCTGCAGGCTGAGCACCACCTGGCTGAAGATCAGGAGCTGGCCGGTGGCCTTCTCCCCGGCCCAGATGGTGACGGTCACCGCCGGCAGAATCGCGATCATCCGCGTCACCATGCGGCGCAGCCACGGCGCGATGCGCAGGTTGAGAAAGCCCTCCATCACGATCTGGCCGGCCAGCGTCGCGGTGATGGTCGAGTTCAGGCCGCAGCACAACAGCGCGATCGCAAACAGCGTCGGCGCCATGGTCGAGCCCAACAGCGGCGCCAGGAACGCATGGGCCTGGTCGAGTTCGGCGACCTCGGTCTTGCCGACCCGGTGAAACGTCGCCGCCGCCAGGATCAGGATCGAGGCGTTGATCACCAGCGCAAAGCACAGCGCGATGGCGGAATCGATGTTGGCGAGCTTGATGGCCTCGCGCTTTTCGGCGATGCCGTCGCCATAACCGCGGGTCTGCACCAGGCCGGAATGCAGATAGAGATTATGCGGCATGACCGTGGCGCCGAGAATGCCGAGCGCCAGATACAGCATCTCGCGGTTATGCAGGATCGCCGTGGTCGGCGCGAATCCCCTGAGCACCGCGCCCCACTCGGGATCGGCCATCGCGATCTGCACGGCAAAACACGCCGCGATCACGCCCAGCATGGTCACCACGAAGGCTTCGATCCAGCGAAAGCCGAACGCCTGCAGCGCCAGGATCAGAAACACGTCGGCCGCGGTGATGATGACCCCGATCTCGAGCGGAATGTGAAACAGCAGGTTGAGGCCGATGGCGGTGCCGATCACTTCGGCGAGGTCGGTGGCGGTGATGGCGATTTCCGCCGACAGCCACAGCGGCCACGAAACCCAGCGCGGAAAGGCATCGCGGCAGGCCTGGGCGAGATCGCGCCCGGCGCCGACCCCGAGCCGCGTGCACAGCGACTGCAGCACGATCGCCATCAGGTTGGAGAGCATCGCCACCGTCAGCAGCGCGTAGCCGAACTTGGAACCGCCGGCCAGCGACGTCGCCCAATTGCCGGGATCCATGTAGCCGACCGCGACCAGATAGCCGGGGCCGAGGAACGCCAGCAGCTTGCGCCAGAACGGCCCCTGCCTGGCCGTCCGCACCGAGCCGAACATGCCGGCCAGCGAAGGAGTACCCCGTTCCCCGCGCCAGCCGGAGCCGGCAGCCGCAGCGCCGGCAGCCGCCTCGGCGAGGGCATCAGCCCGTGAAGTCGAAGTCCGTGCGTCCATCCCTCCAACATGGAGGATGTTTGTCTTTATTGCAACTGATTTGCAACTGCATCTGATGACGAGACTCCTGACGGCTTGTCGGGAAGCGGGTGGTTGGGCTGCCGCGGAGGGCTCAGACAGCGCCGGCAAATCGAAAGAATCGAGGAAGAACCCATGTCCGGAATCGCGCACGCCCCTCGCCTGCCATCCACCTTCAACCGCCTCGCCTGGTCCAACCTCGCCGCCCAGTCGGCCGAGCAGGTCGCGCTTGCCGCGGCGCCGATCGTGGCGGTGCTGCGGCTCGGCGTCGGCGAAGGCCGGACCGGCCTGCTGCAGATGGCGCTGACGCTGCCGTTCATCCTGTTTGCGATTCCCGCCGGCCTGCTCGCCGATCGCTTCTCGCGGCGCTGGCTGATGGCGGGCTCGGAAGCCCTGCGCGCTTTGGCCCTGATCGCCATCCTGCTGCTGATCCGGTGCAACGGGCTGACGCTGCCGCTGCTGGCGCTGTCAGGTTTTGTCGCGGTCTGCGGGACCGTCGCCTACAGCGTGGCGGCGCCGGCCCTGGTGCCGTCGCTGGTTGCGCCGAATTCGCTGCCCGCCGCCAACGCCCGGATCGAACTGGCGCGCACCGTCGCCTTTGCAAGCGGGCCGGCGCTCGGCGGCGTGCTGGTGGGATGGGTAGGTGCGGCGCCGGCGTTCGGCTTCGCCGCGGCAGTTTCGGTCGCGGCCGTCGTGCTGCTGTCGGGAATCTACGAGCCCGCCCGTCAACCGGCGCCGCGTCGTCATCCGCTGCAGGACATCCGGGAAGGCGCGGTATTCGTCGTGCGCCATCCGCTGCTGCGGCCGGTGTTCGTCACCCAGTTCATCTTCAATACCGCGTCCTTCCTGGTGCTCGCCGTGTTCGTGCCCTATGCGGTGCGTCGTCTTGGATTGTCGGCTACCGGCGTCGGCACCACGCTTTCGATGTACGGCGTCGGCATGGTGGTCGGCGCGCTGGCGGCGACGCGGGTGATGCGGCGGCTGGCGTTCGGCACCGTGATTGCGCTCGGGCCGGTGACCGGTTTCGTCGCCGCCGCGGTGCTGGCGCTGACCACCCTGGTTGCAAGCCCGGCGCTGGCCGGCCTCGGATTCTTCCTGCTCGGCGCAGGCCCGATCCTGTGGGTGATCAGCACCACCACGCTGCGGCAATCGGTGACGCCGCCTGGCCTGCTCGGACGGGTGTCGGCGATCAACATCATGAGCTATGGCGCGCGGCCGGTCGGCGCCGGTCTCGGCGCCCTGGTCGGCGGGTTTTATGGCGCCGAGACCTGCCTCTATCTCGCGGTCGCGATCTTCGGCGCCCAGGCGCTGGTGATCCTGATGTCGCCGGCGGTGGCGCTGACGCGGCAGCCGGAGATGGTCGGCGACGCCGCCAAGGTATTGCGGGCCTGCTGAGCGCGCCGCCGACCCGGCGTCGGCACGCCTCGGCCTCGCCGTTTCCCGCAATCCTGACCGCCGGCATGCGGACGCGTCGCCGTGACGGCTTCCTTCTCCCGTTTTATATGATAAGTATAATGTCATATCGACCGGGAGCTCGCATGGCCGACCAGACCGTTTCAGCGATCGCCGCACCGCAGCCTGTGGCTTCCTCGACCTTCCCTCAGATCGCCGTGCTCGCGGCGCTGGCCGCGACCGGAACCCTGGCCACCAATATCCTCTTGCCGTCGCTGCCGCAGATGGCGGCGTCGCTCAAGGTTTCGACCGCCGAGGTGACGGCATCGATCACGGTGTTCCTCGCGGTGTTCGCAATCGGGCAGCTCGCGGTCGGGCCGATTTCGGATCGCTATGGCCGGCGCTGGCCGGTGCTGATCGGCTTTGCGGTGTTCCTGGCCGGCAGCATCTGCTGCGGCCTCGCCAATGACCTGCCGAATCTCCTGGCCGGCCGCGTCATCCAGGCCGCCGGCGCCTGCGCGACATCGGTGTTGTCGCGCGCGATCGCCCGCGACCTGTTCAGCGGCGCCGCACTCGGCCGCGCGATGGCGCTGATCATGATCGCGATGGCGGCGGCGCCGGGTTTCTCGCCGCTGCTCGGCGGCGCGCTCGAGCATTATCTCGGCTGGCGCTCCGAATTCGCCTTTGTCGGCGCCTTCGCCGCGGTTGCTGCCATCGCCTACGGCGCCGTTCTCGGCGAAACCCACCATGCGACGCGGATCGCGCTGGATCCTCTGGCGATCGGGGCGACCTATCTGGATCTGTCCACCGATCGCCGCTTTCTGGTTCCGGCCGCCACCGTTGGCCTGATCGTGGGCGGGCTGTTTGCGATGTTCTCGGTGGCACCGCGGATCCTGATCGAGGGACTGCACTTCACGCCGATCGGGCTCGGCTGGTTTTTTGCCGGCACCGTGCTGTTCGTGTTCGGCGCCGGCATGCTGGCAACCAGGCTGGCGCCGCGCTTCGGGCTCGACCGCGCCATTCAGTTCGGCCTGCTGCTGGCGGCCGCCGGCAGCGTCGCGCTGCTGCTGGTGGCCCGGTTCGATGCCAGCTTCCTGCCGTTCCTCTGCGCCATGAGCGTGTTCGTGCTCGGCATGGGCATCGTCAATCCGCTCGGCACCGCGCAGGCGCTGTCGCCGTTCGGCGCCCACGCCGGTGCCGCCTCGGCGTTGCTCGGCTTCTGGCAGATGATGGCGGCCGCGATCGGGGTCTACCTTGCCGCGACCGTCTCGCAGCAGGCGATGCTGGCGCTCGGCCTGGTGCTGACGGTGGCCGCGCTGGCCGCCACCGGGCTCTATGCGCTGCGGGCGAAGGCAACCTAGGTGGCCGCCAGATAGCGCTCGTAAGCGCCGGCCACGGTTTCATCCGCTGAAATGTCGGGATCGAGGGTGTAGAGATCCTGGGCGCGACCGATGCCGCGCAACGCAAAGCGGCCGGTGGAAACCAGATAACGCCGCCCGGCCGGCTCCAGCCCGGCGCGGAAGGCCGATGACGCCAGCAGTTCGCGATCGACCGAGCGGCACATCGAGGCGATGCGGCTGACCTCGTTGACCGCCGGTCCCACCGCGGTGAAGTCGAGCCGGTCCTCGCTGCCGATATTGCCATAAAACACCTCGCCGACATGCAGCCCGACATAGGCCGACGTGGTCGGCCGGCCGGCTTCGGAGCGAGCGGCATTGAGCGCGGTGATGTTTTGCCTGAAGCGGTGCTCGGCGCGCAGCGCGGCACGCTTGGCAAGCGCCATGTCGGCATTGGTGAACATCGCCAGCACGCCGTCGCCGATCAGCTTGAGCACGTCGCCGCCGGCGCCATGGACGGCGTCGATGGCGGCCTTCGCGTAATCATTGAGAAACGGAATGATCTCGTCGGGCGCGATGGTTTCGCTGATCGCGGTCGAGCCGCGCAGATCGGAAAACCACAGCACCGCGCTGATGCGCTCGGTGACGCCGCGCGAGATCCGGCCGCGCAGCACCTGCTCGGACGCGTCGCGCCCGAGATAGACCCGGCCGAGCGTGCGCGCGATCTCGACCTGGGCTGCGGATTTTATCGCCAGTCCCAGCACCGGCACCAGGTCGCGCAGCGCCGCCAGGCCATGCTCACCAAAGCCGGCGAGCCGCCGCGTCACCCAGTAGGAATAGACGCAGTCCATCTGGCCGATGGTACCGGCCCCGCCGAAACGGTGCACGAAGGCGACGCAATGCCGGTGACCGCGCACGGCGAGATCAGAGACCATCGAGAAGTCGAGCGATGCATCGGCAAGATCGAGCTGCAGTTCGTCATTGCCGGTCTCGAGCATCTGATGGAACGGGGAGCGGCGCCAGTTCTGCGCGGCGTCGCCCTCGCCGGTCGGGCGATATTCGAAGCTGTCGCTCTCGTCGGTTTCGATGTCGTTCCAGCGGAACCCGCGGCCCTCGAAAATCGGGTGCAGCGTATCGATGAAGACAATGCCGCGCGACAGCTCGAGGCCTTGCGCCCGGCAGCGTTCGCAGAAGCCGCGAACCAGATCGTTCTCCGGCAGTCCGGTCAACCCCTGGCCCACCAGCCAGTTCATCAGATGCAGCCGCGGCGTCAGGTCCATGGCACATTATGCCGCGTCATGCGCCACGGCGAAAGACGCTCGGGAGAATGCCGGCTACCCGTCCATGCCGGTTTCCGGCCCTGGTTCAACGCATCCTGCGATTGGCGGCCGTGACGACCTCGCCGTCCTCCTTCACAAAGGAGCCGACGGGATTGTCGAGCAGATCGAGCACGGCTTCGGACGGCCGGCAAAGCCGCGTGCCCTTCGGCGTCTCGACGATCGGCCGGTTGATCAGGATCGGATGCGCCAGCATGAAATCGATCAACTGGTCGTCGCTCCATTTGGGATCGGCAAGCCCCAGTTCGGCGTAAGGCGTGCCCTTTTCACGCAACAGGGCGCGGACCGGGATACCCATCGCCTTTATCAATCCGATCAGCCGCGCGCGGCTTGGCGGGTTACTCAAATAGGCGATGATCTCAGGCTCTTGACCGCTTTGCCGGATCATCGCCAGGGTATTGCGCGACGTCCTGCAAGCCGGGTTGTGATAGATGGTGACGCTCATAATTGGGCCTCCTCACTCATTGGCGCAGCCCCGGCTTCGGCCCGCAGCAGCCAGCCGGTGAAAACAAGGGCAGCCACCGCGCCGCATAGCTCGGCGGCGACAAAGCCGGGCAGATCCACCGGGCGAATTCCGGAAAAAGTGTTGGTCATCGATCGCGCGATCGCGACGGCGGGATTCGCAAACGACGTCGACGAGGTGAACCAATACGCCGCCGTGATGTAGAGGCCGACCAGCCAGGGAACGGCGGCGCGCTCGAACCGAATCCCAGCGAGAATGGTCGCGATCAGGCCGAACGCGGCGATACCCTCGGCGAACCACTGCGCGCTGCCGCTTCGCATTTTCAGCGAGGACTCCAGCAGCGGCAGCGCGAACATCGCATGCGCGGTCATCGTCCCGGCGAGGCCGCCGGCGATTTGCGCTGCCATATAGCCCAGCGCGTCGCGAGGCGTCAGGTCGCGCTTGAGCGCAAAGACCAAGGTAACGGCGGGATTGAAATGCGCCCCGGATATCGGACCGAGAACGGTGATCATAACCACCAGGATCGCGCCGGTGGGAAGCGTATTGCCGAGCAGCATAAGCGCACCGTCGCGGGTGAGGCTTTCGGCCATGATGCCGGAGCCGACCACGGTGGCGACCAGCACGGCTGTCCCAAACGCCTCCGCCGCCAAGCGGTGCGGCAAGTCAAAATTTTGCATGAGCGCGCTTTTTGCTGGCGGGCGGACAACACGGCGTCAGGCTTTCGATCAGCGGCGCGCAAATTTCGGGCCGCCCGTCGCAACAATCCTTCAGCATGAACAGCACGACGGCCTGCAGGCGCGTCAGATCGGCGCGATAGATCATCGAGCGGCTGAACCGCTGCGCCGACACCAGCCCCGCGCGCGACAGGATCGCCAGATGCGACGACATGGTGTTTTGCGGGACCGCCAGCGCCCTGGCGATGTCGCCGGCCGCGAGCCCGTTCGGCTCGTGCCGGGCCAGCAATCGAAACACCTCCAGGCGGGTGGATTGGGCAAGCGCCGCAAGCGCCAGAATGGCGTCTTCTGGTTCCATATATCCAGACTTATGGATATGCTGTCGCTTGTCAAGCCTCGCGCTCAATCCAGTCGGTCAGTATTTCTATAATTCTAGAAATACGATTGACGGCAATGTCGGGCCTTGCGAACATGCCGGCATGAAACTGGATGACGCCGCTACACATCTCGAGGCCCTGGGCAACCCGACCCGGCTCAAAATCTACCGCACGCTTATTCGCGCAGGCGCCGCGGGGCTGCCGGTCGGCCGCCTGCAGGACAAGTTGAAAATCGCGCCCTCGACCTTGTCGCACCACATCAAGGCCCTCGTGACGGTCGGTCTCGTCGATCAGGTGCGGGAAGCCACCACCCTGGTCTGCCACGCCAACTACCAGGTCATGCAGGGGCTGGTGGATTTTCTGGTCGCGGAATGCTGCGCCGATGCCGTCGAAGGCAAGGACACCAGGACCGCGGCATAGCCTGTTGCCGTTGTTTATTTCGATATTTCTAGTTTGATGGGAGGATAGCATGCGCGAGGCCAAGACGGTGGCGATCATCGGCGCCGGCCCGGTCGGTCTGGCCGCCGCCGCGCATGTCCTGGAACAGGGCCTTCGGCCGGTTGTGCTGGAAGCGGGCTCCAGCGCAGGACACGCGGTGCGCCAGTGGGGGCACGTCCAGCTATTCTCGCCATGGCAGTACAATGTGGACCGCGCCGCGGCGCGCCTACTCGCTTCGACAGGCTGGAATTCCCCCGCGCCCGACCTCTACCCGACCGGCGCCGAACTGATCGAGTGCTATCTCGAGCCGCTCGCAACCAAAACCGTTCTTGCCGCGCACGTTCATACCTTGAGCCGCGTCACCGCGATCAGCCGGGTCGGTTTTGACAAGCTCAAGACCGAAGGCCGGCAAGCCGCAATGTTCGAAATTCGATTTCAGAACGGGCAAGCCCCGAAAGTGGTGTGGGCCGATGCGGTGATAGATGCTTCCGGCACCTGGCATTCGCCGAATCCGGCGGGTGCCAACGGCCTGCGCGCCATCGGCGAAGACCAGGCCGCGGCCAAGACGGCTTACGGGATGCCGGACGTGCTCGGGAAGGACCGCGCGCGCTATGCCGGCAAGATCGTCGCGGTGCTGGGCGGCGGACATTCCGCCATCGGCACGCTCACCGATCTGGCGAAGCTCGCGGAGCAAGTGCCGGAAACCCGGCCGGTCTGGCTGTTGCGGGGCCGTGATCCCGCGAAAGCCTTCGGCGGTGGCGCGAACGACAAGCTTGCAGCCCGCGGCGAGCTTGGCGCGGCATTCGCCGCACTGGTGGCGGCGGGCCTGATCGCAGTGGAGAGCGATTTTCGCGTTTCACATCTGATCCCCGACGGCCCTCGCCTGATCGTCGGCACCGCCGCCGGATGTTGCGGTCGCCACGTGGTCGTCGATGAACTTATCGTGGCGACGGGCTTCCGACCGGATCTGGATTTCGTGCGCGAGCTTCGCATTCAGCTCGATCCGGCGATCGAATGCCCGGTCGCCCTGGCGCCGCTGATCGACCCCAACCAGCACAGCTGCGGCACCGTGCGGCCGCACGGCGCGCGGGAATTGGCGCAACAAGAGCATGACTTCTATTTTGCCGGCATGAAATCCTATGGCCGCGCGCCGACCTTTCTGATGATCACGGGCTACGAACAGGTCCGCTCCATTGCGGCCGATATCGCCGGCGATCGCGAGGCCGCGGAACGAACCGAACTGGTGCTGCCCGAAACCGGGGTCTGCTCGCGGTCGATGGCGCCTGAGGCCAATCAAGGCTGCGGCGGGGTGGTGTTTTCCGGCGTTGACGCCTGTTGCGTCGGGGATGCAAATGCTGGGCGGGCGGACAAGACTGGATGTGGATAGCGTGGCTTCGATAACCTGCAACAACGATGGCGCCTGAGCCTTGAGCGAGCGCCAGCTTCCGATCATCGTGGCGCTCGGCACCACCCAGACCCTGGCATGGGCGTCCAGCTACTATCTGCCGGCGATTTTGGCCGATCCGATCGGGCGCGACCTCGGCGTCTCCAGCAACTGGATTTTTGCAGCCTTCTCGGCATCGCTGGTGATTGCCGCCGTGATCGGCCCGCGGGTCGGCCGGCAGATCGATCTGGTCGGCGGCAGGCAGGTGCTGTCGATTTCCAATCTGACATTGGCTTTTGGACTGGCGCTGCTCGGCTACGCCACTTCGATCGCGGTGCTGGTGATGGCCTGGCTTCTGCTCGGCGTCGGCATGGGATTGGGCCTCTACGATGCCGCCTTTGCTGCGCTGGGACGGATCTATGGCGATCAGGCGCGCCGGCCGATTACCGGCATCACGCTGCTCGCGGGTTTTGCAAGCACCGTGGGTTGGCCGCTGACCGCTTGGGGACTGGATACCATCGGCTGGCGCGACACCTGCTTTGCCTGGGCGGCGGCGCATATCCTGATCGGCCTGCCGCTGAATTTCTTCATGCTGCCGGCGGTCAGCGGTGCCAAGGCGGCGGTGGCGAGCGCCGTCAAGCCGCGGATTCCGATCGATCGGACCATGATCCTGCTGGCGTTCGCCTTTGCGGCGGCCTGGAGCGTCACCGGCGCGATGGCGGCGCATCTGCCGCGCATTCTCGAGGCCGCGGGCGCGACCACCGTGCAGGCCGTGGCGGCCGGCGCGCTGATCGGTCCGGCGCAGGTGCTCGCCCGCATCGTCGAGGCGAGTTTCCTCAGCCGTTATCATCCGCTGGTTTCGACCCGGCTGGCCTGCCTGACCCATCCGCTCGGCGCCGCCATCCTGGCGCTGGCGGGCGGCGGTGCGGCCAGCGCGTTTGCGATTTTTCACGGCGCCGGCAACGGCATCCTGACCATCGCGCGCGGCACGCTGCCGCTGGCGATCTTCGGACCGCAAAATTATGGCTACCGGCTCGGCCTGATCGGCGCGCCGGCGCGGATGGCACAGGCGGGGGCGCCCCTGGTGTTCGGCCTCCTGATCGACGGCATGGGAAGCCGCGTGCTGATCGTCTCGTCCGCCCTCAGTCTCGCCGCGCTGGCGGCGCTGGCGCTGCTGCGCCCGCAACGACCGGCGACACCTTGAGCCGGTCGATTGGCCCTTCCCATGGCGGCCGGTTTCAAGCAAAACCCCGGCATGGAAAAACAACCGGATCCGACGGCTCCGCCCAAAACCTGGGTGCAATGGGCGATGACGCCGCCGCAATCCTATGCGGTCTACCTGGTCTGCCTGTTCCTGGTGGCGGGACTGTCGTTCTATGTCGGAACCCTGAAACCGAAAAAGTCGGTCGGCTTCGGTCCGCCGCCGATTTCCGCGCCACGCAACTGAACGCCGCGAGAAAACACCGCGCCAGGAAGGCGCGGTGCGGCGAACAGGACTGCAACGCCTCAGTCGTAGAATTCCGGGGACATCTTGAGGCTGTCGCGCTGGGCCTTGTCGTGATTGATCCAGAGCTGCGCATGCTCCGCGGTCAGCGTCTCCGACAACTTCTGCATCGAAGCCAATGTCTGCTCCTTGCTGAAATTGTTGGAAGGCACGCCGCGGTTGTCCCAATTGCTCTTGAAATGCACCGCATCGCCTGACAGCACGACCGCGCCGGTGTGCGGCAGCTTCACCAGCAGGGATTGATGGCCCGGGGTATGTCCGGGGGTCGAAAGAATGGTGACGCTGCCGTCGCCAAAGACGTCGCGGTCGCCTTCGAGTTTGGTCACCGGATGCTCAGGCTTGAACCGCGGCTGGTTGTTGGCGCCTGGCCAGTCATATTCGGCCTTCTGCACATAGAGCATCGCGGCCGGGAACATCTCGACATTGCCGATGTGGTCGGGATGGGTGTGCGAGACTGCGACGACCTTGATGTCGGACGGCTTGACCCCGAGCTGATCGAGCTGCGCCGCCAGGGTTTTGGGGCGGCGCCATAAAACCGCCTTGGGATCGGCCGGCGCAAGTCCGTTGGGCATCGCCGCGACCGCGTCGGGGATGCCGGTGTCCCACAACATCCAGCCCTGAGCGTGCTTGATCAGGTAGCAATTGTCGACGAAGTCCATCGACTTGCCTTCGTTGAGGCCCGGAGACCAGCGCGAAATATCGCCGGCGACGCCCTCCCCGCAATTGAGGATGTAGAGCTTCTCGACCCCGGGTTTTTCCGATTGCGCGTGGCCTGGAACTACCGACACCATCAGCGACAACAGCGCTGCGGCCAGACCGCCTGCCCGCTTCACGTGATTCTCCACCGCCCTGTTCCTCCCCAGTCGTCGGACCCGGAAGTTCGAGCCGATCGGCGCTACCTTACGTCATCGCAGGCGTCCGATCCACGCAGCCCGGCTGCGGTCACGTCGGTTTGACCTCGGCTTGCGCGAACAACATTCGCCAAGGTCCTGCAAAACCCGCTATCGCGCCAGCAATTGCAGGCCGAGCACCACGATCATCCGCGCGAAACTCGACAGGTGATCGCGATAGACCGCGCGCGCCAGCGTCGATTGCCGTTCCAGGGGATCGCTGGCGGCCCCGAGCCGCACCGCATTCGGGACCGTGCGGGCGATGGTCAGCACGACGCCGCTGCCGGCCAGTGCCAGCGAAGCCCACCCGATCCACCAGGGATTTTTGTCCTGCACGATCTCGGCACCGATGGCGGCAAGTGTCAGCAGCATCACCAGCGCGACCAGGCGATTCATCGGATAGGCCTCGGTCGTCACCCGCCGGTAATAGGCCGAGATCGAGGCCAGCACGTCCGGCGGCAAATCGCCGGCATGGCGGCGGGTCTGCACGTCGAACATCAGATCGAACCACAACACGGCCAGCAGGAAACCGGCGCCGGCCGCGGCGAAACAATGCATGACAACACCCCTATTCGCGCCGTCGCGGTTGATCGCCGACGCAGCCGTTCGGTTCAAAGCGAAAGCGCGATCAGTTCCTCGACCAGGGGACCGCCGCCGACCGGGAACGCGATATATTGCTTGCCGCCGGCCATGTAGGTGATCGGCGCGCCCGTGGCATTGGCGGGCAGCGCGATCTCCGCCAGCATCTCGCCGCTGGCCTTGTCATAGACCCACAGATGCGGATCGAAATTGAACAGGTCCCGGATCGGCGATCTGATGCCGGGTATGAAACGGACCGGACCACGGTAGCCATTCTGCACCACGATCATGACAGTCTTGGTCAGCAGCATCCAACTGAGCGCGGGAAATCCCAATTGTTTGCTGATGCCGAGTTGCTTGATGGCAGGGATAAGCTCGCCGTGCCCGACCGGAATCTGCCAGCGGTGCTCGCCGCTGTTCATGTCGATCGCCACGACGCTCCCGAACGGCGGCTTGAGCAACGGCAATCCGTGCGGGCCGGGCAAATATTTGGGTTGGGCGATGAAATCGTAGGACGACTCCCCCGGCTGCGGCTTGCGCACGGCGACCACGAACGGCAGGCGATAGGTATTGACATAAAGCATGCCGGTTTCGGGATCGACCGCGGCGCCGTTCCAGTTGCCGCCGCCGCCGACCCCCGGCACCTGGATGGTGCCGCGCAGCGACGGCGGCGTGAACAGGTCGCCGCGATCATAGGCGGCGGCGATGTCGATCGCCTCCTGGTGAATCTGCGGCGAAAGATCGATCAGGTTGTCGTCACGCGCACCCTGGATGTCGAACGGCGCCGGTTTGGTCGGAAATGGCTGGGTTTTCGATGCCTGCTCGCCGGGAACGCTGGAGGCCGGCACCGGCTGCTCCTCGATCGGCCACACCGGTTGGCCGCTGACGCGATCGAACACATACACAAAAGCCTGTTTTGTCACCTGGGCCACGGCCTTGACACGCGTGTTGCCGACGGTGATGTCGATCAGGTTGGGGGCTGCCGGCGGATCGTAATCCCACAGGCCGTGATGCACGAGTTGGTAGTGCCAGACCTTCCTGCCGGTCGCCGCGTCCAGACAGACGAGGCTCTCGCCGAAGAGACCGTCGCCGGGGCGATGGCCGCCATAATAGTCGTTGGTCGGCGTCGAGACCGGCAGATAGACATAACCGAGCTCTTCATCGGCGCTGATCGGCGCCCAGACATTGGCGTTGCCGGCCTCTTTCCAGGATTCGTTTTCCCAGGTCTCGGCCCCGGTTTCCTCACCCTGGGCCACGGTGTGGAAGGTCCAAAGCGGACGCCCGGTCACGACATCAAAACCCCTGACATCGCCAGGTGGCGACGGCCGGTGTCCCCACCAGTCCATCACCGAGGAGCCGACCACGATGACGCCGCGGACGATCACCGGCGGCGAGGTCATGGTGTAATAATCGCGGTCGACCGGCCGGCGCAGCCCTTGCGCGAGATCGACTCGGCCATCGGTGCCGAAGGTCGTCACCGGCTTGCCGGTCCTGGCGTCGAGCGCGATCATCTGCGCGAACGCGGTGAGGATCACGATGCGCTCGTCATCGCCGTTGCGCCAATAGGCGACGCCGCGATGCAGCCATCCGTTGTTGGCGGGAATGCCGAGGCCGTTCTGGTAGACTTTCGGGTCGAACACCCATTTGGTCTCGCCTGACGCCGCATCGATGGCGGCGACCTCCGACAGCGACGTACTGGTGTAGAGCGTGCCGCCGACCATCAGCGGCGTGGATTCATTGGCGTAGCTCGGGCCGATAGTGGGATCGGCATCCTTGATGGCCTGATCCGGCGATTTCCAGCGCCAGGCGACGTGGAGGTTTTTGGCGTTGGTCGGATCGATCTGCGCCAGCGGCGAATAGCGCGCCGAGGCATAGGTCCCGGCATAGGCCGGCCACTCGCCGCGCGCCAGCGCCGCCATGGAGTCCGGTAGCGCTCCGGGAATGGTCTGCGCACCAAGCGCCGATGGCATCGCGAGCAGCGCGACAATGCCGAGCATGTTTACGACGGCAAGCAACCCGCCCGCCCGTCCCTGCGATCCCGTTTGGTGCAAGGCCGCCTCCCCTGTTTTCCGCCAGCATCGGCGAGAAGCGGGGTGCAGTCAAAGGAGAATCACAGCCACCCTCGTCCCGGCGAACGGCGAAGGAGATTTATTCCACGCCGCGATTGAACTTGTTCGACTTCGGCAGGCCGTGGGCGAGACGGCCGGCGTCGGCGCGGTTGCCGCGCCAGTCGGACAATTCCTTGAAGCTCAGGCTCTGCTCGCGTCCGGCGGAATCCTTCCAGGTCAGGCCGGCCTTGGAATCGAAGGTCGCGACATCCGACAGCGACGCACTGGTGTATTTCTGCAGGCGCACGCCGCGGCCGCGCGCCATTTCCGGCACCTGGTCGATCGGGAAGATGACCATCTTGTGGTTGCTGCCGATCACCGCGACCATGTCGCCGCTGACGGTGGCGAGCGCGCGGGCCTCGTTGGGCATCTCGACATTGAGCACCTGCTTGCCCTTGCGGGTGTTGCTGACGCAATCGTCCTCGTTGACGATGAAGCCCTGGCCGTCATGGCTCGCGATCAGGAACTTGCGGCCGCCGCGATTGACGAACAGCGAGACGATCGCGGTGTCCTGCTCCATGTCGATGAACATCCGGATCGGCTCGCCATGGCCGCGGCCGCCCGGCAGTTTGGCGACGTCGAGCGAATAGAACCGTCCGTTGGTGGCGAACAGCAGCAGTTTTGAGGTGGTCTCGGCGAAGAACGCGGTGCCGAGGCTGTCATCGGTCTTGAAGGTGAGCGAGGTGAGATCGGCGACATGGCCCTTCAGGGTGCGCACCCAGCCCTTGTCGGAGATCACCACGGTGACCGGCTCCCGCTCCACGAAGGCTTCCTCGATCGCGGCCAGATCGTGCTCCGGCGCGTCGGCGAAGGCGGTGCGGCGCTTGCCGAGCGGTGTCTTCGGTCCGAAAATGTCGCGGACCTTGCGGACCTGCTCGCCGACCTTGGCCCATTGCTCGGTTTCGGAGGCGAGGATCGCCTTGATGCCCTTGAGCTCGCCGCGCAGGTTCTTGTCCTCGGTGCGGATCTCGAATTCCTCGAGCTTGCGCAAACTGCGCAGCCGCATGTTGAGGATGGCGTCGGCCTGGATCTCGGTGAGCTTGAACGCCTTGATCAGCGCCGGCTTCGGCTCGTCCTCCGAGCGGATGATCTTGATCACCTTGTCGATGTTCAGATAGGCGATCAGATAGCCGCCGAGCACTTCGAGCCGGTGCTCGATCTGCTCCTTGCGGTAGTTGGAACGGCGCAGCAGCACGTCGCGCAGATGGTCGAGCCATTCGCGAAGACACTCGGCGAGGCCGAGCACCTTGGGGATGCGGCCCTTCACCAGCACGTTGAGGTTGAGCGGAATCCGGCTTTCCAGCTCGGTCAGCCTGAACAGCGATTCCATCAGCAGTTCGGGATCGACCGCGCGCGATTTCGGCTCGATCACCAGCCGGATATCCTCGGCGGATTCGTCGCGGACGTCGCCGACCAGCGGCAGCTTCTTGTCGTTGAGCAGTTCGGCGATCTTCTCGACCAGCCGCGACTTCTGCACCAGCCAGGGAATCTCGGTGATCACCACCACCCAGGTGCCGCGGGCGCCCTCTTCCTGGCTCCATCTGGCGCGGGTGCGGAACGAGCCGCGCCCGGTCATGTAGGCCTCGGTGATGCTCTCCTTGGAATCGATGATGATGCCGCCGGTCGGGAAATCCGGACCCTTGACCCATTTCAACAGCGTCTTCGACTTGGCGTCGGGCTTGTCGATCAGATGCAAGGCGGCGTCGCACAGTTCGGCGGCATTGTGCGGCGGAATCGAGGTGGCCATGCCGACCGCGATGCCCTGCGCACCATTGGCGAGCAGATTGGGAAATCCGCCGGGCAGCACGATCGGCTCTTTCGACTGGCCGTCGTAATTGGCGCGGAATTCGACGCCGTCCTCGTCGATGCCCTCGAGCAGCAGCCGCGCCACCTCGGTCATGCGCGCTTCGGTGTAGCGGTAGGCGGCCGGATTATCGCCGTCGATATTGCCGAAATTGCCCTGGCCGTCGACCAGGGGATAGCGCGAGGAAAAATCCTGCGCCAGCCGCACCAGCGCGTCGTAGATCGACTGGTCGCCATGCGGATGGAACGAGCCCATCACGTCGCCGACGATTTTTGCCGACTTCTTGAACGGCGTGCCGGGATCCAGCCGCAACAGCCGCATGCCGTAGAGGATGCGGCGGTGCACCGGCTTGAGGCCGTCGCGGGCGTCCGGCAGCGCCCGGTGCATGATGGTCGAGAGCGCATAGGCAAGATAGCGCTCTTCGAGCGCATCCCGCAGCATCACCTCGTGGATTTCAGCCGGTTCCGGCGGAATCAGTCGTTTTCCCATGGGAAGGAGTTAACGCCTGCCGATTGCTTGGACAAGACGCGAATCAGCGGCTTTTTTGGCCCGCGCAGCCGCGTTAGTCGGGAAATGACGGAACGCCGCCGTCCCGCTGATGCGCGGCGGCGTTCCGTGCATATCGCGTCAGCTACGAGGCGGAGGATCAGTTCGATTAAGCCGAGTTTCCGTAGCGACCTCGACGAAGTAGCCGCCCTTTGCTCTGAAGTAGAACGTCCACGCTCCGTGATAGTCGCGCGGCTCAGGAACATTCCAGCCATCAGCTTTGAGGCGAGAGTTCAGTGCATCAACCTGGCTCCTGCTTTCTTGTATGAAGCCGATGTGATGCACATCGTAATCGTCGGGATATGTGAAGTCGCCTCGCTTCTTCGCAAAATCGTTCAGAACGAAAATCATACCCTGATCATCATGGAGGACGGCCAGCGTCTTCCCGCGCATCGTGGAGCAGTGAAGGCCGAAATAAGTCTCGAACATCGCGCAATCGGCCGGAACGTCGATGCTGGTTAGGTTAACGTGGTTGAGTTTCACAAGACACACCTTTCCTGTTGGTTGGAAAGGACGCGCTGGTAGCCGCCTGTCAGGCAGACGGCATGTACGAGCGCTGGGCCACCCGGACTACCGACCGGGCTGTGACTTCTACACGTCCAATGGGGAAATTAGCTTCTGCCGCCCTGGCTGTCAACTAACCGTACCGGACGGTTCGGAAACCCGCAGTTGCCGAAGGCCCGACGCAGCCCCGCGCGCCTGCCATAAATAATTTGCAGACCGAAATCTTCTGGTTGGCAAACCTCGTATTCTCATTTGACAAAGTGGGAGCGTTTTCCCGCCGGATGAACGCATTCATCCCGTCAGCGATCAGCGGTTGTCGTCATGCAAACCGCGCACAGGGTAGTCCGCGACCGGCAGCATGTCGGCCGGATGCTTGTCGCGATGCTCGACATATTCCACCAACGAGCCGTCAGGATGACGCACCAGCATGTTCCAGCCGGTCGGAACTGTCTTTGGCTGCTCCAGAACCTCGGCATCGATGGTCGGCAGATAGCGGGCATAGGAATCAATATCGTCGACGAGGAATGTCATGTCCGTGGCGGTAAAGGGCTTGAGGCTTTCCGGCGTGCCGGCGATGAACAGGATCGAGGCCACTTGCGCGAGCCTCAGATCGTATTCGGCATAGTCGAAGCGCAGCCGCGCCTTCTGGCCGATCAGCGCCTCATGGAATGCGACGGCCTCATCGAAGCGCTCCAGCGCCAGACAACGCCGGACCAGGATGTTCAATACCTTCACCGACAGGGTCTCCTTGTCGTTCGAGGTCCGCGGGCTCCCATGCCGCAAGCCGCAGCGACAAGGCGTTGCGCCGTTGGTTCAGTGCTGCGACCAGCCGGTCGATCTGGCCGAGCTTGTCGCGCATAACCTGCGAACAGTTCAGCCCTGGCTTCTGCGGATCATTGTCCAACGCCGACACCAGCCCGCGAAGCTCTCGGGTCGAAAAGCCGCAGGCGATCAGATCGCGCACCCATCCGGCCCTGGCCAGTTCGGTGGCGGAGAACCGCCGATAGCCGTTGGCCGAACGGCGTGGCGCAATCAGCCCTTCGCTCTCGTAGTGGCGCAGCATGCGTGCACTGATGCCGAGATGTCTTGCAGCTTCCTGCACCCGCATCGTGTTGTCCTTTCGAATCCGGTCTAACACCTTGACGCTAATGTCAGGGTCAAGGGCTGATTTGGCATCCTGCAGGTCCTGCTCGGACCAGCCGTTGGCGCCGCCGGCCAGGCGCAGGAACGGCCGGCAGCCGCAACAACCGATCACGCCTGCCTAGACTCAAGTGACAAAAAGGTAGAAGATACCTAATAAGGAACCAAGGAACCTGATATGGCTCTCAGCATAAAAGACCCTGAAACCGAGCGCCTGGCCAGGAGCCTGGCCAAACTGACCGGCGAAAACATCACCACCGCAACCAAGCGCGCCATCGAGGAGCGACTGCGCCGGGTTGGCGGCCAATCCCGCAAAGCCACGCTATTGGAGGATATGGCCGAAATCCGTCGGCGCTGGCGTGAAATGGCGGTCGTGGACGATCGGACGCCAGAAGAAATTCTCGGATATGACGCGCACGGATTGCCACGCTGATGGTGATCGACACGTCGGCAATCCTGGCGATCGCTCTCAATGAGCCCGATGCGCCGGAGATCGAACGACGGATTGCCGATGACCCGATCCGGCTGGTCTCAGCAGCAACCGTGCTCGAGGCGACGATTGTGCTCGAGACGCGGCTGGGTGACGCCGGCGGGCGCGAGTTCGATCTTTGGCTGCTCAGGATCGGTGCCGAGATCGTCGCTGTCGACGCCGAACAGGCCGACGCGGCACGGCGCACCTGGCGTCGCTACGGCAAGGGGCGTCACGCCGCCGAGCTGAATTACGGCGACTGCTTTTCCTACGCGCTGGCGGCAACCCGCGGCGAGCCGCTGCTGGTCAAGGGCGAGGACTTTGCAAAGACCGACGTCCATCGAGCCGGCGAAGCGGGGCTGCGGTAGCGCGGCGCGCTGGCTGCAAACGGCGGCGCAATATCGGGGCTACATTGGTGATCGCCACGATTGCCGGCAAAGCGCGCTGAGCCGCGTGGCGACCGGCACCGCCTCACGCGGCCGTGCGTCGGACATCCTTGATGATGACGTCCCCGGCTTTGTTTTCCCGGCCGGCCCCGATCTTGATCTCGATATGACAGCCCAAAGAGGTCAGAAAGCGCATCAGCCTTTCCAGGGAAACTTCGGTGAATTTTCCTCCCAGGATCTTCGACAATTCGGGCTGGCTGGTTCCAATCCGCCGCGCGGCAGCGCGTTGTGTCAAGCCGAGCGACGTGATTGCCTTGTCCAGCCGAACGACGAGCTCGGCCTTCAGAAAATGCTCCTCGGCATCGGGGAAACCGAGTTGAAGCCAAACGTTTCGTGTCGGATCCCTGGCCGCAGGTGTTTTGGTCATTGTCGTCCTTGCCTTTCCTTGATCAGATCTTTCAGACGTTTCTCGATCAAGTCGATTTCTGCCTTGGGCGTCGCGATGCCTCTTTTGGATTTCTTCTGGAACGCGTGAAGCACGTAGACCGCGGCGGCGTAACGCACCGTGTAAACCGCCCGGTAGGCGCTGCCGTCATGGCTTTCCCTCACCTCGATCACGGTTGCCCCGCCGAAGCCGCCAAGCGTCTTGGCCATGGTTGAATGGCGTTCGCCCAATTGCGCCAAGAACAGCGCAAAGCCCATCTCGCGCTGCACGGTGGGAGGAAACGCCATAAACTCGGACTTCGAGGCTCCGCACCAGATAAGCGGCCTCGGCTCGTCAGACGTGCCAACCATGGCGGATTATGTGATATTTCACATAACCCGTCAAGCGGCGCACATCGGCGGGGCAGTGGGCAAGCAAACGTCGCAGGGAACCGTTCGTGGTTGCCGTTTCGACTCCCAGTGTGGAGGCAGCCTCGCCATCATGGCGCCCCAGTGAAGCAAAAGTGCCGATCTTCCGGGGCGCAAGCCAGTTCGGCATATTCGAATTTGAACCGCAGGCGAACACCCTCAGGACGACGCGATCGCCACGCTGGCGCGGTGCCGGGTCACCGCATTGATAAAACCGTCGCGGGCGTCGGAATGGCCCTGCCCGCGCGGTTCCAGCACATGGCGCAGCAGGAACATGCCGGTGAGCTGAAAACCGTCGCTGAGGTCCTGGTCGGACCAGCCGTTGGCGCCGCCGCCGGTCTGGCGCAGGAACGGCGGCAGCCGCAGCAGCCGGTCGCGCCAGGGCTCGCCCGCGCGTCGCGACACCGCACCGCCGGATTTCGGCGACACGTAGATCAGCTCCGATGTCTCGCCGGTCGCCGCGCAGATCTCCAGCTCGAGCCCGAAACCGAGTTCGGCCAGCATCGCCAGCTCGAACCTGACCAGGTGGATCGCGGCTTCGCCGATGTCGTCGAAGTCGTCGAGGATGCGCTCGAGCATGTCGTAGATGTCCTGGTGCGGGTCGCGCTCCGGCAACAGCCGCGCCAGCGAGGCCAGATGGGTCACGCCATAGACCGCATGCGACGACGCCAGCACGGTGGCGGCGCGCAGCTTCAGGCCCTCGATCACGTAATAGCCGAGATGCTCGTCGAGCCGCGCCCGCCACACCGCGCGCACGCTGTTGCCGGGCTGCAGCAGCGGCCGCATCCGCGAGCCGGCGCCGCCGCGGACCAGGCCGAGATGGCGGCCATGGCCGC
>Ga0182030_10004069_pt1 | contig 31176 bp, 27 predicted proteins | sample 812S3MmetaG_FD_121299 | JGI IMG/M metagenome (GOLD analysis project Ga0182030, IMG submission 121299) | Permafrost microbial communities from Stordalen Mire, Sweden - 812S3M metaG (Illumina Assembly) | ecosystem: Environmental > Terrestrial > Soil > Wetlands > Permafrost | place: Sweden...
GGAAATAACCTGCCACCGACAAGGTGGCCCAACTCAATCGGGGCCGCGTAAGCGACCCCGCACAAGCCGCTTCGAGCGGCTCACAAAAAGAAGCCCCCGGCTCTGCCGGGGGTAATCTCACTCGATCCCTGAGCCGCTGCGCCAACACCCGGCACACTCAAATCGATCAAGGTGCTCCGTCCATGAGAATCGCAATGTGGGACAAAATCCGCGCGCGAGCCTCGAAAAGAGCAGTAACCCCTTCGCTGCCCATTATCTGCGGCGATCTCCAATAGAATCAGATAGTTGGGACAATCGCTCTTCCGTATCCTGTTGAAAACAATCCGGTTATTCGCAGAGACCAGAGAGAGGGGGGAGGGGGCACAGGTCGTGGCCACAGTTTGCACGTCAGTGTCGCGTGCCCGATGTCTCGCTCTCGCCCTCCAGGATTCTACCCAGTGCCTGTCCGGAAGCGAACACAGCGTTGCAAGACTGGCCAGTCGCCAGCCGTCGCTCATGTCCAACCCATGTGCCCATCCTCTTGCCGGCCAGCAACTTAAGCCATTCACACCCGCTCGCAACTTTGGCAGCCAAATTGCTCGTAAATCACCCGTAAGCAGCACCCACGGAGGCCAGCCATGGCGTATTTTGAACGGGTTCGCGACGTAATCTCCGGGCCTTTCAGCCCTGACATCATCCAGCAGCGCACCGCAACCGGATGGCAGATGGTCTCCATCGAATGGCGCCGCGAGTTGCCCGACGCCGAAGCCCCCACCGAAGGCGCATTCAACGAAGAAATCCCCTACGGCCTGCGCATCTCCGACGACTGCAGCCGCCTCGAAGAACATCCCCGCGAGCACCAGGTCCTCATGCTCATGATGGAATTGCTGGTGCAGGACTTCTCCTACTCCAGCATCGTCAGCGACCTCAACGAAAAGGGCTTTCGCCAGCGCAGCGGCAAGCCCTGGAGCCGCGTGGCCGTCTTCAACATGATTCCGCGCCTCATCGAAGTCGGCCCGCGCTTCTTCAACTCGGACGAATGGGAAAAGCGCCGCCAGAAATTCGCGCGAGCGAAATCGCCGGAAGTCGCATAGAACTCCTCGGGAAATGCGCTGTCTCGCAGGCCCGTCTATTCCTTTTCTCGCTCTTTGTAAATCGGCCCAATCGACCCCGGATTATCCCCCAACTGCGGGTCCACGCGAAAATCCCAAACCGACTGGTTAATGTCCGAAGCGGATATAATCTCCACCAGCGCGTACTCGCCAATCGTCAACGGCTTCTGGGGTGCAATCTTCAGCCAGTGCTTGCCGGGTAGCACCTCCACTCTCGCCGCAATCACATCTTCGTCCTGAGTCACCGTCCCGGTCGCGTTCATGTGGATGGCCCCTACAATCCTCACCGCCCGTCGCTCGTCCACGCGCACAATGGCAAACCCCGACGCAGCCGAGTGCGCGCCATGCTTGCGGCTGGCCACCTCCTTTGCGCCGCCCGTGTTCACCGTCATGGCGTGAGACACAACCTGCTCCACCTCGTCGTTTGTCGCCAGCGACAAATAGATGGCCGGGTCGTTCACATGCAGGTGAACTTTGGCGTGTGCGCCGTCCAGCTCAAGGTTGGCTTTTTGGCCCGCCAGCGGATTCAGCGTGCTCAAGCCGTGCTTCGTATTCGCATTCGCGTTCAGCTCGGTGGGCAGCAGTTCCACCAGCTCCGGCGTGCCCTGAAAGGTATCCAGCACAAACACGCCATCCTCGTCAGGCAGCTCCAGCCCCTTCACCAACTCCGGCCTGCGCGCCTTCTCCGCTTCGCGCTCGGCAGCTTCTTCCTTATCGATGTCCGCAGCCTCTTTCATGGCCGGGGAGGCCGCTTCGTCCGTGGTTGGCGCTGCATGGTCACGCTCCCACTTGCGCGTAGCCTCCCAGTCCACCAGGTCAATGGGCAGTTCCTCCCAGTCTCCGCCGCGCTCCAGCGAGATGTACCGTACCCGGTCGCCCACAATCTCGTACTTCCGCACCAGCTGATAGGTCCCGTCTTTCAGAATCAGCCGATGGTTCTTCGCCAGGCCGGGATCGTCCGGCTTCACGGTGAGCGACTTCTGGGCGCGGGCCGTCAAACCAGCCAGCAGCAGCGCCGCCAGGCTCACCGTCAACAAGAGCCGAACTTCTCTCAATCGCTTCTTACTCATGTGGTTTTGTTGGTCCGCACACAGTTTAGACGAACCGGCTGCGCTCACGTTTGCCATTCCTTTGGGTCCAAAAACTGCACAGCTGGCGTAACCCTCTTCCACGCGTTCGCATCCAACTTTGTGTATCCTTAAGGCAGGGATCGCAGATTTGACAGGTTTGCAGACACTTTTCCGCGGGAATCGCCGCGCAAGGCCGGGCGCTTTGCCGGTGATCGCCGTGGTGTGCCTCCTCCTTCTGGCGCTGCTTACCGTCGTCCAGGTTGCGCATGTGCATCCGCTGGACACCGATGCCGACCACTGTCCGCTCTGCATCCTGCTGCACAGCGCCGCGCCTTTGGCGGTTGCGGCCGCCATCATTGTCATGGTTCAGATCGAGACCCGCACCCCCGTCTACGAGGCGCGCGCGGTCACCCGCTATTGGCATCCCCAGCTCTTCACCCGTCCACCTCCCATCGGCTGCTAGGGCAGTTTTTTTCGATTCATTCGCTTCAACCTGATCCGGTTTGCTCGCTGCCCTCAATGGGGCAAGAATCCGGTGCATCTTCACAGGCTGAATCGCATTTTCGGAATACTCCCCTAACGAAAATGATGATGCCGCGGCCACACACGCCGCGGCCACCATTCGCATCCTACAGCCATTTTCAGGAGGCCTCCTATGTCGTTCCATCGCGGCGTAATTCTTCGCATTCTTCCCGCCCTCGCATTGCTCTTCGCGGCGCTCACCGCGGTTGCCCAGGGCAATGCGGGCGCTGTTCGCGGCACCGTCACCGACCCATCCGGCGCAGTCATTCCCGGCGCAACTGTTCATCTCACCAATGCATCCAGCGGCCTCGATCGTACCGAGATTTCCGACGGTACCGGCCAATTCATCTTCTCTAATGTCCCCTTCAACCCCTACCAGGTCACAGCCTCGGCAAACGGGTTTGCTTCTTCCAGCCAAAGTCTTGAGATTCGCTCGGTTGTGGGAACGAATCTGAAGCTGGTGCTCCAGATCGCAACTTCCGCAACCACCGTCACGGTAGAGGCCACCGGCGACCTGATTGAAACCGACCCCACATTCCACACGGATGTGGACCGCGACCTGTTTACCAAGGTGCCCATGGAGAGCGAGTCCTCCGGCCTAAGTTCGCTGGTTACGGAAACCACACCCGGTGTTGCATCCGACTCCAACGGCCTTTTCCACGGACTGGGCGATCACGCGTCCAACTCGTTTTCGGTAGACGGCCAGTCCATCACCGACCAGCAGAGCAAGGTCTTCTCCAACCAGATTCCCGCCGACTCAATTCAGTCCATCGAGGTCATCTCCGGCGCACCACCGGCCGAGTACGGAGGCAAAACCAGCTTGGTAATTGTTGCCACCACGCGCTCCGGGCAGGGAGTCACCAAGCCGACAGGCAGCATCAGCAGCTCCTATGGCGCCTTCGGTTCGGCTGGGGTGGGCTTCGACCTGGCCTATGGCGGCGCAAAATGGGGCAACTTTGCCGAAGCCGACGGTATGAACTCCGGGCGCTTTCTCGATCCCCCTGAGTTCGCGGTCTTCCACGACAAGGGCAACGAGCAAAACGTCTTCGATCGCGTGGACTACATGTTCTCGGCGGTCGACTCGATTCATTTCGACGTGAACTACAGCCGCTCCTGGTTCCAGACCCCCAACTCCTACGACAACCTGAATGTTCAAAACGTAGTTGGCGGGAACACCGGTACAAGCCCAACCTTCGGCACGGTCGGCGACGCCGATCAGCGCTCCAAAATCGGTACCATCAATATATCCCCCACTTACACGCGAGTTATCAGTATTAACTCGATCCTCAACCTCGGCGCATTTGTACGCAGGGACGAGTATAACTACTATCCCAGCGGCAATCCCCTCGCTGACCTCAGTGCCTCCAACCTGCAAACCTCTTCCATCTCTCAGTACCGGACCCTCACCAATGCCGCGGTACACACGGATTTCTCCTATGTAAAGGGAATCCAGAACCTCAAGATCGGCGCACAATATGGCCAGACATTCCTCGATGAAAACGACAGTCTCGGCGTGGTGGAAGCAACCTATAACTCACCCTGCATGGATGTAAATGGCAATCCTTTTCCGGGTTACTCCAGCCCCGCGGATTGCGACGGCGAAGTGGCGCTCCAGAATCCGAACTACCTCCCCGTCCTGGCGCCATGGGATCTAACCCGTGGTGGCAGCCTTTACAACTTCACCGGCCACGCCGACATAAAAGAAATGGCTATGTTCATTGAAGACCAGTTGAAGGCCGGCAACTGGCTGTTCAACCTGGGAATTCGCGGCGACATCTACAACGGCCTGGCCACGGCCAGCCAGGCTCAACCGCGTGTAGGCATCGCATATAACATCAAACCGTCCGCCACAGTAATGCGTATCTCCTACGCGCGCACACTGGAAACACCCTTCAACGAGAACCTGATCCTCTCCAGCGAAGGCTGCTCCAACCCGGTGCTCGCTCCCCTGCTGAGCTGCGCCTCAGATGTTGCCGGAGTTGTATCGAAGAACCTCGAGCCTGGCTTCCGCAACGAGTTCCATGCCGGGTTCCAGCAGGCCCTCGGCCAGAAGATTGTCATCAGCGGCGAGTACATCTGGAAATACACCCACAACGCTTTCGATTTCAGCGTGCTGGGCAACACCCCCATCACCTTCCCTATCGACTGGCACAGCTCAAAGATCCCAGGCTATGCGGCAAACATCGAGATTCCCAAATATCACAACTTCAGCGCCTATCTCGTGACCTCTTCAGTTGCCGCGCGATTCTCTCCGCCACAGGTTGCCGGGGCAGGAGCCACCGGTGGAGTCGCCCAGGGAGCTACCGAATATCCATTCCGCATTGACCACGACGAGAAGTTTAATCAAACCTCTCACATTCAGTATGAAATTCCCGGCAGCAAATTCATAAGCGGTCTGTGGGGCGGATTTAACTGGCGTTTCGACAGCGGCATGGTGGCTGGCTCAACCCCTTGCTACAGCCCCACCGATCCCAACTCAGCCTGCACCAACACTTCCATCACTCTGCCGGACGGCGTGGCTGGCGTGGCGATGGTGGACAACAACATCCCCGCCACCACCAATCCTGTGACAGGAGCGAGCGTTGCCCTCCCGTTGACACTTGATGAAGAGTTTCAAGGAGGTTTCGCCTGCAATGGAGTTACGGCCAACATCAACAATCCTGCAACCTACTTTTCCACCTGCCCGGCGAATGAGCTAACCTCCAAGCTCATCGATATTCCCGCGCCTGGCGCAGGCGACAACGACCACGACCCGCCCCGCATTCAGCACCGCGACCTCTTTGATGCATCGCTGGGAAAAAACAACATATTCCACAAGGAGCACTACAAGGTCGACGTCGACCTGACCGCCATCAATGTAACCAACAAGTATGCTCTGTATAACTTCCTGTCTACGTTTAGCGGCACGCACTATGTAACTCCGCGCGCGTTGACGGCGAAGATTACGTTGAATTTCTAACCGCAAACCCTTACTGGGGCAGATTCGCCACTCTGCCCCGCTTCCATTATCATTATCGATATCGGGCTGCAATCGCCGGGCGCGCTCGCCCTATGCATATAAAATAGACATCCGTCGGCGCGGTCGATCCTCACCAACCCGAGAGACAGAACGCGGCCCCGTCTACCGGAGTTGGAGAAGCTCGGACATTTTAGATCGCTTTCTTGAAGTGTTCTCCAGTCATTGAAGATCGGAACGTAGCATTCACGGAGTTAGGCAAGCCCCTTCGCGACTTTCAGGTAGGTTGAATAAACTAACTCACCGAAACAGGCGAATATGACTTGATCGATAGCATCGCTTCCTGCCAGTTCGGCAACCGTTTCACGCATCGCAATCGCGACGGCCTCCTCGACAGGAAACCTGTAGACGCCGCAGCTGATAGCCGGAAAGGCAAGACTCCGCAGCCCATGCATTCGCGCTATCTCAAAACAAGAAACATAACAACTCGCAAGTAACTCCCGCTCTCCGTGCCCTCCGCCGTTCCATACCGGTCCAACGGTATGAATCACATAGCGCGCGGGAAGAAGATACCCTTTCGTGAGTTTCGCATGTCCGGTCTTGCACCCTCGCAGCAGGCGGCATTCATCCACAAGTTCCGGACCAGCCGCGCGATGAATCGCCCCGTCCACGCCTCCTCCACCCAGCAGCGAACTGTTCGCCGCGTTGACAATCGCATCCACGGCCAGGGTGGTAATGTCCGCCTTCACAATTTCGATTCGCTCCATCATCGGCCTTATTTCCACCCTGCTTCTACGGTCTGGATTCTCCATCTGCCCTCGCTCGCACCAATCTCGCGCCGCGTTCATTGCCGAAGGCTACCTTCTCTCGAAATATCGTAGGCCTGCCGTCCTCTTGCAGCAAATTCTCACCCTCGCCTGCCGAATTCCCAGCTCCCGGCGTCCACTCAAACACAATGCCTGATCCTTTTTGCCGTCGGCGCCTCCGATTGCAAGTGCATGCCCTTAAAGAGGTTATCTCTGGAAACAACCCGTTTTTCATCAGCCCGCACAATTTGCTCTTTTCTTTCCGTCCTCAACTCTGCCATACTTGATTGTGCCCACCAGGTACGGCCAATCCCAACATTTCAATCAAGAGGTTGCATCGATGTCGGCAAAGTATGTCTTTGTGACGGGCGGAGTTGTGTCCAGTTTAGGTAAAGGTCTGGCGGCTGCGTCCATCGGCTGCCTGCTTGAGAGTCGGGGCCTGCGCGTTAACCTCATGAAGTTCGATCCCTATCTCAACGTGGATCCCGGAACCATGTCGCCCTTTCAGCACGGCGAGGTCTTTGTCACCGACGACGGCGCGGAGACCGATCTCGACCTGGGTCACTACGAGCGCTTCACCCACGCACCGCTATCCCGCGATAACAATCTCACCACCGGCCGAATTTACGAGCAAATCATTCTCAAGGAGCGGCGCGGCGACTATCTCGGCAAAACCGTTCAGGTCATTCCACATGTGACCAACGAAATCAAGAATGCCATGCGAAAAGTCTCCGCCAACGGCGCCGACGTTACCATTGTTGAAATCGGCGGCACGGTTGGCGACATTGAGTCGCTGCCGTTTCTTGAAGCCATCCGCCAGATGCGCCAGGAACTGGGCCGCGAGAACACCGTCTTTGTCCACCTAACGCTGGTGCCCTGGATCGGCGCAGCTCAGGAACTGAAAACGAAGCCCACCCAGCATTCCGTCAAAGAGCTGCTTTCCATCGGCATTCAGGCCGACGTCCTGCTCTGTCGCTCCGACCGCGCCCTGAGCCGCGAGATCAAACAGAAAATCGCCGCCTTCTGCAACGTCGAAGAGCGAGCCGTGATCGGCGCGCGGACCGTTCCATCCATCTACGAAGTGCCGCTCTGCTTTGCTCTGGAAGGGGTTGACGCTCTCATCCTCAAATACCTTCACAAGGAAGCGCCGGAGGCCAACCTGACCCGGTGGAAAGACCTCGTCGACCGCTGTTACCACCCCAAAGACGATGTCTCCATAGCCATCGTCGGCAAGTACGTGGAGTATGAAGACAGTTACAAGTCGCTTAAGGAAGCTCTCACGCACGGCGCCGTAGCTCAGAACCTGAAACTCCATGTAACCTGGATCGAAGCAGAGGGGCTGGAGTCTAAAACTCCGGACGACCGGAGTTATGAGTCGCAGTTAGCTGGATTCGACGGCATTCTCGTCCCCGGCGGCTTTGGCAAGCGCGGCATCGAGGGCATGTTGAATGCCATTCGCTACGCACGCGAGCACCAGGTACCCTACTTCGGAATCTGCCTCGGCATGCAGACTGCATGCATCGAGTTCGCCCGCAACGTCTGCGGACTCAAAGACGCCAACTCAAGCGAATTCGACCCCGCCAGCCAGCACCGCATCATTTACAAACTGCGTGAGTTACTTGGAGTGGAGGAGATGGGCGGCACCATGAGGCTGGGGGCTTGGACCTGCATCCTGCAAGAGGATTCGCTGGCCGCGAAGGCTTACGGCGGAGCGACGGAAATCAGCGAGCGCCACCGCCATCGTTACGAGTTCAACCGCGAATACGAAGCCCTGCTAACCGGCGGCGGCCTGCGCCTCAGCGGCACGACTCCCGATGCCACTTACGTTGAGATTGTCGAGTTACCCGGCCATCCCTATTTCCTGGGATGCCAGTTTCATCCTGAGTTCAAGTCCAAGCCTTTGGAGCCGCATCCTCTGTTCCGCGAGTTTATAACTTCGAGTTACAAGAACCGGCTGGGAAGACTTGCATCCGAAGGTATAGATACATCGACCCTAACCAATGCACTGTCATCCTGAGCGACCGGAGCGAAGTGCAGGAAGTCGAGGGATCTGCGGTTGTATGTTAATCGTCTGCATATTGACTTCCTGTGCGTCATCAGCAGAAGGTAGTCAGCTATGAAAGCCCAATACGTCGGCGACATCGGCGACTTCGGCAAGGTGCTTCTGCTCAAGCACCTTGCCGGTCTTGGCTTCAAGATCGGCGTCAATTGGGTGATGACAAAGAATGACGGAAGAGCCGACGGCAAGCACAGAGATTACGTGGATTGTCGCGGTAAAGATTGTCTTTGTTGCTGCGATGAGAACGTCTTTGAAAAAATACTGCCGCTTGCGAAGAAGGAAAAGGATGATCGAAAGATAGAAGGCCTTGAGGGTCTGATCCGCGGCTTTTCTGAGAGCGTGGTCTTCTACTCGAAGAAGTATGCTGGGGGAGCGACGCGTAGAACTTATGAAAACGAGGCCTTCGCTGAGTTGTCTCCCTACTTAGCAGAGTTGGTTGTTTTTGACCCTGACAATGGAATTGATGGAGAAGAGGGCGCGTCCTCAAAGCACGTTTACGTTTCTGGTCTGAAACGCTATTGGAAGCGCAAGCAATCGCTCTTGACCTATCATCACTTGGGTCGGGAGGGTACGCATAAGGCGCAAATTGCAAGGTTAAAGCTGGTTATTGAAATGGCCTTTCCGGATGGCCGCGAGTATACCTATCAGGTGAGGCGGGGAACGGCAAGAGTTTATATCCTCTGCGTCCGTGAAGAGCATCTGCCCAAAATCCTCGGCAAGGATTCAATTCCGACGATTGAACCACTCGAAGTGACGAAGATCGATTGGGCCAAGCGGGGCAAGAATTATGCCAAGGATCATTCGACAAAACTTGTCCCGCCAGGAATGCCCCCCGTGCCACCCCTGTCAGCAGTGTTTAATCCATCGCCGTTTTTGAAGGGTACAAGGTGAATGCAAGCAAGAATTCGACAACCAGCATTGGGTACGTCAACAAAAAAAACGGCCAAGTGGTAATCCGCAATACCGGTCTACGTGGAACTGATCATGGCCAGTCCGTCTATCAACTTGGCTGTTCGCTCTGCGGCCACGTCTACGGCGCCAATGGCACCGATATTCACTTGCGCAAGTGCCCAAATTGCCAAGATGGAAAACCTGGCCTGGCCTTCAAGTGATCCGAATGGTATGGCCGTCCGTCAAGGAAAATCAATATATTCGTAGACGCCTTCCGCGCCAAGCTTCAACGTACCCGGCCTCGTTGACCGACGCACCGGAATCTCAAATCTCTTCTTTCGATCAATGACCGCAGGCCGGCTAGCGCGATGCAATTCAGCTTCAATTGCCCGAAGCACAATCGCCCGCATGGTTGTGCCCTCTTCCTTTGCGCGGGCTTTCAACCTCGCGTGAACCTCATCCGGAATGTCGAGTGTCAGTCGCATTGGAACCCCATTCAGCTTATCGGCCAAAGAGGCCAGGAATCTACGGCGTTACAATCCGCCCCGCCAGGTCCGGTGCAACCATCCGGAAATGCCGCACGTTCCAGGTGTAGATCTGCTCGGCTCCCACTTTGCGCGCACAGGCCAGTAACAGCGCGTCGAAGACATTCCCGCCCGCAAGCAATGATTGAGCCGCCTTGCGAATCGTTTGGGAATACTCATCCACGGTCAAAGGCACCACAGTCATTCTTTCGGCGATTTGTTCGACCAGCCGCCCGGCGAACGCAGGACGCTGTCTCTTCCCGCCCGGAAAACGAGACAGCACCGCGTACACCTCGGCTAGCGTGTGCGCGCCGCATGCGGTCGTCCCCCTAGTCGCAGAAGCTAGCAGAAAAAAACTTCGCTCATGCCTGGAGTCTTCAGCGTCGCTGGCCGCAATCAGTACGGATGTGTCGAGGAATATCATTACGGCTCCTCGGACAAGCCGGAGAGATAGCGCATCCGTCTCTCACGCTGCTCGTCAATCATCGCGTTGACGTCCTCGGCAGTGAGCCGCGGTCCGCCGGTCATTACCCACAGCCCATCTCTCATTTCCATCTTGGATTCAGGAAAATCCTGCTCTAGCACGAGGGTGTCCCCAGAGCGCTCCACTTTGAGCCGCGTCCCTGGCGTCAGATGCAGTTCGTCCCGCAGTTTCTTGGGGACGACGATTCGGCCGGCTTTATCGATCTCGACGATGGCATTCATAATGCCATTTTACCATCAAAAATGGTATTATACCGTTTCATTGAATCTTCTTCGGGCTGTCTTTCTTCTAAAATCGAGTGTGCAATCCCTCCTTGACAAAGACATTTTGCCGGGCCTAAGGTGGGTAGGTTTTTCTGAATGGGAGTCTGAACGTCATGGCGTACTTTGAGCTTCAACCCGCGGAAGCGGAACTTCAGCAATTGGCTGAGCAGTATTGGCAGAAATCCGGCGAAAATGAACAGCAGCTCGAACGAGCAGCATTCGAGGCCGGAGAATCCATTCGAAACGGCGAGTTCACGCTCGCGAACCTGGAAAATATCGTCCGGTGGAAGTCCGAACGCGTGGTTCATTACCTGATTGCAAACAGCGAAGCGCAAATACGGAAGGTCCTAGCCGTAGCCGCCTCGCCGGAAACCTCAACCCGGGGTGCAATCAACGCTCTCACCGAACTGCGCGGCATCGACCTGCCCATCGCCTCGGCCATTCTCGCCACCATTGCTCCGGAGCGATACACAGTTTTGGATTTTCGCGCCCTGGAAGCCCTTGGGCATCCGCGCCACAACGTCGAATTCTATGTTGAATACGTCGCCTTCTGCAAGCACCTGGCCGACTGCGGCGTCATCCAGCCGCAACCCGATTTGCCCGGCCCCACTGCTTTGCACGCGCTTGAGCGGTCGCTGTGGGAGTGGTCGAGGAGCCATACGGAGGAAGCAAGCCTTCCGCTGTCAAACTTCGCCGCTCATCTGGCGGCACGGTAGAATTGCGTTCGTGAGCAACTCCTTTGAAATTGGGCCGGTCCACGTTGGCCAGGGTCGGCTGTTCCTCATTGCCGGTCCCTGCGTTATTGAGTCCGAGGCCCACGTCCGCTCCATGGCTGGCGCAATCCGGCGCATCGCAGCCGACCTCGGTATCCCCTTCATCTTCAAGGCCAGCTACGACAAGGCCAATCGCACCAGCGTCAAGAGCTTTCGCGGTCCCGGTCTTGTCGAGGGCACGCGCATCCTCGGCCGCCTGGCCAAAGATACCGGCATTCCCATCCTCACCGACGTGCACGAGCCAAGCCACTGCGAAATTGCCGCCGAGGCCGTCGATGTGCTTCAGATTCCCGCGTTCCTCTGCCGGCAAACCGATCTCCTGGTAGCCGCCGGCAAAACCGGCCGTGCCGTCAACATAAAGAAGGGTCAGTTCGTCGCCCCATGGGACATGACGCATCCGGTTGAAAAGGTGCGCTCCACGGGCAACGACCGCGTCTTTCTCACCGAGCGCGGCTCCAGCTTCGGCTACAACACGCTGGTGGTCGATTACCGTTCGCTCCCCGTCATGCGCCGCCTTGCGCCGGTAATCTTTGACGGTACGCATTCCGTGCAGCAGCCCTCGGCGGCAGGCGGCGTCAGTGGTGGCCAACCGGAGTTCATCCCGCTCCTCGCCCGAGCCGCCGTAGCCGCAGGCATCGACGGGTTGTTCCTCGAAGTCCACGACGACCCCGCCAACGCCAAGTCCGACGGCGCAAACGCCCTCGACCTCAAGCTCCTAAAGCCGCTGCTGGAAACGCTGCTGGCCATACACGAGGCGGCTTCGCGTTAAGAAGCACAGCGCGCGGCACTTTCTAAACATAGTGTCATCCTGAGCGACCGCAGTCCGCAGCGGCGGACGAAGGGAGTCGAAGGATCTGCATTTTGCTGGCCTTCGCTGAGACAATGGGAGCCATGGACGACTCGGAAACCTTGGCGCTAAGCTATATTTCTTCGATCGGGTACTCTTCAATCACTTACGAACCCGACGGCAATATACCACCCGACTTTCTGGTTGACGGGAAAATCGCAATAGAAGTTCGGCGTCTGAACTACAACAGAATCACTGAATCCGGGACGTCCCAAGGCGTCGAGAATTCCCAGTTTGCTGTACTCCGCATGATGAATGAGCTTCTTCCTTTACTGGGTTCGTCAGACACTGGCAGAAGTTGGTGGGTAACGTACAGGTTCAAGCGTCCTATACCCCATCTCGACATACTTAGAAATAAAGTGCGTGATGCTCTTCAGACCTTCCGCTAAGGGGCGAGCGAGGAGAGCGAATTGCAGATCGCAGATCATTTTGTATTGAACCTTCTCCCCCCCACAGATGTCCGATCGAATTGCTTTTCCGTTGGGGGATTCACTGACATGGATGTTGGTGGCTGGTTGATTCCTCTGCTTGAACAGAACATTCGCATCTGTGTCGCAGAAAAGAGCAAGAAAATTGCCAAGGTGCGGGCGAGATATTCCGAATGGTGGCTAATCCTGATCGATCACATTGGATTCGGCTCAAGAGAATCGATCCACGTTGACCATGATTGGACTAAAGTGATCTTGGTGAACCCGCTAAATCCCAAAAAAGGATATGAGATCAATTGTGTCGGCCACCAATCAGATCCAGTCGATGATTGACAATGAGCAAAGCGTTGCGTTTCCCAACCGTCTCGAAGTACTCTTCCGTGTAGCGAAAAGGCAGGTCTATGAATAGACGCAACCTTCTTGGAGTTCTCGCAGCGTGCTTGGTGTGCGGAGCGTCATCTATGGCGGCCAATGCGCAAACCTCCGCGCAAACCACCCCGCCCACCCCGCTTCCCGCTCCTCAAGCCGTTCCCCAGCCCGGCCCGTCGACCGACGCTCCCTATGTTCCCCAACCCATCCTGCCTGGCGGCGTAGTGTTGACGCTCTATCCGCCCGGTTCTCCCTATCTCAACATGAGCCGCGTTCGCGAAGCCGAAAAATACAACCTCAGCCAGGCCGCTCCGGGGCGAGTGAACAACATCGTCAACATTCACAACCCCTCCATTGAGGTGCATACGGTCGAAGGCGGCCTCAACACAGGCGCTGCAGTTATCCTGGCGCCGGGCGGCGGCCACCGTACCCTCAACATTGGAGGCGAGGGTGCGGATTTCGTTCCCTTCTTTTATAATTACGGCGTCAACACCATCATCCTGCGCAATCGCCTGCGCAGTGACGGCTACAATCCCTCAACCGACGAGACCTACGATGCCCTGCAGGCCATTCGCCTGGTGCGCGCCCACGCCAAGGAGTGGCACATAGATCCAAACAAAATCGGCATCATGGGCTTCTCGGCAGGCGCAGAACTGGCCTCCAACACAGCCGTTCTCTACGACGACTTCGACAAGAAGAACAGCGTCCCCGGCGACCCGCTTGCCGGCATCTCATCGCGCCCGGACTTCGTGGGACTCGTCTATCCGGGCCCCACGCCTTTCGCCCATGGCAAAACGCCGCCGCCCATTCCGCGCAATGTTCCGCCAAGTTTCATCGTCTGCGCTGGCTCCGACGACCAGGTCCATGCGGTCTGGGCCGATGAGTACTTTGCAGCCATGCTGGCCCAGCATGTGCCCAACCTCGAAATGCACATCTACGCCAATGGCCGCCATCCCGGCGATCCGCTGCGTGACGGAAGCCACATGACCGGCGGCCTGTCAGATCGCAACGGCACGCCCTTTGGCACGTGGCAATTCCGTTTCATCGACTGGTTCCGCGATCTGGGCTTCCTGCAAAAGCCGGGCGTCGAAACCAAAGCCGCCGGCGACATTACCTATTACCTGAATCAACCCGCGCCCGCCAACAAGCCATAGCGAGACCAACCCCACACCGGCCAAACCCTGCTATTTGCTCGCCGCGTTCGCCTTGATAATCTCGTCCAGATAATCAGGCTTGGCTTCATCCCGCACCAGGTGCGGATAACGATCGCCGCCATGGTAGTTGATCGTCGATGTCTGGAAGTAGTCATCCACCACAACTAACAGCGTAATCGGCTTCGGCGTATCCTTGGCTTCCTTGATCGCGTCCTCCAGCAGCTCTGGGGTGTACATGCGGCCGTTCACGCCGATCACTTTCATCCCCGAGCTGATGCCCGCCTCAAACGCTGGACCGCCAACGATCGAATCCGTCACCATGCCTTCGGGGTTCACATTCAGGCCGATGGAATACATGTAGCCCGGATTGCCGCGCCGTCCCTGCAGCTTCAGCGGCGCGCCGTTGAACACCACTTTCCAGCCGGCGTTTTCAATCCCTCCCACCGGCGCGTCCGCCGAGGTCGAATCCAGCCTCTCGTGGAAGAAGCTCGCCCAGTCGAACGGGGCCACCGAGTTCAGCGTGCCAACCAACTGGTCGAAGGTATAGGTCTTCACTTCCGCGCCCTTATTCGGGCCGCCGTGAAAAGCTTGGCAAAAATCGTCAATCGTCTTTTGGCCCTTCGTCTCGCGATGAATGATGGTTGCCACTTCAAGCCATAGCAAATCGCCCTCGTCGTAGTAATCCGTGCCACGGCGCCAATTCAGCCAGCCGCCGCCTCGTCCACCACTCACCCCTGGTTCGCCGCTTGCGGTATCGAGCAACGGCCGCCAGGTGCGTCCCGGGCGTCCCGGACCAAGCATGGCGGAGATGCTTGCCAGGTACTCGTGATATTGATCCTGGGTCCACAACCCGCTGCGCGCAGCCAGCATCGGTCCCAGAAAATCCGTGAGCCCCTCATAGCCCCACAGCAGGTCGGTCTCCATTGGCTCTTCGTAATAGGGCACAGTCAAATCCGCGGGACGCCGGAATTTGCCGTTCCACGAGTGAACAAATTCGTGCGCCAGCAGTCCGCCCAGCGCCATACCCGCTCCGGGGCCAATCAGGGCGCGCTCCGGCAGCCGGCTGTCGTTTGATTCGTGATGTTCCAGCCCGAAATGCGCCACATGGTCGCTCAGAGTGAACAGAAAATGGTAGTCGCGATAATGGCGCGCACCAAACAGCTTGCCCGATTCGGCCACCAGATTCGTCATCGCCTTCTCGATTTCCGGGCTCATATTCAACGCGGCTTCGCTGTCCGCAACCATATCGATCTCATGGTGAATCGGCTCGCCCGCAGGAGCCAGGTCGATGGCCCGATAGTATTCGCCTGTAATCACGGGCGAATCCACCAGCATATCCAGAGAAATCGGCTTGAACGAAACCTCGTTGCCCGATTGATTGGCGATTGGAAGCGAAGTTCCAAACTTCCATCCATCCGGCATCGTCAGCTTCGCTTCATACATCAACTTTTCGGCGGGTGTACCGGCCGGATAGAGCACAGCCTCATTCCATTCCAGCACCAGCAGTTTGTCGGTAGCTGATCCGCCCTCCGGTTCAATGTAGTCATACGAAGCCTCAAGCTTGCTCACGCCCGCGGGAATCTCCAGATGAAAGGTGAACACGTCCAGCAGATCGCGCTTCCACGGAATCGTCTTTCCGTCCGCCTCGAACTTCAGTCCCGTCAGGTTTGAGATCGGACCTTCCGGCCCATGCTCCCCCGGAATCCACTTTGGATAGTAAAGTGTTAGCGGACCGGGCTTGACCGGCATCTCCAGGTGGATGCGAAGAAGCTTCAGCGGTGTTTTCGTTGCGTCCACTTTGAGGGATATCGTTTGGCCGGCCAAAACAGCGGGCGCGGCCAGCGTGCAAACCATGCCGAGAATCACCAATAAGCGAACGCCGAATCGCTCCATTCCTATGCTCCTTGTGCAATGCAAGAACAATCTCATCCGTCCATCCTACCGTCTACGGGGCCAGAATTCGAAATCCGGCGCAACAGACCCTATGGCTCGCTGAGTGCATCGGTCTGCTTCGCCATCTTTTCCGCCCGCTGCTCTTTCACTACAATCGTCTCCGCAATCCGGTCGTGCACGCAGCAGTGGTTGGGATGCAGGAAGTACTGAACGAAGCCGAATCCACCTTCCAGCATGGACGCTTCGTAACCGAGAGCGCGCTCCACGGCCTGCCACAGCGTAATCTTCGCATGCGTCAGCGATACCATCCGATTGCGCATCAGCCGCTTTCCGGGAGTCAGCCCGTTGGTCCGCCAAACCCACAGCCCAAAGTAGAGCGCGAGCCAGATCACGTTGCCCGGATACTGAAAGTCGAACTCCACATGAATTTCGAGTTTGCGGTGCTGAAGCGTGAGCACAACAAACTGCCGAGCAATTTCAACCGGGACGTAAGAAACAAGAACGAAAAAGAAATCGATGGCGAACGCAGCGCCTCGCCGCCGGAACGAAGCCAGCGGCGCACCTGTCAGCGATTCAACGCGAGCCGTTTCATGCGGATCGAACAAACCCGCTCTCATGGAGGCTTTCACAAACACAATATAGAGCGTGTTCGGTCGCATGTGAGCGAATTCCGCCTGATAGGATTTTCAAATGTCTTCGTTCCCACTTCCCAAATCCCACCGTGCCGGCTCGATCGCCGCCGCAATTCTGTTCTTCTGCTTCTCCCTCAGCCTTTCCCCGGTGAAGGCGCAGCAGCCTTCCGCGGCCCCGCCATCCGACCGAGCCCACATCGGCGATGTCCTGAAAAGCCTCAACCGCGGTCACTCTGTCGGCCAGGTTGCCGTGTCGCCAGATGGCAAGCGCCTGGCCTGGATTCAGGAATCGAAGGACGGCGTGGAGATTCGCGTGGCTCCCATCGACGACCTTTCGAAGAGCGGCCGAGTCACCGCCGCGCCGCCCAAACCTGAGACGCACTGCCACGAAGGCGACCTGACCTGGGCACCCGATTCCGGATCGCTGGCCTTCTTCTCCGATTGCGCCAAACTCGACGAACAGATCGACCTCTATCTCTCGCGGCTCGATAACAAGCCCGCCCGCCGCCTTACCGACCTCAGGGGCTACGTCAGCGGCCCGGTGTTTTCACCCGACGGAGCCAGCGTTGCCTTCCTCTATGTCAAGGGCGCAACCCGCCGTGCCGGCGCGCTCGCAGCCATGAAGCCTCCGTCCGGCGTCATCGGGGAGGATGGCGTCGAAATTCAGCGCGTCGCCGTGGCGCCAGTGGATGCAAAGAAGCCGTCCGCCCCCGCGCAGGTCACGCCCGCCAATCTCCATGTCTATGAGTTCGACTGGTCGCCGGATTCCAAATCCCTGGCCTACGTGGCCGCCGATCCGCCCGGAGAAAACAACTGGTGGGTCGCCAAACTCTACACCCAGCCGCTTTCCGGAAAGCCCACGGCCATTCTTGCGCCAGCCGAGGTTTCGGGGGCCCTGCACGGCCTGCAAATCGCCGTGCCCCGCTGGTCGCCCGACGGCAAGACGATCGCATTCATCGGTGGTCTCATGAGCGACCAGGGCGCCACCGGCGGCGACGTCTGGGTCATCCCCGCCAATGGAGGCCAGCCGCGGAACATTACGTCAGACCGGCCTTCAACCCCGGCCTGGATCGACTGGGACGGCAACGAAAACATCTACGCAAGCGAAATGGCCGGCGGCAACTGTCAACTTGTCCGCTTGCCCGTAAATGCCAGCCAGGGCCCCGCCGTAGCCGCACCGGTCTTCACCTACCCCGGTGGCGTGGGCGATGGGCGATTTGAGCTTAGCCTTTCCTCCACGGCCACTCACTCGCTCTTCGTCTTTCGCGCCAGCACCTTCGACCGCCCTATCGAAATTTATGCGGCCAGAACACCCTCAGGATCTCCGGCCGTCAGTTCGGGCGCCGGCGATGGTCCCGCCGGCCTCACCCAGCTCTCCCACTTCAACGACGGCGTCGAGCCCTCCTGGGGCAAGTCGGTTTCCCTCGCCTGGACCAGTGAAAACTTCCATGTTCAGGGCTGGCTCATGCTACCCAAGGACTACGATCCGGGGAAAAAGTATCCCCTCATTGTCGAGGTGCACGGCGGCCCTGCTTCGGCTGTTCTGGCAGCATGGGCCGGGCGCGGCGGCATCAACGCCGAGGCTTTCTCAGCGCTGGGGTACTTTGTGCTGCAGCCCAACCCTCGCGGCAGTTACGGACAGGGCGAAAAGTTTACCCAGGCCAACCGCGAAGACTTCGGCTACGGCGACCTGCGCGACATTCTCGCCGGCGTGGATGCGGCCGAAGCGCAATATCCCATCGATCCCACCCGCGTCGGTCTCACCGGATGGAGCTATGGCGGGTTCATGTCCATGTTTGCCGTTACCCAGACCCAGCGCTTCAAGGCTGCCGTCGCCGGAGCCGGCATCTCAAACTGGCAAAGCTATTATGGCGAAAACTCCATCGATCAGTGGATGATTCCGTACTTCGGCGCCTCGGTTTACGACGACCCCGCAGTCTACGCCAAGAGCTCGGCCATCGAATTCATCAAGCAGGCGCACACGCCCACCCTGGTGGTGGTTGGAGACCGCGACGGAGAGTGTCCCGCGCCCCAGTCTTACGAGTTCTGGCACGCGCTGCGCGACCGTCATGTGCCCACGCAACTGGTCGTCTACCCCAACGAGGGCCACGGCTTCGTCGATCCCGTCCACCGCCGCGACGTACTTGTCCGCGCAGTAGAGTGGTTCGCCCGCTACATGCCTCCAGGCCAGTAACCGTCTCGCGATCCCAAAATGCCGGGGCCCACATCTCGATTCTGAGATGCGGGAGATCACGAACCTCGTTCCTTCGCTCTCCATCCAGCCTCAACGGAGTCTATTGGAACAGCATTGTTGATTAGCTTCCGTCGGCGGAATGCCGGGCCATTCTGTCCTGATACACTTTGGATTGGAGATATTGAGAGCTGTTTCGTCAACCGGCTGCTTGGGCGAGCCAATTGCCGGGAGCCGGTCGTTAGAGCGGATTCCACCGGCGGCCAGCCAGCCATCGGCATGTTGACGGACCGCTCGGAACCCATTCTTCCTGACGGATTCGATAGAGACCGTTCCGCGGTTCGAAGAGGCGGGGCGGGGAGGATTCATGCGGCGGTTTTTGACGCTTGTTTGTTTGTTGTGCCTGGCGATTCCAGCCGGGATTTCGATCACCGGATGTACGCGCAACCCGGCTGCGCAATACTGCAATGGCGTGGGCTACGGGTTGAAGATCACCGATGTGTCCTCCATCATCATGCAGCCGCAGACCGCGGGCATTTCCCTCGCCTTCGGACAGACCCAGCAGGCAAGTGCACCGACGGCATACACCTGCAAGGGTGGCCCGGCGAATGCCGGTGGGTTTACTTATGGCACCACCAACAATCAGTTGGTTGATATCTCCCCTACCGGCCTCATATGCGCCGGCACCTGGAATCGAAATACCGGCGGCGGCATCGCCAATTACACCGTATGCAACAAGCCCGATCCGTTGCCCTCCACCGGCGGCCTGCCCTACGGTATCGCGTACATCACAGCCGAAGCCGCCGGAGTCACATCCAATCCTGTTGAAGTCCGCGTTCATGTCCAGGCAACCTCTCTTACGCTTGTCACGGTCCCCGTGTCCGGGTCTGGGCAGCAGTGCTTTTCCCAGGGCCAGATTGCGCAGCTCGATGCTCAGGCTTGCTTTGTGGGTGCAAACAACCAGCAGCAGTTGCTGTGCGCACCGCCTTCGGTCACCACCGCTTCCTCCCCATCCCTTGCCTGCCCGCTGCCCGCCGGCGTCAGCCTGAGTTCCATTCCCGACTGCACAGTCAACCTGGGAACCCTTAACTTCGCGGTTGGCACCTCGTCCATCGCCTCCATCAATGCCGAAACTGAGCAGATCACCGCCGAGTTGCCCGGCACAACTCCCATCTCCGCTTCGGTATCCGGCTCCGGCTCTTCCGCCGGCTACTTCTCCACCTGCCCGCCACAGTCCATCCGAGTTACCCTTGCCAGCGGAGCCACTTCAGGTACCGTCACTCAAGGCTTTACCCAGAACCTGACCACCTCCATCATCGACACGCAGGGAAACACCATCACCGGCCTTACCCTGGCCTACCAGTCAACCGACCCCATCGATATCACCACCGGCACCGGTGGCAGCATCCAGGCCAACTATGCGGGCACGGCTTCTGTCTATGCCGTCTGCCAGCCGACCACCTGCAATCCCGCCCCCATCAATGAGGTTGGATTGTATGGTACCGGCCTATCTGTTGCTTCAAATCCGGTTACCATCACTGTCCCTGGAACCGCCAGCGACTATGTCTGGTTCGCTGCGCCCGGTCTGTCCCAGTACTTTGTTCCCATTCAATTGCTCACCGGCAACACGGGCTCCAACGTTCGCCTGCCCTATGTGCCGAATTCGGCGGTCATGGACCGCAACGGCATCAATCTCTACTTCGGCTCATCCCACGAGTTGATGGTCTACACCACCAACACCAATACCCTCAGCAAACAGGACACCTCCGCTCCCGGCGTGGTGCTGGCCGTTTCGCCCAGCAACAACACGCTGCTCATCAACGACCAGCAGCGGCAGGTCTTCTATATCTACAACACGTCTGGCGGAATCTCCGCGACGTTTGGCGGGCTAGGCAATGCGGCCGCATGGACACCCGACTCCGGCACCCTCTACGTTACCGACAACGCCACGTTGAACAACCCGGCTCAGGGCATCACCGGCCACACCGACACGCTCTATGTCTATAACGTGAACAGCGGCTGGACTACCTATCGGTTACCGCCGAGCCCCCTGCCGGCCGGTTCGCAGCCGTCAACGCCGCCGGGTTCGCTGCCATGGGACTCCCTGCCACCGAATGCGGCAGTTGCAAGCACCATCCAGACGCCGGCGATCACCATCCCCAGCGTTGGAGCTTATCTCAGAGGCAATCCCACCGTAGCTCACACCTGGTGCCCCTCAGGCCAGGTTGGCGACTACGCGGACATGATCTTCTATCCGCAAGGGACCCCGCCCGACAATTCCGTCGATGTGCAATCCGATGTGTTAACCGCAACCACGGATGGCATGCACATTCTGGGCGCCACCACCTCCGGCAGCGACATCGATCTTTCCGATATCGCGGTCACCATTCCGCAACTCAGCTGCCTGCCCCCCGCTAGTGACAACAATCCGCTCGCCGCCGGCGATCCGCTCTTACCCTTGGTGCTTGACAACACAGTGAACTCTGCCACCATCCCGGCCAACGCCAGCTCAGTCAATCAAGTGGTGGTGTCGCCCGGTTCCAATCTGGCATTCGTTACTTACAATCCGGCAGCCAACACCAACAGCACCGCGCTGCCGTTCTATGTGCCGGGTACTGGCGGAGCGGCCGGCACGGTGGGTTCCGTAACCCTGGGCGGAAACGCAGCTTCCGCCATCACCGCTCCCATTGCCGGCGCATTCAGTCCAGACAGCTCCTACTTCTTTGTCTCCACAGCCGGCGACAACATGATCCACTTCATCAGCGTGCCCGAAGTTACCACCAACCCTGCCAAGGCCGATATCCAGCAGCTCGCGCCTAACCTGCCTGCCTGCAAGCCCGTTTCGGCCGGTGGAAACGATGCTGGCTGCACGCTTGCCGCGCCCACCACTAACCCGGTACCGGCAACGGTCATCCTGGTCAAGCCGCGCTCTACCACCTAGTTTGGCGACCGCCTGGTTTTGTAATTCAATTTAAAACTGTGGGTGCCCCAGGCGACCCCGAGATTTTGTAATTCAATCTATAAACCTGGGTGCCACAGGTCCCTCGCCTTTGGGGATCTGGGAGACTACCCATCCAGGCTCCCATCTGCGCACGTTAGAATCAAACCATGATCAAGGGGATATCCATTCTTCGTCCCGCCGGAAGCGCAGCGGCCTATGAACGGCTGGCAAGCTTCTTTGCCGCGATGGGATTTGCTGCCGGCAAGGGCTGGAATGAAGAATCAAGCCGCGGAGCCTCCTTTCTGGCCCCACTCGGAAACCTTGAGTTTGTCGATGGCCGGTTTCCACCCACCGCCGACATTCTGGTGGAAGTAACCGCGCTTGATGCGGTGCATCAAGCGGCCGAAATCTGGCTTCGGGAGCAGGGGGGCGAGCCTGCGGTCTCCCGCCTCAAGCCCATCGCTGAAACTCGCTGGAAGTCGAGCATCTTTACGGTCGAGCCCGAGCCGGGTTTCTCCTTCAGCTTCTGGGCCTGGACCGATCCCATCCGCGGCAAGCCCATCGCCGTCGAGGGCGACTTATCCGCCGCCGGGATGCGTTTCGCCATCGTAGTGGCCCGCTGGAATGCCGTTATCACCGAGCGGCTCCTGGAAGGCGCGCTCGACGCGCTGCTGCGCAGCGGCGCCATAAGCTCCCACATTCAGGTCGTCCGCGTTCCCGGCGCGTGGGAAATTCCAGCCGCAGCGCGCACACTCGGGGCTAGCGGCAACCTGGACGCCATTGTCACCCTCGGCTGCCTCCTGCGCGGCGAAACCGCCCACTATGAGGCCATTTATAACGAGGTCGCCCGCGGCATTGGCCAGTCGCAGCAGGAGACCGGAATCCCGCACAGCTTCGGCGTGCTAACCTGCGAGACCCTCGAACAGGCCCTCAACCGGGCCGGAATCAAGGCCGGAAACAAGGGATTTGAAGCCGCCGCGGCCGCCATCGAAATGGTGAGCCTGCGCCGCAAGCTGCTCCAAGTGAGTCTGGTGGAAGGCGGCCCGGCTTGACCGCCGGAACGCGGAGAAAGTCGCGTGAACTGGCCATGCAGATGCTTTTTCAGGCTGACATCGGCAAGCAGACCCCTGACCAGGTTCGCGCCACGTTCTGGAAAGCCGGCGACGAAGTAGAGCCCGAAGTCCGCGGCTTTGCTGAGGACCTGTTCCGCGTAGCCGTGGCCCATCAAGAGCAAATCGACGAACTCCTAGTGCTGAATTCCAAGCACTGGCGCCTGGAGCGAATGCCCGCCGTCGACCGCAACCTGCTCCGCATGGCCGTGGGCGAGATGCTTGGCTTCAAAGGGACGCCGTTCCCCTTCGTCATCAATGAGGCGCTGGAGATCGGCCGACGCTACTCCGCCCCCGAATCCATCAACTTCCTCAACGGCATGTTAGACGCCATAGCCCGCAGCCTGCTTCCCAAGTGAGGCTTCTTACTTTCCAAAGCCCCAAAAAGCGGGGTCCGGGAGACATTCCTGACGCACCGGCAGTACGACAGCAAAGCAAATTGGGACAAAGGGATGAAACGATGAGCACGGCATTCGCAAATCCGGCTGAGATGATTCGACAGGGAGCTCCCCGCCTGATCCACAGCGAGGACGAACTTGCGCAGTACACCCAGGCTCTCTTCAATCTGACGGCGAAGCCCGATCCGACGCCGGACGAGGAAGAAGCCATTGAGTTGATCTCCCTCCTGATCGACCACTACGAGACAGAGCATTACCCTTTGCCGGAGACAGAGCCCGCCGATGTGCTGCGCTTTCTGTTGGAGCAGAATGGCCTGTCGCAGCGCGACATTGCCGCCGAGTTGGGCAGCGAAAGCACCGTCTCGCTGGTTCTTTCAGGCAAACGCCAGTTAAATCGGGATCACATTGCGCGGCTGAGCCAGCGGTTCCAGGTCTCGCCAGCGGTCTTCTTTAGGGTATCCTCGACCCGCTGATTGACCAATCCGAAGCGGCAAATGGCGCTTCGGCTGGCCGATGCTTTTGGAACGGAGCCGAGGCCGCTCAACATGCAGCTATAGTATGATTCTTTGTTCGCACCGCAGCGGGGACGGCCTCTGGTGGAGAGGCTTTTCCGGGCGGCTTGGTAGCCCGATGTTCCAAAACCAGGACATGGGGAACTTTGGCGAACCAGCCCCTAGTTTCCAGCTAGCAGTGTCGTGCTGCCTCCCAGGCGCGTGGCAAATTGAGGCCGATTCAACCCCTCAACAATGGTCGCCGGAAGCGGCCGGCCAGGAAACCGGCGCGTATAAAACTCAAGGCTCGCGTAGAACTCCGGCCCGCTCGTATTCACATCCTGATCCTCCGTCGCATAAGCCTTCACAATCGAAGGGTCCGCCACCGCCTGCCCCAGAAACTCAATCGCGTCCCCAATCGTGTGTCCCGTTGGCGACTGGTAGCTATACAGCGGAATATGCTGCCTCTCCGCAAACTCTGCAATCGCAATCAGCGGTTCCACTGCAAACGATTGGTACTGAATCGCCCGTTCGTGCCGCGCCATCTCCAGCGGAAGAGCGCCCCGCTTGTCAATCTCATTCACTCCGTCGAAGTATGCCTGCACTCCGAACCCGAATAGCTCTTCATCCCCTGAGATCACGCCCGTCGAAATCGCCGCGAGTCCCTTCCAGTAGTGGTGATTGTTCCTCTCCTGTGCCGCCTTTGGAAACGCAAGCATGCGATGCGCCACCTTGTTCATCCAGGCCACATCGCGCGCGGTCACTTGAGCTTCCAGTGCTGGGTCGTTCAGCAATACGGACTCCGAAATCGCAACCGTGCACAACGTCCACTCCACCTGGTACCACGACTGCGAACTTTCCTGCGCATCGTAGTCCAGCAGCGCCTTTGCCATCGCCCATTGGTCAATCTGGGCCTGTGCGCACGCCGCCTCGGTGTGGTCGCCTGTCGCCAGAAACTGGTTCATCCCCTCCGTCACTCGTTTTGCAAACTGCGAATAGACTCGTGTAGCCTCCGCCTCGGCCGGATTGGTTGGCCCATGCGATCCGTTCAGGTAATGGTGCGGAATGTTCATCGGCCCCGCGGGAGCATCCACCGGCGCAAGCTTGCTGCATCCCTCCATCTGCTTGAGCGCGCTCTCAACGTGTGCGCTCTTGGTGTGCTGCAATTCAACGCGACGCGCGGCCACGTCAATCAACGATGCGCGCGGATCAAGAGCCATCTTCTTTGCCCCGCCTGAAACGCCCGCCGGACTCGCCGCGATAATCAGAAGGAAGAAAACCCACAGTGCCCTTCGCATCAACATCTCCCAGATCATTATCAGGTTTACTCCGACGCCTCTCCAATTGCAGCATCAGGATTTGGCCATGTATCAGGGCGCGGCTTCAGCCGTGCTGCCAGCGCCGCAAAATGAACTCGGGTTTTAGCCCCTGCGGTCTTCTCCGCTTGACCGCAACCGATTGCGCGAAAACAGCCTCATTAGCCTGAAATAGGTAGATATTCAGATCTCCGAAACTCAACCAATAACCACCCGCTACCGGCAAGCCTCCGCGGGCCGGTCGAGTACCCCATTCGTCCGTCCCCGATTGTCGTGCTGCAGAACCGCTCCCGACTTCAGCACCACCCTCTCGGAATGACTCAGCAGGGTATCGAACGCAAAGTCCGTTCCCACCGGCGCTCCATCCAACGTCCGCGCGCAGAACCAGTCCGCTCCGGCTGCCTCGCCGTCCTTATACCACCTGCGGCAGGTAATCGACTTGCCATCCGGCTCCATCCCGCAATCGAACCAGAGAAACAGCGGCCGGTAGTCGCCTTTCCCCGATCCTGCGATTGCAACGGCGTCGGCAGAGATCTTCGCGGGCCGCCTATACCCGTGAGCCCGCGCAAGAATCGGCTTATGCACTTCCCCAATGCAGCCATTGTCCTTGAATCCCTCGAACTGCGAACCCCGCTCAATCTTCACCGTCGGGCCGTCCGGCGGCCTCACCCAGATCGAGCGCCGGCTCAACCGGATCGTCACTTGGCTTCCGGCAAAGTCCTCCATACCGTTTACCTTGCCCTCATGAAAGTAGCTCTGTCCCTCCCCAACCACGGCCCCATCGCCCAGGTGGAAGCAAAACGCTCTTGCCGGCTCAACCGCCGGAAAGCAGCCGCTCACGCACGGAAGGTAAGTCTCGGTCTCCACCAGCGTCGCCGCCACGTAGCTTTTTGCCGTGCGCGCCGAGGCGCCGACCGAAAAGCCTCCGCCAACAAGCACGGCTAGCAGAATCAGAAGGATGGTTCCGCTAGCTTTGCGGCGATTCGACACCCGCATACGGCGAAGCGGCAGAAGAAAAGGGGCAGCAGCCATGCGATTAAAGGTACAACCAACCGCCTCGATCCACAAAGACTTCCCGCCGCCTGCCCTGGGAACCGCAAGACTTGAAGGCTGCAGGATGCCCGTCCCCTTAAGCCAGCTTCCAGCCAATCTGCCTGGCCCGCTCCGTATCCGCGGGCGTCAAGTTGTGTCGTGGCCGCCAGGCGCACCCCCCCACCCAAAGGGTGTCCAGCGGTTTCGATCCCAGCGCTTTTGCCGTCAAGCGCAGCGTGCTCGCTGCGTCGCTTAAAAGGGGAATCAAGAACCCCGGCATTCCCGACGTAGCCACCAGCACCGCCTTCCGGCTGCTCGCATTGGTTCGAAGCCTGGGCTCGCGCTGTCCCCATGGCCAATAGAAGTAAACCGTCAGCCGCTCCATGAACAGCCGGAAAATGGCAGTCACGTTGCCGTAACTCACTGAACTGCTTAACACCACCGCATCCGCCCCCTCAATCTCAGACAGAATCGGCTCAAGATCGTCCTTCAGCGGACATCTTCCACGCTCAGGGCCCGGCGCCAGAGCGCACTCCCGGCAACTGGTGCAGAACTGCAGCTTCTGATCCGCAAGATAAACTGCGTGCGTCTCCGCGCCCTTTTCCCTCGCTCCAAGCAAAATGGCTTCAATGGCGGCGTCGGTCATCCCGCCTTTGCAATAGCTGCCGACAATCGCCACAACCTTGGTGCTCATATTCAATTTCCCCTCTTGTGTGGGCAGACTACAACGCGCGCTGCGCCGACCACAAGGACACAACCGACGTTGTTAAGCCTGTCGTCGGCAGGCCGTTCCAATTCAGGCGGCTTGTACCATTTCAAGCAAGCCTGGCCCGAGCCATTTCCGCAGCCCACTCCTGTTATCCTTGGTGTATGATTCGGCGCTCAAAATTCCGGGGATTTGCGGTCATGTCCCTGCTGCTGGCCGTCGCCCTTGCCGCCTGCCATAATGAAGAGCAAGCCGTGGCCAACGTGGCTCAGACTGCGGTCAACGCCGAGCACAAAGCCCAGGCCGCGGCGTCTGAAATCGACCGCCAGCGTGCCGATCTTGCCCGCATCCCGCTGCCCACAAAGAGCCTCTATGTAGACGTCCACGAGCCCGGCGCATGGGCCAATCCCTTCCTCTCCGTCGACGCCGATTCGCTCAACCTGCGCATCACCCTCGTCGACGCCAACACCAGCACCCTGGGCCAGGGAAGCATGCTGCGGCCTCAGGCCGCCCGTCGTCAGGAGATTCAATTGCGCCCCCCCGATCTGGCAGAAGCCCTCATCGCCCTGCCTCCAGGCGCATGGCGCTATGGCCGCGTAATCGCCGTGGCCGAGTCGCCCCTCGCAAGCCGCAAAGACCGCCCCAAGGTCCGGCGAAACGTCGAAGCCGCCATACAAAGGCTCAACGATCTCGGGATTATTGTTGAAGAGTGGCCCACCAAATAACTACCAATCGCATGGTGGTTGCGCAATTTGGCCCAACTGTTCCAGCCGGCTTCCTGTTGTGACGCACCCCGCTTCAAGAGCGGGCTTTATGCTACATTCAGCACAGCGGCTCCGGAGGATTTTTCAAGATATGGATGAGTGAGGTGGTCCCGGTAGTTCGGATTCTCGGCCTGGGAACCACGAACCCTATGCGTGCGAGCAGCGAGCAGTTAGCCGCACAACAGATGCTTACTTCAGCCTTGCACCGAGCGGTACGTCTTCCAGGAACCCCGCCAGCACCGGCGCGCCGTCCGGCAGCGAAGCCGCCAGCAGCATCCCATTCGACTCCAGTCCCCGCATCTTGCGCGGAGCCAGGTTCGCCACAATCACAATCTTGCGCCCAATCAGCTTTTCCGGCTCGTAGTACTGCGCAATCCCGGCCAGAATCTGCCGCTTCTCGTAGCCCAGGTCAACCTCCAGCCGCAGCAGCTTGTCGGCCTTGGGAATGCGCTCGGCCACCAGTATCTGCGCCACGCGCAGCTCCACCTTGGCAAAGTCGTCAATGGTAATGTGCTGCGGTTCCGCAGGCGTTTCATGCCCAGCACCTGGATGTCCTGCCGGGGTGGGCGCGGTAGCCTCCGCCGCAGTTTCCGCTGCGAGCAACGTCACTGGAACAGCCGCCGGCGCATCCGGAGCCGGGGCCACGGTCGGTTGCGGCGCGGCGGGTTCAGGGCCAATTGCCAGTGCGGACACAGGCGCTTCCGGCGCAGACTTGACCGCGCTCTCCTGCGCCCCGGCAGCTTCAATCACGCTGCGATTGTTCTCGTCTTCAAGGTTTTGCATACGTTCGATTGCGTCCTTCTCCGCGCGAGGAAACAGCGGCGCGGGCTCCCCGAACTTCGTCCCGGCCTTCAATCCGCCCCAGGCGAGTTCCGTCAAAAATGCATTGCGGGCGGCGTCGGCAATCTCGCCCTGCCCCAGTTGCCGCCACACCTTGGCTGCCGCGTCCGGCAAAATCGGATAAACCAGCGCAGTAGTAATGCGAATCGCCTCGCCAGCCGTCGCCAGCACCCGCGCCTGCACCAGCGCATGATCTGCTTCCGATCGGTCCGCCGGCCGCTTCCACGGCGCGTTCGCGGTCAGGTAACCGTCCGTCTCCGCCACCAGATGCCACAGCGCCTTCAGAGCCTCACTAAAGTTCAGCTCGTCAAAAGCCAGCCCGAACGCGGTGATCGTCTGTCCAGCCATCTCACTAAGGCCGCTGTCCGCAGGACCTTCCGGCGCCACCCCGCCAAAATACTTGTGCACCATGTTTACCACGCGGCTAACCAGGTTGCCGTAGCCGTTGGCCAAGTCCGCGTTGTAGCGCTGCACCAGCGCCTCGAAGCTGAAGCTGCCGTCCTGCCCAAAGGGAATCTCCCTCAGCAAAAAGTAGCGCAAAGCATCGGCTCCCAGAACCTGTTGCACCGTGTCAGCCCGCACAATGTTGCCGCGCGATTTTGACATCTTTCCCTGGTCGAACAGCAGCCACCCATTGGCCTTCACCGAACGTGGCGGCGCAATCCCCGCGGCTATCAGGAACGCCGGCCAATAGACGCAGTGGAACCGCGTGATCTCCTTGCCGACCAGATGCATGTCCGCCGGCCAGAATTTCCTGAACTTCTCGTCGTCATCCGACCCGTAACCAAGCGCAGTAATATAGTTGGCCAGCGCGTCCAGCCACACGTAGATCACATGTTTTTCGTCGCCGGGCACAGGAATTCCCCACGAAAAACTCGTCCGGCTCACCGACAGATCCTTCAGGCCGCCGCGCACAAAGCTGACCACCTCGCGCCGAGTCGAGTCCGGCGCCATAAACCCGGGATTCGCCTCGTAAAACTCCAGCAGTTTGCGCTCGAAAGCCGAAAGCTTGAAGAAGTAATTCTCCTCGCTTACCGTCTCCGTCAGCCGCCCGCAATCCGGGCAAAGCGTGCCCGGCGGCCCGTCCACATACGCCTCATCGGAGACGCAGTACTGCCCTGTATACGAGCCCTTATAGATGAAGCCCCTGTCCCGCAGCATAGCGAACAGCTTCTGCACGCCCCGCTTATGCCGCTCCTCGGTTGTCCGGATGAAGTCGTCGTAGGTCAGCCCCAGCCGGTCCCACAGACCGCGAAATTCAGCGGCGATTTTGTTGGCAAACTCCTGCGGCGTGCAGCCCGCTTTCTCGGCCGAGCGCTCAATCTTCTGCCCGTGCTCATCCGTACCCGTAAGGAACCACGTCTCGATTCCCAGCGCCCGCTTCCGCCGCGCAATGGCATCGCACACAATGGTCGAGTAGGCATGACCCAGGTGCGGTCGCGCATTCACGTAGTAGATCGGCGTGGTCAGATAAAAGCGGGCTTGGCTGGCAGCGGTGGTGGTCATGGGCGGGGGTTCGGTTCATTTCTCTCCGGTCGCCCGGCGGGATTCGAACGGCAATCTACTCTCCATCTTACGGCAATCCTGCGGCCCACCCACAAATGACCCGTGCCCCATCCTTGCGACTTTTTCCTGTCGCAAGGGTGGGAAACCACAGATCTCAATCAGCCCTCAGCCAGAATCACCAACACGGCCTAACCGCAGGTCGTCTGTTAAAATCACCTTGAAAATCAAGGATTTCTGAGGGATTTTAGACGTGTATTTGGAATTGCAGAAAAGGCTGGCCGGCCGCCTTCGGGTTCTTCTAAACGAAAAGTACGGTCTCCAGCTTGAGTCCATTCCGCTGGAGACTCCGCCCGACCTGCAACTCGGCGAGTTGGCCACTCCCATTGCCTTTGAGTTGGCCCGCAAGCTCCGCAAGGCTCCCAAAATCATCGCGCAGGAGATCGTAGCCGCGCTTGGGGCACTCGACGGCTTTGCCGGCTTCGAGGTCGCCGGCGCCGGCTATATCAACGCCCGCCTTGATCGCGCCGCCGGCGTGCGGCAGGTTGCAGGCGGCGAAAGCCTGGCCCGCATCGAAAGCGGATTGCACTCGCTGGTCGAGCACACTAGCATCAACCCCAACAAGGCCGCGCACATTGGCCACCTGCGCAACGCCATCCTGGGCGACACCTTCGTCCGTCTCCTCCGCGCCGCCGGACAAAAGGTCGACGTCCAAAACTACATCGACAACACCGGCGTCCAGGTAGCCGACATCGTAGTTGCACTCAAGCATTTGGAACTCGACGGAATTCCAGGGGTTGATGTGTCCGATCAGCACTCTTTGGCATCGATCAAGAAGAGAGTTGAGTACTACGAGCAAGAATCAAGAAAACATCCCGAAAACAGGGAATTGCTGATTGACTACGTTTGCTGGCGAATCTATGCCCTGGTGAACGTATGGTACATGGCCCTTGAGACGACTGAACAGAACCAGAAGAAAGTAGCAGAGCGAAAAAAGATTCGGCTTGACACGCTGCACGATATTTAGCAAGCCAACAACGAAACCGCCGAGATCGCAGAGCTCATTTCCACTGCGGTCCTCAGCCGCCATCTTGAAACCATGCTGCGCCTCGACATCGAGTAC